>Ga0126314_10001200_pt1 | contig 12331 bp, 8 predicted proteins | sample Plot105B_FD_92535 | JGI IMG/M metagenome (GOLD analysis project Ga0126314, IMG submission 92535) | Serpentine soil microbial communities from UC McLaughlin Reserve, CA, USA - Plot105B | ecosystem: Environmental > Terrestrial > Soil > Grasslands | place: USA: UC McLaughlin Reserve, Lake County...
GACTGGGCGGACAAGTACCAGGGCAAGTTCGACATGGGTTATGAGGCCTACCGCGAGCAGGTGTTCCAGCGGCAGCAGCAACTGGGGATCATCCCCGAAGCGGCGGAGCTGTCCCCGATTAATCCCTACACCGAGACGACCAGCCACGACGGCAAGCCGTGGTCAGAACTCGACACGGTGCGACCATGGGACTCACTCTCCGACGCCGAACAGCGACTGTTCGCGCGAATGGCGGAGGTCTACGCCGGGTTCCTCAGCCATGCCGATCATGAACTGGGGCGGCTGCTGGACTACCTGGAGGAGAGCGGCCAGCTGGACAACACGATCATCGTGCTCGTCTCCGACAATGGCTCCTCAGGGGAGGGTGGCCCGAACGGCTCGGTGAACGAGAACAAGTTCTTCAACGGCATCCCTGACACGATCGAGGAAAACCTCAAGTACCTCGACGAGCTCGGCGGACCAAGTACCTTCAACCACTTCCCCAACGGCTGGGCGTGGGCGTTCAACACACCGTTCAAAATGTGGAAGCGTTACTCCAACTACGAGGGCGGCACTGCCGACCCGCTGATCGTGTCGTGGCCTCACGGCGTTGCCGGGGCCGCCGGCCTGCGCCGCCAGTACTGCCACGCGGTCGACATCGTGCCGACGCTGTTGGAGTGTCTGGGCGTTGAGCTGCCCGACGTCGTCAACGGCTACACCCAGAAGCCGCTCGAGGGCGTCAGCTTCACGTCCAGCTTCGACAACGCCGATGAGCCGACGCAGAAGCAGACACAGTTCTACTCGATGCTCGGCACCCGAGCGATTTGGCACCAGGGCTGGAAGGCCGCCACCGCGGTGCCCGCGGCGCCCGACTCCTGGGGCGACTTCCACCAGCAAAGATGGGAACTGTTCGACACCCAGGCAGATCCCAGCGAGTGTCGCGATCTGGCCGAACAGCACCCCGAAAAAATGCAGGAGCTGATCGCTCTGTGGTGGGCTGAGGCGGGGAAGTACCAGGCGCTGCCGCTTGAGTCACGCGGCGCGGTTGAGATTCTGACCACCGAGCGGCCCCAGCCCTCCAAGCCGCGCTCCCGCTACCTCTACTTCCCCGGCGGGGCGGAGGTGCCTGAGTCAGTTGCTCCCAACATCCGCAACCGCTCTTACACGATCGCCGCCGAGATGGACATCGAGACACCCGAAGCCGGCGGGGTCATCTTCTCCCAGGGCTCGCGGTTCGGCGGCCACTCCCTCTACGTGAAGGATGGCAGGCTCAAGTACGTCTACAACTTTATCGGTGAGCTGGAGCAGATCGTCGAGTCCAACGAGACCATCCCGAGCGGCCACGTCGTCTTGTCGGCCTCCTTCGACAGACAAGGCGACACGATGCCTCTCCAAGGCACGCTCAGCCTCTATATCCGCGACCAAAAGGTCGGTGAGGATACGATCCGGACCCAGCCCGGCAAGTTCGGACTCGGCGGCGGCGGCCTGGTCGTCGCACGCTCCGGAGCCGAGCCGGTCGCCCACGACTACGCAGGCGAATCGCCCTGGACGTTCGTCGGCGGCACAATCAAACGCCTCTTCATCGACGTCAGCGGCGAATCCTTCGTCGACCTGGCCGCAGAAGCACGCGCAGCGTTCGCCCGCCAGTAACTCAACTCTCAACCGGTTTCGATCTAGGTCAGGTGGCACGACGACGAGCAACCCACGCATCGCCATGCTGGCCAAAGCTCGGCTGGCACGACGAGGGAGTCAGCGCAGGCCAGCCTTCATCGGGACAATCAAGATTCTCAGCGCCGCACCGACGGAAGCGCTCACCAGACTGTGGCCCGGGCCCAGCTAACCCGTGTGAGGGACCGTTAACCCGCGCGCCGAGGTGAAACGTGCTGCTCCGGCTCACGGATCAGCTGCGCAGCGGAAACCCAGGTGCCCAGTGGTGCTGCGGATGGTATGGCCTTGCCGAGCGGCCGGCCGGTAACGGTGGCAGTAGCTGGGCGCGCACAGGTGTGACCCTCCTTTGGTGACGAACCGGGTGCTCTCGGTGCGTCTAACGGGAGCACAGCAGGAGGCCGCCGCCTGCGCCTCGATGTGCATCTGGGCATGTGAGGCGGTCCATGCCGACGCGGTCCACTCCCAGACGTTGCCGGAGACGTCGAAAAGTCCATAGCCGTTGGCCGGGTAGCTGCCGACGGGCGTTGTCATCCCGTTCTTCTTCGGGAGGTCGTTGCGCCACGGGAAATCGCCGTGCCAAGTATTAGCCATCACCCTGCCGCGCGGCATGAAGTCATCACCCCATGGGTAGCGGGCACCGACCAGCCCGCCCCGGGCGGCGTACTCCCACTCAGCTTCAGTGGGCAGACGCTTAGCGGCCCAGGCCGAGTAGGCGAGTGCGTCATCGTGAGCCACGTGCACCACCGGATGCCGGTCCCGGCCGTTGAGTGAGCTGCCGGGTCCGTCCGGGTGACGCCACTCGGCCCCGGGCTGCCAACGCCACCATCGCTGCCAATCATCCAGCGGAACTGGCCCAGCCGCCGGCGTGAACACCAGCGACCCGGGAACGAGATCCTGCGGATCGGCGTCGGGGAACTCCGCCGGGTCGGCCGGCTGCTCCGCCACCGTTACATGACCGGTGTCCTTGACGAACCGTCGGAACTCGGCGTTGGTCACCGGATGGATGTCCACCCAGAGGTCCCCGACGGCAACCTCGCAGATCGGCTGCTCCTCCGAGTAGAAGTCTTCGCTGCCCTGGATGAGCGATCCACCCTCGACGAGCACCATGCCACGCTTGCTCATCAAATCATCGTATGAGACAGGTCGTAGTGAGCGAGGCACGGACGGCTGGCCCCGCATATCACCACCCTTCGCCCAGGACGCCGCGGTCAGCTCCGGCTGCCAACCCTCGCCGCTCGCGGCGACGGCCAAGTCGCCGAGCCGGTCGAGACGCGAGTGCCTTTGATACGTACGTCAGTAGCGCGGGGCTCAATTTGAATCCCCTCAGGCCGACCAGTCACGGACACCCCGACAGCAATTCCACCTGGTCATCACGTAATTTGGTCGTCTCCGGCGGCCGATCGTGCAACATACATGCAACAGCGGATGCTGTATGGGGCCCACCCGTGGCGGTCGGCACAGCCGCCAGCGACAGGAGCAGAGGCGGGGTATCGGACTTCGAGGGCACCCTCACGTATCAAACGGACTCGGCGGCGCGCTTCACGCCCTGAGCCTCGATGGTCATGTAGCGGTTGGTCAGGCCCTTGTAGAACGGAGCGACGACCGGGACCAGCAGGCCTCGCATATCCAGTGTCAGGGTCAGCCGGGAGCGGCCTTCCTCCAGCGCCTCGACACGATGTCCCGCGACGTTGGTAACGCCGCCTGACTGCTGACGGAACTCGAAGTAGGACGGCGCATCCCAGACGGTGATCTCCCATCTGCCCTCTGGCAGCTTTGGTTGCTTGAGGCGGACGCGGCTGCCTTCACCCACCGGAGCGGGTGTGAGCAGCTCAACGATGTCGACCGTCTCGATACGCTGCGGCCACGCTTCGAGATTGCTGAGCACGTCCCACACGCGCTGCTGCCGGGGCGTCGATATCGATGGATTGCTCAAAGCGCATGGCCGACGGTCACCCTTAAGGTCGCTCAACCAAGCCGAATGATTCGCCAGCTTACAGCCCTCAAACTAGAACGGCGCGTCGTACTGACCGGACCTGCTCAAGTGCACAGGGCAGCAGTCGAATCGATTCGCCGCGCCACGACCCGACCCCGCCCAGTTCGGCTAGCCTGCCCATAGCGACGTCCCAGGAACATCGTTCAGCAACGCCGCGGCGGCGCAACAGCAACACTGGCGGCGACATTGTCAGCGAAACCATCGACCAGTACCAGCCTGCGGTCAACCGCATCTTCAACAGCCAGGACCACCCATCCCGACTGATCCTTCATCGCCAAAGACGCTCCTAGGCAGGGCACTCGGGTTAGCTGTCAGTGCATGACGGCCAATGGTCTGCCGCCCACTCCGGCCAGCCCGGCCAGTCCGCTGGCGGACCGGGGATTTCACCGCCATCGAGTTCTCCGGCGTCAGGAACCTGGAACTGCATCCGCCATTGATCTACGTCGGCCTCGCTCATCGAGAACGTCTGGTGCGGTGCCGTCTCCTGGCGGCCTGCGATGCGGGCGAGCTGGACGTCCTTGTCCACGGGCAGGTAGACCACCCGGCATGCCGCCCCGCTCGCTCCCGCCAGCCAGCGCAATGCCGACCGTTCATCGCGGCCCCAGAGCCCAAAGTCGAGCACGACGCTGGTCCTCAGCCGAAGCGCCTGCAGGGCAACCGAGATGAGCCGCCCTTCCAGCACGAATCGCTTGCCATCGGCCATTGACTCGCCGAACAGCGGGATCATCCAGTGATCCGGGGTCAGCCGGAGCGCGTGGTACGTCATGGCAAGTTCTTTGGCCCGGGTGGTTTTCCCGGCTCCGGGGAGCCCGACCATCAGGATCAGAGTGGTGAAACGCTGGTCCTTCGTGACGGGTCTAGTCCCGACGTCGACAGGCGTCGACGGCGGCCGGTCGGGCGGGCCGTTCCCGGCAGTAGGTCCGGCTGCGGACGAGTATGGTAACGGTTCTTCGTACTGTGAATCGAAACGCTGTGACTGAGACACGACTCCCCTGATCAGGCAGAATGACCCGGCAGCGCAGAAACTATGCGAGTGGCTGCCGGCAGGACACTGATCCGGCGGTACGCCCCAGTACTGTCTCGGCAGGGGCAGAAATAGCCGCAGCTACGGCAAGCGAGGTACCGCCGTTAAAGGGCGGTCCGGGTGACCATGACAGCGAAGCAACCCATGGCTTTCACGATAGCCGACAGGTCGACTGGGGACGGTTCAACCCCGTCAGGACGGACTTAGCCACAAAGCGGAGTCGGGAACCGCGCGACGTGCACCCGGGCTTCAGGCGGTCAGGGTCGCCTCTGATGGCCGCCTGCCCCAAAGCTGCCTGCCTTGGCGGGAAGGCCCTGCGGCACTCGGTCTACGACCAGCCCGACGCTGCCGCGGTGCAAGCACGGTTTGACAAGCTCCTCGACACCGTCGCGGACTCCTTGCCGATGGTCCAGGATCACCTCGACACGCCGCCCGCGCGGCTGGACCTAGGGTTGTCAGTTCGCGGTGCGCACCGCGACTGTGCGAGCGCCCACGGGACCGTCCGGGGCGCGCGCATTCAGCACGGCTGTGGCCGGGTCCCACTCGAGCGTCCAATCGTTGACCTCGCTGGGGAAGACCGGTTCCATCTTGGTCGGTACGCCAACAAGCCAGGACAGCGGAACCGCAGCGTCGGCTGGGCCGTTTCCCCGGTGGTAGACGCTAAGTAGTGTGACGTCGGGACCCACAAGTGCGAAGGCGGCCCAGGGGTCGTCCCAGCCAGGTAGGCCGAGCGGCCATCGCGGCACCAGTGAACGGATCGCACCGCGCAGTTCGCGATGTATTGCAATCGCTTCCCGCACCAGCGCCCGCTGATCCTGCGAAAGTTGCGGCAAGTATCCGGACAGGTAAAGCCGGCCGAGCAGGCCGAGGGAAAGTGAGGCGATCGTTTCCTCCCGACCCATTGACGCGCTCGGATAGGCCCATGAGCCTGCTTGCTCCGGCAACATCAGCATCGGCGCGGCAATGGCTATCGGCACGTAGCGAGCCACGTCTTGCTGGTCGCTAGTTGACTGAAGCGCGAGGCGGGAGAGCAGCGCGAAATCGGACCGCATGGCCCCGGAGGCACAGTTCTCAATAAGCAGATTTGGGTGCCGGTCGAGCAATGCGTCCAACCAGTCCAGCTGAGCTCGGTTGTGGCCCAGCAGGCCGGCACCTGCGCTGGCGCCACCCACGTCAGTGCCCGGGCCAGGGTTGATGTTGTAGTCGAACTTGAAATAGCCGACACCCAGGTCTTCGACTAGCCGGTCCACGGCGGCATCCAGGTGAGCCCGAGCGGCTGGATGCCGCAGGTCCAGGTGATAACGCCCGGCTTCGGCCACTCGGCGTCCGCGCCGGCAGAAGAAGGCGTCGTCGGGCAGCCGATCAGCGATCGGACTACGCATTCCAACCACTTCGGGCTCCAACCAGAGCCCCGGCACCAGCCCGCGCTCCCGAATCCGGTCGAGCACCTCCGTGATGCCGTTCGGGAAGCGGACGGTCGACGGCTGCCATTCCCCCACGTAGTCCCACCAGCCGGCGAACCCTTGCATGGTGGTGTCGTACCAGCCCGCATCAATACAGAACGCATCCACACCGGCCTCGGCGGCCGCATCGACCAATGGCAGCAGCCGCGCGGTCGTTGGGTCCCCCATCAGAGTGTTCATGTAATCGTTGTAGATCACTGTCAGGCGCTCATTGTCCGCATGAGGTCGCCGGGCCAGCCGGCGGTGCTTAGTGAGCTCAGCCATGGCGGCTTGCCAGCCGGCACCCACAGCGACGGTAGCCGGAACTGTGGTGAACGTCTCACCCGACTGGAGTACGGCTAGCCACTGGTGATCGGCATCAGTTGGCCCACTCAGGGTGAGGGTCAACCCGCCAGATTCTTCGGCCAGATCCCACCGCCAGGGACCGTTGTGCTCGATCTGCCAGGCCAGTGCGAAGCTGTCGTCCCGCGCGGCTAACACGCCAGCAGGCAGCATGCCACCCGTTGACCAGGAACCGAGGACTCGGGCACTATGAGCACCTTTGGCTGAGTACTGGTGGGCGATCGAGAACAGCGACGGAAGGTAGCCGCGTACCGGGTGCCGCTGCCAGCGGTTCTCCGCGCACCAGTCGCTAGCGCCGCTGATCAAGTCCAGCTCCTCAGGCCCGACCGCTGCTCCGGCCGCCTCCCCGCTAACAGGAAGCGACAATGACGGCAGAGCGCCTAAGGACAGCTCATCCTCACCAATATTGGTCGCCTCCACCGTGCTGGTCACCGCGGCCGATCCGGCTCGCGTGCGCAGCAGCCAGCGCACGCGAACCCGATCGTCGTCCTCAGCGGTCACCGCCAGCCAGTGCATCCCACCCTCGACGCCGGTGGCGTGCGCCCGATAACGCAGCCCAGCCCCACCGGCGGAGCCGGCGAGCCGCAGCACCGGCACATGATGCGGTGCTTCCACCGATTGCAGCTCGAGGGCGGCGACATGGTGCCCGGCCCGCAGTGATGTGCCGCCACCGGCGATCGTGGCGATCGCGATACGGCCGTCATCGTCGACATCCACTCTCAGCTTGAGGCTGTCACTGCCGAACTCGATCCGATGTGCGATCACGGTCTCCTATCGTCGGTTCCACGGCTGACGGGCACTACCCTGCCACTCGTACTGATGCTGCCCGAACATCGCGACCACCTCGTCCGCGACCGGGCACGACATCGGTAAGGCGCCGGCGAGGAACCACAAGCAACGAGGTGCTGTTCTTCCGTGATGAGGCTTGCGTCGCAAGAGACACGGAGCCGGGCTGCCCAGCGTCCCGAAGAGAGGAAGTGATTCAGGATGGAGGCCCTCGTGGTCTATGAGTCGATATTCGGTAGCTCGGAACAGTCTGGCGAAACGTTGTCACGATCGAAAGTCGCCGACAGACCTTCGAAGTGGATCAACAATTGCGTGGCGCCAAACTGCCTTTGATCTTGACAGTGCCGGCATCCTGAACAACCACGGTCGACCAGCCGTCTGGGGCCTGTTTCACGCACCCATTGGATACGGATAGGTATCGGGACCAGTGCACCCGCACGACGTATTCACCAGGTTCAGGCAGGGACACGGTTAGCGAGACCGGATCCCGAGTAATCACTCGCCCTGGAGATGAAACGACCGGCGCCGGATTCGTTACGGCATAAAGGGTCCATGTCGGGTCCGACCAAACTGGCCGCAAGTAGCTCAAACCACTGCGCACCAAGGTCGCTTCATCTGACGATGCCCAGTCGTACGGCCCGTTAGACAGAGCAACGTAGGAGATGGCGTTCTCGTCGAGCCATTTCCGATACGTGTCGGCGTTGAGAGTCCCGTCGTAGAAGATGGGGCTGTCGCCGGTGTCCACCGGCCGCGACCATCCTCTTGCAATGGCAACGACCGGTGCCACGGCTGCCGCTTCGCCGCGCCGACGCGTCGGAACGATCTCAATGGGTCCAGCAACTTCGCGAGCGCGCAGCTTGTCCAGGAGGGGCTCGTAGTACTTCGGGCTGAGCGCGGGATCGCCGCGTTGTAGCACCTCTGTGATGGAAACCGGTGGTAATACCAGACCCACTGCTGCGGTGGCTGCAATGACGCCGATAAGAGGCACCGTGGCGACCGCAATAATGATCGGCGCAGCGAACAGCTCGGTCAAACGCGTCGCCGTCGTACCCACCGGCGTCGCAATCAGATAAGCCCCGGCGACCATGCCGGCCGATAGCAGCGCGCCCCACCGGACGACTGGACGCCGCCAACAGAGTCCGGCCACGGCTACGGAGACGAGAAGGCTAACCAGGGCCTGCTTCCATACGAAGGTCTGATATCCGCCGTTGCCAAACGCGAAGCCAACGACGATCGTCGGCACCAGACCAGCCGTGGCCACTGTCATTCCGCTTCGTCGCCGCCCGGATAAGAAGAGCGCACCACCGGCAACGCCCAGGAACAAGCCAGCCACAGGGCTGCACAACGCCGCCAAGACGGCCAGCACGGTCGTGATGCGCAGACGGCCCGAAACGAGAGCCAACAGCGCGCCGAGGGAAACTGCGAGTCCCAGCGCGAACGTCGTCCGCGTGACCACGAGATTCCCGGCGAGGCACACCGCTCCAGTGATCGCGCCCACGACCGGTCGCGCCACCGAAGTGCGTTGCAACAACGCCGCGAAAAGCACCACGCTGGCGGCGTAGGCCAACGCCGTCGTCATCCTGACGCCCAGCAGTGCCATCACCGGAGGAGACAAGACGCTATAGCCGAGCGGGTCGTAACCGCCATACCAACGCAGATCTAGCAGGACTGGCCAATGCTGCTGAGCCAGCTGAGCGTGAGCCAACTGTGCCGACAGATCACGGCCCATCGGCGCAGCGAGCAGATACCCGACCGCAAATACAACGGCAATGAGGCCTGAAAGGACGATCCCGGGCGATCGTCGGTACAGCGATAGCGAACGGACTCGAACCCGGCGATCTAGTCTGCTGGGCCGCTCCTCAGCCTCGACGCCCTCCGAGTTGGCGGCCGTTGCCGCATCTTTCTTGGTTGGAGGCTGGATGGTCAACGCAGAAGGCTCCTCATGACGATCTCCCCGGTTCGATCGCTGTGACGTACCTGCGGCTTGAAGGACCAGTGCCAGGATTCTCAATCAAGCTGAGAGCTAGCTGACTTTGAGATTGATCGTAAGTGGCGACATTGTCGCGTGCTCCCTATAAAGGGATGCGGGATGCAGACGTGGTGCGCCGCTCGGTGTGGCGCCAGGTTCAGCCCTGAAGCAGGGATTGGGCACCGTCGATCCACATCTCGGTGCCGCTGATGTGACTGGCCTCGTCTGAGGCCAAGAAGGCGATCAGCTCACCAACCTGTTCGGCCGAGCCTGACTCCCCGCCAGTGAGAGGAATGTTGCCCTCGGGATACTCGACGGGGATCTTGACGTCGTCATTGTCGGCATTGGTGTTGTCGCCGATCTCGGTACTGATCGCACCCGGGCATATCACGTTCACCCGGATCTTGGCCGGCCCGAGTTCTACTGCCAACATCTTGGCCAGGGCAACCTGCCCCGCCTTGCTGCTGGAATAGGCCGAGGCTCCGGAGTTGGAGAAGATCCGAGTGCCATTCACCGAGGAAGTGATGATCACTGAGCCCCCTCGATGTCTCAGGTGCGGAACCGCGTACTTAATCGTGGTGAAAGTGCCCACCAAGTTGATATCGAGCGTGGAACGGAAGTCCTCGACGCTGAGATCCTCGATCCCGGCCCACCTGCCATTGACTCCGGCATTGGCCACCACCACATCAAGTCGTCCCCATTTGTCCACAGTGGCGGCAATCGCTGAGCGCACGGAGTCCTCGTCGCTCACGTCGCAAATCACGCTGGTGGCGGTGCCGCCGGCGCGGCCGATCGCCTGGGCCACCTCCAGGAGCTCATCTGGGGTCCGGCCGGCCAGCGCAACTCTCGCACCGCGCCGGGCCAACAACGTCGCCGCTGCCTGCCCGATGCCCGATCCGCCACCGCTGATGAACGCAACCTTGTCATGCATGTCGCACCTCACGTCACTGTCTTGGCTGGAAGTTACCAGCCGTGCGGACCGGGATTATGCACCACAATGCGCCATTCAATGCTGTCGGGTGCGCCCGCTTCCCAGCCCTGTGCAGGCGATCAGTTCCTCACCCATAGATGCGACGCTACCGGAGTCGAGGTCGACATCGAGATCCCGATGAGACCGAGTCTGACGGCCCACGAGCGCGGCCACACCCCCATCCGCCCTCTTGCCAGCAACGGACACCCGCTCCGTTCATGCTCAGACACGCCTGCGGCGCACGCCCAGCGCCAGCACCCCGCTGGATGCTCTGCTAGGAGAGCAGGCGGCGGTAAATGACCATGGCGAAGGTGCACGCGACGATGAGGATGCCGGCACACCAGGCAAGGGCGATCCAGATGTCGGTGCTGACCGGCTGCTGGGTGAACAAGTCGCGGATCGCATTGACGATGGACGTCACCGGCTGGTACTCGGCGAAGGCCCGCACCGGGCCGGGCATGGTGTCGGTGGGCACGAATGCCGAGCTGACGAACGGCAGGAAGATGAGCGGGTAGGAGAATGCGACTGCGCCGTCCGCGGACTTCGCGGAGAGACCGGGGATTACCGCGATCCACGTCAACGCAAGGGTGAACAGGATCAGGATGCCGGCGACCGCGAGCCACGCCAGTACCCCCGCTCCCGAGCGGAAGCCCATCAGGAGGGCGACGAGCACGACGACCACGAGCGACGTCAGATTGGCGACCAGCGATGTCCCCACGTGCGCCCACAGCACGGACGACCGTGGGATCGGCATCGACTGGAAGCGCTCGACGATGCCGCTCTGCATGTCGTTGAACAGCCGGAACGCGGTGTAGGAGACGCCCGAGGCAATCGTGATGAGCAGAATGCCGGGCAGCAGATAGTTCACGTACGAATCCGACCCTGAGTTGATCGCGCCGCCGAACACGAAGACGAACAGCAGCATGAATGCGATCGGCATGATCGTGGTCGTGATGATGGTGTCTGGGCTGCGCGTGATGTGGCGCAGGGATCGTCCCTGTAGGACGGCGGTGTCGCCGAAGAAGTGGTTTGTCATCGTTGTTCCTGACTCGGCCGTGCCGACGCTGAGGTCATCGCCGGCGCGTCGCGGTCCTTGCCGTAGTCACCGACGATGGCGAAGAAGACGTCCTCGAGTGTCGGCTGCTTCTCGACGTATTCGACCTTGGCTGGCGGGAGCAGCTGCTTGAGCTCGCTGAGGGTGCCGTTCACGATGATCCGACCCTCGTGGAGGATCGCGATCCGGTCGGCGAGTTGTTCGGCCTCATCCAGATACTGCGTCGTGAGCAGCACCGTCGTGCCTTGCCCGGCGAGTTCCTTGACGGCCTGCCACACTTCGATGCGCGCCTGGGGATCGAGCCCGGTCGTCGGCTCGTCGAGGAAGACGACCTGCGGATTCCCGATGAGGCTCATCGCGATGTCGAGGCGGCGGCGCATGCCACCCGAATACGTCGACACCTTCCGCGCGGCCGCGTCGGTCAGCGAGAAACGATCGAGCAGGTCATCCGCGATCGTGCCCGGGTTCTTGAGGCGCCGCAACCGGGCGACCAGCACGAGGTTCTCCCGCCCGCTGAGGATTTCGTCGACGGCCGCGAACTGCCCGGTGAGGCTGATGGACTCCCGCACCTCCGCAGCCTGCGTGGCGACATCGAAGCCGTTGACGCTGGCCGTCCCCGCGTCGCTCTTGAGCAGCGTGGACAGGATTTTCACGACCGTGGTCTTGCCCGCCCCGTTCGAGCCGAGCAGGGCGAAGATGCTGCCCCGCGCCACGTCGAAGTCCACGCCGCGCAGCACGCGCAGCTGCTTGTACGACTTCTCCAGGCCCTGCACATGGAGCGCCGGGACTTGCTGTGCCGCCATCAGACTGGCCTCTCTTGTCTTGCGGTGTGTTCTCCGGGCGTTGGTCAGCCGTTCCCGCTCCCGGATGATCCACTGCCCCGCCGGGTAGTTGCGAAGGAACGCCAGGCGGTAATCGCCGCGCTGGACTGGGTCATCGTGCCTCCTCGCTGTCAGGAATGCGTCGTGTCGCCGGGGACTTCGCCCGCCTCGCGCAGCGCCTCGCGGTGGGCCTGCCAGTCCTTCTCCCACTCGGGCAGCCGTGCCACCAGCCACTCGGCCATCGCGGTCCACTCCAGCAGCA
>Ga0126314_10001201_pt1 | contig 12326 bp, 14 predicted proteins | sample Plot105B_FD_92535 | JGI IMG/M metagenome (GOLD analysis project Ga0126314, IMG submission 92535) | Serpentine soil microbial communities from UC McLaughlin Reserve, CA, USA - Plot105B | ecosystem: Environmental > Terrestrial > Soil > Grasslands | place: USA: UC McLaughlin Reserve, Lake County...
CTGGTGTGCTTCGGCATCGCCTTCCCGTCGATGGTGCTGCTCAGCGAGTGGCTCCATTACAGGACCGGCGACCAGGTCTTCCGTGTCCTCGCCCGTCGCTGGACGCGGGTCATGGCGGGGTTGTTTGCCGTGGGGGTCATAACAGGCACCGTCCTCAGCTTCGAGATGGGCCTGCTCTGGCCGGCGTTCACCGGCACCTTCGGCGGCGTCTTCGGCCTCGGGTTCGCGATCGAGGGCTTCTCTTTCTTTATGGAAGCGATCTTCATCGGGATCTACGTCTACGGCTGGGGGCGGTTGTCCCCGCGCGCACACATGCTCAGCGCGCTTCCGATCGTGATCACCGGATTCACCGGCTCCTGGATGGTGATCGCCGTCAACGCGTGGATGAATCATCCAGGCGGCTTCACGATGCGGGGCGGGCAAGTGGCGGACATCCACCCCTGGGCAGCGCTGTTCGGCAACGGCTACCTGTGGCACGAACTCGTGCACATGTACATCGCCGGATATGTCGTAACGGGTTTCGTCGTGGCCGGTGCCTACGCGTTCGGTCGCCTGCGAGGCCAGTGGGGGCGCTACGAGCGGGCGGCGCTTGCGATCCCGTTGTCGGTGGCGGCGATCGCCGCGCCTGTGCAGGTACTTGTCGGCGACTGGGCCGCACGCGATGTCGCCAGCCATCAGCCGACGAAGCTGGCGGCGCTCGAGGGCCTCGGCCAGACGGAGCGCGGCGCTCCGGTCCACGTGCTCGGGTGGTATGAGGACGGAGAAGTCAAGTACGGGATCGGCATCCCGAAGCTCCTGTCGCTGCTGGCCTTCCATGACCCGAACGCGAAGGTGCCGGGGCTCGACGCGGTCCCGCCGACCGATCGTCCGCCGGTCAACGTGGTGCGTCTTGCATTTCAGACGATGGTCGGGATCGGAACGCTCCTCGCGCTCCTCGGTGCGGTCGTCTTGATCGTGCGCGTGCGGCGGCGACGCCTCCCCGAGTCGGTCTGGTTCTACCGGGCGCTCGTGCTGGCGGGGCCGGCGTCGCTTGTCGCGCTGATCGCCGGCTGGGTCACCACCGAGGTCGGCCGCCAGCCCTGGGTGGTCTACGGCGTGATGCGAACGCGCGACGCCGTGACCGGCGCCGGCGGGATACCGCTTGGCTACGCGACGCTGGCGCTGGTCTATCTCGTGGTCGCGGTCGGCGTCGTGTGGTTGCTGCGCCGTCTGGCTGCTGCTCCGCTCGAAGAGGGCATCCAGCCAAGCGGGAGCGCCTGAACGTGTCGTTGTCCGAGATCCCAATGGTGTTCATCCTCGTCGGGACGGTGCTGTATGTCGTGCTCGGTGGTGCCGACTTCGGAGCGCCGATATGGCAGGTGACGGCTGGTCGCGGAGAGCTGGCGGAGAGGATCCGGGAGCACGCGCACAAGTCGATGGCACCGGTATGGGAGGCCAATCACGTATGGCTGATCTTCGTCCTGACCGTGCTCTGGACGGCCTATCCGAGCGCGTTCGGGTCGTTGGCCTCGACGCTCGCGGTGGCCCTCACGGCGGCAGCGATCGGGATCATCGTGCGCGGCGCCGCATACGCGTTGCGATCAGGGACGGCCAGCGCCAAGGAGCTGAAGTCGATCGACATGGCATCGGCTCTCTCGTCGGTACTAGCCCCATTTGCGCTTGGCGCGGCGGTCGGGGGGATCGCGTCGGGGCGCGTGCCGGTCGGCAACGCAGCTGGGCACCTGTGGTCGAGCTGGCTGAACCCGACGTCTGTTGCGATCGGCCTGATCGCGGTGGCGGCCAGCGTCTACATGGCGGCGGTCTTCCTGGCCGCGGACGCGCGGCGGGCAGGCGATGAGGAACTCGGCGAGGCGTTTCGCATGCGCGTGCTCCTGGCCGGTGCGGTTGCCGGGCCGCTCGCCTTGGCAGGGCTGGTCGTGCTCCACGGCGACGCTTACAGGATCTATCACCGGCTGGTCGACGGCCCGGGGCTGCCGGCGCTGATCGTGTCGATCGCGGCAGGCGTAGTGACGCTCGCCCTGACAGTGGCGCGACGGCACGAGCCGGCGCGCTACAGCGCCGGACTGGCCGTCGCCGGGATCGTGGCCGGCTGGGCGCTGGCGCAGCGGCCGGAGCTGCTGCCCGGGCTGACCGTGCAGGAGGCCGCGGCACCGCGGAGCACGCAGATTGCCGTGATCATCGCGGTGATCGGTGGTGGGGCAATTCTGTTCCCCTCGCTGGCGTTGCTCTTCCGGCTCACCCTCACCGGCGGCCTCGGCGAGGGAGGCGCAGCCGACTGGACCGGCACTGGCGCGCGCGGACGGCTCCGGCTGTTGGAGGCGTCGCGGGTCGGCCTCCTCGGCCGCGTGGCCGGGGCGCTCCTGATCGCCGGCATCGGTTTGGTAAACGTCGCCGAGGCGGAATGGGCACACGTCCTCGGCGCCGCTGCCTTCATCGGCTGCATTGCGGTCGGCGCAGCCGCGTTGGCGCCACTCGCCGCCGGGGCGGACGAGGTGGACAGCGGCTGACGAAGAGCTCCTCGCTGGCTACGAGGAGGAATCGATGTCACTGCTCGCCGACCCCTGCCCAGGAACGCCGTGAACCGTCACGACAGATTCGATGAGCATGTGGTTCGGGACCCGTACTGAGCCGTCGGCTGTACCGATCACGGTCGCCTCCGGCTCGATGGCGATGATTTCGCCGCGGACGTTCCCGATGCTGATCGTCTGCCCGACCTTGAAAGCGTTGCGCACGAAGCGTCCGGCGTTCAAGGCCTTCGCGACCTCGCGGCCACCGAGCCCGAACGCGAGCGCAAACGTGGCGGCGGCAGCCGCGAGGAGGATCGCGATGACCGTGAACAAGATCCCGGCTGACACCCGGAGCTGGGCAAGCGCAGCGAGTCCGAAGACCGTCAGGGTCGCAACCTGAGCGAACTGACCGAGTGGAACCGGAAAGTCCATCTGGTAGGTGAGGCGATCGACACGCTCGCGCACGAATCCGGCGAGCACCACGCCCGCGAGCAGCAACGCCAGTGCCACTAGGAGGTTCGGAAGGAACAACACCCCTTCGTTGAGCGACTGACTAAGCGGCTCAAGGCCAAGAAGGGTCAGTGCCGCGAACACGACGACGACGCTCACGGTGATACGCACCGCAGCGCCCGCCAGTCGCGCCAGCGACGGATCGAGGTGCGCGCGCCTGAGTGTTTCGTCGACGCGCCAGCGCGCGGCTAGGTCGTCGACTCCGGCGCTGACCAGTACCCGCGTCGTCAGGCGCGCGAGCAGGCGTGCGAGCAGGAGGCCGACGAGCAGCAGCAGGAGCGCGCCGCCCAGTTGCGGGAGGAAGTCACCGAGCGTCTCGCCGGCGCGGTCAAGCACGCTGGCGGCGAGCGTGGTCATGGCGCGGTCCGTCCAGCCATGATGGCCACGGAGTCACCCATGGCTGCGATCAGCATGCCGGCCGCTTGCGCGAACGGACGGATCCCTCCCTGCCAGCGCGCGCGCCTGATGACGGCTGCCGCGAGCAGAGGACCTGGCTCCGGCGCATGCTCGCGGAGTGCATGGAGATGTTGCAGCAGCCGGTCCTCCGCCGGAGACACCCCATCAGCTCCGCCTTCAGAGCTCATGCGGCAGCCCCCAGTCGTAGGTGTTCTCGCGCAGAATGCGGATTAGCTCGCTGCGCGCGCGATGCAGACGACCCTTGACGCTTCCAAGCGGCGTCTCGGTCACCGCCGCAACCTCCTCGTAGCTGAAGCCTTCGATGTCGCGTAGCACGAGGACCGTCCGGTGAGCCGGTGGCAGCAGGCGCACCTTCGCCTCGAGCCGCTCGCGGCGCTCCCGCCCCTCGAGTTGGTCCACCGGCGTTCGCGCCGAGCCGGCGGGCTCCGCCTCGACGAGCTCTTCGATGGCCTCGTATGGCTCGATCCGCCGGGCCTCGATCGCGTTGAGCGCGGTGTTGCGCACGATCTGCAAGACCCAGGCACGGAACGACCCGTCGCCGCGATAGTGGCCAAGCCGGTGGAACGCCCGCAGGAACGCATCCTGGGTTACGTCGTCCGCGTCGTCCGGTCCGACCAGGCGACGCGCCACGCGGTAGGCCACGGCCTGATGTCGGCGGACAAGCGTCTCAAAGGCCTCAGGACTCCCGGCGCGGGCTCGCTGCACGAGTTCGTAGTCGGAGTCGATGGAGAATGGCTACCCAGGAAGTTGCGTGCGTAGGCTGGGACAGCTGTACGCGGTCGATGGTTACACACGCTGCCGTCGTAACTTTTTGAGCCTCCCCTCTGTCACCCATGCGAGCTCTCGTCATCGAAGGGGGCAAATCCACAGATGGAGGCGTCAGTGTTCGCAGCAGTTGAGATTTCGCAGAGCGTGCAACGGGCGATCGATGATCTGCTCGGCTTCTTGCCGAGGCTGATCGGGTTCCTGATCATCCTGCTGATCGGTTTCCTGATCGCCAAGGCGCTCCAGAAGGTGATCAGCCTCGCCCTCGAAAAGGCGGGCATCGATCGGGCGCTTCGGGAGGGTGGCAGCGGTGCGGCGGTCGATCGCATCGCGCCGGACATCAAGCCATCGGCGCTGATCGGCCAGGTGGTTTTCTGGTTCGTGTTCCTCGGCGCGCTGTCGATCGCCATCAGCTCGCTCGGGATAACGGCCCTGAACAACTTCCTTGCCGATGTGTTCGCGTACCTGCCGAACATCGTCGCGGCGATCCTGATCTTCGTCATCGCGAGTGCGGTCGCCGGCTTGCTGGCGCGGGTGATCACGCGTGCCATGGGCGATAGCCCGAGTGGGAAAGTCGCCGCCAGCGCAGTGCCGGCGCTGGTGATGGCAATCGCCGTGTTCATGATCCTGAACCAGCTCCAAATCGCCACCGCGATCGTGACGATCACCTACGCCGCCCTCATGGGCGCCATCGCGCTCGGCATGGCGCTCGCGTTCGGCCTCGGTGGCCGTGACGTCGCGTCCCGTCTGCTCGAAGACGCGTACCGCAGGGGACAGGCCGAGCGACAGCGGCTCCGGTCCCAGCGGGCGGACGGTCAAGTGCGCGTCGAGCCGTCAGGGCGGGCAACTGAGGCGTGAAGCGGTCAATCGTCACTGACGGGGATAGGAGCCACACATGAAATCGGCATCACGGGACAAAGCCGAAGGTTCGCTCGACAAGTTCGCCGGCCGGATTCTCGAGGCGTTCTCGAAACTAACGGGAAGGCGGTCGAGCGGCGCCAAGGGCAAGGCGGCTCGTGCTCGCGGGAGCGCCCGCAAGGCTAAGGGCCGCGCGAAGCGGACCACCTGACAGAGCCAGCGCGGCCACGGCAAGCGGTCGGTCTCGGATTGCCTACGGGTCAGCGACGGGGGTGAACCCGCGAGCGCAGGCGTCGCCGTCCTCCAGCACCGTTCCCATCTAGTACGAAATCGGCCGGGCGCCTCCGTCACGCCAAGCTTTGAGCGGTCGATGACCCTTGGGCCTGATCCTCGGCCTCTAGGCGCCTTCGACGCATTACGATCGCCGGCCCGGGCGCATGTGGCGCGACGGATGACGACCAGTTAGCGGGGAGGTGTGCAGTGCCGTGGCGTGTGAGTCCTTGATCTACCGCGGTGTTGACTCTTCGAAGTGGGCGTGCGTAAAGGACGGTGTGAGCCGGGCGTACGGGTTGTCGATCGACTCGGATCTCGGCGAGGCGTCCGAACGAGGATTCACGCTGAAGTGGCGTTACGACGCAAGCGAGCAGAGTCTCGTCGTTCAGTGCACGAAGAAGCCCTTCATCGTTAGCTGCGGCATGGTCAAGAACCGGCTCACCGACGAATTCAAGAAGTGCGGGATCCTGGCGCCTGACCGGGTGTAGACCGAAACGGGGGCGGCCACCGGCCGCCCCGTTCGCGTCATGGATTGACGACCAGGCCGCTAACGGGCCAGGTGGTCACCCTTCCGGTCGTACGGCTTCGTCGAGCTGCTGCTATCGGTGCCGTTCACCGCACAGGTCGTCTGCGCGAACGTCAGCACCGAGTGCGCCACGGCGTCGGAATGATCCCGAGCACGTGGTCGTTGATGTTCTCGTACGTGTCGCACGGCTGGTGGTAGCACGGGTCGTACTGACCCTCCGGACCCACTGCGACGACGCCGCCCCAGCGGCTGGGGTCGGCCTCGAACGCATCCGGTAGCGGGCCCCGTTGTTCGCGTCCCCGATCCGCTGGAGCGCCCACAGGTGCTCCTTGATACCGCTGGACTGGTTCCCAACCGCAACTGCGTTCTGCAAATCGGTGGTGTCCGTCTGAGTGGCGGCCGACGCGGATCCCGCGCATAGGCCGAAGGCTGCGACAGCCGCGAGCACGGCGACGCGGCGAAGACCACTTCGCATGTAGGTTCCTCCCTGGTGGTGACCAGCCGCCCGGAGCCCTGCTCGGACGACCCCTGTGGCGGCGAAGCCTGGAGATTTCTGTGACCTGTCCACCGACTGGCCGGACGACGGGTCTAAGCCCGTAGGAAGCGCGACTCTTGACACGCGCCCAAAGACAGACGAAAGGACCGACGATGCGCGCCGATATCGGACCAGGCGGGATCTTCCCCGACTACGAGTTGCCCGATCACGAGAACACTCCGCGAAAGCTCAGCGAGCTACAGGGTCGGGATCCAATGATCCTCACGCTGGCGCGCGGTCACTACTGCCCGAAGGAGCACCAGCAGCACCTCGAGCTCGCGGCCCACTATCCGAAGATCGCCGTTGCCTACACCAAGATCGCCACGATCGCGACCGACGAGCATCACGCCCTCCAGGAGTTCCGCGCGTCGGTGGGCGCCCAGTGGCCGTTCCTCTCGGACCCAGGGCGCCTGGTCCAGAAGGACCTCGACATCCAGGAGTACACCGACCCCGACAACGATCCGATGATCCCCCACACCCTCGTGCTGAAGCCTGGGCTCGTGATCCACAAGGTCTACAACGGCTACTGGTTTTGGGGGCGTCCGTCGTTCTACGACCTCTGGCACGACCTGCGCGATGTCACGCGCGAGGTCCGGCCCGACTGGGACCTCAGCAGCCCTGGGCTGCGCGAGGCCTGGGACGCCAGCGACTACTCGCACTTCCATGGCTGGGACAGGCGCCCCGGGGCAATGCCGACGCCCGTCTAACACGCGCTCTGGACCGCTGGCGGCGGCAGCGGCGCACGCGCGCTCGTCGTTCTCCGCTTAGTCGCCTGGGCCGCCGGCGCCGCGGCGCGGCCGACGTTGGTGCTCGATTCGCCGCTCGAAGACCACGAGATAGAAGTTGACCCCGGATACGGGGTCAACTTCTATCTCGTGCGGATCCGGGCTCCGTTTTCGCCCCGTCCACACCTCGGGGACGACTGGGCAGCCCAAGCCGGTCAGCTCCGCGGCCGGTCACGTTGAGCCGAATGGTCTCGTAGCCGTCGAACGCAGCGTCGACTTCGTCGCCTATCGCGACCGGAACCTGGACGATCGAGCCGGTGATGATGCGCTCGCCGCGCTGGAAGTGCTCACCGATAGCGCCCACCAGCTCGGCGGCCTGCGCGATGCGGGCCGGTAGGTCGTCCGGCCACAAACCGGCGTCCCGTACGCGGCCATTCACCGACAGCCTGACCTCGGGTGTCGCCTGCGGTGCGTTCGGCCAGGTCGTGAGCGCCACGGCGCGGTGGAATATGTTGCCGGCGACAACCGACTCGGGCTCGCCCGGAACCCTTGCCAGGTCGACGATCTCGAGGGCCGCGCCGTAGGACAGGATCGCGTCACTGATCTCTTCGATGGTCGACGTCGGCCCTATCTCGCTGGCCAGAGCCACGACCGCCTCGGCATCGGCATGGAGGTGCGCATCGTCGGCGGCCGCGTAGGTCGATCCTGCCGTCAGGACGGTCTCGGACGTCAGGTAGCCGACGGCGATATGGCCGCCAATGCTCTCGCGCTTACCCACGCCGAGTTTCCAGCCGACTTGGTGCGCCCCGCGCCGGAGCGCGTCGTCGCGCGCACGAAGTTGCTGCTTCAGCGCCGCCAGGAGCCGAGGGTCGACCGCGGACACGGACGAAGGCTACGGCGACGGACGCCGAGGACGCGACCCTCCAGCTGGCTCCGCCGCGGCGGTCAGAGGCACGCGGCGACGAGCGCCGAGCGGCGATCTGCGAAGTCGTCGATTCGACTGATCCGGCCACCCTCGATCGCGAACAGGTTGTAGATCCCATCGGGCAGCGGAATGTCCTCGACGGCCTGAACGTCGCCGCCGTAGGCGTGGAGGATCGCGTGACGCTCGGCGCCGATCAGCTCGAGCGCGCCGATCTCCTGGTACCGGTCGCGGCCGGCGGCGAACTCTTCGACGATCTCGCCGGCGTTGTGGCAGACCCACTCGTCGCGCAGCCCCTGCCAGACGGCGTTCGCGTCGAGGCCCGCTCGGAGCGCCTCGCGGTCGTCGCGCCGCAGCGCGTCGAGCCAGCCGATCAAGAACTCGATGTTGTCTCGCTTCATGTGCTCTTCCTCTCGGGGTTGTACGGCTCGGTTAGTAGACCCCCAAGGAGGCGCCCGGGCGCGGCGACGGGTGGGCAGGAAGCGGAGCTCTGTTGTCGCTGCACGTCAGCGTCAGCCGGGCATGACGTCAGCGTAGGTCGCCGCTGGTCATCCCACAACCGTGGAAACGTGCTTGACCGCCCTGCCGCCACGGTGGAGAATCGACAACATCCGCCGGCCACAAAGCGGAGGCATCCAGCCCCTGGCGAGCGACACTCGTGGCTCGCCCTTTGTTCGGGAGGTAGTACTAGTGCGCAAGCTGGTTCGCAGGATCCGTCCTCGTTACAGCCGCTCGGCCCAGGCCACGTCCCGTGACCGCCGAGGCCTTGTGTCGGTCGGTAGGACCGCCACCCTGATCCGGGGGGACTACGGACAGAAGGAGGACACGATGAGGCGGTACCAGGACTGAGTGTCGGCGCGCGTCGCGCCGTGCACAAAGCCCGGCGTGCTAGCGCTCGACCAGCGGAGTACGAACGGCATCCCGATGTCATTCGGGCGCCGGGGCCAGGTGACTCGCTCCGTCTCATCCATCTGTCCGGGCGCGTGTGGGTGGTGCGGCCGGAGGACGTCGCGGCCGTCGACGCGATCCTCGGAGTTTCGGGCGCTGGAGCCCGCGCACCGGCATCCGACGCCCTGCTGGCGGGGCTCCTAGAGGAGCGATTGATCCGGCCGGCTGACGCCGCGCCCGGCCCGGGCAGTGCACTGCGCTCCGCGCTCGCCGATCGCCTCCTCGGCTCGGCGTTGGTGCGTTCCGCGCGAGTGCGCGACCCGAGCCGACAAGTCCAGCGACTGCTACGCGCGGCCCGGTGGGCCGTGGTGGTGTTTGGATGGGCGGAAACCGTCCGGGTATGGGAGCGCTGTTACCCACAGCCGGCAGTGGCAAGGGGCTCGCTCACGCCGCTCGACGCGATCGACCGGCGCGTCCGCCGGGCTGCGGCTCACTCGCTCGCGGGCCACCGCTGCAAGGAGCGCGCGCTTGCCTGCCTGGCGCTCGCTCGCGCGTCCGGCCACCGGGCGGACCTCGTTATCGGCGTCAGCGACTTTCCCGTCGCGGCCCATGTCTGGACCGAATGCCTGGGCCGGATCGTCAGTGACGAACCGGCTTATTGCGCGGGGTTCAGGCCCATCGCGCGGTGGGACGGGAACGGCGCGGCCCGTAGCGCGTGATCGACGTCGGCTTTCTCGCCGTCGGCCGCCGGGAGAGCCCCCACATCCGGACGTTCGCACGCGACGAACAGCTTGCTCGACGATTCCTGGATCGCTGGCGTGATGACGACGCCGACTTCCTCGTCATCGGCCGGTTGCATCATCGTGACGACGCCATCGGGTGGCTTCGCCGCCGCACGCGCGCCCGCTTCGCCGAGGCCGTCGCACGCTCCGACGCGGCGCTCTGCGCGGCCTTACATCGCGCCGCCGGCGCGGCAGGTCTGCGCCGGCTCGAGGGCGAGTTCACCGTCGTGGGAATCGACCGGCGGACGCAACGGCTTCTCGCAGTTAGAGATCCGCTCGGGAAGTACCCCTGCTTCTGGACGTCGACCGGCACAGGCGCGCTCGTCGCCAGCTCCCTCCGCGCGCTCGCCGATCACCTGCCCGAACTGCGGGTTGATCGGGGCTATCTGGCCGACCTGTTCGCGCTCGCGCGTCACAGCTATGGCGAGCTCCCGACCGAGCACACGGTCTACCAGGGCATCCAACGGCTACGCCCCGGCTGTCAGCTCGGCATCGACCTTCAGTCCGGAGTCGTGCAGCAGCGTGTCAATCACGAGTGGGACACGCCGACCGGTGCGGCCGCGGCAACGTCGCTGCAGACGGGCGCCAGCCTGGTCCGCGAGGTGCTGGAGGACGCCGTTGCGGAGCGAGTGCGCGCGTCGGTTCGCGTCGCTTGCCATGTCTCCGGGGGCATGGACAGCTCCGGGCTCGCGCTGTTGACCAACCGTCTCCTGCTTGAGCGAGGACAGGATCTCGAGGCCGTTTCGCTCGTGTACGAAGATGATCCGGTTCAGGCGCACGAGCGCCAATACCTCGAGCTTGTGCTAGCGGCGGGGCGGGGCGTGCGCTCGCATCGCCGACGGGCGGATGAGCTGGTCGAATTCGCCGATCACGAGCGGATGCCAATCGGCGACGAGCCGTCGCCGATGGTGGCCGACTTCAGGCGCATCGAAGTCCTTCTCGAGGCGGCCCAAGAGGCCGGGGCCGACACCGTGCTTACTGGCGACGGAGGCGACACGCTCTTCGCCCATCCACCGGCGCAGATGGTCGCGTGGCTGTTGCGACGCGGCCACGTCCGTCGAGCCGTCGCGCTCGCGCGCGCGGCGGCGCTCGGGCGCTCCGACGCGACCAGCGAGATCCTGCTCGCGGCATGCCGGTCGGCGGTTACGAGCCTTCCCGGCGGGCGTCGTCGCCCGCTTCCTTCGGCGCCTGCCTGGCTGTCGCGGGACTTCGCCGACCAACAGGCCGTGCCCGCGCGAATACGGTCCTGGGAGGCCTCCGAGCGGCGGGCGGTCGGGTTCACAGTCGCTCGCGTTCCGGGTCTCGGCGGCGACTGGTATCACTGGCACCTCGCCGTACCGCGCGGTCTCGTCCAGACCAATCCGTTCTTTGACGCACGGCTGATCGCGCTCGTCGCGGCGCTACCGGAGGCAATCGCCATGGTCGCGACCCCGATGAAACCGGTGCTGGCCACTGCTCTCGCCGACCTGCTCCCGGGCCGCATCGTCGAGCGGCGCCGCAAGGGCCATTTCAACACCGTGCTCGCGGGCTTCGATGTGCATCGCGACTGGCTGCGACGCGTGATCTGGGAAGCCCCGGACCCGGATGGCATCATCGATCGCCAGGCGCTCGACGAGGCCGTGAGCCTCGCAAGCATGGGCGTCTTCGAGGACGCACCAGCCGCCAATCAGCTTTCGGTGGCGATCGCATACCTCACGTGGGCGGCGTCTCGGCCGGCGTGGCGCGCCAAGCCTCTTCCGTATCTGAATGCCGGCGCAAGCCTGTACTCAGGGCACGCACAACGGGGCGGCTGAATGCCGCCCCGTGGTGCCTGCCCACTAGTCGCTCCTCGCGTTGGCCGACGATCACCTGTGGCGACGTCGGATCGTCACGGCAGCCACCGTCGTCTTGGACACTCCCGCGCCGTTGCGAGCAGCGCTGGTGTCCTTTGCCCGCAGCTGCTCCACTTCGCCGAGCCGCCGACGACCGGCACGAGAGACCCGCAGCGTGACCCGCGCCTGCTTCCCCGCCGCGATCGAGAACCCAGCGCGGCCCAGGGTGATTGGGCTCGTCTTGTGACCCGGTGCCGTCAGCCTGGTCCGGCCCAAGCAGCGGCCGACGGTCCCATCCGGGCAGCTGAGCCTCAGCGTGATGAACCTGCCGCTGAAGGTCAGCCGGGTGGACACGACCTTCACTCCGGCGAACCCCTTCCTCGTCGCGGGGGACGTCGTCGTCGCCGAACTCGGCGTGGTGGCGGGTGGCAGTGCCGGCGTCGTGGCGACAGTGGTGAAGGTCTGGTCGGCACCCTCGGTAACGCCGCCTGCGTTGCTGGCGACGAGCCGATAGTGGTAGATGGTCACCGGGCTCAGGCCGCCGACGGTCGCCGCGGCGGCGACGCCGCCGTAGCCCGCATCGGCGCTCGGGGTCACGCTGCCGTAGGCGGTCGTGGGGCCGTACTCGAAGTGGTAGCTGGTGGGAGCGCTCATCCCGTCGACGCTGCCGCCCAGCGTCGCCGAGTGGTCGGTGACCGCGGTGGCCGGGCCGGTCGTGGCCGCCGGGGCGACGACGAACTCGTCGGCGCCGATGTCGATGGTGCTGATCTGGCGCGGATCGCCGTCGACGTCGAAGTCGCCGCCGAA
>Ga0126314_10001202_pt1 | contig 12322 bp, 10 predicted proteins | sample Plot105B_FD_92535 | JGI IMG/M metagenome (GOLD analysis project Ga0126314, IMG submission 92535) | Serpentine soil microbial communities from UC McLaughlin Reserve, CA, USA - Plot105B | ecosystem: Environmental > Terrestrial > Soil > Grasslands | place: USA: UC McLaughlin Reserve, Lake County...
AAGTCAGGTCGGACGCTTATTACCAAATCCTGATACAGGTTTTTCAATCCCAGACGGAATTCAAACAGATGCTGTAATTAATCCTGGTAATGCTGGTGGACCGTTATTAAATATACAAGGACAAGTTATAGGAATGAATACTGCTATTAGCTCGCCTTCAGGTATATTTTCTGGAGTGGGGTTTGCAATTCCATCAAATACTATATCCCGTATAGTACCGGTATTAATTCAAAAAGGTAGCTACTCACATCCTTGGCTCGGAATATCCGGCGGAAGCATAACTCCTGATCTTGCACAGAGTGTAAATCTCCCAAAAAATTTCAAAGGGGTAATAGTTGGTTCAGTTCAATCTGGCAGCCCTGCAGATAGAGCCGGCCTGAAAGGAACAAGTCAAGATATAATGAATCTTAATCCACATATTGGAGATATCATTACAGCTATAGATAATCATCCTGTAAGGCGCATAGACGATATTATCAACTATATTGAATCACATAAATCTGTTGGAGATGTCATAAACGTAAAGGCAAACAGGAACGGCAAGGCAATAGATCTGAATGTTATTTTACAAACACGACTGACATCTTCATCTTAATCCAAATGACCTGGATGCTTTTACTATCTTCTAGCAAGATGATGAAATACAGGGAAGAAACAGCACGCACTATCTACAATTGAGACTAATGATCATGCATATTCATATTTACAGTTACATTCAATTACCCCTATTATGAATATGATACCATGACAATGAAATATTCCAATAATTTAGCTCGGTTTAATTCTCACGTATTTGCTACGTAGGGCGTAATCTACGATAAAGATAGTGAAAAAGTTTATTTTAAAAATTGTACTCGTGCTAGGTATATAAAATGAACGTGGAACCAATATTATATCACTTCTAGCTGACACCAATCCAGCCAAGCCGACGAAAGTACCAAAGCATAAGCAATGCCATTGCTATGGATATAGCCAGTACTACAATCATCGTTGTATATGGTCCAAAGAAATTCCAATCACGTAAAGGCAAATTAACATTCATTCCGTAAAAAGTACCTAACACAGTAACAGGAATTGATAAGGTGAACAGAATGGTGAGAACAGTAAGTATCTTGTTGGTTCGTTCAGTATTGAGCATGAAGTCTGTATCTTTATAAATTTCTATAGTTTCTTTAGATGCTTCTAAAACCTCCAATACTTTATCTATATGATCCTTTACATCATCAAAGTACTGTGTGAGGTCTTCGTCAGAGAACTTCTGTATATCTCTAGTCATCTCCAGTACTGTTCTTTTGAGTGGAGCAACAACCCTTCTAAGTGTTGTAATTTCTCTCCTCAAAAACGAAATTTCTTTAACAACTGTTATTTTATCATCAAATACTGCATCTTCGATATCATCTAAGTTACCTACTACTTTCATCAACATGTGAAGAAGATCATCTACTTGCACATCTATTATGCTATGAAGCAAATAACCAGATGTTTTTCCCATCTGCATTTCCCGTTGTTTTTCACTCTGTTTACACAAATAAAACATTTCTTGAAGAGGCTTAAGATTACCTTGATGCACTGTAACTACAAAATCTATTCCTGCAAATATGGATAATTGGCTGAATCGTGCCGATGTACTCTTCTCCTTCTTTTCTACAGTTGGAAAATGTAGTATGACAAATATATGATCTTTATACCTATCCATCTTCGGAATAGATGTTTTAGAAAGGCAATCCTCAAGATTCAACTCGTGGAAAGAATACTTTTGTCCAATCATCTGTATATTGTCACGAGTAGGTTTTTGAATATCTATCCATGTCAAGCCATTGTTAGTTATTGTCTCTAGCTTTCCTTGAACTAGGTTATCTGCCATCATGTATACTCTATTTTTGATTGTTTGTTAAATAAGGATTTATCGAATGAAGACATTCTAATGTCTTTTGCTAAGGTTAGACATTATATTGTTATGCTAATTAATTGCGGAATGATCTGAGTTGAAATTGTACAAATTCTAGCCGCAGTCTGAGTCCGAAAAATATGAAGTACTGCATCCAAAACACACGAGTGTAAATCCTAGACCCGCGTGAGGGCTGGAGCACATATAAGTTCAGAGATATAATCCTGCAATAGAGAATGAAACACCAGGGGCAACGCCCTTTTCTTTGATGATATTTGACTATACGGTAAAAGATACTATAAAGCCACTGAAAATTCCAACCAACGATTATTCAGAGAATATAAGAATATTATTGTAGAAAAATATTCAATTATATCCATGGAGAATACTGATACTAAGGTTCAGTTACCAGATAACAGTATCAATGGCACTAACTGGGTTGGTTCTGGTTTTGAAAGAAAAAAAGATTTTAATGTAATACCAAAATTCCTAAGTAAATTAATTTACAGGTAGTGCAGTCTAGGTATATTTAACATACAGCCACATAATTTATCTATTGATGATCATTACCAACTTTTCGTGTTGTTATATTATCGCCTAAAGCAACAATTTCTCCGGTTGGTTCATGGCCTATTGTATGAGGAAATTGTACCCCCAGGGCGCCTTTAGGAATATGTACATCAGTATAGCATCTTTGATTTCCCACTTTCCATTTAATGACCGAACAACAGCTGCTAACATTTTTGGAGACAACTGTATATCTTAATATAGCGTTGATGTTATTTCTATTCTTTTCTCTGCGTACTGAAAGATTTTGCAGATATTACCTGATAAATGCATCTCTATATGATAGAATTGTATTTACCACTTCGGGCCTCATCAGGTGTATGGGTGGAATTACACCCGAACTAACCATTTTTCTTATATTAGTCCCCTTTAATTCTTCTTTGAATTTTGCATCATGAGGACAATTTCTATCATTAGCATAGCATAAACATTTCTTGCAGTAATAAAACGATGGAAAAAAAACCGGCTGAATATTAAGATCCGGATATTCCTTGAATATGTCATGGGCTGCAAAGGGATGATAATAATCTCCAACTCCAGCATGATCTCTTCCTACTATAAAGTGAGAACATCCAAAATTCTTCCTCATGATGGCATGATGAATTGCCTCTCTTGGTCCCGCATATCTCATTTCAGTATGTAATGTTACAAACATAGCTCTGTCTCTTGGGTAATAGTTTTCCATAAGTGATTTGTACGCTGCTAGAATTATTTCGTCCTTAAAATCGCCAGGTTTTTTCTTTCCAATCAAGGGGTTTATAAATAGGCCATCGTAAATGTTAAGAGCAGCCTTTTGCAACATTTCGTGAGCAATATGAGGGACATTTCTCGTTTGAAATCCAACTATGCTTTTCCATCCTCTCTTGGTTATCTCTGATCTAGTTTCTGTAGGACGCATTCTGTATGCTCTTAATGGTGATTGTGGGATTTTTTTTATAACTTCAATCTTGCCACCAACAAGCCACTCTTTCATACTTGTCATTTTCATGACGCCAGGATGTCCTAGGTCAGACGTCTGGTAGATTGATTCCATTGCAGCACGTTTATCAAATGGATAAATATCTTCCACATGCAAGACTCCAAAATTATTGCTTCCTTCTCTTAAAGACACATCTTTGAAATCCTTGATAGTTGCCGCAGTTTGTTTATCAACGTCTAAAATTATAGGGATAGTCCAAGCTAAACCGTTTTTCAATCTCCCATGTTTTAGAATACTTTGGAAATCTTCCTGTACTACAAAACCTTCAAGTGGACTAAATACGCCATCAGCAATATTTTCTATGTCGTTTCTAAGATCTGCGTTGATATCTACTGACGACAGATCATCATGGTCATTATCACTAGCACTAGAGACTCTGTTTACCAGCTTGTCTCCATGAGGCTTAGGTATTCCACTACTACTATTGCTCAAGGCGATTTTTCCTATTTCTTTTTAACTTGCCTGGTAGAATCCCAGTGCAGACCACATTCTTTGTACTCTGCATTCTCCCACCACCACCTACCTGACCTTGGGTCTTCATCAGATAGAACTGCTCTTGTGCATGGTTCGCAGCCTATACTTGGATAACCTAAGTCGTGTAACTTATTGTACGGGACATTATTTTTGTGAATATAGTCCCAGACATCTTTACTTGCCCAATCTGCTAGTGGATTTATCTTAATAATGTTACCATGCAAATAATCAACTTCGATTTTCTTGACATTAGCTCGTGTCAGAGTCTGTTCTCGTCTCAAACCCGTAATCCAACCATCAAGCTTGCTAAGAGCCCTGTTAAGTGAATGCACTTTTCTAACCTCACAGCAAAGCTTTCTATTATCAGTACTCTCATACATTAAATTCATGCCCTTTGCTTGAACCATTTCTTCTACCTCATTTTGATAAGGGAAGTACACCTCAATACTTATGCCATATCTTTTACGAACTTGATCCATGATGTCGTAAGTTTCTTGATTTAGTCTGCCCGTATCCAAGGTGAAAACTTTGGTCTTTGTTTTGTTAATGTGTGTCATTAAATCTATAATAACTACGTCCTCGGCACCAAAACTAGATGCAAGCCCAACTCTTAATCCATAGGTATCAACAGCCCATCTCAAAATATCATATGCAGTACTATTTCCCATCTCATCTGAAATTTTTTGAAGTTGTATAGGTGTTGGGTTAGGTGTAATCCTCTGTATTTCGGACAATAGATCTTTCTCTGCATGTACACCTATAATATTATTTGTTATAATCACTTCTAAACTAAGACGAATTAATGAGAATTTGTAATAAAAAAGATATATCTATGAAACAATACATCTGTATTGATCCAAGTATACAGATTTTTGATGATTTATTAAGTTAAGTACGAAGTTTTGTTTATTAATGAGTAATTTATTATACATCACAAGTAATAAAATTAGTGGTTATTAGGAGAGAGTTGCGATTGACTGATAAATTCTGGGATACCGTAGAAGAATATAAACAACTTGGCTTTGACCCCTTAAGGTGGATTCCAATATGCTCTAACGAAATAGATAGGCGTATCCTTCAATCATCTTTGAATGAAATTAAGAGAGCCTCTATAAGGATAGACCCAAGTTGGTTTGATGCTTTTTACTACACTGATGGCAGATCCCCTGAGCTTACTAGAAGGGTATATGATTTCAATGAGCCGGGGGTCGAAAGAGAGGTTGAAATCAAACGAGCGCTTGCAATGTTTCGGATTCATACAGAAACCGCTGAAGATCCTCTGTTACTAACATGTGCGCTCAGAAAGTTCTTGAGGTCTTTTCATTCAAAAATTACAATAAAAAAAATTAGCACGAATCTAACAGCACATCATGATGCTCAATGTGCGGTTCTAGACTATATCGACTTGCATAGAGGCAATAAAGTAGGATACATTACTGCTAGTAATTCTACTACGCAAATAACTGACGCAAGCCAAAGACCAAATTCCGAAATACATAGCGATATTGCATTAACAGCTGCAATGGAAAATCTAAACCTTCTAGGATGTACATCAGGGTTCAGGTTGTTTCCTGCATATGATGCTCCAAATGATGAACTGCTAGATATGATAAGAAATAATCTTGATGCATTTACCTCACGATATAATCTGGCCATGGAAGACTATAGCTCGCTTAAAATTGGGAAACTCTTCTTTGGCGCTACTGCGTTGGCAAATACCCTCAAAGAATTACCCATTAGATATGATCAAGTCGAGCAAGGAATGCAAGTTATTGCTTCGGATAAATTTGGAGCAGTTCCAGCCTTCAGCCTCTATATGCTAACAAAAATTGATCCCACGAATATAGAGAAGATCGAACAAAACCAGATCTCGCTAAATGTACTTCTGTCTGCAAAAGATAAATTTGTAAAGACTCTGACTGAGCCTAATTTTTCATTAGCTAAAATAATTTCTAGATATTGTCCTGATTTTGGCACCATCTTTGATAAATATGCACACATAGCTGCTGTCTGCCCTATTACAACAGATGGCATTTTTGCAATAGAAAAACTTGCAGAGCTGACAAACTCTTATATCGTAATTAACGAGCTTCCAATGAAGGATGAGGAAATTGCGAAATATACAACCAGAGAGTTTTTAATCGATAACGCTACCGCATCATCGAATGGATGTCATTTAATAGTTGCCCAAAACGATTTAGCAAATTCCATTACAGGAGATTTAAGAAAACATGGCTTTGAACCAGCGGTAATTGGGTTTATTGCAAAGAAGGAAAGGCCTTTTGTATCTTTTGAAAAAGATATCAATCAGTATGTCGCTTCTAGTATAAAGAATAACAAATTAAATATGAGTAAGAACTAATCAATGGTTGTTATGGCAAAATATTTGTATTTTATTTTCTAACGTAACTTAGCAGATGTGTTTCTCTCTTACTTTTAGAATTTCTAGATTGAATTAAAGTGAATTAAGGTACATTGAGGAGATGGTTTGCAATTATTAGTATTAGATCTTGAGATATCTCCCATATTGGACTTTTGGACGCTGACCAATGTTTTTTAATTTTTCTCAACAGTTCGAAAATCTTGAATTGTCAACATGTTAATTATATATAATGATATAATTACTGTATAGTAATCATATATACTGCTACCTTGTTTGACATCATAAAGTCGAGATAATATATTATTATGCCCTCCTCTTCACCTTCACCTATTCCACCAGCATATGTGCTCAAGTCAGAAGACTACTATCGAAACTTCAAGCAATCTATTAAAAGCAAGGACACATTCGTTACCTATGACTACAAATTAAAAGACTATATGAAATACAAAAGGATACCACAAGGTGAGCATTCCCAACTAGTAATACAACAAGGAGACAGAGCAGAAGGTTATAGATACAAGGACATTAGACAGATTGAAGCAGACATAGTAGACTTTGTCATTTTCTTAAAAGAAAGGCATTACAGCCTTAGTTCTCAAAAAACGTACCTTAATGCTCTTATTCATTTTTACAACATCAATGATATAACGCCTAACAGAAAGAAGATATCAAAATTTCTATCAAATGATGACAATGCTGGAGCGATGAACTATAATAATAAAGATGAATGTGATAGCGGTGGCGAAGAAGAAGATGATGATTGTGAGGCGGGGGACAAACCTTACACTCCTGAGCAAATTGCCAAGCTGCTAGAATTCGCTGATCTGAGGACCAAAGTGATGATTTTGCTTATGTGTTCTTCAGGTATGAGGATTGGAGTATTGCCACCGTTAAAGGTAGGCGATTTAATTGAGATTCCAAAATATAATATATACCAAATTAGGGTCTATGCGTTTTCAAGGAGTAACAAACATTATACCTTCTGCACTCCAGAATGTAAAAACGTTATCGATAACTACCTCAATTATCGTAAACAATGTGGAGAAAATATAATACCAAAATCTCCCTTGCTTAGAAGGGAATATGATAAGCATGATATATTCCAAGTCGCCAATGATATAAAGCCAATAACAAGGTCCAGTGTAAGGAAATCAATCCATGAATTGTTGTATGCTTCTGGACTTCGAACACCTGTTCCTATTCTAATTGATGCTACTGCTGGTAATAGCATAGAGACCAAATTAAAACTAAATTCTAGACGTCCAACTGCTATGTGTCATGGCTTTCGCAAGTTCTTTGATACTACATGTACTCATTCAGGAATGAATCAAACATACATTGAGTTTTGTTTAGGCCATAAGTTACCAGGTGTTAAAGGTTCTTACTTTTTGCCACAACCTGATTCAAATGGAGTGTATCTGGATATTTTAGAAGGACGTGACAAATCACCAGGTTATCTAGATGCAATTGACGCACTTACTATAAATGCGGAAAACCGTCTGAGGCGAGAAAATCAGATGCTCAAAGTCGACAAGTCAGAGATAGAGCAGCTAAAGGAAGAGGCAGAAAAATACAAATCATTTATGTCTAGATTTAACCCTCAAATCGAGGAATTCCAACGAGAGATTAACAGCCTAAAACTTCACATCAATAGCGAGATGAGCAGCAAGAAACAAAAGAAGAGGAAGTAACAGCAGCAGAAATGATTTACAGGAAACTTTTGATTTTGGACAGTTGTCATCGTAGAGAGGATGATGGACCGTTATATGATGTCCCTCTACGATGACTACTTGTCAGACACTAAGGTATCGAGTATAATGGTATTTAACAACAAACAAGCAGCGGCGGAAAATATAACAGCATGCGGGAGCTTAACACAGATATGTCAAAAATAGCATTCATGTCGATAATAATTGCATTAATAACGGCAATAATCGTTTCATCATCTGTAGTTGCGGATATGTTCGCCAAGTCCTCTAGTGGAGATAGCGGCGGTAGTGGTGGCGATAAACCAAAGACCTCAGGGAACAAAAAGGGCGATGATGGTGGTATGCCAGTTCCAGGTTCACCAGTTGTCAGGGTTGATAATAAACATAAAGACAAGGACAACAACAATGGTGGTGGTCGTCTTGTAGTTCCAGGATCACCAGTAGTGACAGCAGATAGGGATAATGGTAATGGTAATGATGGTGGCGACATAGGCTATAATAATGAAGGCGGCAACAATATCAAAAAATTCGATCCATCAAAGTCGTTATTTAGTATTGGCGGTACTAGCAACAAAATTGTAGAGTACAAACCTGGTTTTAATGAAACATTTTACAACTCTACGCTTCCATACTGCTACGCAGTCACAAGCGGCAGCTGCTATGACAGTTCTACTGGTCACGTAATATCGTAATTTTTTGTACCTGCTGTGCGATCTTAATTTCATCTAGCCTTATGTATGCTCAGTACGTGGATGAGACACACAGAGGAAGTTTCCTATCTCTTAGCATCAAACCATCTCAGTTTCTATATCCCTTGCTCTCTGTTCTCTTAATTCTTCAAACCATCTCCATTTTCGTCTGCCATTATTCTTCTTGAGACCGCTGTAAGCTGCTCTGTCAAAACCAAAGAATCCTAGAACTGTTTCCACCGCATCAAGTATCATTTCCTTGTACTTTTCCTTATCATACTGGGGAAGTGACTTTACGTTATCTATAGGTGTCAGTAAAAAAAAGTGTCATTTGGATAGCTGCAGATACATGGGGAAATAAACTCCTGTATTTTTGTATATTCTGTCTAAGCAGCTTGGAGATGACAAGATCTTTATCATCAAAACCATACCACTTGTAGTAGCTGTTGACGTGTTGTTATTAGCTTGCTTTTATAATGATGGAAAAGGTAAAGATGCACGAGTTGGTTTATTTGGGCACATATGCCATCATAGAGGGTTGTGAGTAGTATATCTAATTATTTAGCCTCTATGATGGTGATTATGTCGTGATCACACTTGTCGAACCTAATTATATTTAACTACTTTTGAACATTGATTCGTATTTCGCCTGTTGGCTTAGTTTTTCAATATATAGTATTCTCAGTCTACAACTGTCCTTTTTTGATAACCCCAAGATATCATATAGATGAATAAACCCGTAAGAGAGTAAGAAAGTTTCGTAAGATATATTAGAACAGTTTTGTAGAAGATTTTCTGCAATAGCAATAGCGTACACGTATAAACATACATACACACATGAAAGCAAGGAATCTGTCTGTCCATCCTCTTATCAATGTGTGTATGTATGCAAGGTCCAGACAACGGATATAACGCCCCTTATGGTTGTTTGCTCTTGGCCATAAGGGTTTTACATTAAGGGGTTAGTGCTGCCAAATATTATAGAGACAGAATTAATGACTGTTTTGAAAACTAAGAAGGAAGAGCAAATAGTTTCTTTGAATAAGTATATTTCAGATGATAATAACATCAAGGACGGATAGAACACTTATGATAACCACTCAAGAAATTGCCTTTTCATTTTCCTTTTATGAAGTTGTGTTAACAACCAGATCCTTCTCCGATAGCTTTATCCTCACTGTAACAAGTTTTGTAATCTTGATAGAATGTTTGTTTTATATTATTCGTAAGGTTACTAAGCTCTTGCACATCATTCAGAGCGTTTAATTTCTTTGGATGTATACCGAGTGAATGTAACTCGTTTAACCACCAGTCTTTTTCACTAGTGTTCAATGAATAACCACTATACCATCAAAATGTCCAACATCATTTATTACCCGTGTAAATCTTCACATGTATATAACTGTGTCAATTTTGCTAAAGCAAATTTATTGTGCTTCTACTATTCTTAGAGCCCTTGCCGTGATGTTCAATTAACTTTTCTTTTCGTTCATCTGAGAATTTGTCAAAATCCTTTTGATGATGCAAACAAAATCCTTTCAAAGTATAGTCTCACTTCCCTTGGTAAAGTAATTTTTAGTACGCTGGTAAAAATTGAAACAGCAATTAAATATTATTGGAAACTCAAGGCGGTTGACTCAATTACGATGTCTGCAAATACAGAGTTACCTGAACAAGAATGTCAAAAGATTATAGATAGGATAATAGACAACCATCAAATCAAGGATATATTTGTTACAAATAATAGTAACAAATTAGTCCCCTTTGCTATTGCAGCACAAAAGAAATAAAGTAAAACAAGAACAGGAATCTAGAGAAGTAACAACAATTACCACAAATCTGGTATTTGAACGCATCAAGTTAAACGACAGAACAGCATTACAATAATAATAAACCGAAGCACCTATATCTAGAAAGTGTTTTTCTCTATAAATGGCTGCTGCTAATAGCAGTAACAACGGTTCTAACAATCCAAGGAAAATTTTGATTGTAGACGATGAGCCAGATATAGCTGCAGCTTTTGAGATGATTCTACAAATGAATGGATTTGAAGTTGGCACTTACAATGATCCTATACTAGCGTTATCCGATTTTAAGCCAAATTCATATGGTCTAGCATTGTTAGATATTAGAATGCCTAAAATGAATGGATTTGAATTATATAAAAAAATAAAAGATATTGACAGTAAGATGAAGTATGTTTCATTACAGCGTATGAATACTATCGTGAAGAGTTCAAGGAATCATTTCCAGAACTGGAGGAAGCAAAATACTTTATTAGAAAACCAAAAGCAGTAGAAGATCTAGTTAAACATGTTGCAAGAATTCTAGGATAAATTTACCATTAATTATGCAAAGCGAGATATCGGCAATTAATTATTAGAACATGACTATCATATTTCTAGAAAAGACATAATTTTATTATATAATGCTTAGCAGCAGCTTTTACTAATCAAAAATATGTTTTACTACTGGTAAAATAAACGATTTCAGATAACTAAAGTAAGAATGGTGTGCTGCGCAGATATGAATGATCTTAGTACAAAGACTTTACAAGGTTATTGTAATAGGTCTAAAAGAACTGAATGTTCTTTTGATCCAAAACATTACGATGAAATCATAACAAAAGTAAATCTTCAGTCAAAAGAGAAGTACAAACATAATACTATGCAACAAGGAGAAGGACTACTGCCGAATCAACCAAGAAGTAAAAAGAAAGTCCTGGTAGTTGATGATGAGCCTGACATTTGTATGGTTTATCAAATGGTGTTAGAAGATGCAGGCTATGAGTGCATATCATATACAGATCCAGTCAAAGCTCTTCAAGAATTCAAACCATATTTTTATGATTTGATTTTACTTGATATTAAAATGCCTGTACTAAATGGATTTGAGCTTTGCAAAAAGATAAGAGAGGTTGATAAAGCAGTACATATCATCTTTATAACTCCTTCAGAAGCATATTATGAGAAGTTTAGAAATGAGTACTTTCCAGAACTAACTAAGATTAACTATATTCAAAAGCCAATTAGAAATGATGAGTTAGTACAAATAGTAAATATGATAATATCAAATTCAGTAACTATAGATTGACTGGATAACTAAATTAAATTTTACATAAGGGTATAGCCAAGTTATATACTGGACTTCGCTTTCGTCATACATATTATCCTGGATTGGAACCGCTTTGCTTTTACACTACTATTATAAAAGAAGAGGAGAAAACAAAATTGGAAGAAACTTAAATAAACTTCGTTTACAAAACAGTAAAGCAGTAAAAACAAAAAAGGTAATATTAAGAAAAAATCATTTGACACATTTTTTAATTAAACAAGACTTTTAAAGAATAGATCTATTATGCATGTGTATGGGGATAGCTGGATGATATTATTACTGCCCAGACAACCTTAAACATTGAAGTCATACTGGAGTGGTCCCTGTTCGTGCTATGATATCAAATTTAGCCACAATTAGCCTTAAACAATGGAATATTCCTATCAGCGAATCAAAAAAACTTTGTTTTGTTAGTCCATCAAAATACAATGTCTTGAATAGTCGTATATCTTCTAAAGAATATTCTCCATTTTCTTTTTCTTTCACTGGAGTTGTTACAAGTTCCAAGTTTAGCTGTGC
>Ga0126314_10001203_pt1 | contig 12322 bp, 13 predicted proteins | sample Plot105B_FD_92535 | JGI IMG/M metagenome (GOLD analysis project Ga0126314, IMG submission 92535) | Serpentine soil microbial communities from UC McLaughlin Reserve, CA, USA - Plot105B | ecosystem: Environmental > Terrestrial > Soil > Grasslands | place: USA: UC McLaughlin Reserve, Lake County...
AACCTTGTAAGCATCTACATACAGGTTTGCGTTGGGAATAAAATCTTTAACATCATCTTGATGATGAGGGTTTTTATCCCATTCAATAGAATCCTTTACTTCTTTTGAATCTTCGAGATCAGCCCATCTCCTAATAAGGGTAACATCATAACGCCTTATTTGGTCTCCGAATTTTTCAATTAAAGGCTCCATTATTCTTCCCATGCCAGAAACATTGCAACTTCCTTGAATAACAAAAGCTTTGCCAGCTGCATTATCATAATTGACTCTTGAATTATGAATCATGTCAGCTACTGAGAATTCACCATGTCTATCCTCTCCACCTTGGAAGATAGCGGCCTTCTTCATTGGTTCATACAAATTTTTTTTATTATTAAATCCGCCACCTTCTTTTGCAGCATCTACCACAAGGTCACTTTTCTGAACAGCTTCTGAAATTGTACCTGATGTATTGTAGCCTTTCTCTTTGAATTGCCCTACCATTTCATTTTGGACATAAACATCAAAGTTATTTTCTAATGCTTCTTTGGTTCTGTCATCTGCAGTGTATTTTGCAATACCAATAAACTGAATTTCCTTATCTGCTGAAAGCGAAGTAGCTAGTCGACGGCCAATGTTGCCATAACCGTTTATGAATACCTTAACCAACCCTATCCCTATAGATAAATAGTCGACAATAGATTCAGTATTTATATATACGTATCCTTTGCTTTGAGAGATAGTAGTTTATCCATATTCAACTATGAGCGTTGTTTTCTATAGCAGAGTACAATTCCTGTGCATGCCAATAATGCAATAATACAACAATATTTCTTTAATCTGGAATTATATGTAAAAATGGGTATTTATTGCAACTATCTAAGATATTATTATAATGTTGTATGAATGTATGCAGTAGTCCACTTATGAGTAAAAATATAGAACACGTTTAAATACGATTAATATTTTATTGCTATTATGAAGTTTGTAAAATATATCCAGCCTCATAAACATAATATATATATTATTTTTACAAACTTAGCATAAAGTGTGTTATAGTTTCATATGAAAGTACTTATCATAGACAATTATGATTCATTTGTATACAATATTGCACAGTTATTAGGTGAGCTTAAAACTCAGCCAGCCGTCATCAGGAATGACAAGATAAAGTTAAGGGATATTAAAGAAATGAATCCTGATGCAATAATTATATCTCCAGGACCGGGTAACCCTGCGGATCGTAAATATTTCGGAATTTGTACTGAAATAATAACAGATCTTGGATCCACTATACCTATCCTCGGAATTTGCCTTGGCCATCAGGGGATAGTCAATGCTTTCGGAGGCAAGGTAATTAATGCCAAGTTAGTCAGGCACGGAAAAACAAGCATTATTGAACACAAGCCTCATATGTTATTTGAAAATGTAAATAATCCCTTCAAGGCCACGCGTTATCATTCTCTAATCGCAGATTCAAATAAAATTCCGCCATGTCTTGAGGTGACTGCAAAGGCTCTTGATGATGGCGAAATAATGGCGGTTAGACATAGGCAATATCTAATAGAAGGTGTGCAATTTCATCCAGAATCAATTTTGACTGAAGAAGGACCTAAAATACTTGGCAACTTTGTGTCTATGGTGAAGAGGTGAATGTCGAATGGCAATTTTGCTGACTTGGGACCAGTAATTCGCAAGCTGATTTCCAGAACAAATCTATCACAAGATGAAATTCACAAGTCAGTTGATCTGATACTTGAAGGAAAAGCCTCTGATGCAGCCATTGCATCATTTTTAGTAGCATTAACTATGAAAGGAGAAACTGCAGAAGAAATTTGGACAATTCTTCAAACTGTAAAGGATCATGCCATAAAGATAACACCCAATGTTAGCGGAAATTTAATTGATACATGTGGTACAGGAGGGGATACAATTAGATCATTTAATATAAGTACAGCTGCAGCAATTGTTGCATGTTCAGCTGGGAGTAGAGTAGCAAAGCATGGAAACAGATCTTTTTCTGGATTCTGCGGTAGTGCTGACTTTCTAGAATATGTTGGTTTGGATCTAAATTCCACTCCTGCAAGTGTGTCTGAAGCGATAGAACATACTAGCATAGGGTTTCTTTATTCGCCCAAATTTCATCCTGCGATGAGAAATGCTGCTTCTGCAAGGAAAACAATTGGTATAAGAAGTATATTCAATATTGTCGGTCCACTAAGCAACCCCTGTACTAATTTATCTGGCCAAGTTATAGGGGTTTTCGAACCTTCACTACTTGACACTATCACTAACGCGATGCAGAAAAGTACAGAGGGCGATGGAAATGAGGTTATGATAGTGCATGCTTACGACGGTTTTGATGAATTGTCTAATACATGTGAAAATGATATTGTATGGATTATTGGTAAGCAGGTAAAAAGAATACGACTTCATCCAAAGGTTGTAAATATGCAAGTTGCTAAACCAGAGCAATTGGTTGTACATTCTAAAGAAGATTCTATTAGAGACACTTTACAAGTAATATATGGTGTAGCTTCTCAAGAAAAAGAGGATATTGTAGTCTTAAATGCTTCTGCTGCACTTGTGATCGGAAAAATTGCAAGCGACTTTAAGGAGGGAGTTCAAATAGCAAGATCAGCAATAAAAGAAGGCAAGTCACAGAGAAAATTATTGCAGCTAATTCAGTCATGTGGAAATAGAGAGAAATTAGAGGATGCGGAAAAGAAATTTATCTAATTTTAGTAGATTGAATAATTTTTTCAGTTAATGTTATTATTTGTCTTTTCTGGTTTGGCCATAGATAACTTCCCTCGGCATGTATTATTAATATAACAAGTATAGAGGCAATTTCATACATACAATATTTAATAGGATCGTTGATGTTATTGAATATATTCTATATATAATGTAAGAGTCCTTGCGAAATCTATAATATGATTCTGGATTTAAAATATAAATTGTGAAAATTTCAATAATTATTCTTGTTGTATAATGCGAAATTCACTCGTCATATATTTGGCGTAGCATTTTCACTATTGCAGTCATCATGATCCTTATAAATAGGAATACAACGTAAGTTTACAAGTATATTTTTATGTTATGTCTTCTAATTTATATTTGAAGTGCCGATTTAACTTGAACGACGTACATGAAGAACATATTCAGAATAATTTGGAGTCAATGCGATGGGATGAGTTAGTATCCTTAAAACGAAAATTGTATAATCACATAAAAGAACTGACAAATCATATAATAGAAATTGAAAGAAACCAATTTCGATTTATAAATGAGAATATTCATAAAGAGAAAAACATACTTAACAATCTGGTACAACGGTCGAAGCAAACTCGAACAGAAACACAAACTAATAATTCTCAACTATTTTCTCTCAGTGAAAAAATTTCACAATCCAAGAATTTTCTTGGTATGATGGAAGATAGAATACCATCCGAAAAAGAAGAAGAATTAATTCGAACTTTACAATTCAACCAAAAGATACTAGATAACAAAGAATACACAAATGAGCGTCAAAGGAACGAGATCCTTACCTTAGTGAAGGATGTCTCAATGAAGATTGAAGCAATAAAAGCAGTCAAGACTATAAAGGATCAGTTATTAGGATTTAAAACAGAAACAGACAATATCAACAAATCTCTACGAATGCTTGACGAAGAACGGATATCTCTGCAAACAAAGATCGCAGAAATCAACAATAATCTCGATAGACTCTTCGATTCTAAGAGACGTCTTTCTTCAGATCACGAAAAATATCTAAACGAATACAATGAAACTATAACTCAACTAGACAAAATAAACGCACGTCTTAATCTGATGTCAGAAATGAGACAGAAACAGCGTCAAGAATATGGCCATGGGCTCCCCGACGATGCCTTATTTAGAGTAAAGGAGACAGCCAAGAAAAAGCTAGAGTCTGGGTCAAAGCTGACTTTTGAGGAATTAAAACTGCTATATAGCGAGAAAGGTCAATGAACAATATTGTCTTTCCATTGAATCATGACTGTTTTTTTATATTGATACAAGTTATGGGGACAATTTTTAGTTTAGTTTAGTTTGTTATATTTAATTAACTTTGCATTAGAATATTATTGTAATAAATTACATTATGATTATCGTAAAACTAACCATATATCTCTATTTTCAGCCTTTAAACTGCAAACAAACGAGGTAAATTTCACTGCTCTCTTGTCTGCTAGCATGGGGTTTACTCACAATAACCTTATGAAAGCTATTCTTTAGATCCAATTTCAGTTCGTTTAGTAAGTCTCCCTCAAAAACTTTGAAAATTGCAGACCCACTTTTCTTTAACACTTTTTGTGCAATAGTAAAAGCGCTTCTTGTAAGTGATATCTGCCTAGCGTGGTCAATATCCCAAATCCCACTCACGTTCGGAGCAAGATCGGATAATGCTATATCTGCTTTTGAATTCAGCAGCCTGAGTATCTTATCAGTTATAGTATGATCTTCAATATCAGCACACAAAATTATTGCTCCACTGATAGGTTTTATATCCTGAATATCGATGCCAACAACTTTCCCACCAGGACCAACTTCATTTAGTATTACCTGCAACCAGCCTCCAGGAGCGCATCCAAAATCAATTACCTTATATGATGGCCTAAAAATATGATAAGAATTATTCAGCTGTTCTAGCTTGTATGCAGACCTACTACGATATCCGTGGTCCTTTGCTAACTTACGATAATAGTCTTTTTTTGCATCAGAGAGCTTCATTCAGATTGTTCTTATATTAAGATGTATATTATGATTATATTGATGTATGCATATATATATTCATAATATATATATGCATAGCAATAATTTACAACAATCTTTTTCCTGATTCTTAAGGGAGTACAAAACAATTATTTATGAGTTCGCCAATATTAATATCATCGATGAGGTTAACTATTTGAAATTAAGTCATGCAGAGATAGAAGATTTGATAGATATGACTTTTAAAGCTATAATTAGCAATGGGAAAGGTGGTATACTCCAATCCAACTTGTGGAAGGAACTTGATATTACCAGCCGTGATGGTTCTCGTGTAGCTATACGACTTGAGAAACGCTCTCTAATAAGACGTGAAAAAATTCTTCAGGACGGACGATGGACATACAAACTATTTGCTGCAAGGTTGCCTGTAGATATACAATGCATTGATCATGTACCTTGTTTAACTTGTCCAGTTGAACACATGTGCTCTATCGATTCAACATATAGTCCAAATAATTGCAATTTAATTGAAGACTGGACTTTACTTTCATTTGACAATTCTAATAATAGAGTAACACCGGAGCAATCATTAAGAGAACATGACGTACAACGAAACGAAATAAAAGAAAGGGAAATAATCATTAGGGAAATAAAGCCGACAACCCGGCGTAGAGGGCAAAGAATAGTAAAGAGCAATAAGAAATGAAAGTGTATTATATAATAATCCGAAAATATTATTTTTATTCTGATCCATGAGTTTTTTAACATATCGATAGTTGTTAATTAGTTGCTAGCAATTCTATTTGAAAAACAATAGGCTTTAGAAAGGTCTAATCCGCATTTTAATACTCATCATAGTTCATCTCATTTGCAACGATATATAAATACAATATACATTCTTATGAAAATCATTTGAATTCTACAGATAAAAAAGAATCATCTTTCCATATGCTCTGTCTATTTTTTACTAAATATTCTGTCAAAGTATTCGGATTGTTCTTTACCAACTACACTTGCTTCACCTTCTTCGACATTAGCAAGATTCTTAGCTAGCTTCTTTTTGTATTCAATTTGCATCTGGCGTGCTATCTGTATTCTTTGTGCTTGGGGTGATCCTGCACCATGCATTGATTCAGTCAAATATCCAACAGCGTTACGTCCTAGTGTCATGTTTTCAATCAATCTCAATATTCGCACCCTATTTTCGGTAGAAACACCTTTTCTACCTTTAAGATATTTTTCTAATAATGGACCAGTCTCAGGACTCCTAAAGTCCTTTTCAGATGGCATAGTAACCATTAACCCACCAGCAATATCTTGAGCTAATCTGCTAATCTCATACGGAAATCTTGTGACATTATGTTTACAAACATTTGCTAGCATATCATCATTTTGGTAATTGCCAGAAGCAGTTCTATGTGCCTGATATGACGATGCAACTCCTGCAGCAAATATTGTTTCATTTAGATGTGTCATCTCTACTAGCTTATCCTTAATATGGGAAGCATTTGCTACTCCATTATAGTCTGCAATGGCAGCAGCTGCTCCTATAAGAACATCTCCAAGACCTGTTTTGCACACATAGCTTCTTCTATGATAACATGTGAATCTTTCAATCAGCATTGAGGCAAAATCATGTTCCCCATCCATAAAAATAAGATTATTTGGTATGAATACATTATCAAAAATTATCATAGCCTCTTGTCCAGAGAATTTGGCATTTCCCGCATCCAAGTCCCCTTGTTCCATACTTCTTGTATCACATGATTGTCTACCGTAAATGTAAGTAATGCCTTTTGCATCTGCTGGTACAGCACCAACCATGGCATAGTCTTTGTCTTCTTGCCTAAGCCTCATGGTCGGCATAACGATAATCCAATGGGAATTAATGCAGCCTGTCTGATGAGCTTTGGCGCCTGTAATATACACACCATTTTCATCTCGCTTTACTATGTGAACGAACATATCCGGGTCCTCTTGTTGAGATGGAGAAAGACTGCGATCACCCTTTACATCGGTCATTGCGCCGCCAATTACCAAATTCTCTTTCTGAATCATCTTGATAAATTCAATCAGGCGTTTATGATAAATAGTGCCGTGTTTTGTATCAATTTCAAATGTTGTAGAATATAATGAGTTTAGAGCATCCATGCCTACACAACGTTGAAAACAGGTAGCAGTAAGTTGGCCAAGCTTTCTCTGCATCTTATTTTGGTTTACCAAGTCCATAGCATTATCTGCAATATGTAGAAACCTATTTACCATTGTACCAGTTAGGGATGACTGTGCAGAAGCAATCTCAGGTTCTTCATTTGCTATATCATATGTTTCTGCCACAGCATTGATAGATGGACGGATCATTGGATGATCTACAGGTTCCTTTACCAAATCACCAAATAAATAGACAGTGAGGTTTCTGCCTCTAAGGCTTTGAATATATTCTGCACCGTTCTTTATAGGCATACTATATCTAGTACTATGTGGCAATCTTATTTATGTATTGTTAAGTCATTTAAATAAAAAGCCTCATAATGTAAGCAATTATGTTATCTAAAAATATATTCAGCGATGATAGCATGATCATCACAAAAAGCGATTATGTTATTCTGTAAATGAGATCCTATCCTTAGACATGATACGAACATGTTTTGAGTAGCGTACTGTAACAGTCAATGAATGGATACACTCATTTATTGATTTCAATATGGCATTTTTGACATAACGCAACCTTTTTTATAGTTTCAATATGGCTACAAGCATATAATATGACAAAAATTGATCTACGTCAATTGATACGCAATTATCCAGATTTTCCAAAGCAAGGCATTCTGTTCAGAGATATTAATCCAGTCTTTCGCAGCAATGAAGCATTGAATTACATTTCAAATGAGTTTTACAGCAGATTCAACTCTGAGAAAATCGATTATATTGGTGGAATAGAAGCTAGGGGATTTGTAATAGCCACTGCATTAATGTCAAAGTTCAACAAAGGAATGATTATGATTCGAAAGGCGAATAAGCTTCCTGGACAGACTGTCAAGAAATCATATGATATTGAATATGGTAGCTCAATAATTGAACTTCAAGAAGATGCAATTAGACATGGTCAGAATATTTTGGTTGCAGATGATTTAATTGCAACAGGTGGTACGGCTATTGCTGCTGCCCAATTGGTAGAAGAATTGGGTGGTAAAGTTTCAGGTTTTGCGATCGTAATAGAATTGGCAAGGTTGGATGGAGCAAAGAAGCTAAGAGAGATGGGTTATGATGTCCATTCTCTAGTGGTGTATGATTAAACAATGGCAACAAAATTTACTGCAGAGATTGGCATTATTGGAGGCACAGGAGTTTATGATGCTGGACTCTTTAGTGATAAAAGAGAAGTGAAAGTATATACACCATTTGGTGATCCTTCTGATCTCATCACGATTGGAGAATATGCGGGTAAGAAAGTTGCATTCATTCCTAGACATGGAAAAGGTCATCGTATTCCTCCACACAAAATTAACAGTCGTGCAAATATATGGGCTTTGAAGGAGATAGGTGTGAAGAGAATTATTGCTCCGACTGCAGTAGGGAGTATGAGATATGACTACAAACCAGGAGATATTGCAGTTCCGGATCAGTTTGTTGATTTCACTAAAGGAAGAGAATCCACATTTTATGATGGAGGAGAGGTTTGTCACATATCTGTTGCTGATCCATTCTGTTCGGAGCTTCACGATATTGTATCACACCATGGAAAAAAACTAAAATATGATATTCATCCTAAAGCAACATATGTTTGTATAGAAGGACCAAGATTTTCAACGAGGGCAGAATCTCACTTTTTTAGAGATGTTATGAAAGCAGATCTCATCGGAATGACTATTATACCAGAATGTCCACTTGCTAGAGAAGTAGAACTCTGCTATGTGTCAATCGCAACAATCACAGACTATGACGCATGGACAATCTCTTCGGTGACATCTAAAGAAGTTATAGAACTGTTGAATAAAAATATAGAGAAAATAAGAAAGCTAATTGCAGAACTAATACCAATGATTTCTCTTAAAAGACTGAAATGCAATTGCAGAAATGCATTGAAAGGTGCAATTCTATGACTTTATATTCACTTATATTTTTCTGCTTTGTATAACGAATAAGGAATTGAGTAGTAATAGTAGTAGCAGCAGTACTGACCTAATATTATCAGGCGCCACTTATAACAACTTTGTAGATACTATAAAATCAGACCAAACAAGAGAACAGTACAAGCGCTCCCTTGTTAGGTTCATGCGTTTTCTGAATATTACAGATATTGACAATTTGATGATATTAGCAGTAGGAGGAGGTGGAGCAGGACAAGATTCTAAAGCGCTACAACAAAAAATCATAGACTATATAGGATTTCTAAAGCGAGAGCGTAAACTAGGAGCAAATGCTATAAACCTATACCTTTCTCCAATTATGCATTTTTATGCAATGAACGATATTACGCTAAATCGCAAAAAGATAGGGCGTTATGCACCAGAAAATATAAGAAAACATAATGACAGAACATACACAAGAGAAGAAATCACAAGACTTTTAGAATTTTGCGAACTTAGAGATAAATCAATAGTTTTGTTATTTGCTTCAACTGGAATTAGAATAGGCACTGTTCCAGATTTACGATTAGAACATTTAACCAGAATGGAAAAGTATAGGTTATATCAAATCACAGTTTATCAAGGTCATCCAGAAGAATATATCACTTTTTGTACTCCTGAATGTAGAAGCGCTATAGACAATTATCTAAATTATAGAGAGCGCTGCGGCGAAATCCTTACATCAAAATCACCCTTGTTCAGAGAGCAATTTGACGTTAACGACCTAGAGCAAATAAGAAAGAAAGCAAAAACAATAGTAGAAAATACAATCACAAAAATGCTGGGTAAAAAATTACATTTGGCAGGAATTATACAAATAGAACAACTCAAAGAAGGCGAAGACCCAACAAAGAAGAGAAAAGCAGTAATGCGTTCTCACGGATTTCGTAAGTTTGTCAATACGACAATTTATCATCGTCGTATTGACTCTTCCATTCGTAACAAATTATTGGGCGATTCAATTGCGTTAGATAAGTCGTATTGACGGCCACAGGTAAATGATCTATTACAAGAATATTTGAAATGTGTTGATGCTCTAACTATAAACGAAGAATTCCGGTTAAGACGTGAGAATGAAAGACTTGAAGCAGTTAACAAATCAGAAATAGCGCAATTAAAGCAGCAAGCAGAAGAATACAAAAACGTAAAGTTGGAAGTAGATAGATTGACTAAGATGACTACAAGCATGTTTGATAAAATGCAAGAAATGCTAAAACAAAGACATAGTATCGAAGACCCAAAAGCAAAGCAACAGCACGAACAAGAAATATTTGATTTGTTTCATAAGTTTGAAGCGGGTAATGAGCAGTTAAGCAATCTAAGTCTCAAGAAACAGGAAATGAAGGATAGATTGTTAAATGATCTAATTGAAGAACAGCAACAATCATAAAATAAAAATAAGCAAGGATTAACTAGTCTTTTTGCTATTTGTATATACAAAAAATTAATCACAAAACCTTTGCTATAAAAATATGCAATTAGTATCCTCGTTTTTTTAACTCACTATTTAACCAATCAGCGGTCATACGATGTGCCACTTCACCATCATAATCTCCTTTTTCAATGCATTCCTTTAGTCGATTAACCGCCTGATTGAATTGCTCATAAAGAAGTTCTTTCACATGAGTTTTTTCGTGCTTGAAGTCTTCCTGCATTTTACTTTGTTCTTTTGTAAATTCGTCTTTTATTTCTGCATGTCTACGCCTTAATTCATCATCTAAATCTCTGTGAGATGTTCTGGCGATGTCTTGGAGTATTTTATCTCTTTCTTCCGCACTCATGTGTGACATATGTGAATCAGTTATTTATTCCATGTATACTATATGACTTTATGACAGAGGCAACATCTTACAACGACATATTTTATGCGTTCAGGCCAGCATTGAAGTTCTATCACTTTGAAGAGAGATATGATTAAGGTTTTCACCATTGTTCAATCAAATTTACTATATGGCCAAGCAGAAAAATGATAGATCAAGCCATAAATACAGCAATACTTCAGCTTCCATATATTGTAAAGATTTTTTTCAATCCTTCAAATAGAGCAATATTAAAAATTGAAAAAATGATTTTGCTTTAGGTATAGCTTTGGGGTACATACAAGATGAGATCTTTATTAAATTCAAGAATCTACATGGCGGCAGGGTACCTACTAACGATGAAATAAAAGAAATCGCCATTATTATTTTTGAACGGCTGCCACATATACATGAAGCAATATTTAGAGCCGGTTAATCAGAATAACACAATATAATTCGGTCGATATCTATGCTGGAAACTATCAGATAACCTATTTTTATTCGATTGGTCTTTTTTATAAATATCGAATGTCTTCCGAAGCAGAGCAAAGCAGTACAAGTGTCAACAAAGAGATCGATAAGATCTTTAACAACTCAGACTACAAGCGGTTCAAATGCGCATTTCTAAAATACATATGTGAGGTCAATAGACCTGTTACTGATTATGAATTATTTCTAACAAGTAACCTTGTCGGATACATGGGTAATGAGAACCCGATGAAGAAGTATGTACTAGAAAGCAAAGAAAACATCTACAATATTGCCATAAACAGAGTTATGCAATGCTTGATAGATAGAAACTTTGTTACCAGCAGAATTGAAAAGATTGGAGAATCAGAAATGATTTCATATCTGGCAACACCTTATTTGCAAGAGAAATGTAATGTATTCAAAAAATACATGATGGGTGATATCGACAGAGACTTGAATCTACCAGTGGATATTGTGACGGATGTCCAGATATCTAGAAAAGAAGAAGGTATCGGCTATCAATAGCCTTTTCTTTTGGAAAGTGGAATATTCCACTTTTAAATGAAATTACTAGTTGGCATCATCATAAGCTGGGCTATATGTTGCGGTCATACCTCTACGTATCGTCGTCGGAATCGGAGTCAGATCTATCTTCTATTCCAAGATAGTCCACAAAATCTTCAATGTTTTTGGTTTGAAAATAGACCGATCCTGGGCCTGTGATTTCAGTAACAAGCCCTTCTCCTCCAAGGATTGTTGTTTTCAGCCCACCAAATTTCATTACTCTGTAGTTTGAATTTTCACTTAATGCTACGAGATGATGATTATCCAATATCATTTTTTCATTATCTCCCAAATCCTTTTGGATTATACCTCCATATGCATTGACAAATAAATCACCCTCGCCATTAGCCTTCAACATAAACAATCCACTTCCAAAAATTCCTTTTTTAAAACCCTGCCATTCTGTATCAAGCATTACTCCTGTACTAGATGCAATATAAGCTCCAGACTGCACAATAAGCCCATTACTAGCATTAATTGACATTCTCACAACGTCTCCAATTGGAGGCCCTGTCAAGCCAATAAAGCAATTATCTTGATGGGCAACGTAGTTATTAACAAAAAACGATTGACGACCTAATGCAGCAACCTTAAATTTCTTTAAGAATCCGCCGCCAGAGCGTGTTGTAGTTTTGACTTCGA
>Ga0126314_10001204_pt1 | contig 12318 bp, 13 predicted proteins | sample Plot105B_FD_92535 | JGI IMG/M metagenome (GOLD analysis project Ga0126314, IMG submission 92535) | Serpentine soil microbial communities from UC McLaughlin Reserve, CA, USA - Plot105B | ecosystem: Environmental > Terrestrial > Soil > Grasslands | place: USA: UC McLaughlin Reserve, Lake County...
CCGCCGCGTGGGCGAGTCCCGCTACGCCGGCGGCGCAGCCGAGCCCCCAGATCGGCACGCGCCGCGTGTGCTCAGAGAGGCCAAGCCGGAAGATGAGCTTCGAGTCGAGCGAGGGGGTCGAGAGCCCTGTCGTAGAGACGAAGAAGATCGCGCCTACCTCCTCGGGCGCCACGCCTGCCTTGTCGAGCGCCCTGCGGGCAGCCTTCTCGGAGAGGTCGAGCGCGTGTTCGATGTAGAGGGCGTTGCGTTCGGGAAAGCTGTGCTCGCGCTCGAACCAATCTCGCGGGACGCAGAAGTAGCGGCTATCTACCTGTACGTTGTCGAAGATCGGGGCGAGCCGCTCCATGTCCTTGAAGGATTCGGAGAAGAGGGAGTGGGCGAACTCCTTGACCTCCCTCTGCCCGATACGGTGGGGCGGCAGGGCCGTCGCGACGGAGATGATGCCGGGGCTAGCCTCGCTCAACGTCTCTCCGGCCAGGCTCCGGCCTCGAAGGCGGAATCTGGCTCGCGCTCCGCGCAGGTGTTACGGAAGACGTACTGCGAGATTCGCTTTCGCTGGCGGCTCGACCAGTCGATTGTCGGCCTGCGCTGCTCCTCTGACACATAGCCGAGCCGATAGATGGCCATGAGCTCGAGGTCGTCGGGCACCTCGAGGAGGCGCTGGAGCTTCCGCCAGTTCTCGGGGATCTCCATCGGCGTCGAGACGAACTGGATGCCCATGCCGATGGCCGCCGTGGTGAGCCAGATGTTCTCGACGGCAGCGCCCATCCCGAAGATCGAATAGAAGCCCGAGAGCTCTCCGGGACGGTACTCGCTCTTGTCCAGTAGAACGGCCAGAAGAAGGGGAGATCCCGCGACCAGCTTGCGGTTGTCCTCCCCTAGGGTTCTCGGGACGCCGAATCGGTTCATCACGGCCTGGCCCGTGTTCGAGAAGATCTGACGCGCAAACGGTTTGAGCACACTTGGCATCTGGTCGAAGTAGATGCCGTCGCGCTTCTCCTCCATCTCTTCTTCTGAGAAGCGGAAGTACGGTCGATAGCGTTGCCAGAAGGTTCCCTCTTCGAGGAGCCGGGCCATGCTCTCGCCGCTTATCTTCGCGACCTCATCGATCGTGTCACGGTCGTCGACGAGGACGAAGCGCCAGGGCTGGCTGTTGAAGTGCGATGGGGCCATGGCGGCGGCCTCTACAAGCAGGTGCTGATGCTCCCTGCTCACCGGGTCCGGCAGAAAGGGACCGTTGGTAGTCTTGCGTGTTTTGAGGACTTCCAGGAACTCCAACAACAAGCCTCCTACAGCGAGAATACGAACCCGGTAGCGTATAGGATCATGGCGAGGCACGCGAGCGCCGCGTGCCCTGGCGTACCTGCACGCACCCTGGGCAAGAGCGCGAAGAGCGCGAGCACCGGCAGGAGCGTCCAGCGGTACGACGCGCCCTGCAGAAACCCGGCGCCCACGGCGAGAGCGGCCGAGGCAAAGACGGCGAAGTAGAGGGCATGGTGCAACCAGCGGAAGGGCTTGGTGTCGACGATGCCGAACTGCACCAGCACACCGAGCGCGAAGTTCGCCGCGAAAAGGGCGGCAGCGGCGTAGAAGATCAAGGGGTTTTCCTTAGCGTCATCCCCGGACGTTATAGCACAGCGCCGCAACGCTTGTGGCGCCTTCGGGGGCAGTGCTGGAATGCTAAGATTCGTAGTTCGATGGGTTCTACGCTGAGACGCTCTAGCTAGGGGGCGAGATGGAGAATGGACGCCCGGCGGCTTACATAACGGGGATAGGGGTGGTCAGCCCCATTGGTTTAGGCCGCAAGAAGTTCTGGAGCTCGCTGCTCGCGAACGAGAGTGGGGCCGGTCCCATAACGCTCTTCGATACGGATGGCTTCGAGGTGAGGATCGCCGCCGAGTGCGCCGAGTTCGACCCGCAGGATTTCATGGACCGCAAGGTAGCGGCGCGAACAGACCGCTTCGCCCAGATGGGCCTCGCCTCATCCAAGCTCGCGCTCGAGGACGCGGGAGCCTGGGACGAGCTGAGGACGAGACCAGAGAGGGTAGGGCTCATCCTCGGCAGCGGCATCGGGGGCGTAATGAGCATGGAGACTACCCAGGCGACTATAGACAGCAGGGGGCCGGCCAGGGTCAACCCGTTCTCGGTCACCAAGATCATGCCCAACTCGGGAGCAGCCCACGTCGCGATACAGCTCGGCGTGCAGGGGCCTTCCTCGACGCCTGCCCTCGCCTGCAGCTGCGGCACGGACGCGATGGGCCTCGGATACGACCTGATCCGCCGCGGTGACGCCGACGTTGTGATCTGCGGCGCCTCGGAGGCGACCATTACCCCTGTAATCGTCGCTGGTTTTATAGCGATGCGCGCCATGAGCCGCCGCAACGACGACCCCGAAGGGGCTTGTCGTCCCTACGACGCCGACCACTCCGGCTTTCTAATAGGTGAAGGCGCGGCGGTAGTGGTACTCGAGAGCGAGGCGTCCGTCGGGCGCCGCGGGGTCGAGCCCTACGCCAAGATAACCGGCATCGGACGCACCACGGACGCCTACAACCTCACAGACCCCGACCCCAAGGGCCTCGGCGTCCTGCGTGCGATGCAGATCGCCGTAAAGAATTCAGGTCTCGAAGGGGAGCAGATCGGCTACATAAACCCCCATGGGACGGGGACCGTCGCCGGCGACGGTCCTGAGTCCAGGGCGATGGCAGAGATCAACCCCAGAGCCATGGTCTCGGCTACGAAGTCAACCCTTGGCCACTCTCTTGGCGCCACTGGCGCCATAGAGACGGCCATCTGTGCCCTGGCGCTGAAAGAGAAGACCGTCCCCCCCATGAGAAACCTGGCGAAGCTGGCCGATGATTGCGCCGAGCTGGACTACGTAGTGGACGAGCCGCGAGCCGCCCCCGACCTCGAGGCCGCGCTCTGCGCCAACCTCGGCGTCGGCGGGCACAACGCAGCGGCCGTTCTGGAGAGGACAGATCATGGATAGAGCAGACAACCCTCAAGTGCTACCCGCGAACCTTCCGGTACCTGTCGACGACGGGGCCTCAGACCACCTGCTGGGGAGGCCAGTTCCGCCCCTATCCCTGATGTCCACGTCCGGGGAGATGGTCGACCTCTCCTCCCTCCCTGGGAGGACCGTAGTTTACTGCTACCCGCTCACCGGCAGACCCGACGTGGACCTGCCGGAAGGCTGGGATGAGATACCGGGGGCCCGCGGGTGCACCCCGCAATCGTGCGCCTTCAGGGACCACTACGCCGAGCTCGGGGACCTCGGCGCGAGGGTGTTCGGCCTGAGCACCCAGAGCAGCGAGTACCAGAGGGAGGCGGCGGAGCGCCTCAACCTGCCGTACGAGCTCCTTAGCGACAGGGATCTCGTCTTCGCCGGAGCGCTCTCGCTGCCAACCTTCGAGGCCGATGGCATGGTACTTCTCAAGAGGTTGACAATGGTGGTGGACGAAGGGCGAATCTCGAAGGTCTTCTATCCCGTCTTCCCGCCAGACAAGAACGCGGAGGAAGTCATCGCGTGGCTGCGAGCAGACCTGGAGAGGCTCTCGCGATGAGCCGCGCAGAAGAGCGGCTGACGGAGCTCCAAAGGTTGGTCTCCCCCTTCGGGAGCACGGTGGTAGCGTTCTCGGGCGGCGTGGACTCTTCGCTCGCGCTGGCGATCTGCGCGAGGGCGCTCCCCACAGAGAGGGTACTCGCCGTCACCTCCAACAACGAGACCTACCTGCCTTCGGAGCTCGAGCTTGCGTGCGAGTTCGCGAGCTCTCTGGGCGTAGAGCACCTTGTAGTGAACACGCGCGAGCTCGACGACCCAAACTACGCGAGCAACCCGACCAACCGTTGCTACTTCTGCAAGAGCACCCTGTACTCCGACCTCGTCAGGATCGCGGAGGAACGCGGCTACGCGTGCGTGGTGGACGGCGCGAACGCCGACGATGAGGGCGACTATCGCCCTGGGAGGAGAGCCGCAAGAGAGCTCGAGGTGGTCTCGCCCCTCTCGCTGGCGGGGGTGGGCAAAGCTGAGGTGCGAAAGCTGGCTCACCACCTCGGCCTACCGAGCTGGGACAAGCCGGCCCTGGCGTGCCTGTCGAGCCGCTTCCCCTACGGGCAGGAGATCACAGCCGAGAAGCTGTCTCAGGTAGCGCGGGCCGAGGAGTTCCTGCGCGAAGAGGGTTTCAGGCAGGTGCGCGTGAGACACCACGGTGAGATCGCCCGCCTCGAGGTCGGTCCCGAGGAGATGGAGCGGGCGTTCGCCTCGCGGGACAAGATCTCCGCCGAGCTCAAGCAGGCAGGATTCCTCTATGTAGCTCTCGATCTCACGGGCTACGAGCCAGGCAGCCTCAATGCTGCTCTTGGCAAGAAGGCGAAGCGCACGCTGCCGATGATCTCCTAGTCCATGGAAGCGCCGAGCGATCCGCTGCTCTGGGTAACGCTGGTTATCATGCTAGCAGGGCTCGTCGGGAGCATCTTACCCGGCCTGCCAGGGGTGCCCCTGATCTTCCTCTCCGCCCTCGTCTACGCCTCTCTCACCGAATTCGAGTACATCGGCGTTCCTGTAATCGTCCTGCTCGGACTCTTCGCGGCCATCGCACTCGTCGCCGACTTCGTCGCCACCACCTACGGAGCGCGCCGGTTCGGGGCAAGCAACTGGGGCACCGTGGGCGGCGCCATCGGCGGTATCTGCGGCGCCCTTGTCGGGGCGCTTTTCCTCGGCATCGGAGCCCTCTTCGGCCTGATACTCGGCAGCATCGGCGGCGTCTTCCTCGGAGAGTACCTCAGGCGGCGAGAGCGAGAAGCACCCGGAGAACCGGGCCTGGCGCAGCCCGAACGCTGGGACTGGAGAAGTGCCTCCCGCGCGGCCGGCGGGGTAGTGGTCGGCTACGTGGCCTCGGCAATAACTCAGGCGCTCCTGGGCCTCCTCAGCGTGATGGTCTTCGTGTGGGCGCTGGTGTAAGCTAGTCAGCACGCTTCGCCTCCGCTTGTCAGCACGCATCGGCCGCTTCGCGGCCTCGCTTTCAGCTAGTCAGCAAGACAAGCACAAGCTGAAGTGCTGAGAGCCCGCGAAGCGGGCGTGCTGACCGCCTATTCCTCGTCTCGGCGCTGGTCGCGGAGGAACCCTTCGAGCTCGCGGGCCAGGTCGTCACCCGAGGGGAGGTTCTTTGGTCCCTGCTCGGCCTGGGAGTCGAAGCGCTCTTCTAGCATGCCGACGTACGATGCCAGGTCGGCGTCCTGCGAGACGGCCGCCGAGACCTGCTCCTGGTAGGCGTCGGCGCCGCGCTCGAGGTTTGAGGTATCCACCTCCAGCCCGAGCAGGCCCGAGAGGTTCTCGAGGAGGGCGAGGGCGGCGGGGGCCGAGGGTACGGCGGGCAGGTAGTGCGGCACGGAGGCCCAGAAGCTCACCGCCGGCAGGCCGCCCTCTGCGCACGCGCGGTGCAGGACGCCCGTGATCCCAGTAGGTCCCTCGTAGCCCGAAGCGGAGAGGCCGAGGTTCTCTACGAGAGCGGGGTCCTGGGAGTTGGCAGCGACCGCGACGGGGCGCGAGTGGGGCACGTCGGCGAGCAGGGCTCCCATCGTGACCACGACCTCCACCTCGAGCTCCCTGGACAGCTCGATCACCGCATCGGAGAAAGCGCGCCACCGGAAGTTAGGCTCCGGTCCCGAGAGGAGCACCACCCCCCTGCCCCCCGCCGCCTCGAGGCTCGACGCGGTCGCAGAGAGGCTGTTCTCCGGCCACTCGACCTGTCGGGTCACCCCCTCTACCAGTTTGATCTGGGGTCTCGTCGCCTGATAGTCGAAGAATTCCTCGGCATCGAAAGCCCCGAACCGCCGCGCCCCCCAGGCATCCCTCAGGGTACCGAGCGCCACGCTCGCGGCCTCCGCCGCGTCGTTCCAGCCCGTGAAGGCGGAGATCAGGGCCGGCCGCTCCAGCTCGGGCCTCCACTCCATGGTTACAAACCTGTTATCCATGGGGCTAGCTTACCACGCCCGGTTCATACAAAAGACCTCTCCAGCCTGAGCGCCCTCTCCAGGCGTTCTAGGTAGTCACGCTCGGGTATCTCAATCGTCCCGAGGCTGGCAAGGTGGTCGTTCTGGATCTGGCAGTCGAGCAAGACGTAGCCTCTCTCGTTGAGACGCTCGACGAGGTGGACCAGACACACCTTCGAAGCGTCACGCTTGCGGCTGAACATCGACTCGCCCATGAAGGCCCCGCCCAGGGCCACGCCGTAGAGTCCGCCTGCAAGCTCGCCGTCGCTATACGCCTCGACGCTGTGGGCTTTGCCCGCTCTGTGTAGATCGACGAAGGCGCGGATGATCTCGGGGCCTATCCAGGTGTCCTCGCGGTCGGCGCAAGCCCTGATGACGGCCTCGAAGTTCCGGTTCACCTGCACCTGGTAGGTTTGTTTTCGGATGACGCGCCCGAGAGACCTGGAGACGCGCAGGGAGTCGAACTCGAGGATCGCCCTCGGGTCCGAGCGGTAGAGGCCGATGTGGCCGTACCCGTCATCCATGGGGAATGCGCCGGCCCTGTAGCAGGCCTCGAGTATCTCCGGCGTGAGCTCCATGACTCAATACTAGATCCAAAGACGATATACGCGCCACGCACGAAGCGACGAGCACCCAATGACGTGTCGCGTTCTGGCGACTCGGGGTATCATTCAAGGGAAAGTTCGAGGCAAGAGCATGTCTGAGTTGGAGGCAGAGGTCCCGATGCGCGTGTACAGGAGCGGTCACGGAGCCCGCGTGCTGCTCATGCTTGCCATGACGGTTCTTGCCGTTGCGGCCATCGTCTACGGGCTGGGCGCTCTCGAGGATTGGGGAAGGGCGCTTGCCGTTGGCCTTGCCGCCGGCCTGCTCCTGATTTCGTCTTGGCTACTTGTGTGGGCGCTGCGCAGGAACGAGGAACGCCTCCGAACCCGCGCACTCACCGATGCCCTGACCGATCTGCCCGGCAGGGCATCGTTCGTAGAGCGTCTAGATCGTGCCCTGTCGGATGGCGGTTCGCGCTCCGCAGCCGTCTTGCTCGTTGACCTCGACGACTTCGAAGAGATCAACCACTCCCTCGGGCATGAGGCCGGTGACCGACTGCTGGCAGCAGTGGGCGAACGGCTAGCAGAGACAGTGGGCTCAGAAGGCTTCGTCGCTCGCCTCTGTGGCGACGAGTTCGCCGTCCTTCTCAGAGACGCACCCGACAGGAGCTCCGCTGGTTCCGCGGCGGAGCGGATCGGGGAGGCACTCAAAGCTCCCATCGACGTGGAGGGGGGCGAGGTGCTGGTCAGCGCGAGCATCGGTGTAACGGTCGCAGGCCAGGACCGAGAGGAGGGCTCCCTAGACCTCCTTCGCGAGGCCGACGTGGCGATGCACGCGGCCAAGACGAGGGGCAAGGCGCGCCACAAGGTATTCGACCCGGGCGCAGAGACCACCGGCTCGCGGCGCTCGATAGCCGAGGCCGAGTTGCGCCGGGCGGTCGAGGAGGACCAGTTCAGAGTCCACTACCAGCCGCTGGTCTCACTTGTCTCGGGCAGGGTACGCGGGGTCGAGGCCCTGGTGCGCTGGCAGCACCCTGTCTACGGTCTTATCTACCCCGAGGAGTTCGTACCCCTCGCCGAGCAGACGGGCCTGATAGTCCCCATCGGAAAGTTTGTAATGCGAGAGGCTTGCCGCCAGGCGAGGCTCTGGCAGAAGGAGCACCCGAGCCAGGCGCCCCTCATGCTCAGCATCAACGTCTCCGCCCGCCAGTTCGGGCAGCCCAACCTGGCGGCGGAGGTACTGAGGGCCCTGGATGGCAGCGGTCTGGACCCCCGACACCTGATCCTCGAGATCACGGAGGGGGTCATGGTGCACGACGTCTCCGCACATGCAGCGCTGCAAGAGCTGAAACGCTCCGGCATAAGGCTTGCTATGGACGACTTCGGCACCGGCTACTCGAACCTCTCCTACGTCAAGCGCCTCCCGGTAGGGATCATCAAGATCGACCGCTCCTACGTAAGCGGGCTCGGCGGCGACGCCGAGGACACTACAATCGTCAACGCCACCGTCGCGTTCGCCAAAGCGCTGGGTCTCGGCCTTATCGCCGAAGGGATAGAGACCGCCGAGCAACTCGCCAGGCTCAGGGAGGTGGGGTGCGAGCTGGGACAGGGCCACCACTTCGCGAAGCCGCTCCCGAGCGATGAGATACCGGCATTCCTCGAAGCAAACCGTTCGTCAGAGTTCCCGCAACACACCAAGAAAGCCTGACCCATAAGGTAACGAGCGAACCAGTCGAGATGCTGATGGCGCCGAATGCAGAGCAGGCAACAGGTGTCAGGCTACAGGTTTCCGGGAATCTATGGAGGCCACTCATTCGAAGGCCCACTCATCTCTGTTTGGCTGCTGCCTGAAACCGCGCTTTGCAGAACCAATGCATCTGCACAGCGCTTTAGAGCGCCGCGATCTCGCCTACCGCTTCGCCGTGCAGGTCGCGCACCGCACGGGACCGCGGCTCCTCCGAGACCTCCACCCCGAGGCTAGCGAGAGCGGCGAGGGCGGCGGGGCGCAGGGCGCGGCTCGCGCCGTCGGAGATCTTCAACGCAAGGCCCCAGCCCTCAGAGCTTCCAGCGGCATACACCCCCTCGGCCCCGCTTTTGGAGAGGAGCCTGCTGCCACGCATTACGGCCGTGTCGAAACGGTCGGTCCCGGCCACCATGTATGGATGTCGCCTCATGGCCAGCCCGATCCTCTCGGCGGCCCCGGCCAGCTCCGCCGGGAGGTTCTCGCCAGTGGTGAGTCTGGCGAAGCCGGTCGCGAGGCTCCCGAGCGGCATCCCGAAGACCGGCACCCCGCAGCCGTCGCCGCCGAGTAGTATCGCGTCCCGCTGCACGCCGCAAAACTGGGCGACGATCTCCAGTATCCACCGCTGCAGCGGATGATCCGGGTCCCTGTAGCTTCCCTTTTGCCAGCCCTCGTGGACGCACACGGCGAGCATTCCCGCGTGCTTGCCGGAGCAGTTGCCGTGGATGACCCTGGGTTCCTCGCCGCTGCGCGCGAGCTCGGCCGCCGCGGGAGCGTAGAGCGGCGGGTGCGAGCCGTTCTGGAGATCCTTCTCCGAGAGGCCGGCTTTGTGCAGGATGGAACGCACGGCGACCAGGTGCGGTGCCTCGGCGTTGTGCGAGGCGCAGGCGACGGCGAGCTCCTCGCCGGTAAGCTCCATAGCGTCTGCGGCGCCCGAGAGGATAAGTGGTATCGCCTGAAACGGTTTGGCCGACGAGCGGGCGTAGGCATACCCTTCTACGTCGCCCACGGACTCTAGGATCCGTCCTTCCGGGTCGCAGACCGCGACGCGCCCCCGATGCGCGCTCTCGACGAGAGCGCCGCGCCTCACGGCGACGAGCGGCTCGTCTTCCGGAATTACGGTGGGAGGTGTCCCAGGGTGCAGCTCTATCCTCCGGTGTGGGTGACGATCCTGAGGTCTGTCAGGTCCTGGGCAACGCGCATCCGCGCCATCGCAGCAGGGAAGTCGTCGCTCGTATGGTAGTCGCGTGCCTCCCCGACGAGCGCCCTGAGCTTCTCGAGCAGGTCGTCGTCCCCACCCGGTCCCCCGCCGCGCAGGCTCGCCTCCACCATCCCAATGGTTACCTCGGCGAGGGGGCTCCCCGTCCACATCGAGATGATCGCGATCTCGAGGTAGCTGCTAACGCGCAGTAGGTGCCCGACCCGCAACCCTGCCGCCGCGGCCCCGCCCACCTCACTCACGGGAACCACCGCCTGATGTTGCCGGAGACCAGGCCGGGAAACTCTCTCTCCGGCACCCCTGCCGCCTCCGCGGCGGCCAGGGTGGCGTGCAGAGTCGACGGGATGTCGCCGTAGGGGATGTCCGACCCGTAGCAGATGCGGCTGGACTCGAGCGTGTTGAAGAGCAAGTAGAGGTCCCTTGCGCTCACCACCGAGGTCTCGAAGAGGACGTTGGGGTGATCCCCGAAGGCTCTGACTGCTTCCAGGACCTCGATCATCGCCGAGTGACCGAGGATCACGCGCAGCTCGGGGTGCGCCTCGACGGTGGGGATAAGGGGCTCCACCACCCGCTGCATGGCGAAGCCCGTGTGGATGAGAACGGGCAGATCCGCCTCCACCGCCAGGCCGAGCAACCGCACAACACGCTCGTCGTCGAGCTCGAACTGCTGGGATAGGGGGTGCAGCTTCAGCCCCATAAAACCGCGCGCAAGGCACCGCTCGAACTCTCTCTGGTAGTCGAGGTGAGGGTTGAGGCGGAAGAAGGGCACGAAGAAGTCAGGGTAGTCCTCGTAAGCGGCCCAGACCACGTCGTTCGGGCCCGAGTAGTCGTCGCGGGCGTTCGGGTCGTTCAGAGGGAACACGATGCTCTTCCCGACCCCTGCGGCCAGCATCCTCTCGCGCATCCCGTCTGCGGTCATCGCGCGGCCGTCGACATCGGCACCGATGTGGGCGTGGGCGTCGAACACCTCCGTCGCTGGCGGGAGCTTGCTCCTGACCCACTCCCACGTTTCGGCCATTGCCCCGCTCGTCAATGCCTCTATGCTGTGCTTGCGTTCAGTCTCGGTCACTAGCGCGTCCGCAACCACCCTACTCAAATGACCGTGCAATGGTATCAGGAGGCGTTCTGCGCCGCTCGCTCAGGCCCTTGCGTCGCGGCGCAGGGTGAGCATCGAGACACGTGGGCCATCCACGCTCTTTACGTGGAGGACTGCGCCCTCGGCCTCGACGGTGTCGTCGGGCTCGGGTGGTCGGCCAAGGGAGCCGAGCACGAAACCGCCTATAGTGTCGAAGTCCTCGTGCGGGAGGTCGAGGTCGAAGTACTCGTTGACGTCGGTAATAGGGATGCGGCCGTCCACGGCGTAGACGCCATCCCCTATCTCCTCGATCTCAGCCTCGCCCTCGTCGAACTCGTCCTGTATCTCCCCGACGATCTCCTCCAGAACGTCCTCTATGGTTATGAGGCCCTCGACGCTCCCCCACTCGTCTATGACTATAGCCATCTGCAGCTTGCGTAGTTGGAACTCCCTCAAGATCTGCTCTATGGGCTTGTTTTCGGGGACGACGAGGCAGTCCCTTATGAGGCTCCCGATGTCGAAGTCCTCCTCGTTCTCGCGCGCTGCCCTGAAGAGGTCCTTGATGTGGACCGAGCCGGCGACGTGGTCGAGGTCGCCCTCATAGACGGGGTAGCGAGTGTAGCGCCCGAAGGCAGCCTTCTCGACCAGCTCCTCGAGCGGAGCATCGACGGGCAGCGCCTCGATGTCGGGCCGCGGGACCATGACCTCGCGGGCGACCTTGTCTCCGAAGTCGAAGACGTTGTTCAGGTACTCGTGCTCCTCGGGCTCTAGCTCGCCGGAGGAGACAGCGGAGGAGATCATGATCCTTAGCTCCTCCTCGGAGTGAGCCTCCATCTCCTCGCCGAGCCTTATGCCCCAGGGCCGCAGGACGAAGTTCGTCGAGGCGTTGACCAGCCACACAAGCGGCCTGAAGAGAAACATGAACAGCTTGAGGGGGCGGCTGATCCAGAGCGCGACTCGCTCCGCTCTCTGGATGGAGAAGTACTTGGGGGCCTGCTCCCCGAAGACCAGGTGCGCATACGTTATAACCACGAACCCGAGCGCCACCGCGATAACGCTAACGAGCCGCTCGCTCGTAACTCCGATCCGCTCGAGAACCGGACCTATGAGGTGCGAGACGGCGGGCTCGCCCACCCAACCAAGACCAAGGGAGGCCACGGTGATCCCGACCTGGCAGACCGAGAGGTAGGCGTCGAGATCCCGCAGCGCGTCGTGCACGACACCGGCCCTGGCGCTCCCCTCCTGCTCCAGCTGCACGATGCGCGACTCGCGGACCCGCACCAGGGCGAACTCCGCCGCCACGAAGAAGCCGTTGAGGGCGACGAGCACCACGGCGAAGAAGAGGTTGAGAGAGGCAGATAAGAAGGGATCTTCCAAAGCTACGTTCTCACGCAGGCGAGACGCTGCGCACGTCCACACTCGACCGGATAAGGCTCCTCTATCATGCTACGAGCCTTATTATACCTCAGCAACACCGATCGAGAACCGGCGCAGAACGGCTGTGCGTTGCCCTAAGCCAAGCCGACGTGGTGTCTGAATACGCGAGGGCACGGCTCCTGTAGCCGCGCCCTCGCGGTGTGGGTAGTACTCAGGCTCTCTCGTCAGGCGAGGCCTTCTGCCTCGTACTCGCGCAGGAAACCCTCGAAGAGGCGCCGGTGTCCCTGCTCGTCGTGCAGGATACCGATCAGCATGTCGTTTGTAACCGGGTCTACCTCGTCGGTCTCATCGACGATCCTGGTGTAGAGTTCTATCG
>Ga0126314_10001205_pt1 | contig 12314 bp, 13 predicted proteins | sample Plot105B_FD_92535 | JGI IMG/M metagenome (GOLD analysis project Ga0126314, IMG submission 92535) | Serpentine soil microbial communities from UC McLaughlin Reserve, CA, USA - Plot105B | ecosystem: Environmental > Terrestrial > Soil > Grasslands | place: USA: UC McLaughlin Reserve, Lake County...
AGGCACTCGCCGCCGCAAGTCTTAAAATCACGGAAGACGCAAAATCCGATCATCTGGTCAAAGCAGGCAGCTGGCGACTTCCACCTCTTGGTTTGTTGCGCTCATCGCACGCCCGCATCTATGAACACGCTCCGCCGAGCTCCGAACCTTTCACCATCACGCCCGTCGGATGGTCGGACGCGACCTACACGAAGCGCACCGGATCGCCACCCCACTAAAACTCCTGTCCGAGGAATAGGCCCGACGTGACCTGCCCCAAGACCTGGAGGCGAGTGCGCGTGCTTTATCGCCCGGCAGGGGCCACCTCCTTCGCGAGCCGGCATGCCTGGCCCCGGCAGGTCGCCTATGCCCCGCAGTTCCTGCAGGCCACGGGACGGGCTTGGCGCACTAAGGCCAAGGTCAGAGCCCGCCTGCTCGGGGAGACCGCCTGTCGGAGGTAAGTGACTGGACCCTGCACGATCTGCAGCTCACCGTAGTGTCCGGCATGGCCCGGCCTGGGGGCGGCGCCGGATTTGGCCGACAAGATCCTAAGCCATCAGAGCGGCACGATTTGCGGGTGGCGGCGGTGTATCAGCGACACGAGTTCCTCAAGAAACGAGAGCGGGCCCTGCAGCTCTGGGAAGATCATCGCGCATCGCTCCGGCGGCCAGCAGTAGCTGGCTAGGGTTGCACCCAGATCAAGTTGCTGATCTTGCTTGTCCGCTCTGGCTCAATGTTCTTCAATAGGACATCGCTGCAGACCATTATGGAGGACCTCTATTGGCTCGGCGACGAGGCCGGGCAGCCCTTGAGCCTTCACCTGCCGCACCGTCCGCCAACCGCATGCGCGGGCGACTGGTGGCCAGCGCCTCCTCGTTCATGCGCCGTGTGCTTCATGCAAGATGAAGGCAGAACGACCTCAGGCACAGGGCTGTCGAACGATGCTGACAAAGCGCGAGTACCGGCGTTGGAGTGAGACCGGAACGGCGGGCCGCCGGGCTGCATCCGGTCTGCCCTACTGTAGCGCTTTGGCAGCCGTCGATGAGGCCGATTAGACGGAAAAGGCGGCTGACATGGGAGCCGCCCCTCCGGCGTGTACTTGTTTACGGCGTCCAGCAGATCCATGGGCTCACAGGCGCTGTCAGGCCGCAGCTGCACGCACCCGGAGCGCTCGCATCTTCTCCGACGGCCAGTCGCGCCGAGGTTGGCGAGCAGTATAGACCAACTTCGTCCGACATGGCTGGTCGCGTCGGTAGCGTCCCCTGCCGTGCTGCGCGGATGCGCGTGCCGAGGGCCTCGAAGCAGGTTCGAGAAGGGCTTGCCGGGCCGGCTCAGTGACAGCCGGACGGCTTTGGTCAGCCTGCACTTCCCTCTGAGGGCGGCTGCCATAGATCCGTCTTGGGCAGACGCCCGTGACAACCACGAAGACGCTCTTTAGCGACCTGAACAGTACGACCAGATTCTGCCACAAGCTTCCGCGGGAGGGCAAGTATGCATCACGCGCTTCGGGCCGCTGACATTGCCAGGCTTCCGGCCTTTCGCGGCCACTCACAGGGGTTCAGCCGAGCGTCGCTGATCGACCGCTCTATCGGTGCGGTCCATACCGGCCTCGGCTCGTGCGGTCTCGAAGCCGGCGGCCACGTCGATACCCATGTCCAGTCCTTCGAGGAGTACTTCTATATCACGCAAGGCGAGCCTACGCTCGTCCTCGACGGGCGCGCCTATCCGCTCGTGCCAGGAAGCTGCGGCGTCGTGCCGGTCGGCGCGCCCCATGCTTGGCTCGGGCCGAAGGCAGGGGAAGCGACCTGGATCGACCTGCTGACGCCAATCCCGCGCGGTCCGGGCGAGCCGGAGGACATCTTCTTTACCGGTCCCCCGACCCATTTCACCCTCGAGCCCCTCGATATCCGCGACCCGCGCTCGCGCCATCTCTTCCGCATGACGGACGACGACATCACCCTTGCCAAGCTGAAAGTCGGCGCGCGCACCGACGCCCCGACCGTGTCGGCGAGTATGGCGACAGCGCTCCTCGCCTATAGCGGGATAGCGGTGAAGATGCTCGTCGACCAGCGCCTGTCATCGGCTCTCGCCACGATGTTCATGGTCGAGTACCAGCCGGGCGGCGTCGCCCACCCCCACGATCATCCGCTCGAGGAGGCTTACGTCATCCTGCAGGGCGAGATCGAGGCGGTCGCCGACAACACGACGTACGTCCTCAAAGAGGGCGACGTGTTCTGGACCGGGGTCGGCTGCATCCACGCCTTCTACAATCGCACCCAGACAACCGTGCGCTGGCTCGAGACGGCGTCGCCCCAGCCGCCCCAGCGCCATTCCTATCGCTTCAACCGCGACTGGGATTACCTCGAGCAGAAGCTCGCATCTGCGAGGATGTAAGCGAACGATGATCAGGGCCGCCGCGGGTCGAGCGGCAGCGATTGGAAGAAAAAGGGTGGAGCGAACCGCATGAGCGTTGGAGCAATCGTTATCGGTGGGACGCAGGGGCTCGGAAAGGAACTCGCGCGCTTGCTGGTCGAGCGGGGCGAGAGCGTCATCTTGACGGGGCGCGACAGGACCCGCGCCGACGCCATCGCCGGCGAGATCGGCCGCGGCGCGCGCGGCCTCGCGGTCGACTTGGCGCGACCGCAGGAGATCGGCGCGGCATTGCGGGATGTCGGCGAAGTCAAACACGTGGTCATTGCGGCCATCGAGCGCGACGTCAACACCGTGCGCGACTACAACGTCGAGCGCGCCATCAAGCTCGCTACGCTGAAGCTCGTCGGCTACACCGAGGTCGTGCATGTCCTCGCGCCGCGGCTCACGCCGGACGCGTCCATCGTGCTCTTCGGCGGGCTCGCCAAGGACCGGCCCTACCCCGGCTCTACCACGGTGACGACCGTCAACGGCGCCGTATCCTCCATGGTGCGCACCATGGCAGTCGAGCTCGCGCCGGTGCGCGTCAACGCGATTCACCCCGGCATCATCGGCGATACGCCCGAATGGGCGGGCAAGCAGGAAGCCCTCGAGCGCACCATCGCGCGGACGCCGACGCGGCGCCTTGCGACCATGCGCGACATCGCTGGGGCGACTCTATTCCTGCTCGACAACCAGGGCGTGAACGGCATCAACCTGCGCGTCGACGGGGGGTGGCTGCTCATGTGAGCACGAACATTGTGGCCTCGAACTGCCAAAACTTGGCAAAAACAGGAGGAAACGATGACCAGGATAACGCGGCGCGATTTCACCAAGCTCGGAGCGGGTTTGGCCGCCGGCATCGCTGCCCCGGCCATCTGGACGGGCGCCCGCGCGCAGAATCAGCCGATCCGGGTCGGCTGCACCGTGTCGCAGACGGGCGCGCTCGCGAGCACCAAAAACTCGCTGATCGGCTACGAGCTGTGGCGCGACGACATGAATGCCCAGGGCGGGCTTCTCGGGCGCAAGGTGGAGCTCGTGGTCTATGACGACCAGAGCTCGCCGGCCGCGGTGCCGGGCATTTACTCCAAGCTCGTCGACGTCGACAAGGTCGATCTCCTGTTCTCACCTTATGGAGCCAACCTGACCGCGCCTGTGATGCCCTTCGCCAAGCAACGCGACCGGCTCATCATTGGAATCCTGACGCTCGCGGCGAACGACCGCTATAAGCACGACAAGTTCTTTCAGGCGGCACCCTGGGGGCCGAACAGCGCCGAGGACTGGGCGCGCGGATTCTTCGATCTCTCCAAGGCCAACGATGTCAAACGCATGGCGATTATCGCGGCCGACACCGAGTTCTCGAAGACCGCGGCCGCTGGCGGCAAGCGCGTCTGCGACGAAGTCGGCATGCAGGTGGTGATGAACCAACTCTACCCGCCGACGATGAGCGACTTTTCGGCGATCATGCGCAACCTCAAAGCGGCGCAGGCCGAGGCCGTGTTCCTGTGCTCCTATCCACCGGACTCCACCGCTATGGTGCGCGGCATTTCGGAAATTGGGATCGGCGACAGCGTACGCCTGTTCGGCGGCGGCATGGTCGGCCCGCAATACGCCTCGCTGCTGCAGACACTCGGACCGGCACTCAATGGCATTGTCAACTTCCACCTCTACGTGCCCGAGCCGACGCTGAAGTTCGAGGGCATTGAGAACTTCCTCTCGCGTTACCCGACCATCGCTCGCGAGCGCCAAGTCGATCCGCTCGGGTTCTATATCCCGCCCTTCTGCTACGCGGCCGGCCAGATCCTGTCGAACGCCGTCAAGGCGACTGGCACGCTCGAGGAGGCCAAGCTCGCCCAATGGCTGCACGGCAATGCCGTCGACACCATCGTCGGAAGGATCACCTTCAACGAGCTCGGCGACTGGCGCGAGCGGCGCGTGCTGATGGCGCAGTTTCGCAACATTGTCGGCAACGACGTCGAGCAGTTCCGACAGGCGGGCAAGCAGGTGGTGCTCGATCCGCCGAGCCTGAAGAGCGGCGATCTAGTTCCCTTCGCCCGGGCGCGCAGCTAGCGCCGCGGGCACCTCCCGGCCCTGCACGGAGCCGTTACTTCGTGCGGGGCCGCTCCTCCGCCGTCGCGCCCCCAGCGCGACGGCACGCTATCGACAAGCCCCGTGAGACGTCGATGCTCTATCTCGATTTCGCCACCAATGCCCTCGTCAGCGGTGTCGCGCTCGGCAGCATCTACGCCCTCCTGGCGCTCGGGCTGGCGATCACCTTCGGCCTCCTGCACATTCCGAATGTCGCCCATCCCGCCATCGTCGTCACCGGTGCTTACGCGGCGGCCGCCGTGAGTGCACGCGGCTTCGATCCGCTTCTGGCGGCGCTGGTGCTCACGATCCCCTTCTACGTGATCGGCCTTGCCTTCTACGAATTTTACGCGCGCACGTTCGAGCTGCGCGGGCGCGGCGACACCCTGCAGAGCCTGACCCTGTTTTTCGGCGTGGCGCTCGTGATCGAGATTGCCCTCGTCATCGCGTTCGGCGCCGATCTGCGTTCCGTGTCGGTGCCTTATGTGGGGCGCAGCCTTTCAGTCGGCTTCGTCACCCTGCCCTACCGTTTTTTGGTGCCGGCGCTTGTGACACCCGTCGTGGTGCTGCTCCTGTGGCTGTATCTTACCAGGACGCATGCCGGTCTCGCTCTGCGCGCGGTGGCTCATGACGAGCGCGCACTCAGCATCTCCGGCATCAACCCGACCGCAACGAAGCGTCATGCCTTCGGGCTGGCGACCGCCCTTGCAGTGCTTGCCGGCGCTGCCCTTATCATTACCGGCCCGGTCGATCCCTTCACCGACCGGACGCTCATGGGCCGCGCCTTTGCAGTCGTGGTGCTCGCCGGACTCGGCTCGATCCCCGGCACGCTCGTCGCCGCGATCGTGATCGGCGTCGCCGAGTCCTTCGTTACCACCTTCGTGAACCCGTCCTGGGCGCCGGGCGTCGCCTTCGCGATCCTGCTCGCTACTCTGGGCCTGCGGCCGAGCGGTCTTTTCGGAGCTGCGCGATGAGCCAGCGCACTTTCCTTGTCCTCGCGATCTTGGTCGGCGCCGCCGGCTTCCTCATGCCGCAGGCGATCACCAACCCGTATTATTTCTATGCTGGTTACATCGTGCTGCAATACGTCGTCATCGCCACCGGCTGGAACATTCTCGGCGGCTATGCCGGCTACATCAATTTCGGGACCTCGGCATTCTTCGGCGCCGGCGTCTATGCCGCGGCGTTCCTGTTCAAGGCGTTCGAGGCGCCCATCATAGTCCAGATCATCGGCGCTGGCCTCACTGGAGTGTTCCTCGGCGTCGCGATGGGATACCTGACTCTTCGCATTCAGGGCGTCTATTTCTCCATTGCAACCCTCGCCCTCGTCGTGGTCTTGGAAACCCTCGTCCACAACACCGACTACCTGGGCGGCGCCGCCGGGCTCTCGACACTCGCCCCGCCACCGTCGTCGTGGTTCCGGGGCCAGACGCAATTCGTCTTCTGCGTTATGCTCGTACTCGCCGTGATCGCGGTCGCAATCGCACGCTGGATCGAGATGTCCTGGATGGGGCGCAGCTTCCGTGCCATCCGCGCGAGCGAGCCGGCGGCGGAAGCCTGCGGGGTGCCGACCTTGCGCATGAAGCTCCTCGCCTGTGCGATCAGCGGTGGGACCATCGCAGTGGCGGGCGCGCCTTACCCGACGTATTCATCCCACGTCGAACCGGCCAGCGCGTTTAGTCTGCTGATCGCGCTCAACGCGCTGGCCATGCCGCTCATCGGCGGCACGCGCTCGTGGCTCGGCCCGGTTGTCGGCGCGTTCCTATTGGGGGGGGCGCAGCAGATCGCGACCGTCACCATCTCCTCCGAAGTCAACATCCTGGTCATCGGCCTGTTGCTGATTGCCTTCGTGGCCACAGCGCCCGAAGGCCTGCTCGGTCTCGGAACCGCCGTTCGGCAGCGGTTGCGCGCCCAGAACAGACAGGCGGAGAAGACCGCATGAGCGAGCCGCTTCTTTCAGTGCGCGGAGTCGAGAAGAGTTTTGGCGCCTTGAAAGCCCTCGGGCCCGTGGACGTCACCTTGACGCAGGGCGAGCGGCTTGGCCTCATTGGCCCGAACGGCTCGGGTAAAACGACGCTCATCAATTGCATCGCCGGTCTTTTGCGCCCGGAAGTGGGAACGATCATTTATGGCGGTGTGGACATCACTGCCGAGCCGGCACACAAGCGGGCGCGAATGGGGATCGCGCGCAGCTTTCAGATCCCGCGTCCCTTCACCGGCATGAGCGTGCTCGAGAACCTGCTCGTCCCGCTCGATTATGTCGCCCGCGGGTCGCGCGACGAGATCGAGCGCGCGGACGAGGTGCTAGCCTCCGTTCGGCTCAATCCCAGCCGCGATGCCCCGGTCGAAGCGCTCTCCCAGCTCGAGCTGCGCAAGCTCGAACTCGCTCGCGCCCTGGTTACCGGCCCGCGCCTCCTGATCGCGGACGAGGCCATGGCCGGGCTGTCCGAAGGCGAGATCGACGAGATTCTCTCGCTCCTTTTCGATCTCAACCGTTCGGGCGTCGCTATCATCATGATCGAGCACATCATGCATGCCGTGATGCGGTTTTCGGAGCGCATGATCTGCCTGGAGACGGGTTTGATCATAGCCGAGGGTTCGCCGCGGGACATCGTCGAGAACCCGGAGGTTCAGAAGGTCTATTTCGGTGAACAGGCTCGTCATTGACCGCGTCCGCGCCGGCTACGGCGCTGTCACCGTTCTGCACGAGGTGAGCCTCGAGGTGCGCGAGGGCGAGCTCGTGGCCCTGCTCGGCATGAACGGCAACGGCAAAAGCACGTTGCTCAACAGCGTCCTTGGCTTCGTGCGGCCGACCTCCGGCAGCGTCCGGCTCGAGTGGGACGGTGACTCGATTGATCTGTCCCGCCGTGAGCCGCACGCCATCGCCAATCTCGGCCTCGGTTCCGTGCCCGAGGGACGCCGGCTCGTTCCGAACCTCACTGTCGAGGAGAATCTGCGCTTGGCCGGCGGCGGCAGCCGAGGACGGTCGCGTCTCGAGGAAAACCTCGCTCTCGCCTTCGAGACCTTTCCCATTCTGGCCGAGCGCAGGCGCCAGCTCGCCTCCACGATGAGTGGCGGCCAGCAGCAGATGCTGGCGCTCGCCCGCGCGCTCATGCTTTCACCCAAGGTCATGATCATCGACGAGCCCTCGGTCGGACTCGCCCCCATCGTGGTCGACCAGATGATCGCCATCATCAAGGAGCTTCAGCAGTCACGAAACATGACGATCCTTATGGCCGAGCAGAGCTTCTTCCAGGCGGTCGCGGTCGCCTCGCGCGCCTATGTGCTTTCGCACGGGCGGATCATTCGGTCGATCGAGCACGGCCTCCATAGCGCCGACATCGAGACGATCCGCAACGCCATGATGGGAGTGGAGTGAGCGGCGGCCGGCTGGGTTCCGTCGCAGGCAACGATCGGGAGGAGGCTATGCTCTTCGTCATTCATGCTGTCGACAAACAGGGCGCGCTCGATAAGCGGCTTGCGCATTACGACGCCCACAAGGCGTTCCTGTCGGATCCGAGCCAATTCGGCGTCCGGATCGAAATGTCCGGGCCGCTCACCGCGGACGACGGCTTGACCATGATCGGTAGCCTGTTCCTCGTTGAGGCGCCGGATCGCGCCACGGTCGAGCGCTTCAACGGCGCCGATCCTTTCCACCATGCCGGCATCTGGGAGCGTGTGACGATCACGGGGTTCATCCGGCGCCAGGGCTGACTGCCCGGCCCCCGCAGCCACGACCCGCGATTTGTAGGGAGAGACCGATGCGAGAGTTCGTCTACGAAGCCCTACCAACCCGCGTGATCTTCGGCACGGGTACAGTGGCAGGGCTCAAGGAGGAGGTGAAGCGCCTCGGGATCGCGCGCGCGCTCGTCCTCGCCACGCCCGAACAGGAGCGCCAGGCAAACGATATTGCCGCGCGTCTCGGCGAACTCGCGGCGGGCGTCTTCGCAGGCGCGGCAATGCACACCCCCGTCGACGTCACGGAGAAAGCCCTGGCCGCGGCCCTCGACCGGCGCGCCGACGGCCTAGTCGCGAGCGGCGGCGGCTCGACGACCGGCCTCGGCAAGGCCATCGCGCTGCGAACCAACCTGCCACAAGTCGTGGTCCCGACGACCTATGCCGGCTCGGAGATGACCCCGATTCTCGGCGAGACCGAGGGCGGGGTGAAGACCACGCAGCGCACCCGCAAGGTGCTGCCGGAGGTCGTGATCTACGATGTCGACCTGACGCTGAGCCTCCCGCCTGAACTTTCCGCGACGTCGGGCATGAACGCAATCGCCCATGCGGTCGAGGCACTCTACGCCCGGGACCGCAATCCCGTCATTTCGTTAATGGCGGAAGAAGGCATCGCCGCGCTCGCCCGTTCGCTTCCGCGCATCGTCGCCGACGGTCGAGACCGCGAGGCCCGCGCCGACGCGCTCTACGGCGCCTGGCTCTGCGCCATTTGCCTCGGCTCCGTCGGCATGGCGCTCCACCACAAGCTCTGTCACACACTTGGCGGCTCGTTCGACCTGCCGCACGCGCAGACCCATACCGTAGTCCTCCCGCATGCGGCTGCCTACAACGCGCCGGCTGTCCCCGAGGCCATGGCCAGGGTCGCGCGGGCGATCGGCGTAGCGGATGCGGCGCGCGGCCTCTTCGATCTCTCCGGCCGGCTCGGTGCCAAGCGCGCCTTGAAAGACTTCGGCATGCCGGAAGACGGTATTGACCGCGCCGCGGATCTCGCGGTCGAGAACCCCTACTGGAATCCGCGGCCCATCGAACGGGACGCGATCCGCCGTCTCATCGGCCGCGCCTGGGCCGGCGAGCCGCCCGCAGTGGACGCGCCATGACGGGGAGGAGGACGGCGATGACCAAGGCACGTAGCGTCGGCTGGGTTGGGCTCGGCAAGCTGGGGCTTCCCATGGCGGCACGGCTCGCCTCCTCAGGCCGGACCGTTACGGGCTATGACCGGGACCACGGCCGGATCGCGCTCGCATCCGAGCGGGGCGTCACGCCCGCACCTGCAGCCGAGGCAGCCGCGGCCAGCGACATTGTTTTTACCTCGCTGCCCGACGACAAGGCCCTGCGCGCGGCGCTCCTTGGAGAGAAGGGTCTTCTCGTCGCGATGCGCTTTGGCGCTGTCCTGGCGGAGACGAGCACCGTGAGCCCCGAGGCCTCGGCTGAGGTGGCAGAGGCGTGCGAGGTGCGCGGCGTTGCCTATCTGCGCCTCCCGATCTCGGGAAGCTCGGTCTTAGCCGAGAGCGGCATGGTGACCTGCTTCGCCTCCGGTCCTCGGGCTGCGTTCGACAGCCTCGTCCCCGTGCTGCAGGGCTTCACCCGCGCCCAGACCTACCTCGGCGACGGCGAGGAAGCCCGCTACGCCAAGCTCGCCATCAACCTGATGATTTCGGTGAGCGCCGGGATGATGGCGGAGTGCCTCTCGCTGGCCCGCAAGGGCAATATCGCCTGGTCCGACATCCTCAACGCCATAGGCGATAGCGCAGCCGCGTCGCCCTTGGTGAAGTACAAGCTCGGCCCGCTCGCCGCGCGTGACTTTTCGCCGGCATTTACCTGCCGACAGCTTATCAAGGACCTCGACCTGATACTCGACGCGGCCGGGCGCCAGAATGTCCCGGTGCCGCTCGCCGCCGTCATGCGCCAGACCTATGCGGCGATGATGGCTGAAGGCGAGGCCGAAAACGACTTCTTCGCGGTGGTGCGACACATGGAACGTTTGTCCGGGCTGTCTGACCCGGGCTGAGGAACGGCAGGAGAGAGAGATGCGAAACTTCGACGAGTTCACCATCACAGGTGCGGTGCTCGAGCGCGTCCGCAACGCACCCGATCCGCGCATCCGCCAGATCAGCGAGGCTCTGATCCGCCATCTCCATGCCTTCGTGCGCGAGATCGAGCCGACGTTCGCGGAATGGCAGGCAGGCATCGACTTCCTGACCCGGGTCGGCCAGCTCTGCAACGCGAACCGGCAGGAGTTCATCCTCCTCTCCGACACCCTCGGCGTCTCGATGCTGGTCGATGCGATCAACCATCGCCTGCCCGAGGGCGCGACCGAGACGACTGTGCTCGGGCCGTTTTACGTCGCGAACCCACCGGAACACCGGCTCGGCGACGACATTTCAGGGGGCATGGAGGGCGAGCCGCTGTTCGTCTCGGGCACAGTCACCTCCGCGAACGGGCGCCCGATTGCGAACGCCATCGTGGACACCTGGCATTCGGACGACCACGGCTACTACGATGTGCAACGCCTCGACGACACCGGGCAGCTCGCCATGCGCGCGCGCTTCCGCACCGACGAGAACGGACGCTTCCATTTCTGGACCATCAGACCCGCGGCCTACCCGATTCCGCACGACGGGCCGGTCGGCGAGATGCTCGCAGCCCAGGGCCGCCATCCCTGGCGACCGGCGCACGTGCATTTCATGATCGATGCGCCCGGCTTCGTGAAACTGGTAACGCACGTCTTTGAGGCGGGCGATCCATATCTTGATTCCGATGCGGTGTTCGGCGTGAAGGATTCGCTGATCCGCACGTTCGAGCAGTCCCCGCCCGGCACCGCACCGGACGGCAGGCAGATAGACCAGCCGTATTTTCGCCTGACCTACGATTTCCACCTCACCGAAGCAGCGCGCGCCTCGGCAGCGTGATCATGTAATACCCGCTCAGGGAAGTGGTGCCTCTAGGTATCTTTGGGAGGGCGTTCCATAACGCACTGGAGGGCATGCCCCCTGCCGAAGCGGCCTGGCTGGCCGGGATGGAGCGCCAGGCGCTGCGCGATGCGGTGCTGCGCTTCAACGCTGAGGGACCAGCGGGCCTCCACGACAAGCCTCGCCCGGGTCGCCCCGAGCGGTTGAGCGACGGCCAGCAAGCCGCCCTCAAGGCCCAGATCCTGCGGTCCCCGGCCGGAGCGGGATGGGGTTCATCGCCTTTCGTCTCGTGGATCCGTGCGAGCACGTCGCGCAGTTCCACAGGGCGCGGAAGAAGGTCGGGAACGGGGTTATGCCCGGTATCCCCGCGACTCACATGTGGACCTAGCAGCCCTGCCTTGATCGATGCTGATTCGGCCCCTAAGTCTCGGGCACAACGCATCCCTGCCGAGGTGAGCTCCCCATGAGCCTCTCCATTCGACAGAGTCCCCTCCGGCTTAAGAAGCCGCCGCTGATCAGGCCCACCGCAAGGAGGCGTGATCTCAAGTGGTTTTGGCGCGAGAGCTTTCAATCGACGCGCAAGAGGGTGAACACCACCGAGCTGCCTGCGTCCGGGCGGCCGAGGCCACGCGCCGAGTGAGCAGCTTCTGACGGCAGCACTCTCACAGGGCATCGGAGTCAGACCCAGACCCGCGCAGGCACGGAGATAGAGTCGCCCCACAGGACAAAGCGCGGGTGTCTCAGGCCGTCGCGCGCCGACGTGTGAGGCCCCGCCAACATTGCTTTTCATCATGCTGCCATCACTGTCAGCGAAAAGGAGAGCTACTATGGACGTAATCATCTACCACAACCTGGAGTGCGGGACCTGCCGCAACACGCTCTCTCGGATCCGGAAGGCGGGAATCCAGCCGCACATCATCGAGTATTTCAATACCCCGCCGACTCGGCTCTTGCTCCGCCAGCTCATCGAGCGAATGGGCCTGTCGGCTCGCGACCTCCTGTGCGAGAAGGGCACCCCCTTTCAGATGCTGGGGCTCGATAACCAGGCTCTGTCGGACGATGATGTGCTCGATGCCATGATGGCTCATCCGATCCTCATCAACCGGCCCATCGTCGTAACGCCGAAGGGTGTTCGCCTCTGCCGGCCGTCTGAGATGGTGCTCGACCTGCTGCCGCCGCAACAGGGCGAGTTCG
>Ga0126314_10001206_pt1 | contig 12312 bp, 11 predicted proteins | sample Plot105B_FD_92535 | JGI IMG/M metagenome (GOLD analysis project Ga0126314, IMG submission 92535) | Serpentine soil microbial communities from UC McLaughlin Reserve, CA, USA - Plot105B | ecosystem: Environmental > Terrestrial > Soil > Grasslands | place: USA: UC McLaughlin Reserve, Lake County...
CATCCGGTACTCGACCATCCAGAACTGGTCGCACAACACCTACAACCTCGTCACCAAGCGGGGCGCGGCCTACGAGAACTCGACCATCGAGTGGGTCGACGGCAACCTGGGCTCCAAGCTCACGATGAAGTACCCCGCGGTCTACCTGCTTGGCGAAGGCGCGCGGGGTGAGATTCTCTCCGTAGCCTACGCAGGCGACGGGCAGCACCAGGACGCCGGCGGCAAGGTAGTACACGCCGCGCCGAATACGTCCAGCCTCATCACCTCGAAGTCCATCTCCAGGGGGACGGGCAGGAGCACCTACCGTGGGCTCCTCAAGGTGCATGAGGGGGCTGTCAACTCCAAGAGCAGGGTCGAGTGCGACGCGCTGCTCCTGGACGAGAACGCGAGGACGGATACCTATCCGTACATCGAGATCGAAGAGAAGAAGGTCAACACCGAGCACGAGGCCACCGTCTCGAAGGTCGGTGAGGACCAGCTCTTCTACCTCATGAGCCGCGGACTCTCCGAGGAGGAGGCCATGGCTATGGTCGTCAACGGCTTCATCGAGCCCATCGCCAAGGAGCTCCCGCTCGAGTACGCGATCGAGCTGAACCGCCTGATCCAACTGGAGATGGAAGGCTCGGTCGGGTAGGAGCCGGTCAGCAAGTCAGCTGGTCAGCCAGTCAGCTCTTTAGCGTGGGAATCGGCGTTAGGGAGTGTTGGCAGAGCCGTGAAGCAACGGGCAATTGATGGTGGGGCGGGCCCTCTTTGGGGACCCGCCCTTTTACCCGCCCTTTTATTAGAGAAAAAAGGTAGGTCGTATGCAGCAGGAAGCGCCGGAAGTTCTAAAGAGTAAAGGCATAAACTTGGAGACGGTCAAGGCTCTCTCTTCGTTCAAAGACGAGCCTGACTGGCTCACGGAGAAGCGCCTGGATGCGTGGCGGAGCTTCGAGAACCTTCCGATGCCTACTCTCCGCGACGAGGCGTGGCGCTACACGGACATCTCGGACGTGAGCGTGGACGACTTCCTCCCCTACGCCCCGAGCCCAGACGTAAGTCGAGAGGCTGACCTCCCCGACGCCGTGCAGCGACTCATCAACGAGGGCGAGGAGAACTCGGCCCTGCTCGTACAGCACAATTCGGAGACGGCTTACAGCAGGGTGGATGAGTCGCTCTCTCGCAAGGGGGTCGTTTTTACGGATCTGCACACAGCGCTCGCCGAGCATGAGGATCTGGTCAGAGACAGGCTCTTCGGGCTCGTGCCTGGGGACTACGACAAGTTCGCGGCGCTTAGCGCTGCGGCTTTCGCCGGGGGGTCTTTCCTCTACGTGCCGCGCGGGGTCGATGTGGAGTTGCCGATCCAGAGCTATAGATGGCTCGACGTGGTCGGTTCGATCATGCCTCGCACCCTCGTCGTGGTCGACGCGGGCGCGAGCGTCACGTACATCGACGAGTACGCCTCCGTCGACGATGAGGACCCCGCGTTCTCCAACGGCGCTGTCGAGTTGTACGTCGGAGAGGGCGCGGACCTGCGTTACGTCTCGTTGCAGAACTGGGAGCGGAACATGCTCCACTTCAACACCATCCGTTCCAAGACCGAGAAAGACGCGACGATCAACAGCCTCGTCGTCTCCTTCGGCTCGCAGCTCTCCCGCACCAACGTCGAGGCCGGCCTGACGGCTGCTGGCAGCGACTCGGAGATGCTCGGCCTGTACTTCGCAGACCAGAACCAGGTCCTCGACCATCACACGCTGCAGGACCACATCGCCCCGAACGCCCACTCGGATCTCGTGTACAAGGGCGCTCTGCGCGACGAGTCCCTCGCCGTGTTTTCCGGGCTCATCAGGGTCGAGCCGGGGGCGCAGAAGACTGACGCCTATCAGACGAATCGGAACCTCATCCTTGGGACTGACGACGCTTTCGCGGTGAGCCTGCCGCGCCTGGAGATACTGGCCGACGACGTCAAGTGCTCGCACGGCTCGACGACGGGGCAGGTGGACGAGACGGATCTCTTCTATCTCATGAGCCGCGGCATCCCGCGCCGCGAGGCCGAGAAGCTAGTGGTCTTCGGATTCTTCGGGGAGATCACGAGCAGGATCCCACTCAAGGGTTTGAAAGACAAGCTCGACAGGGCTATTGAGGGTAAGATCGGGCTCGGCTTCGAGGAGCGCGTGGCATAGAGAATATGGCCGAGTTCCACAAGCTGGCCACCGCACACGAGGTAGGCCCGGGGGAGATCAAACAGTACCTCGTCGAGGATCGTTTCGTGGCCCTGTGCAACGTGGAAGGCGAGTTCCACGCCTTCGAGGATGTCTGCACCCACCAGTTCACGCACCTGAGCGAGGGCGAGTTTTCGGACGCGCAGGTTACGTGCCCCCTCCACGGCGCGAAGTTCGACGTGAAGACCGGCGCGGCGAGGAGCCTGCCGGCGGTGAAGCCCGTCCCGAAGCACGAGGTGAAGGTGGAGAACGGCAACGTCTACGTCGCGCTCAACCCGAAGCGGGTAAAGGTCGGCGGCAGGAGAGGCCGCAGGAGGTAGCCGGTCGTGCTGCTCGAAGGTTCGTGCCACTGCGGCGCGATCCGCTTCCGGGTCGAGTCGGAGACGCCGTACCCGTATCAGGCCTGCTACTGCTCCATCTGCCGCAAGACGGCGGGCGGAGGAGGGTATGCGATTAACCTCGGGGCCGACGCGGACACGCTGGAGGTCGAGGGCAGAGAGAACCTCTCCGTCTACAGGGTGAGGGCCCAGGATCGCGGCGAGTCGGAGCGCAACTTCTGCAAGCATTGCGGCAGCTTCCAGTGGCTCTTCAATCCGATGTGGCCTGACCTCGTCCATCCGTTCGCCTCGGCGATAGACACGCCGCTCCCGAAGCCGCCGGAGCACGTCCGCCTGATGCTAAATTACGCCGCCCCGTGGTGCGAGATCCCCGACAACGGCAACGAGAAGCACTTCCCCGAGTACCCTGAAGAGTCTCTGGAAGACTGGTACCGCCGCCACGGACTCCACGGGTAAGGCGTTAGCCGCCGACAACGAACTGACTATATAATTCCGGCCCTGGTTCGCCTAGGGAAAGCGAGTAATACATGCACGCCGACGAAAGGCAGTTCGGGCCGGAGGGGTCGGGCCGCTGGGATTTCTCCGGTATTCACGCTCTATTTTTGAACTGCACCCTCAAGCGTTCGCCTGAGCTCTCCCACACGGAGGGGCTCGTCCGGATCTCGCGCGAGATCATGGAGAAAAACGGTGTCTCGGTCGAGGAGCTGCGCCCCGTAGACTACGACCTCGCCCCCGGCGTTTGGCCTGACATGAAAGAGCACGAGTGGGAGAAGGACGACTGGCCGGACCTCTGGGGGGGTAAGACCATTACCGACCTCCGCGTGCACCTCGGCTCTTACGATTCAGACTCGCTCGAAGACTTCGAGCGCAGGGTTCGCAACGTGGCCAAAGGTGTGCTCTCCTATGGCCCGGTCAACCTGACGGATTTCGAGAAGCGCATGAAGGAAGGCGATGAACACAGCCGTCGGGCCAACGATTCGTCGTACCAGGGCTTCAGGAACGCGGTGAAGCGGGAGGTCGAGCGGCGCGATCTCGTCGAGCGCGGCCTCAGTGTATGATTGGGCTGGGCGGCCATCCTGCTGGGGCTGGCCGGGACCGAGTGGTTCGTGCTCTCCCTCTTAGGCGCGAGCGTGGGGGCTGTGATCTTCCTGATCTGCTTTAGCCTCTTCGTCTTTGCCATCGCGGGTTGGGTCGTCTGGCGCGTCTTCGGCTACGCCGGTTCGGCTCTCGGCTCGGTTCTGCACCCGCTCTGGGTGAGACGCACGCCGAAGGGTGCCCTGCTCCACGCCCGCTGGCAAGCCTTCCGCCGCTACCTGGACGACTTCAGCGGCATGGAGGACTCTGCCCGGCCTCGCTCGCCCTGTGGGAGCAGTTCCTAGTCTACGGCATCGCGCTCGGCGTGGCCGAGCAGGTACTCGAAGCCGCCCGGCTCCATGCCCCGCCCGAGGTCGCCCAGGGCAGCAGCTTCTACAGTCCGGGCTACGACGGGTCCGTCAGCGGACCCGACGGTCTCTCATTGTCTAATTTAGAGGACGACTTCCCTGGTGCCTTCAGCCCTCCCTCCTCTTCGGGCTCGTGGAGCGGCGGGGGCGGCGGGGGTTCACCGGAGGCGGTGGTGGCAAGCATGGTAGCCGCAGGCGAGTCCCCTCACTCGCGCTCCTGATACAATTTCCTGCAAGGTGATGCAGAGCTTCTACAGAGAGATCCTCCTCGACCACTTTGAGCATCCGCGCAACCGGCACGAGCTGGAGGATGCCGACATCCACGAACATCTAGATAATCCTCTCTGCGGCGACGTGGTGACGGTCTACGCGAAGGTGCATGATGGCACCTTCGAAGAGGTGAGCTTTACAGGACGCGGATGCTCCATCTCTCAGGCGTCGGCCTCGATGCTCACGGAGCAACTCACGGGCAAGAGCCGCGACGAGGCGGAGGAGAAGATAGAAGCCTTCCTCGAGATGATGCGCACGGAGGAAAAGGAAGAGCTCGGGGAGCTTGCCGCCCTCAAGGGCGTCGTTCAGACACCCAACCGCATCCGGTGCGCCACCCTCGCCTGGGATGCCGTGAGGCGCGCTCTCCCCGAGCTGTAAAGCAACATGCAGAGGTATCGACCCTCTGCGAACCGCCCATCCGGCTACAAACGAAAACAAAAAGCTGACTAGCTGAAGTGCTGACTGGCTGAAATGCTGAAGCGTAGGAACGGGGTAGAGTTAGGCCGTGCCGTTCGAGAGGAGGCCGGGGCTGGAGACGGAAGAGCGAGGATCTGTAAGAAAACCGGCGCCAGGCGGGTTCCGGCCTGAGAGGCTCGACCGCGCCCTGGCGCGCGCCAGCGACGCGCCGCTCAGGGAGGGCAACCGGCTGGAGCTTCTAAGGAACGGCCCCGACACCTACGACGACTGGCTCGCGGCCATCTCTGGGGCGGAGCGCTGGGTACACCTGGACAACTACATCTTCTGCGACGATGAGGTCGGGGACAGGTTCGCTAGGGCTTTGATCTGGAAGGCCGAGGAGGGGGTTAGCGTCCGCGTGCTCTATGACTGGTTCGGCTGCCTCGACGTGCGCCGCTCCTTCTGGCGGCGAATGCGGGAGGCCGGCGTGGATGTCAGGGCGGTCAACCCACCGGCCCTTGGTGAGCCGCTCGGCGCGATCCGGCGCGACCACCGCAAGCTCCTTGCCGTGGACGGCGAGTATGCCTCGACGGGCGGCGTGTGCATCTCCGATGGCTGGCTCGTGACATCCCCGGAGACGGGACTCCCCTACAGGGACACGGCGGTAGGCGTCCGCGGGCCGGCCGTGGCCGAGGTTGAGCGGGCCTTCGCAGGGCTGTGGAGCGTCGCCGGTGGATCCCTCCCCGAAGCCGAACGCCCCGACTCCGAGAGCATCCCGCAGGCCGGCGAAGTGCCGGCGCGAGTGGTCGTCCAGGAACCGCGCAGGATGCGGACCTTGCGGATGTTACAGTTGCTTACAGCAGGGGTCGAGCGCCGGCTCTGGATCACCGACGCCTACTTCCTCTCCATGGCGATTCTCTCCCAATCCCTCATGTCCGTGGCCCGTGACGGGGTTGACGTGCGGGTCCTCGTGCCAGCGACCAACGACCTGCCCTGGATCGGGGCGCTCTCGCGCACGGGCTACCGGCAGTTCCTCGAGTCAGGGGTCCACCTCTTCGAGTACGGCGGCCCGATGATCCACGCCAAGACCCTTGTCGCTGACGGCTGGTGGTCGAAAGTCGGCTCGACGAACCTGAACGTTGCCAGCCTCGTCGCCAACTGGGAGATAGACCTGGTTGCTGAGGACACCGGCTTCGCCACCCAGATGGAGGAACTATTCGAGGAGGACCTCTCCAACGCCCGCGAGGTCCGCCTCGCCGGGTCGGCCACGTACCCCAGAGTGCGTCCGGAGCGCCCGATCCAGACGTCGGACCGCGATGCCCGGAGGGGTGTCGTAGGGAGCGGTTCTGGCGGATCGGCCACCATCTTGCGTGTCGGCAGCACCGCCCTCCAGAAGAGCGGCTATCCGCTGGAGACCCACGAACAGGCCCTGGCAGCCACGGCCAGCGGCGCCTTGCTCGGAGCCTCCCTCCTCAGCCTCCGCTTCCCACGCTTCCTCGCCTGGCCCCTGGCCGCCGCCGGCGCCCTCTACGGGGGCCTCGGGGTGCTGCGCGCCGCCCGCTCGGCCATCTCTGAGCGTGTTAGGGGAGGGTCAACTCTCCCCTAACACGCGCTGGTCAGCACCTCAGCATTTCAGCCTGTCAGCTTTTTGTTCGCTGAAGTGCTGACCAGCTGAAGTGCTGAAATGCACGACGCTGCACCCAGGTGTCCTTCATTTTGCCTCCACTCGAGACGTTGACCAGCCTGCTGCCTGGCGCCGCGACGCGGGTCATGGCGCCTGGTACGACCTCGATCGTCTGGGCGTCCGGGGCGAGGGCGTGGATGCGGTAGTCGGCGTGAGCGTCGCGCAGAACAAAGCCATTCTCGGTCTCGTCTGTCTCGCAGAGGACGTGGGTCGAGAAATCTATCATCTCCTGAGCCACGTACTCGACGGGGTTTTCTTCGACCTGCTTTCGGAACTCTTCGATGTCCTCCCTGGCCTCTTCGGGAGCGATGAGGACGTCTTTGCCGCCCCAGCCGCTGCGGCTCTTTACGACCAGCTCGTCGAAGTGGTCCATGACGTAGCGGCGATCCTGCTCGACGGCGAGCGAGTATGTCTCGACGTTGTTCAGTACCGGCTCCTCTCCTAGGTAGGCCCGGATCATCTCTGGGATAAAGGGGTAGATGCCCTTGTCGTCGGCGATGCCAAGGTTGGGTGCGAAGACGGCGTCGACCAGGCCTCTGGCCTGAGATTCGATCAGGCCCTTTATGTCATCGTAGATCCTGCCGTCCTCGATGCGCTCGTAGATTATGTCGATCCGGCGCCCACTCTTTTTGTGGACGAGCCTTCCATCGCGGTCGAGCTCGACCTCGTGACGCTCGGCCAGGATCGCCCCGAGATCGCTGGCGAAGACCGTGTGGTCGAGGTAGTATTGATCGTGAGGCCCTGTAGAGAGGATAGCAACGGTCGGGTCGGGCTCGGGCGAGGCGGTCCGCACGACCTGGCCGAAGATCTCCATCAGCCCGTCGAGAGGTCTCACCCGGAGTGCCGCGTAGGATTCGGGTAGCACCTCGGCTGTCCTCGACCTGAGGATGTTCATCGGCTCGATACCGACCGGCATCTTAGCGTTGTCCTCGATGACGAGGTACTCCCACTCGCCGGTACGGCCTGAACGCTCGACGGCGACTATGTCGAAGCCCATCTGCCGGTTGGGGACGTCCCCGAATCGGGTTGGGATCGAAGAGTCGAAGAGGGCGCTGCTCTCGACGACCTCCTCGGGGACGATCTCATCTTTCCGGTCTCCAGGCGCTTGAGCCACTCGTTGATCGCGAACATCCGCTGTGCCAACCCCCGCTCCAAAACGGCCCAGTCCGCGGCCGGCAAGATGCGGGGCATATAGTCGGTTGGGTGGATCTCATCGTCAGGGACCATCCCCATCTCTCGCTGCTTCTCGAGCAACCACCCATGTGCCCTGTCGGTTCTCCGCCTCCATTCCCCAGAACCCATACGCCCCATCTCTTCGAGCACGGGGCGGTAATGAGAGAAAGGCTCGCCAGCAGGGCCGAAGACCTCGTTGGGGGAGGAGAGACCGCGCTCGAAGCTTATAGAGCCGTCAGCCATCAGCTATCCGAATATTCCTGTGAGGACGCAGGGGGAGCCGAGGAAGAAGGAGAGTGAGAAGGTGATGGCGAAGAAGATGTTCTCGTCAGAGGTATATGAGGAGAGGTGCTTGTAGTGGAACATCAGGAGTGCCGAGGGGATGGCTATCCCGGTCATCAGGACGGCCGTCACGCGCACGGTGTTGAGAGGGCCGATCCGATCGAAGACACCTTCTGAGTTGAGGAGCAACAGCCCGAACCAGTCGGCGGTGAGCATGAGGGAGATGCCGAAGACAGCCAGGAGCGCGTAGAACACGGGGGTAGAAAACAGCGGTCCCTTGACGGTCGCCTCGAAGGCTTCGCGCTGCGGGTCGTCGAACAGTGTCCTTGGCGGTTCGCGGAAGAGCTTGGGTATCTTTCTGGGAACCTTCATGCGAGACGTAATGGTAGCGCAACGAGGCCGAACGTGCCGCTCAGGAACGGAAGAAGCCGCCCTCGGAATGGATGACCTGGCCCGTGATCCAGGCCCCCTCATCACCAGCCAGGAACGCCACGAGCCTCGCCGCGTCCTCGGGTTGTCCGATCCTCCCCGACGGGGACTTCGTTATGATCTCCCTCTTCAACTCCTCGGTCATCCAGCCCGTGTCCGTGGGGCCCGGATTGATGGCGTTCACCGTGATCCCCTTGTGCCCGACCTCGGAGGCGAGGGTCAGGGTGAACGCCTCGATGGCGCCCTTGGTCGCGACGTAGGCGAGCTCTCCCGGCATCGGCCCCAGCGACTGTCCTGAGCTGAAGTTGACGATCCTGCCCCCGGGCCCGCCGGGATGCCTCCGTGCGAAGCCGACACTGAGGAGGGCCATGGCCCGCACGTTGACGGCGTAGTGGGCGTCGAGCGCCTCTGCGTCGAGCGTCTCGAAGCCGTCGCGCGTGGAGTAAGCGGCGGTGTTGACGAGGATCGATGGTCTCCCGAGCCTCTCCTCGGCCGCATCTAGAAGAGACCCGGGAGAATCGGGGCGAGAGAGGTCGGCCTCAACCCCCTCGGCCCTGACGCCGGCCGCATGCAACTCCCCAAGCATCGCCTCAGGCTCGTCTTCGTCCGACGCCCAGGGCATCTCACGGTCGTAAGCTCTCCAGTAGGAGAGAACGACGTCGGCGCCGCAGGAGGCGAGCGCCCGGCAGACCGCGGAGCCTATCCCCCTCCTCCTCCCGACACCAGTCACGAGCGCCACACGACCACGCAGGTCTTTGGTCGTGGCCCCTGGGATTGGCAAGGGCTGAGTCGGGTTGCCTGATACCGTGGATCGATCGTCGGACATGGGCTTCTCCTCAAGATGGCGCCCGCCGGGCGGGCGTCAAGAGCCTGGTCGAGGCTCCGTAGAGCCCGATTACTTCCTGGAACTTATGCCAGCGTATCTCCCATTACGAGAAAGCTAGCACGTCCCCTGGCGCCTCTCAACCCGTCTCGAAGTCAAGAGAGCCCCACCACGATGCGTCGGACCTGGGACATCTCCCCGGCTCAGACGGGCTGGCCTGTGGGCTCCTGGGTTGTAGGGTCGCCGGCGTTGCGCAGCGCTTCGAGGGCCTCGGTCGAGTCCATACCTGAGGCCCGCAGGAGATCCACGGCGGTTGACCTGACCTGGCCTACCAGCATGCTGGTCCTGAGGTCGTTACGCTCCGACAGTACGGCGGTCGCCCCTCCCGCAGCGTCGAGGGCGAACCTGCGGGTCTCCACGGGATGCTCCGGCTCCTCGATGTATGCTGTGAGGGTCTCAACGGCACGCGCGAGGTCGCGGATGGTCTCGGAGAGCACCTCTGGGGCGGGCTCTCCCTCGCGCACCGTCGCCGCGACGGCACGCGCGAGCACCCTGACGTTGCGAACCGCAAGGTCCAACTGGTCGGCCGCCGTAGCGTAGAGCCCGAGTTGTACGAGCGCCCGCCTGCGTGGCGGCGAGAGCCTTACGGTATCGTAGCCGGCGTCGAGCGCTTCCCTGAAAGCTGCCATGTGTCCATCCATCTCGCGAGCCTTCTGCAGGGCGCGCTCGGCCCGGTCAAGATCACACTCTCGCAGCGCTGCTGCCGTCTCTTCCAGGGCGCCGACAAGGTCATCGAAGATCATGTGCGCGGCCCGCTCCACCATGTGCCTCGGGTCGCTAGGGAACACCGCCCTGACCGCGAGAGCCACCCCGCTCCCGATCAACGCGTCGATAAACCTGTCAGGCGACAAGCCGGTAGTCGAGGGCTCGAGGGTGATCGCCAACAGCGCCGAAACCCCGGCCTCGGTGATGAGCAACGTTCCACCACCGAGCATCACGGCGGCAGCCATAGCCAGTGCCACCACGATCCCGATCTGGACCGTCCCCGTCCCGATGGCGAGCACGAGTAGGTCGGCCACCGCAAGCCCGCACGCGACACCAAACACGAGCTCGATCGCCCGCCGTCCCTCCTGACCCACGACGACGCCAGAGGAGATCACAGCGGCTATGGCGGCGAAGAACGGCTGGCCGTGCCCGAGCACCGCAGAAGCCAGAAACCACGCCAGACTCGTCCCCACCGCCGTCTGCAAGATAGGCCACACTCCGGCCCCCAACCGGCCGAACGCCTCCTCGAACCGGCGCCGTAACGCCAGGGACCCGCTATCAGGCACAACCCACGTAAGCACACTCAAGTTCACAACCAAACACCTCCTTCGGGATTCTTTTAGTACCTATATGCCATCTGCATACAAACGCCCCTAACACGATGAACCGGACGATTAAAAGGTCTCGGGAGATGTTTAATCAACTTGTTATAAGGCTGTTACTTGGTTGTTGCTTTCTCCGGATTCGGCTCTCGCTGGAGAAGGTTCAGGGAGTGGAATCTGGGGCGCAGGATTATCCTCCTTCATCATGCTCATACCAACTCTCCTCTCGCTACCATCTGCACTTTGCCTCCGACGTGGACGGTCGTCTCGTCGTCTTTCTTTTCCGCCTGCAGAGACAGGAGCGAGGGGCGGCCGATCTCGTATCCCTGTTCGACTTGCACGTCTATGGAGTCGGTTCCGAAGTAACGGTGTTCGACGAGGTAGCCGGCGAGACAGCCGTTGGCGCTGCCTGTGGCGGGGTCTTCGGAGACACCGTGGCCCGGGGCGAACATGCGGGCCGAGAGGTCGGATCTCTCGTGCGGCTCGGGGCAGAAGACCAGGATATTCCTGGCCTCGATGTTCTCTACAAGCTCGAGGTAGCGGTCGTGGTGCACCCGGCAGCGTTGCAGGGCGTCGAGGCTCCTGAGCGGGACGATAAGGGCAGGAAGTCCGGTGGATACTTCCTGTACGGGATAGTGGTCGTCCAGGCCGGCTCTTTCGAGGTGTAGCATGCTGGCGATGGCGGCTGGGTCCAGGGTCTTACCGAACGTGGGCTGGAGCTGGCGCATCCAGAGGACCTCGCCGAAGGTCACGGGGATATCGCCGGCTTTCAGGTTCAGGGTGATGCGCCCGACGGGGCTGGTGAGTATCTCCTGCTGAATCACGTACGCCGTACCCAGGGTCGGGTGGCCGGCGAAAGGCACCTCCCCGCCAGGCGTGAAGATACGGACGTCGTAGCCCCTGTCGATCTCCTCTTCCGATAGGACGAAGGTGGTCTCAGAGTAGTTCATCTCCAGCGCTATCTTCTGCAGTGTCTCGTCGGGCAAGTCGGCGGCACCGCGAACGACGGCTAGCTGGTTGCCCGCGTATTTCTCTTCAGCGAAGACGTCCACGATGTAGAAAGAGAGACTCACGGTCGCTCCTAACCGTAGTCCGGGTCGCTGCGGGATATCCGCATGACGCCGATGAACGTCTCGAAGGCCGTCTCGTAGTCCTCGTGCGTCCAGGAGATGCTCCGGTCGTCCACGCGCTCCAGGCCTGGGAAGAAGAGGACGCTCGCGGCCGAGCTTGCGGTCGCGAACTCGATAGTGAAGGTGTAGGGTGGCTCCGGCGCATACGGGGCCAGGTCTCCTTCTCCGGCCGCCCGGCGGGCGGCCTCCCTGATGCGCTCCTGGGCCATCTGTGGGGAGCGGCATCGGGCCGTGTAGCGGTCGACAGCGGTCTTTACCCTTGCGGTCTGTACTCCAGCGTAGAGGGCTTCCGCCTCCGCGCAGGCAAGGTCGTCACCGGTCACGAGGCCGACAGGAATGCCCTCGAGGCCGGCGAGCGTCGCGTTCATGCGCGCCTCGCTGCACGGCTCGCCGTTCAGCCCGACTCCTGTGACAACGGTAGGGCTGTCAAAGGTGTGGCTCAGGACCCCCTCCGTGCCGGCGCGGGCGTGGTAGCCGACGAAGAAGACGAGGTCAGCGTCCTCGAAGCCCTGCATCATCGAGTAGGGTTTACGCTGGCCGACGATCACCTCAGCCTGCGGGCCGAGGTCCTCCAGAAGGATATTCCGCATGCCGTCGTGGGCCTCGTTGACTAGGAAGTCTGTGGCGCCAGCCTGCGCTGCGCCTTCGATGGCAGCGTTCACGTCGGCGGTCAGGAGCCTCCGGAAGCGCTCGTACTGCGAGCGGCCCGGTATCATGTCCTGGGAGTGCGTCACCCCAGTCACGCCCTCCATGTCCGCCGAGATGTAGATCCTCATG
>Ga0126314_10001210_pt1 | contig 12293 bp, 8 predicted proteins | sample Plot105B_FD_92535 | JGI IMG/M metagenome (GOLD analysis project Ga0126314, IMG submission 92535) | Serpentine soil microbial communities from UC McLaughlin Reserve, CA, USA - Plot105B | ecosystem: Environmental > Terrestrial > Soil > Grasslands | place: USA: UC McLaughlin Reserve, Lake County...
ATAGCCGTGGGCAATGGTGCCGCGGATCTGCCCCGTCGCCCGCGCCAGCACATCGAAGGGCCGGTCGACGCCGGGAAATTCGAAATAGACCACGCTGTCGGCAGCCACATTTTGGCTCAGCGCATAATCGCGTTCCAGCTCGGGGATCAGCAGGAATGCCGATTTCGCCGTGAGTGCCAAGGCGATGGGCCGCTCATTGGGGCGGAAGGCAAAGCCGGTGGAGTAGAGCACGTCATCGGCCGCATCGATCAGCAGCAGGTCGATCCCTGCCGCTGCCATGGCGGCGCGGATGTCGCGCTGCACCTTTTCGTAAAACTCTGGCCCGAGGCGCTGCACGAAAGCCATTATGCAATCACCACGTCTTCGAGCTTGCGCGGATAGTGAGTCATGCTGTCCGGCCCTTCGGCAGTGATCAGCACGGTGTCGGCAATGCGATAACCGGCAAACCCATGCACGAAGATCGCCGGCTCCGACGAGGTGATCATGCCGGGTTCGAGGATCGTCTCGTCGCCGCCTTCCACCCACGGGGCTTCATGGAACATGATGCCCATTCCGTGGCCGACGCGGTGCAGCAGATATTTGTCCATGCCGCTGTCGCGGATGAATTTGAGTGCCAGGTTGTCGGCTGAAGCGCAGGTATGGCCCGCGATCAGTGCGGCGGTTGCCATGCGCTGCGCTTCATAGGCCACAGCATAATGCCCTTCCTGTTCCTTGGTCGGCTCGCCGATGAACAACGTACGCTCGCTTTCGGCGGCTCGGCCACCGACGCGGCAGCCGAGCGACAGGATGATGCTCTCGCCGCGCTTGACTGGATTGCCGGTCGGCATGCCATGCGGATAGGCGGAGCGCGGACCCGAATAAACGAGACCCGATGCCAGTCCTTGCACCAGCATCTGGTCGTCATGCTCGTCAAACATGATCTTCATGGCGTGGCGCGACACGAAGCTTTCGATATCGATTTCCGACGGCAGCGTGCCGCCCGAGCGCATGGCGTCGCGGATCAGCTCGACCCCGGCGATTACCATTTCATCGGAAATGCGCGACGCTTCGCGATGCATCACGATCTCTTCGGGATATTTGCGCAGGCGCATCTGCTGCACGATGTTGCTAGGCACCACGCGGGCATTGGGGAATGCCGCCGCGATCTGGGGAACCCGCGCAGCTGATATGGCGGGGCTATGGCCCACGACGCCAGTCATCTGGGGGAAGGCACGGCCCAGCACGGCAAAGGCAGGATCGATGCCGGGAAACTCAAAATAGATGATGGGCTCGGCGGCGATATCCTGATGCGCCGCATGGCTCTCTTCGAGCTTTGGTAGCAAGAGCCACGCGCCGGTCCGCGTGATGGCAAAGACCACAGGGCGTTCAGTCGTATAATGGGAAAAGCCGGTAGTATAGATGACGTCGTCATTGCTATCGAGCAGCAGCATGTCGATGCCGCTGGCAGCCATCTGGGTGCGGATGTCGGCATGGACCTTGGCGTAGAAATCGGCGCCCAGGCTCTGGGTAAAACTCATCTCAACATCTCCCCGGAAAAAATCCGGCCGAAACCATCGGCTCCGGCCGGTCAGTCGGTCAAGTTAGTCGGTGAAACCGATCAGGCCGCGCAGGTTGCCGCGCGGGGTGGCCTGCACTTCGACGGGAATGTCCTTGGAGTAGAACATCTGGTAGCCCTGGGCCGAGATGATGTAGTAGGGCAGCTCTTCGGCCAAGATCGTCGCGGCCTTCTGGTAAGCCTCGATACGGCCGGCCTGGTCGAGCGTCGAACGACCGGTCTGCAGCAGGGTATCGACTTCCGGGTTGGAATAACCACCCCAGTTGGTCGAGCCGCCGGTCGTCAGCTGGGCGAACATCAGGCGATCGGGATCGACTATGTTAAGCCAGCCGAGCAGCGCGATCTGGTGCTTGGATTGCTGGACATAGTTGGTCGAAAAGCTCGGCCAATCGCTGATCTGGGCCGTGGCCTTGACGCCTGCAGCTTCAAAGACTGCCTGCAAGAATTCGATCGTCTGCACGCGGTTGCCGTCTTCGCTGTGCGTTGCCAGCGTCACCGCGAGGTCGGCACCATCCTTGTCGAGCACGCCGTCGGCATTGCTGTCGGTCCAGCCCAGTTCGTTGAAGAGCGCCACGGCGCCTTCGATGTCGAACGTCGGTTGGCTGATGGCATCCGAATACGCCCAGGACGAGGGCAGGATGATCGAGTGGGCGACCTGGTCGACACCCTGGTAGATGTCGTTGACGATGGTTTCCTGGTCGATCAGCATCGAGAATGCCTGCCGCATCTTGGGGTCGGCCAGCAGCGGATCTTTGGTGTTGAAATTGATGTAGTTCACACCAAGGCCGGCCACGATGACATTGCCGAAGCGATCGTCAGCAGCCAGGCGCTCGATATCCTGCGGAGCAAGCGGAGACTGGATGACATCGAGATCGCCGGCTTCGAAAGCCTGCGAACGGGCCGAATTGTCACCGATGATGCGGATGGTGACATTTTCCATCGTCGGCGCACCGCGCCAGTAGGCGTCGTTGGCTTCAAGGATGATTTCGGAGCCGCGGTTCCACGACACCAGCTTCATCGGGCCGGCGCCAACCGGGTTGAGCGCAATGTCGGTGCCACCCTCGACGAGGGCCTTGGGCACGATGCCCACGTCGAGATAGCTCAGCAGCGGAGCATAGGGTGCACTGAGGGTGAACTTGACGGTCAGCGGATCCACGGCCTCGACGGCGGTGATCGGCGAATAGAGCGCGCGAGCCGGGGCGTTGAAGTCGGGATTGGTCAGCGTCGTGTATGTGAATACCACGTCATCGGCGGTTAGCGGGCTGCCGTCCGAGAAAGTCAGGTCTGGACGCAGCTTGAAGATGAAGGTCTGCGGATCGGGATTTTCCCAGCTTTCGGCCAGGTCCGGAACAGGCTCGAGGCTAGGCGTGATATGGACGAGACCCGCATAGATCAGATCGGCGGTGCGCGAGGCGGTCGTGTCACGGGTGAGGCGCGGATCGAGCGTGCCGGCGTCCACATCGGTCCCCACAACCAATGTATTGTCCTGCGCGAAGACGGCCTGAGCCGGCATGAAACCCAGGGCGACAAGCGCCGTGGTAGCCAAGAGTAGTTTCTTCATTCCCTGTTCCCTTGCATTGAAGATGCGCTACGCAGTTCTACGTTCCCCAACCTGATCGTCCTTGCCCTGCCGAAGCTCGGCCAGACGCGGCGCCAGGATGATTTCAAGCGCGCTCGGATCGAGCGCATGGCGATATTCGAAGCACTGCACCGTGGCCGGTGCGAGCTGCACGATGTGGTCGGCGCCCGAGGCGTAGACCACGGCGTCAGCGCTGTTGATGATGTCGGCCAGGTCCGGCGCCGACGACCAGGTGACCCGGATGTCGGAGACGTGGGGCGCGAACTCGCGCACGCTGGGCCGCATGATGGCAATGTATTCCTGGAAGTGGGTCACGGCGACGACCCGGGCCCGTGAGTCCAGCCCCGCGAGGTTCTGACGCGTCCGCTGGCTCGGCAGCATCCGCAGGCCGACCACTTCCGCCCCGGTCACCAGCGAGCGCACTTCCGCCTCGCGATGGCTGAACGTCACCACAAGATCCGCCGCATTGCAGAGGCGCAGCTCCGGACCATCGGCGCGGATGCTGTCGATGGTGACGAGGTCGATCGTATCGCCTGGCCCCAGCACCCGGCGCGCCTGCTCGACATAGTCACGGCCAGGACCTTCGAAAATGCAGACAAAGGCAATGGACAGCCCGACCGAGGGACGGCGCATATGTGCTCTTGCATTGATCATCGACACCAGCGCCATGGGCGAGACGCCCAGGCTCTCGGCCTTGGAGATGATGGACTCGATATCGCCGCGCAGGGCATTGATCGGATGATGCCCCTCCTGCACCTTGCCCGGGTCGCGGGCAGTGAAGGCCCCGAGGCCTGCCCGCATCTCGATAAGCCCCTCGTCGCGCAACTGCTGGTAGACTTGGCTGACCGTCATCGGCGCAATGCCGATATCCGCTGCCAGCTGCCGCACCGACTGCAGCTTCGTGCCATAGGGCATGTCGCTAAAGGCCAGCATGTAGCTCAGCAAACCATGAAGCTGCGTGCCCACCGGGACAGGAAGCGACTTGTCGATACTGGAGGCGTCAATGACGAACATGTGTACTATCCAGTTGATACACCAACCGTAGCGAGCGCTTTTTTACTCCGCAATAGGGCTTGGGAAAAATTTGCACACCGTTTGCATTCGCCGAATTTATGTGCAGATTATCTTGGAAACTGGCGGAAAGCTTCGGTTGACGCGTCTCTGAATGAGCTTTCCATCGCGGCGCGACCGGATTGAGGTGTACTAATGGACTATATCAACCTTGGCCGGACGGGCCTCAAAATCTCGCGCCTAGCAATGGGTTGCATGACCTTTGGCTCGCCCGCTTGGGCGCCATGGGTGCTGGACGAGGCAGCCTCCCGCCCGATCATCGCCAAGGCTCTGGACCTCGGCATCAACTTCTTTGACATGGCGGACATGTATTCGGCCGGCGCCAGCGAAGAAGTGGTGGCCAGGGCCCTGTCTTACGTGCCGCGCCACAAGCTGGTGCTGGCCACCAAGCTCTTCAATCCGATGAGCGAGGACCCCAACGACCGCGGGCTGTCTCGCAAGCATGTTTTTGAGTCGGTGGACGGGAGCCTCAAGCGTCTCGGCACCGATTACATCGACCTCTACCAGCTCCATCGCTACGACTACGACACTCCGCTCGAAGAGACGCTCGACGCCCTCAACGACGTCGTCCGCGCCGGCAAGGTGCGCTATCTTGGCGCCTCGTCCATGCACGCCTGGCAGTTCATGAAGGCCCTTGGCCTGCAACGCGCCCATGGCTGGGCGCAATTTGTCTCGATGCAGCCTCACTACAACCTGATCTATCGCGAGGAAGAGCGTGAAATGCTGCCGCTCTGCCTGTCCGAAGGCATCGGCGTTATCCCCTGGAGCCCCCTCGCTCGCGGTCGCCTCGCAGCCCGCGCCGGGAGCGATACGACCCGTGCCCAGACCGACAAGACCGCTGGCGCGCTCTACGATCGCTCCAAGACGCAGGATGATGCCGTGGTTGCAGCTGTAAGGGCTGTGGCCGAGCGCCATGGCCGCCCGCCGGCCCAGATCGCCTATGCCTGGGTCGCCTCGCGCCCGGCCATTACCGCCCCGATCGTCGGCATTTCCAAGCTTCACCAATTCGACGATGCCATTGCCGCGCTCGAGGTTCGCCTCAGCGCCGAAGACGTCGCCGAGCTCGAGGCGCCTTATCTCCCCAAGCCGCTCGCCGGCCATCAGTAGGAAGCACGCCCATGACCATCGGCACGGACCTGGCCGAACTCACCGCCGGCATCGACGCGCTCTATCGGCGGACCCCACGCAGCGACGGCTTTCTCGATAAGGAAGGTCTGATCCCGGTCGCCATGGCCGAGGTCACGCCGACGCCGCTCGTCGACTATGCCGACGCTCGCGCGAAACTCGAAGCGCTCAGAAGCCGCCTGCCCGCCGAGGCCGAAAGCGCATTGCGCGCTGACTACGTTGCTGAAATGGTGGATTCCCTCCTCGCGCTGGTCACCACATTCGAGGCCGGCGAGATCAGCTTCGCCGATCGCGTCGCCCGCCAGATCCGCGTCGAAACGAAGCTGGTGCCGCAAGCCGAGCTCGATGGCTATCGCGCCACCATCCGCCAGAAGCTCGACGAATTGGGCTATTGCCGGGGCAGTCTCGCGGACGACTTTGCCCGCTACGAGGAACAAGCCCGCGTCCCCACCGACCAAGTTCTCAGCGTCCTCAGCGATTACATCCGCGAGGCGCGTGACCGCACGATCGCGCAGATGTTTCCCGCCATGGCGGATGAGTGGATGGACCCGGTCGGCGTCACCCAGGTGCCCTTCTCGGCCTATTGCGATTTCCCGACGCGAAAGGTCCTACTCAACCTCGACTTTCCCTACACCCGCTTCTCGCTCAAACACCTCGCCACCCACGAAGTCTTCCCAGGCCATCTCGTCCACATGAAGCTGCGCGAGGAAATGGTCGCCGATGGCCGCATGCCGCTTGATGGCGCTCAGGTTGTCACCAGTTCGGCAAGTAGCGCCCTTTTCGAGGGTATTGCCGACAATGGCATGGAATTCCTCGACTGGCTCGACGGTCCTGCAGACGAGCTGGGCGTTGCCACACAGCGCCTGCGCAGTGCCCTACGCTGCAACGCCGCCTGGATGATGCATCAGGAGGGTAAGACGCTCGACGACATCGTGCCGATCATGGCTGAACAAGGTTTCCAGGATCCGGTGACCGCCCGCTCGCGACTGGCTTTCCTCCACCACAACCTGCGCTCACCCTTCGTCTTTGCTTACTACGGAGGCGAAATGGCAGTGCATGCTGTCTGGAAAAGGGTGCCACGCGAACGGCGGAACGAGTTCTGGAGCTACCTATTTGGCAACATGCACACGCCGAGGACCTTGGCCCGTTACTGGCAATAACCAGTTGCTGTTGGTGCCACATGAACGGACTCTCGAGCTCCGCTTGAGCGAAGTATGGGGAGGCTTTGCGCAGGACTTCGTTGCCGCAGTTCTTGGTTCTCAACCCAAGACCTTCAGCTTTTGTGTCATATCCGTAGACACGACAGCAGGCTACTCGACATAGTCGCCGCTCAGGTTTGAGCGGTCGGAAATGCCGTCGAGCTCGTCGATCAAAAGGATCGATGGCGCGCTCCGCCGGGCGCGACCGAAGGCGTCGCTTATCCTTTGGAGGGTGCCGGAGAGGTAGGCAGCCGCATTCCATTCCGCGACGGATGTGGCGATGAGGGGCACTCCGGCGGTCTTGGCCCCAGCGGCGGCGAAGGTCGTCTTGCCGACGCCCGGCGGTCCCGCGAGGAGGAGCCCGCTGTTGTCGACAAGGTCCCAGTTGAGCCTCCCTGCTCGATATTCTTTCAAGTCTTCGACGAGATCGAGAGCCCAGGACATGGCTTCGCCGTAACCGTGCAAATCCGAGAGCACCGGGCCGTCCGTACCGAAATCCATCTTCTCATCGAGGATTTTGATAAGGCGTTCGATGCAGTGCATCGGTGAAAGTCCCGCCCGGATCGCCAGCGAGAGGTCGTTTATGTCGGCGGAGCGGATGAGGTGTGCGTCGATCGGGCCAGCGAGCACTTCGCCCGTAATGGCCTCGAGCAACAGCTTCAAGGCCCATTCGTCGTCAGGAAGCACGAGACGGTACTCTGCAGTGCGCATCAAGGTGTTGGGGAGATAACGGCGAGCGTCAGGAGAAATTCCCACGACCAGCATCCTGCGATTCAGCGCACCCATTACTTCCCTGTTCCCCCGATCGGACGCGTGGGACTTTTCCGAGCCGTCGCAGGCCACCACATGCCGCCGCTTGTTGTTCGCAGCGGCACAGTCTTCAATGATCGTAGTGACCAGCGGGACCACGTCGGCCGTATGCGTTTCGAGCGTAACAATGGGGCCTTCTTTACGGAGGCGTTTGGCGAGGCTTGGCTCGCCCGCCACCGCTTTGGCGGTGAGTACCGCGGCGAGGACGAGGTCGACGCGAAGATGCGGGCCCACTTCGTCGTCATCGTCTTCGAGATCGGAAAGAATGGTTTCAAGGGAATCCTGTGGAGCGGATCCACGGACCATTGATTTGATTTTGATGTTCTCAGCGGCTGCGAGCGCGTCAATATAGGCGCGTGCGAGCAGGTCCGCGGCAGATGCCGCAGGGGCTTTGTTTCGCTCATGGCGTCGTTCCTTCTATGAGCCGGCTATTCCGGCAAAGGGAAAGGTCACGCGCTGCATACGTGAGCGGACATACATAAGAACAAAACAGGAACGAGTGTCAACATGCTTTCGCCATCCGACATGGATAGCCGTGCAAGTGCTGGTGTGGCAGCCATGGTGCGGAAAATCCGAGAGATGGGCTTAAGCATTCATCCGATGTCAGAACCTCAATTCCCAACGTTTGGTATGCGCGCTCCGAGCTTCGTTTTCCGGCGTCGAAGGACGGCCCCGCTAGGAGACTCACCTCGGACATGATAATTTCATCAGCCTCTTATGGTTAGTGAAGTGCTGACGACAGCTTCTAGGTGAAGGATACTGAACCCCTGCCAACTTATGGCGTAAACGGCGACAGATGATGATGTAGAGACGCGCCAAAATCCGGGCGTGTCCGGCATCAGTATGGACAGCTTATGATGTCGGACCCAGAGGTCCTTGTCGAAGCACTTGGGCGCATATCGCTCGATGAATTTGTCGAACTCACTGAAGTGATTTCATGCCATGGACGCAGCGGTTCGGTAAGGCTCCAGCCTTTGGCGTCGCCATCCTGTTGGCGGGATGCCGGGTCCGGAGATTCAGTGCCGCCAACGCGCATTTTGTAGCGCCTCCCCGGCCCGCGATTCTCTATGTCAGCCAAATACCGACCGGCACCGCCTTTGACGAGCGGGCGCGGCTTGCGGTCTCGAAAAACGATACCGACCGCGCCGGCGCTGGGTTATGCGACTGCGCCACCCCGCATCTATCGACCCGAGAGGTTCGGCAGCGCCGCCGGGCCATCGGCCTGCTGCGCAGTCCGGCCCCAAACCGTATCGACGGCTGCTTGCCAGATATTGCCGCCGAGATGCGACAGCACCGAGAGGGCACCGCGATGCGAAGGCATGAACCAGGCAAAGAACAGGATGCGGATTACCCAGGCGAGCCGGCCGCTGAACTGCAGGCCCCAGAGCTCGGTAATGCCGCGTTGCCCGGCAAGTCCGGCGGCCTGACCAAGACCGCGGAAATTAAAGCGATTGAGCGACCGCCCTTTGATCTCGCGGGCGACGTTGGCACCAAGGCAATCGCCCTGTTTCATGGCCCAGAGTGCATTGGTGGGGCAAGGCTCGCCCGTGCCCGGATGCGCCACGGCGGCAATATCGCCGGCTACCCAGATATTCTGCTGGCCTGCGACGCGCAGGTTGTTATTGGCGATGATCTGGCCAGACGCATTGCGCGGCAAGGATTCGGTGCCGGGCAAGGCCTGAAAGCTGACACCGGCGGCGACGACGGTGAGATCCGAGGGGATCATCTGGCCATCCTCGAGCGCGATATGGTCAGCGGCGATATTGGCGACGCGAGCGCTCTTGTGGACCTGGACCCCCTGCCCTTCCAGTGTCTGCGCCGCCTTGTCGGCGATGTGGTTGAAATCGGGGCGCAGGGACGCCAGCAGCGTCTCGCTCGAGGAAACGAGCTGCACGTTGACCTTGCGCCGGCCCGGTCGCGCATAGCGGGCCGCCAGCGCTGAAACGGTCTCGACGCCGGCAAAACCGCCGCCCACAACCACGACATTGCGCGGCCGCAGGTTGGAGGCGTCGAGGTCTTCGAGCCAGGTGACAAGTTTCTGCATGTCGCGCGTATTCTTGACGCACCAGCCGTTTTCGGTGAGGCCCGGAACGCGGTCGAACGGATCAACGGACCCGGCTGCGATCACAAGGTGGTCGAATAAAATGGTCCGCGTGCCATCCGTGCTTTCGACGGTAAGCGACCGGCCGGGCAGATCAGCCGATACGACATTGCCTTTGACGAAGCTGTCGCCGACGAGCGGCTCGAGCGAGGTCAGCGTGCGCTGCACCGGCAGGTCGCCCGCCAGCACTTCCCCGGTCCAGCCGTGATAGGTGTGGTGGCCGTCACGCGAAATCAGCGTCAGCTTGACCTCGCCGCGCTTGATCTCCGAACCCAGCCGTGCGCGCATCGCCGAGAACGCGTGGAGGCCGGCATAGCCGCCGCCGATGATGACTATGCTGCGCATGAAACCTCCTCGAGGGGGCCATTGAGAGCGCGGGAGGACACGTCGCGGATCTCCTTGCCGAAGGAGCGGAACGGGGCAAGATGGAAGCCCAGATGACGATGCTCGTTGGCGAGCTTCAGGATGTGCTCGGCCTGGTCGACCTGGGCATCGCCCATGCAGAAGTGACCCTTGTGGCCGGACAAGGCCAACAGCATGGTTTCAGCCAGGCACGCATAAGCAAGCTTGGGCGCCAGCGCGATCGAGCCGCGCAGGTCAAAGCCTGGAATTTCGACCAGCCCGCCATCAACGATCAGCACGTCCGGGCGCTCGGTCAGCAGGTTTTCGTCGGTATTGCGCGGCACGGTATCGTCGAGCACGACGGCACCGCGTTTCAGGTGTTCACTTCGGAGCAGCGCGTCCGGGGACGAGGTCAGGAGCACGACCAGGTCGGCCTGGGCCACGTCCGCCATATTTGTGCTGATGGTGGCTTCGATGCTGCCGCCGTGCACATCGGCAGCGAGGGCTTGCAAGCGAGCTTCATTGCGGGCCACGAGCAGCAGGCGGCCAGCGTGCTGACGCGCATAAAGCCGGGTCAGGCATGAGCCGACGCTGCCGGTCGCCCCGACAATGGCGATAAGCGGATCGCGGTCGAGCGTGGGGATCAGCTTTTCGATGGCCTGGAGCGTCATGGCAGCGGTGAAGGCATTGCCATTGGTGACGCCGACGTCGGTGCGCTTGGCGAAGGCCTTGCCGCCGGCCGAAGCGGGAGCGGTCAGCGCACCCAGCCCGACGACCGAGGCGCCGAGATCGCGCGCCTTGTCGATAGCCTGGGAAATACGTCCCTGAACCTGCGTACGGGGCAAGGTCAACAATTGGGTCGGCGTGAGGGGTACGGTGATGATCCGGCCCATGATCTTGCTGGGCAGGTCGACACGCGACATCTTGCCGGTCACCATGGGCGGAACGGGCAAATGCTTCAACGCAGCGCGCCAGGCGAATTCCGGCACCAGTGAAAACGGCTTGCCGAAGAGAATGCCCATGTCGGAACGCAGTGTATTTCGTGGATGAACCAGAAACGCAAAATCGGAATGCATTAGAACCCCGCAACACTCACGCCGCAATTCACGGCGCCCAAGACGGGTCTAGCACAATTTTACGGAAATTTTAATCGACCGTTAACAAGTCTTAAAATTTGGTTAACGCGATTGTACGGATGACCACGGTCGCCGAGCGGCCCCAGGTCACTCAAAAGTGCTCCGGCAAGGCAACGAAGGGTTAAGTGTTTGCCGGTATGCTGCAATTTGGAATACGTCCGTAGCATGCCGAGTGTCCGTCCAGAGGCGGCTGGCAGGTAGTCCCTGTCTCTCGCCGGTTTTGCGTGGGCCGTCCGGCGATTGGGGTGCGGGGTTGGTTATGCGCGAAGGCGAGCCGGATAGTTTCGATCTCAAGGGTCTCACATCTGCACTGGATGACAGTGCGGAATATTCGCTGCGGCGCGCTCTGGAGGCAGTGCGCGTCCACCTGGGCATGCAGGTTGCCTACGTTTCGGAATTCGTCGGCGACATGAGCGTGTTCCGCGAAGTCGATGCTCCCGGCTTCGAACAGGCAATCAAGCCTGGCGATTCCATGCCGCTCGACTATGTCTATTGCCGTCACATCCTCGAAGGCCGCCTGCCCGAGTTGATGCCTGACGTGCTCGAAGAACCCTTTGCAGCCGCGATGCCTTTTACGAGCGACATGGGCATCCGCGCCCATATGAGCGTGCCCATCAAGCTCAAGGATGGCAAAGTCCATGGCATGTTCTGCTGCATCAGCACCGAGCCACAGCCGTCGCTAAATCCGCGCGACCTCAAGATGATGCGCGCCGTGGCAGAACTGACCGCCATGGTTATCGGCCGGGAGATCGATGCGACGACGCAGGAGCGGGCCAATCGTGAGCTCATCCAACGCGTGCTCGACAATGATGAACTGGCCATCGTCCTGCAGCCTATCTTCCGCATCGCCGACCAGCGCCTTTTGGGCTTCGAATGCCTGTCGCGTTTTTCCGGCGACGAGAAATGGACGCCGGACGTGTGGTTCGCCCTGGCGGCGTCCGTGGGCCTCGGCCCGGAACTTGAAATGCGCGCTGTCGACAAGGGCCTCGCCCTCTTCGATTTGTTCCCCTCCGATATCTACCTGACCTTCAACGTCTCTCCCGACACGGTCACATCCGGCGCAATGAACAAGGCCATTTCTCCCGAATATGCGCGGCGCGTCGTGGTCGAGATCACCGAACATGCCAGTGTCGATGACTATGACGTGCTGGCCAAGGCGCTCAATGACGTTCGCTCGCGCGGTGTGCGGCTGGCCGTCGACGACGCCGGTGCTGGTTATGCAAGCCTGCGCCATATTCTGACTTTGCAGCCCGACATCATCAAGCTCGACATCAGCCTGACACGCAATATCCAGGATGACCTGGCGCGCCATGCTCTGGCCGCCGCTCTTGTGCATTTCGGTCGCGAAACCAAAAGCCAGATCCTTGCCGAAGGC
>Ga0126314_10001211_pt1 | contig 12291 bp, 12 predicted proteins | sample Plot105B_FD_92535 | JGI IMG/M metagenome (GOLD analysis project Ga0126314, IMG submission 92535) | Serpentine soil microbial communities from UC McLaughlin Reserve, CA, USA - Plot105B | ecosystem: Environmental > Terrestrial > Soil > Grasslands | place: USA: UC McLaughlin Reserve, Lake County...
GCCCCGCGTTCGGGGCGTAGCGGGTGAGACCGGCGCGCGCGGCCTCGTGAGCTGCCTCTACTACGTGTTCCGGGGTAGGAAAGTCTGGCTCCCCTACCTCGAGGTGGATGGCCTCCGGGTACTTCCAGGCAAGATCCATAACCTCGCGTATGCGCGAGACGGGCATCGAGCTGGCGATCGACGAGGGGGATGCGGGGCTGATACGGGTTCCGGTCTCGTTGGGACGCAATGAACTTCTCCTCCCTTTCCTGTTAGCGCGGCGCCAGACCATCGGCTTCGAGCTGGGGCGCACAAGGCAATGATAGCAAGGTCGGTAGCTTACGGATAATCGACCTCTGCGTCGGCAGCGATACTCGGTTACGGAGCGATCGTCTGGCTCAATCGCCTTGCTATCTCTGGATTGATCGCGCTCCTTGCCCGGCATACGAAGATCGTCGCAGCAACCCGTAGCCGATCGCGGTCAAGCGCAGCACTTCTTTGGGTACGGCCAGCGCGATGAACACACGCTCAGGGACGGCAAGGTTGCCAGGTTCCTGTGCCTCCAGGACACTGCAGCGTACGTTGTCGCGTTCGGCACTGACTGAGCGTATCCGAGCCAGGAAGGAAAGCGGAGAGGGTGGGATTCGAACCCACGAGACGGCTCAACACCGCCTACGCGATTTCCAATCGCGCTCCTTAGGCCAACTCGGACACCTCTCCTAGCGCCGAGAGTTTACCAGAAGGCAAGGTTCACTTACGGTCCGATCCCTCCGTAGTTCTCTGCGAGGGGACGGATGATGGTCCTCGAGGCGTGGGCGGCCCGCTCGCGCTCGTCGCCGCCACGCCCGTTCGCCAGCTCCGCGGCGGTCCGGATCAGGTTCGGGTAATCCTCGTCACCTGACTCGATGCGGTCGGCGAGGCTCAAGAGAGCGGCCGCAGCTCCCTCCCGCCTCGGAAGGCTGGTCGCCCCATTGACGGAGACGAGGAGCGCGGCGATAGCCTCGTCCACGGTTTTCCCCGCCGCATCCCGCCGCAAGGCATCCGCGAGGTTCGAGACGACCGCGACGTCCTGCTCTCCACCTCCCGCGGTCTCGGAGGACGACTTCTCTTCGAGGCGGATGTTCTTCATGAGGAGCGCAGCGGCGGCGGCGCAACAGACGGTGAAGAGCACGAAGACGAAGCCGTCGTGGATTGAATTCGCGAGGGCCTCGCGCGCGTCCTGGATCACCTGCGCCACGAGCTGCTTCCCTCCGGGGAACGCGGAGGCCACCCTGTTGAGGGCCTCCCTCGCTTCTTCGCTAACCAGAGCCTGGGGGTTCTCGAGGGCCGAGACGAGGCGCCCCGGTGCCTGCGGCGGGGCGTTATCCGCCAACCCTTCGGCGTAGCCTTTGGTGATGATGGAGCCGACGACGGCCGTCCCCACCGTCGAGCCTATCGAGCGTATGAACTGTATCGCCGAGGTCGCAACGCCGAGCAGGCTCCTGTCTACAGTGCTCTGCACGGCGAGGGTGGCGGTTGGCATGATCCAGCCCAGCCCCAGTCCCGTGACCATCAGGTACAGCGCGACGGTCCCCTGGGTGGAGCCCGTGCCCAGCGTGGTCAGCAGGTAGACACCAAAGCTCATCACTACCGTGCCGAGGAGGGTGAAAGGCTTGACACGCCTCACGCGGGCGATTATCTGACCGCCGATGACGCCAACGGCGGTCATCGAGAAGACGAGCGGGGTGAGCACGGTGCCCGAGCCCGTGGCGGTCTTGCCGAGGACCCCCTGGACGAAGAGCGGGGTGTAGAGGATCACCCCGAACATCCCTATGCCGACGAAGAACATGAGTAGCGAGGACGAGGCGAACACCCTGCTCCTGAACAGCGAGAGCGGGATGACGGGTTCGGCGGCCCGCAGCTCGATCGGTATGAAGGCGGCCAGCAGTACTGCTGAGACCACGAACCCGACGATGACCCGCGTGGCGTCCCACGCATCTCCCTCCCCGACCCACGAGAGGGCGAGCAGAAGCGCGATCACCGAGGCCGTTACGGTGGCCGCTCCCAGGTAGTCGATCCTCGCCCCGCGCCGCCCGCCGCTCGCGGGCAAGACGAAGGGGAGCGCGAAGAGCGAGAAGACACCGAGGGGAATGTTGATGTAGAACACCCACCGCCAGTCGAGGTTGTCAGTGATCCACCCCCCCAGCGTGGGCCCGACGACGCTGGAGAGGGCGAAGACCCCGAAGAAGATGCCCTGGTACTTGGCCCGCCGCGCCGGGTCGGGGAAGATGTCGGCGACGCTGGTGAAGATGTTGGAGAAGATCATGCCCGCGCCAAGGCCCTGGATGCCGCGGAAGATCACCAACTCCACCATCCCCCACGCGGCGCCGCACAGCGCGCTCCCCACCAGAAACACGAGTATTCCAACCAGGATGAACCACTTGCGCCCGTATATGTCCCCGAGCTTGCCTATGACCGGGATCATGGCCGTCGAGGCGAGCAGGTAGGCCGTCGTTACCCACGAGTACCTCTGGAACCCGTCGAGGTCGGCGATGATCTTGGGCAGAGCGGTCCCTACCACCGTCTGGTCCAGCGCGACCAGAAACAACGCGAGCATCAACCCCGCTACCGCGAGCAACTCACCCCGCCGCCCCGGAGTCCCGCCAGCCCCGACGAGCTCCGCGCTCACCTACTTCTCCTCAAGCCCGTCTCCCGCCCGACCATCGCCATTATCCGCTTGAACGCCAGCCCCAGCGGGCTCAGCATCGGAATGCTCTCCCGGATCACCACTTCTCGCCGTAACCCCGCCAACCTCAACCCCGCCTCGCAACTTAGCCGACGGCAGCGAGTATATCCCCTTTAGTTGCTAGCGCAAAGTTTGCTGGGTAAACCTTTTCACGGGGGCTTGCTACGGAGTCCCTGACTCTGTGGGGTAACCGGCTTCGACCCAGTCTTGTTTGCCGCCCTCGTACTCGAGAGCGTTCTCGTAACCCATAGCCGTCAGCTCACGGACGACCCGCGTCGAGGAGTGTCAGTTGAAGTTCGAGCAGTAAGCGACGATGAAGGTATCTTTGTCGGGGAACAGTTCGGGGGCCCTGCTCGCGTCCTGGAACCGGATCGCGTCTGGCAGGTGCGCCCGCTCGTAGGAGGCCTCTCCCAGTACTTCGAGCAGGACGAAGTCCTCACTCCTGTCCATCTTCGCTTTCAGCTCTTCCCTCGATATGGTCTTCACAGGATCACCTCTCTTGTCGGTAGTTCACGAGATGCACCGTACAATTCTACCCAGCCCTCTCGGCGCTACGCAGTCCCAAGATGGCCCAGAGGGCGAAGACTAGGACGAGGGCGAACCCGATGGCGTAGGCGGTTAGGCCGTGCGCCGGCTCGCCTACGAGGTAGCCGCGGGCGGCATCCAGGATGGTAGTGAAAGGGTTGAGGCGGGCTATGGTCTCGATCCAGCCGGCCAGGAGGTCGAGCGGCACGAAGACGGGGGCGAGGAAGAGGACGAGGAAGATGGGGGTACGGATCACGGGCCCTGCTTGCTGCGTGCGGAGGAGCATCGCCACCCCGGACCCGAAGAGCGTCGCCGCGACGTTTACGAGAACTGCGAGCCCGACCAGGCCGAAGAAGTTGAAGCCACCCCGAACAGGCATCCCCGTGAGGACCGCGAGGGCGGTGACGAGCGCCCCCGTCGTGGTCACGCGCACGAGCGAAGCGATAGTGTAGCCGAGGATTATTCCCGAGCGGTTAGAGGCGGCGACCATAAGCCTTCTCGCGAAACCGTTCTCGAAGTCTCCCGCGATGGAGAACCCTGTGAACGCCCCGCCCATAGAGACGGCCTGCAGCAGAGCCCAGACGTACTGGAAGGCGATGTAGCCTCCCGCGTAGTCGAAGCCCGGCACGTCGCCAACGCGCGTCAGACCACCCGCGAAGGCTATAAAGAAGAAGATGGGGAAGAAGGCGGGCGCGAGGAAGGCGGGGTTGGTGAAGTACTTGTAGACCTGGCGCCACGCCACGGCCGCGGCGACTGAGAAGAAGCCACCCACCGCTACGCCACCCTCGTTCTCAGAGATGCAGCCGCCCCGCCGAGCGCGAGCACTATGATGCCTGCGGCGCAGCCGAAGCCGAGGAGGAGAGCCTGCGCGTCCCAGCCTGTGATCACCAGGCTCCTGATGCCCTCGACGAGGTAGGAGATCGGGTTGATCGTCGCAACGAAGCGGAACCAGTCGGCTTCGATCAGGTCGCGCGGCAAGTTGATACTCGACATGAAAATGGCGACGAAGAACAACGGGAACGCGCTCTCGACGGCCTCTACTGAGCCGGTCCTGAGGGCCAGTATCGCTCCCAGCCCCCCGAACCCGAGCGCGACGAGCACCATGAGCACCACTATCACGACCATCCCTGCAAGGCCTGACCGCACGTCCACGCCCATCATAACCCCAACGGTGAGGAAGACCACCCCTTGCAGGAGCCCGAGCGCCACGATCCCGGCGAGCATGCCGAGGAGCAGGGCGACGGGACGCATCGGGGTGAGCGAGAGCCTGTCGAAGAACCCGCTCTCGATGTCGCGGGCGAGGTCTGCTCCGGCGGTGATCGCGCCGAAGAGCGAAGCCTGGATCAGCGGGAAGGCGAAAGCGAAGTCCATGTAAGTGTCCGCGGGGAAGCCGGGGATGCGCGCCGCGGCGTCGAGCCCGTAGGCGTTGATGGAGAAGAACATCATAGGGAAGAGCAGGGCCGAGACGACCACCGCGGGCTGGCGCGCCGTCCGCAGCACCGAGCGTTGCGCGATCGCGGCTACCTGGGTTAGCAGCGAGGGGCCCATCAGGTCTGCGCCTCCTCGCCCTCGCCCTCGAGCGAGCGCCCGGTCTTCTCGAGGAATACGTCGTTGAGGGAAGGTTCGTCGAGCCTGAGGTTCGAGACCTTCAGGTCCTCTGCATCTAGAGCTCGGACCACGTCGGCGAGGTCGCCCCTGTCGAGGCGGACGGCTACGGCCCCCGGCTGGGATGGAATCTCCTCCCCGAAGCGGCTCAGAACCTTCACTACGGCGGAGCGTTGCTCTGGCTCCATGGGCGTAGCCTCTACGCTTGGGCGTCCGATCTCGGCCTTCAACGCCTCTGGCGTGTCCTCGGCGACGATACGGCCCTCGTCTATGATCCCCACCCGGTCGGCCAGCACGTCGGCCTCCTCCAGGTACTGCGTCGTGAGGAAGACCGTTACTCCCTCGTCTCTGGCAAGCCGGCTCACTTCGGCCCACAAAGCGCTGCGACTCTGGGGATCCAGGCCCGTCGTCGGCTCGTCCAGAAAGAGGATGCTCGGCCTGTGCACCAGGGCGAGTGCGAGGTCCAGCCTCCGCTTCATCCCGCCGGAGTATCCCCGCACCCTCCTGTCCCCTGCTTCGGAGAGCCCGACGCGCTCGAGCAACTCGTCTCCCCTCTTCTTCCGCTCGGCGCGCGAGAGGCCGTGGAGCGCGGCCTGGAGCCGCAGGTGATCCCTGCCCGTGAGGAAAGGGTCGAGGGCCGCCTCCTGCAGCGCCGCCCCTATGGAGGCGCGTACCTGCGGTCCCTCCCTCACGATATCGTAGCCGGCGACGCGCGCGGTACCGCTTGTGGGCGGGAGTAGCGTGGTGAGCATGAGGACCGTCGTGGACTTGCCCGCCCCGTTAGGGCCGAGGAAGCCGTAGACCTCGCCCGGATCCACCGTGAGGCTTATGCCGTCAACTGCCCTCGGTCCCTTTCTGAACTCCCTGACGAGGTCCTCGACCTCGATGCCGTTCCTCTGGCCCATCAGAAAATCTTCTCTCTCACCTGTAAAACCACCTCTACAAAATGCTCTCTACGAAACCCGGTAATTCTACGACCTAACCTTGAGGTTGGTCAGATGCTCGCTTACCTCCCATAGCCTCTTCTGCGCCTCCTGGTCGCGGGGCTCCGCCGGGGAGACCTCCTTCCGGTCCTTCAAGTACTTCCCGTTCGTCTGCCCCGCCTCGGGCGCAGAGGCGAGAAAGATCACGGTATCCGCCCCTTGCTCCGGGGTCCGCATGAACGGCTTGAAGACCCTGAAGAGCAGGATGCCGGGGCCGCGGTTGTTGGCGCCGAAGTCCGTGTTGACCCCGCCGGGGTGCAGGCAGTTGGCCACTACGCCCGTCCCTTGCAACCGCTCTGCCAGCTCGTAGGTGAACAGGATGTTGGCCTTCTTCGTCATCCCATAGACGGGGAAGGCCCGGTAGCGCCGCTCGGACTGCAGGTCGTCGAAGTCTATCTCCGCCCCTCGGCGGGCCTCTGAGGAGACGGTGACAATGCGGCTCGGAGCGCTCTTCTTCAGCAGGTCCAGCAGCAGGTTAGTAAGCAGGAAAGGGGCAAGGTGGTTCACGGCGAGGGTAAGCTCGATGCCGTCGGGCGTCTCGGTGCGCTTGGATTGGATCAGGCCCGCGTTGTTGACGAGAACGTCGAGCCGGTCGTGCCGCTCTCTGAAGTCATCTGCCAGCTTGCGGACCTCGGCCTGAACCGCGAGATCCGCGAGCATCAGCGAGACCCTCTCGCTGGCTGCCGCGTCACGGATCTCTGCGAGCGCCGACTCACCCCGCTCCCTCTTGCGCCCCGTAACAACTACCTCGGCCCCCATGGCGGCGAGCGCCGTCGCCGCCGCCTTGCCTATGCCGGAGGTGCCCCCCGTGATCAGGGCTACCTTGCCCTCCATCCCGCCGTTATCCACCAGACTCCTTTACCGAAGAGCGTCTTACGGGATGCGTATACCACGCCTTATATATGGAGGCGGTGAGAGGGCCAACAAAAAGTCGCGAATCGTGCCCAGGACATTACCGTCCAGTCTTTCCCCAGGCGCGCTCCAAGGCTCTAGAGTGCTCGTGTAGCGTCCAGCACGCTATTTTGGAATACTTGCTGCGGACGGTACCCTGGCGAGAGGAGCGAGCGATGGATGGGGCTGTCACCAAGGAACCTCCCATCGGTTGCCCCTTCGAGCATGAGGCGTAGTCCCATGCCGCCGGAGGGCCGGATAACCGAGTTGCCCGCCCTTATTGAGGGGCTTGGTCCCGACGTCCGCGCCCTCGCGCAGCGGATCTTCGACGTAAGCGCCACGACGGGCCGTCTCGACCCTCCCGAGGCCATGCACGCCTGGATAGAGAGGTCCTTCGGCACCGTCGAGGCCGTGCGCGAGCAACGGATCGTAAAGGTAACGAACCGTATAACCCTGCAGGGGACCCTCTTCAACGGCCTACGCGCCTCGCGCCCGCTCGACACCGGCGTGAGCGTCGACCTGGAACGCGAGATCGAGGCAACCGCGGGGGACCCGTTCTGCCGTCCCGAGGAAGGAACCCCTGCCGACGTCTTCGGGAGGGTGAAGGGCGAGTATGCGATCACCGCCTCGAACGTCGCCAAGTACGACGGCTTCCACGGCCTCGTCGTATTCGACGACCACAACCCCCTCCATCTCACCCCGGAGAAGGTCTCAGACTATATCGCCGTCGGCTTGGAGTGGTGCCGCAGAGCCCTCGAAGCCGACCCCGAGGCCCGCTACCCCTTCCTCATGTGGAACTGTCTATGGCGGGCGGGCGGCTCCATAATCCACGGGCACGCCCAGGTAACGGCCACCCGCAGAGCGCACTACCCCAAAGTGGAGCAGCTGCGCCGCGAAGCTCTGGCTTACAAGGCCGAACACGGCTCGGTCTACTTCGACGACCTCTGCCGCGTGCACGACTCTCTCGGCCTAGGAGTACCCGCAGAGAGCGGGGTCAGGGCCTTCGCGAGCCTCTCACCCATAAAGGAGAGGGAGCTCGTGGTGATCGGCCGCAGCGCGGAGGACGAGCCCCTGCGACGGACGGTAGGAGCGTTGTTGGAGGGTTACGTCCGAACCCTCGGCGTCAGGGCCTTCAACGTCGCCTTCTACATGTCCCCGCTCGCACCTGTAGACGAGAACTGGTCCGGGTTTCCGACCGTGGTTCACCTGGTTGACCGGGGGAGCCCTGCGAACCGCACCTCCGACATAGGGGCTATGGAGCTCTACGCCGCGCCCGTAGTCACCTCCGACCCCTTCATGGTGGCCGAAGCGCTGCGATGCGGGCAGCCTCGATAATTTCACCTCTCTACTGCTCGAGTCACCGAAAACTAGCTCATTTGGGGGATGCAACCTGGTCTCTACTTCGGCTATCGTGGTACTTGAAGCTGATCCCGAAAGGAGTACGACATGAAGCCGTGGGTCAAAGTATTGCTCGTCACCGTCCTGATCGCCGCCCCCGCTATGGTGCTCGGTCCCGTTCTCTGGCCTCCGGCCGCGGGTGGCCCCGAGCCCACAGGCGGCCAGCTGCCGTTCTTTATAGTTCTCGCCATCATGGAGTCCGTCCTTCTAGGACTGGGGATCTCGTTTCTGCTCTTCGGTCTGCCGGCGGTGCGCAGGGTCTCCCCCGACTCCAAGGCGAGGGCTCTGGCGATGTACGTGTGCATCGGCTGGCTCATGGTCTCGTGGTGGCCCCACGATAACCTCCATATAAGCAACGGCAACAACTTGCAGGGGCTGCTCTTTATAGAGTACGGCTTTCACTTCACCCTGATGGTCGCCGCCATCATCCTGGCCTACTGCTTCCTTTCGCTGATACGCGAGAGAAGCGATGCCATAGCGCCCTCGGCGGCGGCGCGGGTGAAGTAGCTATTCGGGCAACTCGGCCCTGTCCCCCACCGCTACGCCCCGCTCCTCGAAGAAGCCCTGGTTGACCTCGAGGGCGTATTGGGCGGGTCTGGCTGAGACGTAGGAAGGCGGTTCGTCGTCGAGGGGCTTCATGTCCTGGATGTCAACGATCCTCCCCTCCGAGTCGATAAAGGCTACGGAGAGCGGGATCAGGGTGTTCTTCATCCAGAACGATAGCTTCTCCTCACTGCGAAAGACGAAGAGCATGCCGCGGTCTTCGCCGAGGGCAGTGCGGTACATCAGACCCCGCGTCTGCTCCGAGGCCTCGTCGGCGATCTCGACCCGCACCTTTACCTTCTCGCCGCTCGAGGCATCTATGGTCACGGTGCGAAGCCCGGAGGTTGTCGCGGCGCCAGGTTCGGATGAGGTTCGCGTAGCGTCGCCGGTATCGGTCGAGCCGCCGCTGCAACCGGCGAGCGCGAGCAGGATGAGGATGAGCGCCGTCAACCTCATCGCAGTACGAACTCTATCCGCTTGTTCTGGTGCCCCTTGCTCTTGTGACCTGTGATCTCCATCCGCCCTACCTCGCTGGTGTTGGCGACGTGGGTGCCGCCGTCGGCCTGGGTGTCGAGGCCCTCGATCTCCACTATGCGGATCATCTTCACCCGCTCGGGTACGAGGTTGACCTGGGTGCGGATGAGGTCTGGATTCTGCATGGCCTCCTCGCGCGGCAGCTCGTAGACCTTTACGGGGCGTTCTTCGGCGAGAGCCTGGTTCGTGAGCCGCTCTATCTCGCCGACCACCTCAGTGGTCCACTCACCCGGGAATGAGAAATCCATCCTGGCGCGATCTGCCCGCATCTGGCCACCCGTGACCTTCGCCCCGAAGTTCTTCCAGATCACACCGGAGAGGACGTGCAGCGCCGTGTGGTGGCGCATGTGCGCTGAGCGCCGCTCCCAGTCGAGGGCCCCACGCAACTCCCTTACGGAGTCGGGGATTGGGTTGTTTAGGACGTGGACGATGCCGAGTCCGGCTTCGCCCTCTACGCGCCGCACGTCAACCACGCTCGCGCTAATCGGCCCTATGCCAAGAGCACCCTTGTCAGGGGGCTGCCCGCCGCCGCCCGGGTAAAAGGCCGTCCTGTCGAGGACCACCTCCCTACCGCCGAGCTTCACGACCCTGGCGTCGAACTCTTTTAGGTAGGAATCCTCCAGAAAGAGTTCATCGGTCATAGCGCCAGGGTTCCGCGCTCGCCGTCTTTGAAGGTGACGACCTCGCGGTAGCCGACATCGCGGACGAGCGCGAGGCTCTTGTCGTAGCCCGCAGCCACCTCGTTCGGCGCGTGGGCGTCGGAGGATAGGATTATGGGAACGCCCCTACGATGGAACATCTGCAGGAAGTCACGGGAGGGATAGATCTCACCTACCGGTTTGCGCAGGCCAGCCGCGTTCACGTCAACTACGATGCCTGATTCGGCCACGGCGTCGGCGGTCTCTTCGAGCATGCTCGTGATGTCCCTCTCGGGGAAGTGGCGGAAGATCTTGATGAGGTCCGGGTGTCCAAGGACGTCGAAGCGCCCGGAGAGGGCCGCTGCCCGAACGTTCTTGTAGTAAGCCTCGTACAGGTCGAAGGTCTCCCACCTCTCGTAAATCTCTGTGTGGTAGGGGTGGTCAACCTCCTCGCCAGCAACCCTGTGCACGCTCCCTATTACGTAGTCGTAAGGGAGCGCCGTGGCGAATCGGTCCATCTCCTCCTCCTTGCCAGGGACGAAGTCTATCTCTATCCCGAGGCGCAACTCGACGGCAGGAATCGTCTCCCTTGCCTCCTGGAAGGCTGCGACGTCTATGTCATCGAGGTAGCGGTCGTGCTCCGTGATACCCATCTGGCTGATGCCGCGTTGCTCTGCGACCTCGCAGTAGGCGAGTATGTTCTCTACCGTCATCGGCCTGTCCCCGTGAGCAACGACGTGCAGGTGGTAGTCGATCAAAGATCACCTCGAGAAACGCCAGCTTCCAACCCGTTCATCTTATAGGATAGCCGCTGGACTTATCTTGGTAAGATAGTCGCCATGCCCGTTTGGAACAAAGAACCACGTTGCTGCGCAAGATAGCTTACGGGACCACCGCCCTGCTCACCGCAGGGGTCATCGTAGCGGAGCTCACGCACGCGCCCACCCTCATCGTCTTCGCCGTCTCTGCCCTCGCCCTTATAGGTCTCGCCTGGGTTCTTGGTCAGGCAACGGAGTCTCTGGGGCACCACGCAGGGCCGAGGATAGGCGGCGTCCTCAACGCCACCTTCGGCAACGCTGCGGAGCTCATCATCACCATCTTCGCCCTCGCGGCTGGCCTGACGACGGTTGTGAAGGCCTCGATCATCGGCTCCATAATCGGCAACGTCCTGCTCGTGCTCGGAGCGAGTTTGCTCCTTGGCGGCCTGAAGAACGGTACCCAGACCTTCTCGGCCACCATCGCGGGGATAAACTCCTCGATGCTAGCCATCGTCGCCGCGGCGCTCGCTCTCCCTACCATCTTCGCTGCGACCGACCCGGGATCCACGCCGACCACGCTCAGCATAGAGGTCGCCGTCGTGATGTTCGTCCTCTACATCCTCTACCTGATCTTCTACCTCCGCAGCCCGGAAGGGGGCGTGGCAACCGGCGAGGGGCACGCGCCTTTCGGAAGAGCGGCCTCGTTCGTGTTGCTCTTCGTCTCCACAGCAGCCGTCGCCCTCGCCTCGGAGGCCTTTGTCGGTGCCATAAAGCCGCTTACGGAGGAGTACGGCATCTCAGAGCTCTTTGTCGGGGTAATACTCGTGCCAATAGTCGGGAACATCGCGGAGCATATAGTAGGGGTCCAGATCGCCTACAAGAACAACATGGACTTCTCGATGGCGATCTCCCTTGGCTCCTCAATCCAGGTAGCGCTCCTCGTGACCCCCATCCTGATCTTCCTGGGACCCCTCCTCGGCAACCCCCTGAGGCTAGTCTTCACCCCGCTGGAGCTCGGCGCTCTGGGTGCGGCGGTCATAATCACCGGCTTTGTCGCCCTCGACGGCAGGTCCAACTGGCTGGAGGGCGCCATGCTCTGCGGCGTCTACATCATCGCCGCATTGGCCTTCTACTTCTCGTGAAGCGCTTTGCGGAAGCATTGCTTCCGCAAAGCGCGCCTGTCAGCACGCTCCGGCTGACGCCTCCGCTCTCAGCACGCTTCGGGCCTTTAAATAGGCCCTCGCTCGTCAGCTAGTCAGCTACTTAGCGCGATTCGCCGCTCTGCAGCGCCAGCTAGAGGTTCTGCCAAGAGTGGCCGTATCGCAATGCGCGCCAGGGCATCGGTCTGATAGCAGCAAGCTGAAATGCTGAAAGCGACCGTAGGGAGCGTGCTGAAAGGTGCCTGGCTGCAAGCCAGTGCGCCGGGCTGACAAGCGGAGGCCGCTAGGCCAGAGCGTGCTGACTAGCTAAAATGCTGATCGGCTCAGACCTTCTCCGCGCAGATACCGTACATCAGCGGCATGCCGGGCACGTCCTCTGGTGGGATCATCCGCTGCCCCGGCACCTCGCGCATCCGGTCGAATGGTCGTTCACCGTTGGAGTAAGGGTACTCTTCGAGGGCGGCTATCCTCAACCCGGCTGCGGTCAGAGCCGTAACGACCTCCCCGAGCCCCCACCCGAAGATGTGGGAGCGGTGCGGGTTCTCGAAGCCC
>Ga0126314_10001212_pt1 | contig 12287 bp, 12 predicted proteins | sample Plot105B_FD_92535 | JGI IMG/M metagenome (GOLD analysis project Ga0126314, IMG submission 92535) | Serpentine soil microbial communities from UC McLaughlin Reserve, CA, USA - Plot105B | ecosystem: Environmental > Terrestrial > Soil > Grasslands | place: USA: UC McLaughlin Reserve, Lake County...
GACCTTCGACGACGCGCGAGTCCCGGCCGCCAACCGGCTCGGCGCGGAGGGCGAGGGGTTCAAGATCGCGATGCGCATCCTCGACCGCTCGCGGCCGGGGATCGGCGCCCAGGGCCTCGGGCTCGCGCAGGGAGCTACGGACTACGCGCTCGAGTATGCGCGGACGCGCGAGACGATGGGCAAGCCGATCGCCGAGCACCAGCTGATCGCCGCCAAGCTCGCCGACATGGAGACCGCCTGCGAGGCGGCGCGCGGCCTCCTCTACTCCTTCGGCCAGCTGGCGGACGCCGGGCACGACGGGCCCGACCTGACAAAGGCCTCCGCCCAGGCCAAGCTGTTCTGCTCGGACACGGCCATGTGGGTCACGACCGAGGCCGTGCAGATCCTCGGCGGCTACGGCTACATCCGCGAGTACCCGGTCGAGCGGATGATGCGCGACGCAAAGATCACGCAGATCTACGAGGGCACGAACGAGATCCAGCGCCTCGTGATCGCGCGCGAGATGCTCAAGGAGAACCGGGTCTCGCAGCTCACAGCCGTCGGGTAGTGCGGCGCGCACGCGACCTCGGGATCCGGATCGGCGAGCTCGAGCCCGGCCCGAACGACGCCATCACCGACGTCGTCGGCACCCGCGTCGGTCACACGACCCTCGTCGAAGGCGACGACGTCCGCACCGGCGTCACCGTCGTCGTACTGGCGGAGCTGCCCGTGTTCGCCGGCTGCCACCGCCTGAACGGCAACGGCGAGCTGACCGGCCTCGAGTGGGTGCGCGAGTCCGGCTTCCTGACCACGCCGGTCGGTCTCACCAACACGTTCTCGGTCGGCGTCGTGCGCGATGCGATCGTGGCCGCTCAGCACGCAGCCGGCGTCGGGCAGTGGCACCTCCCGGTCGTCGGCGAGACCTACGACGGCGTCCTCAACGACATCGCGGGCATGCACGTCACCGCCGAGCACGTCCACGCGGCGATCGAGTCGGCCGCGGACGGCCCGGTCGAGGAAGGAGCCGTCGGTTCGGGGACCGGGATGATCGCGCACGGCTTCAAGGGCGGAATCGGGACAGCGTCCCGGGTCACGGACGACGGCTACACGGTCGGCGTGCTCGTCCAGGCCAACCACGGACGCCGGGCGCGCCTGTCGATCGGGGGCGTCCCCGTCGGGCGCGAGCTCGGGCCCGAACGGGTCCCGCTCCCGCCGCGCCCGGATCCGGTGGCCGGCTCGATAATCGCCCTCGTCGCCACCGATGCCCCGCTGCTTCCCCATCAGTGCGACCGCGTGGCGCAGCGCGCGGCGCTCGGGATCGCCCGCACCGGCGGCGCCGGCGAGAACTCGAGCGGCGACCTGATCCTCGCGTGGTCGACGGGGAACGCGATCGGAAACGGCTCCACCCACTCGGTGACGATGCTCGCCAACGAGCGGATCGACCAGGTGTTCTATGCGGCGATCGACGCGACCGAGGAGGCGATCGTCAACGCCCTGCTCGCGGCGGACACGACAACCGGCAAGGGCGGCGCGACCGCCCACCGGCTCGACCACGACCTGCTCCGGGAGCTCCTGCCATGAGGGAGGTGAGGCTCTCGAGCGCCGACCGCGTCCTCTTCCCGGACGACGGGATCACCAAGGGCGACGTCTTCCAGTACTACGACGCGGTCGCCGACACGATCATCCCTCACCTGAAGGCCCGGCCGTTCACGCTGAAGCGCTACCCGCACGGGATCACGCAGGAGGCGTACTTCCAGAAGCAGGCGCCGAAGGGGCTCCCCGACTGGATCCCGACGAGGCAGTTCGTCACCCACCCGCGCGAGGGCGGCTCGCGGCTCGTCGACTTCGTGCTCGTCAACTCGCGCGACGCGTTGCTCTGGATGGTGCAGATGAACTGCGTCGACATGAACGCGTGGTACTCGCGGGTCGACAAGCCCGAGCGGCCGGACTACGTCGTCTTCGACCTCGACCCCGACGACGACGCGTTCGAGAAGGCGATACCGGTGGCGCACCTCGTGCGCGAGGCGCTCGAGCAGCTCGGCCTCCGCTCGTACGTGAAGACGAGCGGCGCCGCGGGGATCCACGTGCTCGTCCCGATCACGCGGCGCTACGGCTTCGACGAGACCTACGAGTTCGCCGAGCTCGTCTCGCGCGCCGTCGAGTCGCAGAACCCGGGGCTCGCGACGACGGAGTGGCTGAAACGCAAGCGGCCGCAGGGCTCGGTCCTCGTCGATCATCGCCAGAACGGCCACGGCAAGACGGTCGCGTCGGTGTACTCCGTGCGGCCGAAGCCGGGCGCTCCGGTCTCGACGCCCCTGCGCTGGGAGGAGCTGACGCCCGAAGTGCGGCCGACCGACTTCGGCATGCGCGAGGCGCTCGAGCGGATCGAGCGGCACGGCGACCTCTACGAGCCGGTCCTGCGCGGCGGCCAGGCGCTCGCGCCGGCTTTGCGCGAGCTACGAGCTCGCTGAGGGGCTCGCCTCCGTCAGCCAGACGAGGTCGCCGTTGCCGACGCCGAGGCCCTCGGCCGCGTTGGCCGGGTTGCCTCGGATGACCGCCAGCCAGCCGCGCGGATCGACCATCAGGCCCCACTCGCCCGCCTGGAGGTCCGAGTAGGTCCCGACGCGCTTCGCCCGCCCTGCACCCGCGTGTGCCTGCACCGAGATCTCCGCGGCGGCCTCGAGGCCGGCGGTTTCCAGATCCGCCTCGCGCACGTTCAGCTGGACGTTCCCGAAGCGGTTGAGGTCGATCACCTCGCACTGGATCCGGTGCGGCTCGACGAGCGGCTCCGGCAGGTGCAGGTTGGCGAGCGACTCCACGGAGACCGCGTCTCCCAGGGCCGCCAGCTCCATCCCGCGGGCCAGGTGCGCGGCGGCCGGCGCGAGGACGTCGCGCGCGTGGAACGACGGCGAGACCGGTTGCAGCATGACGTCGTCCGAGGTGACCGACACCGCGCGCGCCGCCCCGCCCGACGCTCGCCAGGCGGGGGCGAGCAGCCCGTTGTCGGGCCCCACGAGCAGGCGCCCGTCCCCGGTCTCGACCGCGATGTCGCGGTCGCGGCCGACGCTGGGGTCGACCACGGCGAGCACGACAGCGTTCTCGCTGAGGTACGGAATCGAGTCGGCGAGCAGGAGAGCGCCGGCGTCGACGTGCAGCGCGGGAACTCCGTGCGAGAGGTCGACGATGGGGCTGTCCGGCGCGATCCGGTTGATGACCGCGTGGCAGATCCCCACCCACTCGTTCCGGTAGCCGAAGTCCGAGAGGAAGACGATGGAGCGGTTCATCGTCAGCCAAGCTTCGTCGCTTCCTCGCCTGTGCGCAAGCCCGCTCTTGTGCAGGGAGCGGCAGCGGAGTTCAATCGTTCTGTGACCGGGCCCGAGCGCTTGCTCGCACCGCTTACGGCCGCGCTGCGGAACGACGACGTCCGTCGGGTCGAGCTCGCCTGGGGCGCGGCGATCGCCGCCGAGTGGGCGCACTTCGTCGCACTCGGGGTCTATGCCTACGACGCGGCCGGCGCCACCGGCGTCGGCGTTGCCGGTCTCGTCCGCCTCCTGCCCGCCGCATTCATCGCGCCGTTCGCCGCGTCGCTCGGCGACCGATTCCGCCGCGAGCGCTTCCTTCTGGCGATGGCGTTGATCGGAACCGTCGCCCTGGCGGCCTCGGCCGCGGCCGCGTTCGCGGGCTCCGAGGCGCTCGTGTTCGGGCTCGCCGCCGTCGTCGGCCTCTCGGCCACGCTGACCAGGCCGGCCCTCCAGGCCCTGCTCCCGTCTCTTGCGCGCACGCCCGAGGAGCTGATCGCCGCGAACGCCGCGACGTCCACGCTCGAGAGCCTCGGCACGCTCGCCGGCCCGATCGTGGCCGGCGTGCTCGTCGCGCTGGCGGACGTGGGCGTCGTGTTCGTCGTCGGCGCCGCGACGCTGCTCGTCGGCGCGGGGCTCCTGGCCCGCGTGCGCGTCGAGGGGCGGGTCGACATCGTGTCCCCGCACGGCCACCAGGCCATGCGCATGCTCGTCGCGGGCTTCAGGGCAATTGCCCGCGCGCCGCGCACGCGGCTGCTGATCGGGCTCGTCGTCGCCCAGACCTTCGTGCGGGGCTGTCTCAACGTGCTGATCGTGATCGCCGTCTTCCAGGTGCTCGACGGCGGCGGGGCGGAAGTCGGCTACCTCACGGCGGCGATCGGCGTCGGCGGGCTCCTCGGGGGGTTGGGGGCGATGGCGCTCGAGGGGCGCAGGCTCGCGTTCGTGTTCGGCCTCGCCCTCATCTTCTGGGGCGCACCGCTCATTCTGCTGGCTCCGCAGCCGGGCTTCGTCGCTGCCGTGGTTCTGCTCGCGGTCGTCGGTGCCGCGAACAGCGTCGAGGACGTCGCCGTCTTCACGCTGCTCCAGCGGCTCGTGCCCGACGACGTGCTCACCCGTGTGCTCGGCGTCGTCTGGGGTCTGGCTATGGGCGCCGTCGCGCTTGGGTCGATCGCGGCGCCCTTGCTCGTGAAGGCGCTCGGCGCGCGCCTGGCGTTCGCGACCGTCGGCGCGATCCTGCCACTGCTCGCAATCCTCACGTACCGCCGCCTCGTCGAGATCGACCGTGCGGTGGCGCCCGCCGCCGAGGTCGACCTCATCAAGGGCGTACCGATGTTCGCGCCGCTCTCGATCGCGGCGAAGGAGCGGGTCGCGGCGAGTTTGATCCCCGTCACGGTCGCGGCGGGCGACACGATCATCCGGGCCGGCGAGGTGGGAGACCGCTTCTACGTCGTCGGCAGCGGCGTCCTGGACATCGACGTGCCCGGGCATCGGGTCACGGCCGGCGCCGGCGACTACTTCGGAGAGATCGCCCTGCTGCGGGACATCCCGCGTACGGCGACCGTCACCGCGAGCGCCGACTCGGTCGTCTACGCGCTGGAGCGAGAGGACTTCCTCGCGGTCGTCACGGGCCACTCGGCCGCGGACGCGGCCGGCCGCGAGGTCGTCGACGCGCGGATGGCGGCTGCGCGCTAGCGCGCAGCCGGCGGTAAAGCGAGCTCATGGGCGCAGGCTACGGGTGTCGACGACCTCGAAGGACGAGCCGGTCACGCTGTGCAGCGTGTGCAGCTGGTCGTTCGACCAGCGCGGGTCCGGCGCGCCGCTGACGTACCAGTCGCTGCCGTTGTCGGCCACGATCATCCCGTAGCGCTTCAGCGCCTCGAGCACGATTTGGGCCTGCCGCGGGAACGGGCCAGTATCGAAGCCGGCCTTCAGGCGGAGCCGGAGGCCCATCGGGGGCAGCGACGGGTCGGTGAGGTCGCTGGCGAAGTGGCGTGCCGGCCAGACGTACGCGCGGCGCGTCCGCGAGACCGTGAACCGCAGCGCGTGGTCGATGCGGCCCCGCCTGACCTCGTCATAGCGCGCAAGCCCGGGGAAGATCGGCAGGCCGGCCGCGTCGGCGGATGTCCAGCCGGCCGGCCGGAGCCGGTTGGAGCGGAGGTCGAAGATCGCACCCGAGCCGGCGCGCCAGCCGCCGCCCGGCCTGGGATACACGGCGAAGAGCTCGTAGAGCTTGCAGCGGTCTCTGTCGAGCAGGATCGCGTGCCGGTCGCCGTTCGCGTTCGGGCCGCCCTCGATCTTCACGCCGCGCGGAATCGGGTACGCGTCCCTGTCCGACTCGGAGGCGTACTCGAACAAGACCCGAGAGCGCCGCGTCTTGCGGCCGACGACGGTGACCGGGAGCCCGATCGGGCCGCCGTCCCAGAGACCCGAGCCGAAGTCCGCGTGGACATGGTCTTCGATTCCGATCGAGCGCACCACGACGTCCGAGTCGGCCGCCACCGGGAGCCTGTCGATGCGCTGGTTCCACGGGCTCGACGCCGGGAAGACAGGGCACTTCGGCGCGGAGGGGATCCGGAGCGCGTGTGCGGAGCCGCCGGAGAGGGCGACGAGGCAGGCTGCGACGACGGCGAGGCGAGCGACCACGTCGCTATCTGTATCGGCTCAGGCCGACTGCGCCCTGAGCCGGGCCTTGTGCTCGCGCTTGGCGTTCTGGTAGCGCTCGAGCGCCTCGGGCGAGTCGACGTCGCCGAGCGTCGGGTGGCCCGGGACGAGCTCCTGTGCGGCCTCGACGCCGTAACGCTTGGCGAGGATGCTGCCGAGAGTCTTGACCTTCATCTGGCCGAAGCCTGGCAGCGCCTCGATCCCGCGGCGGAGCTCGGGGCCGTCGGCAGCCTCGGTCCACAGCCGTTCCGCGTCGCCACCGTACGTCTCGTCGACGACTGCCGCGAGCTCCTGCACGCGTGTGGCCATGGCGCCGGGGAAGCGATGGATGGCCGGCTTCTCCCTGAACGCCGCCTCGAGCCGCGCCGGATCGATCCGCGCGAGCTCGCCCGCCTCGAGCGTTCCGAGCCGCTGCTTCAGCTTCAGCGGGCCCTGGAACGCCGTCGGCACCGTGACCTGCTGGTCGAGTGCCAGCCCGATCAGGAGCGCGAGCGGCTCGGCGGCGAGGAGCCGGTTGGCCTCGTCGCTCGGGGTGAAATACAGGCGGTCAGGGGCGCCCACGAGCCGAATGCTAGTACCCGTAGACCCCCGTGTCGGTCGTCGTCTGCTTGCCGCCCGGCGCCGGGCTCTCGTCGCCGCCCCCGCAGCCGGGCAGCGCGAGCACGGCTATGAGAGCCAGGAGCGCCAGGACGGTTGCCGTCAGCCGCATGCACCGGGAAATAGCCCCGCGGCGGCGATTCGGTTTCCTAGAGCAGGAGCTCCTCGGCAGCGGGAAGCAAACCGCGGGCGGCGAGCGCCCGGACGAAGTCGGCCCACCGTGGCTCCTCGACGAGCAGCGGCGCCAAGAGCGCGCGCGCTCGAGCGAGGTCGCCAGCCTGGCCGGCGTCGATGATCTCGGCCCAGCGCACGTCGACCTCGGACAGCCCGCCCGCACGAGCGGCGGCGGCTCGCTCGTCGGTGCACGTCAGCGCGCGGTAGCCCTCTTCGAGGTCGAGCAATCGGCGGAGCTCGCGCAGCGGCTCATCGTGGTCGTCGACGCGGACGTCCGAGACGCGGTCCCAGGGCTTGGCGTCCGCGGCGACGACCAGCAGCCCGGCCGCCTGTTGCCCCCGCCAGTCGCCGCCGGCGGCCTCCGCCGCTTCGAGCGCTGCGAGCAGCCGCCGGGCGAGCGAGCCGGTGGCCGCCTCGAACGCCTCGGCCATCGCGGGCCAGACGTCGGCGCTTCGCATCATGTTCGCCTGGACGCTGTAGCCGTCCCCAGTCCGATGGCCGGCCTCGCGGATGCACTCCGCGCCTGTGTGGACGGCCGTGCGGCCCTCGGCGTCGACCATCGCGACCTGGCGGACCGCCGACTCGGGATCGGCCGCCACGAGACCCGCAAGCGCCTGCTCCGGCGTCTTGCCCGCCTGCAGGAGCTCGAGGCCGAGCGGCCCGTAGCTCCGCTCCGAGAACGCCTGGCTGGCGACGGCGCCGACGGCCGGAAGCGCCCACCCGACGCCGCTTCCAGCGCGGAAGGCGCGCGACTGGACACCGACGCCGAGCTCGCCGGTCTCCGGGTCGCGCGCGACGATCGAGTAGGTCACGGCTCCCGCTCACGAAGCCAGGCGACGACGTCGGCCGCGTTCTCGTCCGGCGGGAACACCGGATACAAGACCTTGACGATCCGGCCCGCCTCGGCGACCAGCGCGAGCCGCTTGTAGAGCCGCCGGCCGTCGAACTCGAACGTCGGGAGCCGGAGCGCCTCCGCGAGGCGAAGCTCGGGGTCTGCGATCACGGGATGCGGCAGACCGAGGCGTTCAGCCGCCTCCCGCTGGTCGTCCAGCGACTGGGCCGAAATTCCGACCACGCGGGCGCCGAGCTCGCGCAGCTCGCGGGCGTGGTCCCGATAGCCGCACGACTGTGGCGTGCACCCGCGGGCGCCGGGGGTCTCGTCCCACCCCGCCGGCGGCTCGATTCCGGGCCGCCCCGTGCGCGGGTACACGTAGAGGACCAGGAGACCGTCGGCGAGCTCGGCGAGATCGAGCTCGCCCTGGGTGGACGACAACCTCGGGCTCGGCATCGCCAGCCCAGTGAGGTGGTCGGCCGCCCCGTCGTCCTGTGGGACGGGTAGGCCGGCCGGGAGCAGTGTCGGATCGTAGGTCACCCGAGCGCGGCCGCCACGCGGGCGATGTCCGCGCGCCAGATCTCCTCCGGCACGGGCGGGAGGATGTCGTCCCAGATTGCGATGAAGCTCCCGACCAGCTGCGGGAGGCGCGCCGGGCGCGCGATGAACCACCAGTGCAGGTGCTCGCCGCCGTCGCCGTAGCGGCAGACGTGGACGCGGCCGATCTCCCCGAGGCCGCGGATCGCGCGCTCGATCCGCGCCTGCAGGACACCAAGCTCCGCGGCGAGCTCGTCGGGGAGGTCACCGGGCTCCGCGTAGTGCTCGCGCGGCTCGAGGATGGCGATGAGCGGCAGGCCGGTCGGCCCGATCGCGCGCAGGCGCCAGCGCTCGTTTGCCCAGAAGAAGTCGCTGTCGGGGCCGCCACAGCGGTCGCAGTCGACGCCGCCCTCGCCGCGCCTCGGGGTGTCGACCTCGGCAGGCGGCGCGAGCGGCCGCGGACGCATGTCGCCGTCGAACGGGAACGTCTCCCACTCCTCGACGGGCGGCATCCGTAGCGCGCCGGCGACGCGCGCGTGGAGCTCTTCGGGGGTCTCCGGCATCGAGCCGGCCGATGCTAACGCGCCGTCAACGCGCGGCCGGAGGACCGAAGGCCGTGAGAGGGCTCGGGTGTCGCGGCTGGTAGAGCCCGATTTCGCCGGCACCCGGCACCGCGAACCTGGTCAGGAGCCCCCAACCTTCGTCGGAGACCGGCGTGGTGAACTCGACGCCGCGCCGCCTCAGCTCCTCGACGGTCGCCTCGATGTCGTGGCACATGAAGAAGAGCTCGGAACCGCCGGCGTCGCCCGGGTGGCACGCCAGCTCACCGGGCGGGAGCGCGAAGATCAGCCAGCCGTCCCCCGCGTCGACGGCATCGAAGCCAAGCGCGTCGCGGAAGAACGCGCGCGCGGCATCCGCGTCGTCGGCGTAGACGATCGTGTGAGCGCCGGCGATCACTTCGTGCCTCGGACGGTCCAGGCCGTCGCCGTGAGCGTGAACGGACCCACGGGGTCGCCGAGCTCCGCACGGAACTGCTCGTGCAATGCCGCCTGCCCTTCCGCGTCGCGTGAGGCCGCGTACGAGCCGGCCGGGCCGATCCCGGCCAGGAACGGCGTCCACAACGCGTCGAAGTCGTCATACGCCGCCTCGACGTCCAGAGCGGCGACCGCCACGTCGTTCAGGCCCGCGCTCGACCAGAGCGCTCCGAGTTCGTCCGGGCTGGCGTAGCGCAACAGGCGGCCCTCGTCGCGCGCGGCGCTCTCGGAGTCGATCGCCGCGGCCGCGTCCCAGAACGCGCGCAGGAGGCGCATCCCGCCGGCGTAGTCCCAGACGCAGGCGACGACGACGCCGCCCGGCTTCGCGACCCGCCTCATCTCGGCCGCGCCCTGCGGCGCGTCCGTCAGGAACGGAAGCACGAGCTGCGCGAGGACGGCGTCGAAGCCGTCGTCTGCGAACGGCAGCGACTCGGCCGGGGCGATCCGCACGTCGGCCTCGGGAACCCGCCGGCGGCAGGTTTCGACGAAAGGCTCCGAGGGATCGGCGGCCGCGACGTTCTCCCCGCCGACCGCGGCGGCGGCCCGCGCGGCGAGCGCGCCGGTGCCGCAGCCGACGTCGAGCACGCGCATGCCGGGCACCACGCCGGCGTAGTCGAGCATCGCGTCGCCGAGGGCTGGTCCGTAGCGGCCGATGAAGCGGTCGTAGTCGTCGCCGGGGCCCTGGAACATCGCTCGTGGCGACTCTATTCCCCGTGGGTAGGCTGGACGGGGATGAGCGCGCTCGACGCCTTCAGTCCCTCAACGCGAGCGTGGTTCGAGGGTACGTTCGCGGGACCGACGCCCGCTCAGGAGCTCGGCTGGCCCGCGATCGCGAGCGGCGAGCACACGCTGATCCAGGCGCCGACCGGCTCCGGAAAGACTCTGGCCGCGTTCCTGTACGGCATCGACCGGCTGCACGCGAGCCCGGGGGAGGGCCTGCGGCTCCTCTACGTCTCGCCGCTGAAGGCGCTGAACTACGACGTCGAGCGGAACCTCCGCGGCCCGCTCGCCGGTCTCGGCAGCGAGCTGACGGTCGCGGTCCGGACCGGCGACACGCCGGCGAAGGAGCGCGAGGCGATGCGCCGCAAGCCGCCGGACATCCTGATCACGACGCCGGAGTCGCTCTTCCTGATCCTCACCTCCCGCGCCCGCGAGATGCTCGGGCCCGTCGAGACGGTGATCCTCGACGAGGTCCATGCCGTCGCCGGGACCAAGCGCGGCGCCCATCTCGCGCTCAGCGTCGAGCGGCTCGTCCGGCTCGTCGACAGGGACGTCCAGCGCGTCGCGCTCTCGGCGACGCAGCGCCCGATGGAGGAGATCGGCCGCTTCGTGTCGGGCGGTCGCCCGATCCGGCTCGTCGACGCCGGCCGCGCGAAGGAGCTCGACCTCCAGGTCGTCGTCCCCGTCGAGGGCATGCGCGAGCCGGCGGCGGGCTCCGAGCTGACCGACCTGCTCGGAACCGGCGGAGAGGGCGGGACGCAGTCGATCTGGCCGTCCATCTACCCCGAGCTGCTCGAGCTCGTGCGCGCGCACCGCTCCACGATCGTCTTCGTCAACAACCGCCGGCTCGCCGAACGCCTTGCGCTCCGCCTGAACGAGCTGGCGGAGGAAGAGATCGCGCGCGCCCACCACGGCTCGATCGCGCGCGAGCAGCGGCTCGAGATCGAGGAGCTGCTCAAGCGCGGCGAGATTCCGTGCCTGGTCGCGACGTCGTCGCTCGAGCTCGGGATCGACATGGGCGCCGTCGACCTCGTCGTCCAGGTCGAGTCGCCGAAGTCCGTCGCACGCGGGTTGCAGCGCGTCGGCCGCGCCGGCCACGAGCTCGGCGCGGTCTCCCGCGGGCGCATCTTCCCGAAGTTCCGCGCCGATCTGCTCGAGTCCGCCGTCGTCGCGCGCAAGATGCGCGCCGGCGAGATCGAGGAGACGTCGATCCCGCGCAACCCGCTCGACGTCCTCGCGCAGCAGATCGTCGCGATCGCAGCCGACGACGAGATCTCCGTCGACGAGCTGCACACGCTCGTGCGCCGCGCGTACCCGTTTGCGGAGCTCTCCCGCGTCCAGCTCGAGAACGTGCTCGACATGCTCGCCGGCCGCTACCCCTCGGATGAGTTCGCCGAGCTGCGTCCCCGCATCGTCTGGGATCGCACGGGCGGCGTGATCCGGGGCCGGGAGGGCGCGCGCAAGCTCGCCGTCACCAACGCCGGGACGATCCCGGACCGCGGGCTCTTCGGCGTCCATCTCGTCGACGGCGGCGGGCGCGTGGGCGAGCTCGACGAGGAGATGGTCTACGAGGCCCGCGCCGGACAGACGTTCCTGCTCGGCGCTTCCACCTGGCGGATCGAGGAGATCACCCGCGACCGCGTGCTCGTGTCGCCCGCCCCGGGTGTCCCCGGCGCGGTGCCGTTCTGGAAGGGAGAGGGCGTCGGCCGCCCGTACGAGCTCGGATCCGCGATCGGGCAGGCCTCGCGGGAGCTCGCGGCGCTGCCCGAGGCGAAGGCGATCGAGCGTCTCCGCGAGGACTACCTGCTCGACCAGCGAGCCGCCCTGAACCTCGTCACGTTCCTGCGCGAGCAGGAAGCTGCCACGGGTGCCGTGCCGTCGGACAAGACGATCGTCGTCGAGCGCTTCCGCGACGAGATCGGAGACTGGCGGGTGTGCATCCTCACGCCGTTCGGCGGTCGAGTGCACGCACCGTGGGCGATGGCGATCGCGAAACGTCTGCGCGAGTCGCTCGGGCTGGAGGTGCAGTCGCTTTGGTCGGACGACGGGATCGCGCTCCACCTGCCGGACGCAGACGCGACCCCCGCCCTCGAGGAGATCCTCGTCGACCCGGGCGAGGTGGAGGAGCTCGTCGTCTCGGAGCTCGCCGACACCGCGTTGTTCGGCGCGCGCTTTCGCGAGAACTCCGCCCGTGCGCTGCTGATCCCCCGACGCCGCCCGGGCGAGCGCACGCCTCTCTGGCAGCAGCGGCTGAAGGCCCAGGGGCTGCTCCAGGTCGCCCGGAAGTACGGCTCCTTCCCGGTCATCCTCGAGACCTACCGCGAGTGCCTCCAGGACGTTTTCGACCTGCCGGCGCTCAAGCAGCTGCTCGCGGGACTGCGCTCGCGCACGATCGACTACGTGGACGTCGAGACGGCGTCGTCCTCGCCCTTCTCCGCGTCGCTCCTCTTCGAC
>Ga0126314_10001213_pt1 | contig 12277 bp, 9 predicted proteins | sample Plot105B_FD_92535 | JGI IMG/M metagenome (GOLD analysis project Ga0126314, IMG submission 92535) | Serpentine soil microbial communities from UC McLaughlin Reserve, CA, USA - Plot105B | ecosystem: Environmental > Terrestrial > Soil > Grasslands | place: USA: UC McLaughlin Reserve, Lake County...
CCTGCAGGAGCGCTCGCGCGAGTTCGCGGTACTCGAGTCCCTGAACGGGGGCAAGCCGATCCGCGAGTCGCGTGATGTCGACCTCCCGCTCTCGGCCGCGCACTTCTTCTACTACGCCGGCTGGGCGGACAAGCTCGAGTACGCGTTCCCGAACCGCCGACCGAAGCCGATCGGCGTCGCGGGGCAGATCATCCCGTGGAACTTCCCGCTGCTGATGCTGGCGTGGAAGGTCGCCCCTGCGCTCGCCGCCGGCAACACCGTCGTGCTGAAGCCGGCGGAGACGACGCCGCTGACCGCGCTGCTTTTCACCGACGTGCTGCGGCAGGCGGAGCTCCCGGCCGGCGTCGTCAACATCATCACGGGCGACGGGCGGACCGGCGCCGAGCTCGTCAAGCACGACGGCGTCGACAAGATCGCGTTCACGGGCTCGACCGAGGTGGGGAAGGCGATCCAGCGCGAGCTCGCGGGCAGCGGGAAGAAGCTGACCCTGGAGCTTGGCGGGAAGGCGGCGAACATCATCTTCGACGACGCGGCTCTCGACCAGGCCGTCGAGGGGATCATCAACGGGATCTACTTCAACCAGGGTCACGTGTGCTGCGCCGGCTCACGGCTCCTCGTGCAGGAGTCGATCTACGAGCCCGTGATCGAGAAGCTGAAGCTGCGGCTGAAGACGCTGCGCGTCGGCGACCCGCTCGACAAGAACACCGACGTCGGCGCGATCAACTCCAAGCAGCAGCTCGAGAAGATCGAGGAGCTCGTCGCGACCGGGGAGGAGGAGGGCGCTGAGATCTACCAGCCGCCCTGCCGCCTGCCGGAGAAGGGCTACTGGTTCGTGCCGACGGTCTTCACGAACGTCGCGCAGAGCTACCGGATCGCACAGGAGGAGATCTTCGGGCCGGTCCTGTCGGTCCTGACGTTCCGGACACCGGACGAGGCGGTCGAGAAGGCGAACAACACGCCGTACGGGCTCTCGGCCGGCGTCTGGACCGAGAAAGGCTCGCGGATCCTCTCGATGGCGCAGAAGCTCAAGGCGGGTGTGATCTGGGCGAACACCTACAACCGCTTCGACCCGACCTCGCCTTTCGGCGGCTACAAGGAGTCGGGCTTCGGGCGCGAGGGCGGGCTCCACGGCCTCGAGCCGTACCTCGAGTTGGAGGAGTCGGAGGCGCGCGGCGGATGAGCCGCCTCCCCGTCAAGAAGACCTACAAGCTCTTCGTCGGCGGCGAGTTCCCGCGCTCCGAGTCCGGCCGGACGTACGAGGCGCAGGGGCAGAACGTGGCGCGGGCCTCGCGCAAGGACGTGCGCGACTCGGTCCGGGCGGCCCGCGGCGCATTCGGCATGTGGTCGTCGATGACGGCGTACAACCGCGGCCAGGTTCTCTACCGGATCGCCGAGATGATGGAGGCGCGCGCCGCGGAGTTCGCGGAGCTGTCGTCGGGGCGCCTCGAGGTCGAGGCGGCGATCGATCGTTGGGTCTGGTACGCAGGCTGGGCCGACAAGTACGCCCAGGTCTTGGGCTCCGCGAATCCCGTCGCGGCGCCGTACTTCAACTTCACCGTGCCGGAGCCGACCGGCGTCGTCGGCGTGCTGGCGCCCGAGGGTCCCGCGCTCGACGGCATCGTCGCGCGGCTGGCGCCCGTGATCGTCGGCGGCAACACGGCGGTCGTGCTCGCTTCCGAGCGGGAGCCGCTCGCGTCTGTCGAGCTGGCGGAGGCGATCGCAACGGCGGACATGCCCGGCGGCGTCGTCAACATCCTCACCGGCCACCGCAAGGAGCTTGCGCCGTGGCTCGCGGGGCACATGGACGTGAACGCGCTGGATGTCGGCGGCGCTGACGGGGATCTCCCGGAGCTCGAGCGGCTGGCGGCGGAGAACGTCAAGCGGGTGGTGCGCGGCAGGGCCGACCGCCAGAGCCCCTACGAGATCGCGAACTTCCTCGAGCTCAAGACCGTCTGGCACCCGATCGGCGTCTGAGCTCGGCGTGCGCGAGCATTGAAAGGTTCACCCAGCCTCCTCCCCGATGTGACCGTAGCCGCGAGCGGCGCGCGCGTGGGTCGCGCATTCGAGCCGAATCAGTGAACATCTCTCCGTGACCTCCCGGCGCCTCAGCCAGGCGATCTCCGAGGGAGAGGGGATCTCGCTGATCGCCCGCGTCGACGGCCTCGAGGCCGCTCGTGACGCCGAAGCGCACGGCGCGGACGCCGTCGCCGCCGTCGCCCCGCTCGACGGGCTGCGCACCGCGACCCGCCTGCCGATCATCTGGGCCGTCCAGGGAGACGTCACCGACGCCATGACCGACGGCGCCGACGCGTATCTGATCGCGGTGGCTCCGGACGAGGAGGAGGAGGCGGACTACCTCCAGAATCGCCACCGCGCCGCCACGAGCGCGGGGCTCGAATGCGTCTTCGAGATCGGCGACTCCGAGAGCCTCGAGCGGGCGCTCGAGTCGGTTGATCCGGAGGTGCTGCTCTTGAATGGCGGTGCGCCCGGCGCCGACGCGCTCGAGAACCTCTTGGAGCTGCTCTCCGAGGTCCCCGCCGGGAAGCTCGTGATCGCCGAGCTCGAGGAGCCGACGCGCGACGAAGTGCTCGAGCTTCAACGCGTTGGCGTAGACGCAGTCCTCGTCAGGAGCGCGAGCGTCCAGGGGCTTGCCGAAGCTGAGCCACCCGACGTCTAGGACGGGTTGCCTCGCAACGACCAGCGCACCCCTGCGACGAGCGGCATCACGCCAAACCCTCCTAGAGAAGCCCGCTGGGGCAGCCCGTGGCTCGCCCTCGCCGCGCTCCTCGCGGGCGCCGCCACGCTGCGCCTGGTCGGGATCCGGTACGGCCTTCCCTTCCCGCTCCTGAACCCCGACGAGGAGAACATCGTGCCGCGCGCCTGGCGGATGGCCCACGGCGGCGGCCTCGACCCTGACTGGTTCGACTACCCGACGCTGTTGATGTACGTGCTGGCGCCGTTCCAGAACTGGTCGGACGAGCCGAACTACCTCGCTGCCCGCCTCGTCGTCGCCGCGCTCGGCGTCGCGTCCGTCGCGGCAGCCTGGTGGCTCGGTGGACGGGCCTATGGGTTCCTGGCCGGTTTCGTCGCCGCCGCGGTCACGGCCGTCGCGACGGTGCACGTCGAGTACGCGCGGATGGCGGTGACGGACGTGCCGCTGACGCTCGGCGTCGCCGTCACGCTTGCGCTCCTCGTGCGGCGGCAGTTGCTGCCGGCCGGAATCGCGATCGGGCTGAGCGCCGCCTTCAAGTACCCCGGGTTCGTCCTGCTGGCGCCGCTCCTCGTCGCCGGCTGGGGGCACTGGCGCCGCGTCGTCGTCGCAACCGGCGCCGCCTTCGTCGCCTTCGTCGCCGCGAGCCCCTACTTCGTCGTGCACCTCGGGGCAGCCGTCGACGATGTCCTCCGAGTGCAGCGCGACGGCCGGCGCGGCTGGCTGGGCTTCGAGGACGACCCGTGGACGCCGATCGCCTTCCTCGACCGGCTCTGGGAAGGGATCGGCCCGGCGCTGCTGATCGCCCTCGGCGGGCTCGTGGTCGCCCTAGCGCGCCGGTCGCTCGCTGACCGCGTGCTGGCGGTGTTCGTCGGCGCCTATTTCCTGACGCTGCTCCCGCTCGACGCGCACTTCGACCGCTACGTCTTGCCGCTCGTACCTGCGCTTGGCGCGCTCGCGGGCCGCTTCCGCGCGCTCGCGCCGGTGACGCTGTTGCTGCTCGTGATCCCGCTCGTCTGGTCGATCCGCGAGACGAGGCCCCTCGTGCGCACCGACACGCGCGTCCTCGCGCACGACTGGATGCAGCGGAACTTGACGCCGGGCGTGCTGGTCGCGGCGGATCCGTCGACCGCCCCGCCCGAGGACGTCCGAGTGCTGAGGCTGGCTCTCCCCGGACCAGGGCGACCGCAAGACCCGGAGCGCGACGTCGCCCGTCTCCGCCGGTTGAACGTCGGCTACGTGCTCGTGACGGGTGCCGTCGCCGACCGCGTGCGGAAGGCGCGGACGCGCTACCCCTCCGAGAACCGCTTCTACGACGCGCTCGCGCACGAGGGGAACCGGCGCTTCTACCGGAGAGGTGTCGGCAAACTGGCTGGGCCTTGGGTAGCGGTGTACGAGCTGTAGAAGCTCCTGCGGCGCCCGTCGCGGCGCGGCGCGCGTTGATCGTCGCCGGGGCGGTGTTCGTCTCCGGAGCGGTCGTGCTCGGCATGGAGATCGCCGCGTCGCGTGTGCTCGCTCCGTACTTCGGGAACTCGCTCTTCGTCTGGGGCGCGCTGATCGGCGTCGTCCTCGCAGGGCTCGCCTTGGGCTACTGGGCGGGCGGCTGGCTCGCCGACCGCCTCCCGACACCCGCGCTCCTCGCCGGCGTGCTGGGACGCGGCGCCCTCGCCGTGCTCGCGATCCCCGCTCTCGACGAGCCGATCCTCGAGGCGATCGTCCGCTGGGACCCCGGGCCGCGCCTCAACCCGCTCTTGGCGGCGATCGCGCTCTTCGGCGCGCCGAGCGTGATCCTCGCGGGGGTCGCGCCGATCGCCGTTCGCCTCCGGGCGAGATCCGTGACGACGATGGGGCAGACGGCGGGGCGGCTCTTCGCCATCTCGACTGCCGGCTCGATCGCGGGGACGTTCGCGACCGCGTTCTGGCTGATCCCGGAGTTCGGGACCGACCAGCTGCTCGGGCTCGCTGCCGCGGCGCTCTTCGCGGCCGCCGCGCTCGTCGCGCTCGCGGAGCGGCGCATCGCGATCGGCGCGCTCGCCGCCGCCGGCGTGGCGCTCGCCGGCTACGCGGCGGTACAGCTCGCGCCGGAGACCGGCGGCACGCTGAGCGCCGCCCAGGCGCAGAACTGGTCGCCGCTCTATCGGCGTGCCGGCTACGTACGCGGACAGAGGCCGCCGACGGGTGAGGGCCTGCGCGTCCGCTTCACCAAGGACACCCGCTACCACCACCTCTCGGTGACGGACGGCGAGGGCAGGCGCTACCTCCGCTTCGACAACAGCTTCCAGAGCGGCATGATCATCGGCCGCCCCTACGCGACCGCCTTCGAGTACGTGGACCTGTTCCACCTGCTGAAGGCGTACAACCCGAACGCGCGCGACGTCCTCTTCATCGGCCTCGGCGGAGGCAGCGCGCCGAAGCGGCTCTGGCGCGACTACCCGGAGCTGCGCCTCCAGGGCGTCGAGCTCGATCCCGTCGTCCGGGACGTCGCCTACCGCTTCTTCGCCGTCCCTCACGACCCCCGCATGAAGATCGCCGTCGACGACGGGCGGCGCTACCTCGCACGCAACGACAGGCGCTGGGACGCGATCCTGATCGATGCCTTCTTCTCCGACGCGATCCCGTTCCACCTCTTCACGGCGGAATTCCTCGAGCTCGCGCAGTCCCGGCTCAACCCCGGCGGCGTGATCCTCACGAACACGATCGGCTCGATCGCGGGCGAGCAGTCCCGACTATTCAGGTCGATCTACCGGACGTACCGGTCGGTGTTTCCGACGGTGCTCGTCCACCCGACGATCATCGGTACGGATTCAGGCGACGACAAGGAGCTCCGGAACCTGATCCTCGTCGCGGGCGAGCAGGCGGCGCCGTCAAAGGGGTTCCTGCAGGAGCGCTGGCAGCAGATCAAGGCGCAGGCACCGACCGCGCCGGAGCTGCGTCGCCGCATTGCCCAGCGCCACGACAAGCCGATCCCCCTCGACGGCGTCCCGACCCTGACGGACCAGTACGCCCCGACGGATGCCTTGCTCCTGATCGATTAGCTAGCCAAAAAAGGCGGTCGCCACGTCGTATACCTGCGGCGGCACCTTCTTCAGCTCCTTCGTCGCATCGGCGATGGCGACGTCGGCGATCGAGTCACCCTGCAGCGACGCCATCCGCCCGAAGCCGCCTGCGTGGACGAGATCGGCTGCCTTGAGGCCGAACCGCGTGGCGAGGATGCGGTCGCGTGGCGTCGGTGAGCCGCCGCGCTGCACGTGACCGAGCACCGTCACGCGCGTCTCGTAGCCCGTGCGCTCCTCGATGTCGTGGGCGAGGGCCTCGCCGACTCCGCCCAGTCGGACGTGACCGAATTGATCAGTCTCGGCCTCTTGCGTCACCGTCCGGCGCTCGCCCGACTCGTAGGTCAGCTCGTAGCCCTCGCTGACGACGACGATCGAGAAGTCCTTGCCTCGCTCGTGTCGCCGCTTGAGCTCGACGCACGCCCGCTCGACGGTGAGGGGCTGCTCCGGGATCAGGATCATGTCGGCGCCCCCCGCGATCCCGCTCATCACCGCAATCCAGCCGGTCTGGCGGCCCATCACCTCGACGACCATCACGCGGTTGTGCGACTCGGCGGTCGTGTGCAGCCGGTCGATCGCCTCCGTCGCGATCCAGACGGCGGTGTCGAAGCCGAACGTGTAGTCGGTCGCCGAGAGGTCGTTGTCGATCGTCTTCGGAACGCCGACGACGGGGAACCCGTGCTCGGCGTGCAGCTTCGCTGCGACACCGAGCGTGTCCTCGCCGCCGATCGCGACCAGGGCGTCGAGCCGCTGCTCCGCGAAGGTGGTGAGCACACGGTCGACGGCGCCCTCGGCCTTGTACGGGTTCGTCCGTGACGTGCCGAGGATCGTGCCCCCGCGCGGAAGGATCCCTGAGATCTCGCGGTAGCCGAGGGGCTGGAGCAGTCCGTCAACGAGCCCGCGCCACCCCTCGCGGACGCCGATCACCTCCGCGCTGCGGTCGAGCGATCGCCGCGTGACGGCTCGGATCACGGCATTCAGGCCGGGACAGTCGCCGCCCCCCGTCAGGATCGCGATCCGGTCGGCCACACGGCTACCCTAGTCCTGCCGGCCGAAGTGGCGGAACTGGCAGACGCGCCGGACTCAAAATCCGGTGGGGGAAACCCCGTGAGGGTTCGAGTCCCTCCTTCGGCACTGGCCGATGACCCACCGCGGAACGGGCTTTGCCCGTTCCGCCGACGACGGCCGCTCGAGAAGGAAGTGGCACAGCAATTGATGCCTTGCGGCGCGACGCGGCGCCCGGCTTCACTCTCGCTGAAAGTCGTGAGACCTTCAGCGACGAAGGTTCCGGCTTGCGGCCTCGTTCGCAAGTCTCGATACTTGTCGCCCGGATCTGCGGATCGGCGGCGGATATCCGTCTCCTTCCGCAACGTGGGACACCGGCGATGGAGGAGGCGTTTTGAAGAAGCGTGGGTTACTAGGTTTTTGGATCTTGCTGCTTGCCGTCCTTGGCCTCGCGGCCGCGAGCTGCGGCGGGGACGACGACGAGGGTGGAGGTGGCGGCGGCGAGGTCACCGAGCTTCCGTCTTCCTCGTGTCGCGCCCTCGAGTCGAAGGCCGACGGCGATCCCGACGTCCTGATCGCGAGCGACCTGCCGCGGCAGGGCGGCTCGCGGTTGCAGACAACGCAGATGGTCGGAGCGATGCGGCTGCTGCTGGACGACCGCGACTGGAAGGCCGGCGACTACAACATCGCCTACCAGGACTGCGACGACGCAACGGCGCAGGCAGGGAAGTGGGACTCCGGTAAGTGCAGCCAGAACGCGAACGCGTACGCGTCGAACGAGAGCGTGATCGCGGTCGTCGGAACGTTCAACTCGGGCTGCGCCGCAATCGAGATCCCGGTCCTGAACAATGCTCCGGGCGGCGGCCTCCTGATGATCTCGCCGGCGAACACGTATGGCTGCCTGACCGAGCCGTGCGCCGGGAACGAGCCGGAGAAGTACTACCCGACCGGCACGCGCAACTACGCCCGCGTGGCGCCGAGCGACCCGAACCAGGCTGCCGTCGTCGCGCAGCTGATGGGCGAGCAGGGCGTCAAGAGCGTCTACATCTTGAACGACAAGGAGGCCTACGGCCTCGGCGTCGCCAAGAACGTGGCCGGCGCGGCGAAGGCGGCAGGCATCAAGGTCCTGGGCTTCGCGGCATACACGCCGACGTCCGCGAACTTCGAGGCGCTGTTCCAGAAGATCAAAGGCACGAACCCCGACGCCGTGTTCGTCGGCGGTCTGATCGACGAGAACAGCGGCCAGCTGATCAACGACAAGGTGGCCGTGCTCGGGCCGAACAACGGCGACGTGAAGCTGTTCCTCCCGGACGGGTTCACGACCGACGCCGTCTTCCAGGCGAAGGAGGGCGGGACGCCCAAGGCCAAGGACGCGTTCTTCACCGTCGCCGGCGCGCCGGTCGACCAGTACAAGGGCAAGGGCGGTGAGTTCGCGAGGCGCTTCAAGGACGAGGTGCTCGGCGGCAAGCCCGTCGACCCGTACGCGATCCTCGCGGTGCAGGCGATGGACGTCGTCCTGAACGCGATCGAGGACTCGGACGGCACCAGGGCCGACGTGATCAAGAAGGTCTTCGAGACCAAGGTCGACGACGGCTACATCGGCGGCTTCGAGTTCAACGAGAACGGCGACGTGACGGGCGCGTCGGGCGCCGTGCTCACGTTCAGCGTCTACAAGGGCACCGACAAGCTGACGACGCTGAAGACGATGACTCCGGAGACCGACCTGACCGACGCGGCCCGTAAGGAAGCCGCAGGAGGCTAACGAGGAAACCAGGTGTCCCGGGAGCACGAGCTCCCGGGACACCCTGATCAGCGCGTGGCGTCTCGGACGACGACAGAGTGGGCGTCGACGATGGCGGCTCTCATCCGTCGTCCGAGGCCCCGCGCCATCTCGCTCGTCGGGCTCGGCTTCGTCTTCCTGATCGGCGTCTGGCTGCTCGTCAACCTGCTCAAGGACCCCGAGCGCTTCTTCACCGTCTTCCTGATCGGCCTGACGACCGGTTTGGTCTACGCCCTCGTGGCGCTTGGCTACACGCTCGTCTACGGGATCCTGCAGCTGATCAACTTCGCGCACGGAGACGTGTTCGCGTTCACGGGCCTGCTCGCGAGCACGATGATCCTGACCGTCTTCGATCTCACCGAGCAGGACTCGGCCGGCGTGATCATCCTCGGCCTGCTCGGGACGCTCGTCGTGGTTGTCGCGTTCGGCGCGACGCTCAACAGCTTGATCGAGCGCGTTGCCTACCACCGCCTGTTGAAGGCGCCCCGCCTGGCGCTCCTGATTACCGCCGTGGGCATGTCGTTCATCGTCCAGAACGTGGCGCTCGCGATCTACGACGTGAACTTCCGCCGAGTCCCAGAGCTGATCCCGCGGAGCGACGTCTTCTCGATCGGAGGCGTTCACTACCAGTGGAACAAGCTCTCGGTCGTGCTGATCACGATCCCGGTGCTCCTCCTGCTCACCTGGCTTGTCCGGTCCACGCGGCAAGGGAAGGGGATGCGCGCGACGGCGCAGGATCCTGACGCCGCCGCCATGGTGGGCATCGACGTCAACCGCACGATCTCGTTCACGTTCGCGCTCGCCGGCGGCCTCGCGGGAGTCGGGGGGCTGCTCTTCCTGCTCCAGTTCAACATCCGCTACGACAGCGGCTTCGAGCTCGGCCTGATCGCGTTCACCGCGGCGGTGCTCGGCGGGATCGGCAACCTCAGCGGCGCCGTCCTCGGTGCGGTCGTGATCGGGCTGATCCAGGCCTTCAACGAGGGTCTCGCGTGGGCGACGCCGGGCAGCGACTGGACTCGCTCGATCATCTTCGGGGTGCTGATCGCGATCCTCGTCTTCCGGCCCCAGGGCATCCTGGGCGAGCAGGTGGCGGATCGCGCATGAGGATCTCGCATGAGTGAGGGGACCAGCACGGAGCGCCCGACGCGGGCGCGGCATCCGAGCGGCGGCACCTTCGACTTCATCAGCGGGCCGTGGCAGCGGCTGCCCGCGCGAGTGCGGGAGTGGGCGCCGCTCGCGATCGTGCTCGCCGTCGCGGTGCTCTACCCCTACATCGTCGGCGACCTGAAGTCGTTCGCGACGATCGGCGACTTCTTCCCGGAGCTCGATGCGGCCGTCTACATCCTCGTCTTCACGATGATGGCGCTCGGCCTGAACATCGTCGTCGGCTACAGCGGCCTCCTAGACCTCGGGTACGTCGCCTTCTACGCCGCCGGCGCGTACACGGCCGGCTGGCTCGCGTCGGGCCAGTTCCAGGACGTCAGCTTCCATTTCGGCTCCGTTGGGATCCAGCGTGACACGCAGGGCATCCACGTTTCCGTCTGGCTCGTGCTCCTGATCGCCGGGAGCTTCACCGCGATCGTCGGCATCCTGATCGGCCTGCCGACGCTGCGGCTGCGCGGCGACTACCTGGCGATCGTCACGCTCGGCTTCGGCGAGATCATCCCCCAGGTCGTCCGCAACGGCGACAGCTTCGGCGGCTTCAACGTCACGAACGGGACGTTCGGGATCAACCCGATCGACTCCCCGGGGTTCGGCACCACCCTCAACGACGCCGTCGGCCTGCCGGTCAACTTCCAGCAGTCGTTCGACAAGTTCCGGCTTTTTTACTGGGGCATCCTCGTCCTCCTCCTGATCACGGTCTTCTGCTCGTGGCGGCTGCGCGACTCGCGGCTCGGGAGAGCGTGGATCGCGATCCGCGAGGACGAGACCGCCGCTGCGGCGATGGGCGTCCCGTTGATGCGCACGAAGACCTGGGCGTATGCAATCGGCGCCTTCTTCGGCGGCGTCGCCGGGGCGTACTACGCGAGCTTCAAGAGCGGCGCGTTCCCGAGCGACTTCTACTTCAACATCTCGGTCTTCCTGCTCTGCATGGTCATCCTCGGCGGGATGGGGAGCATCTGGGGCGTGCTCGCGGGGGGCATCATCCTCTCGTGGCTGAACATCCAGGGGCTCGCGGTGATCGGCGACAAGTTCAACGACGCCGCCGGCACGAACTTCGAGATCGCGAAGTACCAGTTCGGGATCTACGGAACGATCATCGTGCTGATGATGCTGTTCCGCCCGACCGGGCTGATCCCCGAGCGCCGGCACAAGCGCGAGCTGGAAGAGGGCGTCCACGACGAGACGTTCTTCGACGTCTCGCATTGAGCGCCGTGGCCGTAGAGGACGTCCTCGTCGTCGAAGATCTGCGGAAGGAGTTCGGCGGGCTAATCGCGGTCAACGACGTCGATTTCAACGTGCCGCGACACTCGATCGTCAGCCTGATCGGCCCGAACGGCGCTGGCAAGACCACGTTCTTCAACATGCTCACCGGCATGTACCCGGCGACTTCCGGCCGGATCGTCTTCGACGGGACCGACGTGACCAACAAGCCGCCGCACGCGATCACGGCGCTCGGCGTCGGGCGCACCTTCCAGAACATCCGGCTGTTCGAGCAGATGACCACGCTCGAGAACGTGCTCGTCGGGATGCATGCGCGGCTGAAGGGCGGCATCCTGACGTCGATCCTCGGTACGCCCGGCGTTCGCCGGGAGGAGCGCGCGGCGCGAACACGGGCGCGCGAGCTGCTCCAGTTCAGCGGTCTTCGTGGCCGTGACGACCAGCTCGCGCGCAACCTGCCCTACGGCGACCAGCGCCGACTGGAGGTTGCGCGGGCGCTCGCGACGAACCCGAAGCTGCTGCTGCTCGACGAGCCTACCGCCGGCATGAACCCGCAGGAGACGGCGGCGTTCACGGGCTTCGTGGGCAAGCTCAGGAGCGAGGAGAAGCTGACGGTCCTGCTGATCGAGCACGACATGCGCGTCGTCATGGGGATCTCGGACCGCGTGACGGTGCTCGACTACGGCGAGAAGATCGCCGAGGGCACGCCGCACGACGTGCAGAGCGACGAGCGGGTGATCGAGGCCTACCTCGGCCGAGGCGCAGCGTGAGCGAGGCGACGCAGACGACCGACGCCGGCCAGGTGGTCCTCGACCTGAAGGACATCCACACCTACTACGGCTCGATCCACGCGCTCAAGGGCGTCTCGCTCCAGGTGCGCGAGCGCGAGATCGTCACGCTGATCGGCGCGAACGGCGCGGGCAAATCGACCACGCTCCGATCGATCAACGGCCTCAACCACCCCCGCAAGGGGCACATCTCGTTCCAGGGCCGCGACATCACGACGCTCGTCCCGCACAAGGTCGTCAAGCTCGGGATCGCGCAGTCGCCCGAAGGTCGGAAGCTCTTCCCGCGGATGAGCGTGCTCGAGAACCTCGAGATGGGCGCGTTCCAGCGCGCCGATCGCTCGACGCTTCGGCAGGACCTCGAACGCGTGTACTCGCTCTTCCCCCGCCTCGAGGAGCGAAAGAATCAGAGGGCGGGGACGCTCTCGGGCGGGGAGCAGCAGATGTGCGCGATCGGGCGGGCGCTGATGGCGCACCCGAAACTTCTCCTGCTCGACGAGCCGTCGATGGGGCTCGCGCCGATCTTCGTCGAGAAGATCTTCGAGATCGTCCGGGAGATCAA
>Ga0126314_10001214_pt1 | contig 12270 bp, 14 predicted proteins | sample Plot105B_FD_92535 | JGI IMG/M metagenome (GOLD analysis project Ga0126314, IMG submission 92535) | Serpentine soil microbial communities from UC McLaughlin Reserve, CA, USA - Plot105B | ecosystem: Environmental > Terrestrial > Soil > Grasslands | place: USA: UC McLaughlin Reserve, Lake County...
CTCGGGCATCGCGGTCCTGTCGCGGAAGAGGAAGCTCATGTCATCAAGGGTAGTCTCCGCCGCCGCGATGGAACTCGACTATTTCGCGCCGGATCTCAAGGCCGAGCGCTTCCACGAGACGATCAACGAGCTGCGCAGGGAGACCTGGCTCGCGAAGTCGGAGCTCGGCTACTTCGTTCTCGACCGCGAGGCCGGCTCGTTCTTCCTCCGGACGAAGAGCGCGACCTTCCCCGGGCTTCGCATCGCCGAGATGTTCGGCGTCGCGGAGGGGCCGCTCCTCGAGCAGATGCGCCGCAACATCCTGCACATCAACGGCGACGCCCACCGGCGGCTGCGGAACCTCGTGAACCCGGCCTTCACGCCGCGCGCGGCGGATCGCTGGCGGCCGGCGATGCGCGCGTTCCTTGAGCGTCTCTGGGCGCCGCTCGAGGAGCGCCGGAGCTGCGAGTTCGTCGCCGACTTCGCGAAGCCCTACCCGTCGCTCACGATCGCCACGGTGATGGGCGCGCCGCTCGAGGACGCCCCGAAGCTGCACGAGTGGTCGAACCTGATCCAGCGCCAGTTCGATCCGCCGAGCCTCATGAACGAGCGCGAGGCGATCGAGCGCGCCTGCGCCGAGTTCTACGAGTGGGCCGGCGCGCTCATCGAGCGGCGCCGCGACGACCCCGGCGACGACCTCATCTCCACGCTCATCGCCGCCTCGCACGACGGCGACCGGCTCGACGACGCCGAGTGCATGAATCTGGTGCTGAACGTGCTGGTGGGCGGCGTCGACACGACGCAGTCGCAGCTGGCCCACGGCCTGCGGGTATTCGCCGCGCATCTCGACCAGTGGGAGCTGCTCGCCGAGCGCCCGGAGCTGGCGCCCGCAGCCGTCGAGGAGCTGCTCCGCTACGAGCCGATCACGCCGTTCACGGCGCGGCTCCTGCACGAGGAGGTCGAGTATCGCGGTGTGACCTTCCCGGCCGACACGGTCGTGATGGTCTGCTCGTTCGCGGGCAACCGGGACGGCGTCGACGGCGATCCCGAGGCGTTCGACGTCACGGCCGACCGCGGCGACGCGAAGCCGCTCACCTTCGGCGCCGGGATCCACTACTGCCTGGGCGCGAACCTCGTGCGCGCCGAGCTCCAGGAGGCGCTCGCGTTCCTGCCCGCCCGCATGCCCGGCCTCACCCTCGACGGCGAGCCGGAGCTCGGCTCGATCCACGGCATCTACGGGCTGGAGCGCCTGCCGCTCGCATGGACCTAGGGCTCGCGGTCCTGCTGACCGACTACTCGATGGCGCCGGCGGCGCTCGGGGCGTCCGCGGAGGAGCGCGGCTTCGACTCGCTCTTCCTCGCCGAGCACACCCACATCCCGGTCAGCCGCGACATGCCCTACCCCGGCGGCAGCGAGCTCCCGCGCGAGTACAGCCACACGATCGACCCGTTCGTCGGGCTCGCGGCCGCCGCGACGGCGACCGAGCGCCTGAAGGTCGGCACCGGCGTCTGCCTCGTGATCGAGCGCGACCCGATCGTGACGGCGAAGGAGGTCGCCACGCTCGACCGGATCTCGGGCGGACGCTTCCTGTTCGGGGTCGGAGCGGGCTGGAACCTGGAGGAGATGCGCAACCATGGGACCGACCCGAGCACTCGCTTCACGCGCATGCGCGAGAGCGTCGAGGCCATGAAGGCGATCTGGACCCAGGAGCAGGCCGAGTACCACGGCCGCATCGTCGACTTCGAGCCGATCTGGGCCTGGCCGAAGCCCGTGCAGAAGCCGCATCCGCCCGTGCTCGTCGGCGGTGTGGGCGACAAGGTGCTCGACCGCGTGGTCACCTACGGCGACGAGTGGATACCGAACCGGGTGAGGAGCCCGGAGGCGCTCGGCGAACGGATCGCCGAGCTCCAGCGACGCGCGGAGGCGGCCGGCCGCGAGCGCATCCCCGTGACGGTGTTCGGCGCAAAGGCCGAGCCGCGCCTGCTGGAGCGGTTGCAGGCCGCGGGGGTGACGCGCGCGCTGTTCTACCTGCGCCCGGACGAGCCGGGCGAAGTCCAGCGCCAGCTCGACCAGCTCGGCGAGGTGGCGGCGGCGTGGGACGGCTAGACGAGCTCGACCTGTCGCTCTCGCTGTCGAAACAGGACTACGGGCCGAGACTCGAGGCCGCGCAGGAGCGGCTCACCACGCTGCGGCTGGCGCTGGGCGGGAAGCTGCCCGGCTATGAGGGCAGGCTGGGGCCGGCGCTCACGGTCGTCTTCGAGGGCTGGGATGCCTCCGGAAAGGGCGGCGCGCTGAAGCGCCTCGTCGAGCCGCTCGACCCGCGCCACGTTCGCGTGGCGCAGTTCTCGGCGCCGACCGAGACGGAGAAGCGCCACCATTTCCTGTGGCGCTTCTGGCCGGCGCTGCCGGGCCTCGGAGGGATGACGGTGTTCGACCGCTCATGGTACGGGCGCGTGCTGGTCGAGCGCGTGGAGGAGCTGGCGACGAAGGAGGAGTGGGAGCGGGCGTTTTCCACCATCGTGGGATTCGAGCAAGCGTTTTGCGCCGAGGGCGGCGTGCTGGTCAAGTTCTGGATGCACGTCTCCGACGAGGAACAGCTGCGGCGCTTCGAGAAGCGGCAGAAGGACCCGCTCAAGAGCTGGAAGATCACCGAGGAGGACTGGCGCAACCGCGACAGGCGGGAGCGGTACGGGGCGGCGGTCGAGGACATGCTCGAGCGCACCGAGCATGCACAGGCGCCCTGGCAGCTGGTCGAGGGCGACTCGAAGCGCTACGCGCGCGTGAAGGTGATCGAGACCGTGAACGCGGAGATCGAGCGCGGGATGCGCGAGCGGGCGTTCCCGGTGCCTAGCGCGCGAAGAGCGTGAGATCCGGCTCGCGCTCGCCCCGCAGCACCTCAGGGTCTACTTCGACGCACACGATGCCCCGTGACTCGGCGAGCGTGCGCGCCTGTGGCTTGATCGTCCGAGCGGCGAGCACGCCACGGCAGCGCTGAAGGCCGGGCTCCTCGCAGATGCGCTCCAGATATCGGGTGAGCTGCTCGACCGCATCAATGCTGCCGATGCGCTTAATCTCCACCGCGACGAACTCGTCGTTCTCGTCGCGGCACATGAGGTCGTACCGGCCCGATGTCCGTCGGCCACTCGCGCCGCATCAGCCGCAGCCCCTCCGGCGGCGCGTCCGCGAGCAGCTCCTGAAGCTCCCGCTCGACGCCCTCCTTCTCGAGCGCCGCCGCCTCCCCCATGTCGTGCGTCACGTCCGAGACCACCTCGCCGATGCGGATCTCGATGCGGTCCTCGGCGCCTCTCTTGCGGACGATGATGAGCCCGTTCTCCTCGTGGATGATCGTGGGCGGCGTCATCCAGTTCTGTGGCTTGACTTTAGACCGCCCGCCATCGGACCAAACCATGAAGGTTCCGTCCGACTTGACCATCACGAGGCGCACGGCGTCCGGCAAGCGGGTCGTGAGACGGCCGGAGTAGGTGACTTCGCAGCGGGCGACGATCAAACGCACGCTGGCGACCCTAGCCGCAGCACCGGATGCGCGGACACGGCCTTGTACCGACGCGCCGCAGTTGAACCATATGTCGGCACGCGAGTCCCCGCTGCGGAACCTATTACCTCGGTCGCATCACGCGCCGATCGCGGCCCCACGGCGAAGCGTGGGCGTCGAGGGAAGGCGAGGGCTCCCGAGGGAGCCCCTCGCGTGCGGTTAAAGCTGCCGCGACGACCAGAGGAGCGCGGCGAGGATGACCGACGTCAGGCCGACTACCAGCCCGACGATCCAGCCGGCAACATCTTGGGCCACTAGTACCGCGCCCAGCGCGACGGCGATGCCAATGATCCCGCCCGTCGCTACAAGACGCATAAAACCGCGCTCCAGCCGCGTCCGGCGGCGCTCGCGGGCCGGCACCATTCCCTGAGGCCGCTCGCCGCGACGCGCCGCGCGCGGAGGATGTTCGGCGTCAGACTCCATCCACGAACGTTCGGCCGCTGAAGGGCGCTCGCCCGACTCTCGCTCGCCCGACTCTGAGGCAGTCACGCGATACAGCTACCGGGTCTACGCGGTTGTAATCCTGGTCGGGAACGTGTTGACCAACCCTGCGAGGGCGCCGTGACCTGACGCTCGCGCTCGCGATCTGTCCACCGCAGTAGCCGAGGCATCTCCGCGGAGGGTGCTCCGAGCAGCGCTCACGCTTCACCGCCGCCGTCCACGCCGGACCACAAGCCCGCCGGCGATGCCAAGTGCGGCCAGGCCCGCAGCGACAAAGGTCGGACGCGCCCGCAGTCTCCGGTATTCGCCCTCGACCTCGGGCCAGAGCGTTTCCTCGATGAGCTGGGAGGCGGATTCGAGGCTGGCCGCCAGCTCGGAGACGGCGATCGGCGGCGAGAAGGCGACCTGCACGCGCCGCGGGACGGGGAAGCCGCCGCGGAAGATCTTCTCGGTGCCGGTAATCGCGCAGGGCACGAGCGGCGCGCCGGTCTCGAGCGCCAGCCGGCCGGCGCCGCGGCGGGGGTGGCCGAGCTTGTCGGGTTCGCGTATTCGGGTGCCCTCGGGGGAGAGCGCCAGCAGGCCGTCCTTGCGGAGGATGATGCGGGCGGTCTCGAGCGCGTCCTCGTCGGCCTGACCGCGGCGCACCGGGAAGGCGCCCAGGCGCACGAGGAGCCGGCCGTAGCGTGCCCGGATGAGCTCGGTCTTCGCCATGAAGCGCACGTGCCGGCGCGTGCACACGCCGATAAAGAACGAATCCCAGAAGCTCTTGTGGTTGGGCGCGACGATCGCCGGCCCCTCCGCCGGGAGGCAGTTCGCGCCCGAGATGTGCATGCGGAAATAGAGCCGGAACAACGGCGAGGCTATCCCTCGCATGAGCGCATACAGCCAGCGCGAAGCGCCCTTCTCGCGAGCAAGGCGATGCGCCTCCGCATTGCTCATGGCCCGCAAGCTATCGGCGTTTTCGGTCGCCCACATCGGGTAGGGCTTGGCGTATGAGCATCATCGACAAGATCACCGGACGCACCAAGAAGGCTGCAGGTGACATAAGCGGCGACAGTTCCCTGCGGTCGGAGGGCCGGCGCGAGGAGCGCAAGGGCGAGGAGAAGGAGAAGCTCGCGGACGCTCAGGATCGCGTCGAGGAGAAAGCCCAGGATGTGGCCGACCTCGAGCGCCGCACCTGACGAAGGCGCGGACGCTCAGCGACTGAGGCTCAAGACGGGCGCCAGGAGGGCGCCCGTCCGTCGTTAAAGCGGCGTACCGTAAGGCCAAGGGTATGGACGACCGCGAACTGAAGATCTCGCCCGCACACGTCGCGTACCGGACCGTTTTCCTCGCGGCCGGGCTGCTCCTGTTCGGGCTGCTGTTCCGCCAGCTCGTGACGCTGCTACTCGCGATGCTGATGACGATCATCATCGCCATCCCGCTCGCCGCCGCCGCGCAACGACTCGAGCGCTACCGCATCCCTCGCGCCGCGGGAGCGCTCATCACGCTGCTCGGCGGCATCGGCGTACTGGCACTGATCATCTATTTGCTGATCCCGCCGTTCGTCGACCAGACGAACGAGTTCGTCGACGACGTGCCGACGATTTTCCACAACCTCGAGGACCTGTACGCCGATGTCACCGGCCAGAACTCGAGCGAGGTCGGCGACAAGGTGCAGAACTTCGTGGAGCGCTACACCGACGAGCCCGACAGGCTGATCGGCCCGCTCACCTCGATCGGCCTGAACGTGGCCGGGATCCTCGGCGCGCTCGTCCTCATCCTGATCACCTCGTACTACATGGCGATCCGCCCCGACCCGCTCGTGAACGGGCTGGTGCGGCTCGTCCCGCCGCCGCGGCGCGAGCACATGCGCTTCGTGCTCGGCCGCATCCGCCAGTCCTGGATCGGCTGGCTCGAGGGCGTCGCGATCGACATGCTCGTGACGGGCGTGCTGCTCTACATCGCGCTCACGATCGTGGGACTCGACTTCGCGATCTTCTTCGCGGTGCTGTCCGCGCTGCTCGTGGTGGTTCCGTACTTCGGAGCGATCGCCGGTGCGATTCCGCCCGTCCTGTTCGCACTCACCGACTCGCCCGGCAAGGCCGTGCTCGTGCTGGGCGCCTACATCCTCGTTCAGCAGCTCGAGAGCAACGTGACCATCCCGATCATCATGGCCCAGCGCGTGCGCCTGCATCCGGCGGTGATCGCGATCGGCGTGGTGGTGGTCGGGCAGTTGTTCGGCTTCGTCGGACTGTTCGTGGCCGTGCCGATCCTGTCGCTGATCATCATCGCGGTGGAGGAGTTCTGGGTGAAGCCCGTCGAGGAAGGCCACGCCGAGGTCCGAGGAGCCGAGATCGAGCTGCCCGAGCCGGTGGAGCAGCAGATCACCGCGTCGCCCGAGAAGGGCGAGGCGCCGCCGCTGCGGCCGGCGTCGTAGGGCTGTGCCTAGCTCAGCTTCACGACCGCGATCACCATCCCGATCAGGACGAAGATCACGATCAGAACCTGCATGACGATCCAGAAGCGCGGCAGTTGCACGGGGCGGGTCGCTACTCGATGATCGCCTGGCGCAGCGCGATCGCTACGGCGTGCACGCGCGAGTCGGCCTCGAGCTTCAGGATCGCGCGCTTCGTGTCCGACTTGACGGTCTCGGTGCTGAGGCCGATCCGCCGGGCGACCTCGTCGGTGTGAAGGCCCTCTGCCAGCAGCTGGAGGATCTCCCGCTCGCGTTCCGAGAGCGGCGCGTCGCGGCCGACCTGCGACATGAGCAGCGCCGGCGACAGCGACGGATCCACGAACGGCTTACCCGCGGTCACGGTCCTGATCGCGCGCAGCAGGTCCTCGGGCGGTGAGCCCTTCATCACGTAGCCGCGCGCGCCGGCGGCGACCGCGTCGGAGAGCAGGCGCTTGTCGCCGTAGGCCGAGAACATCACGGTCTTGACCTCCGGCGCGGCCTCGGCGATTCGCTTCACGGCGGAGATGCCGTCGATGCCGGGGAGCCGCACGTCCATGATCACCACCTCGGGGCGGAGGCGCTTCACGGCGTCGATCACGTCCTCTCCGTTCTCGACCGATCCCACCAGCTCAAGATCCGGGGCCAGTCCGAACATGAGGCCGAGTCCTTGCCGCACCGTCGGATGGTCATCGACGGCGAGACAGCGGGTTGTCGAGGACATCACCGTCAAACCCTAATGGTTGCGACGGGAAACGGCCATGTCGGTCGGCGTTCGGCTTATGATGCCCGCGTGTTCTCCTCCATGGTGGTTGGCACCGACGGGTCAGAGACCGCGAGCGAGGCCGTTCGCCAGGCCGCCGAGCTCGCGCAGAAGGTGGGCGCGAAGGTCCACCTCGTGAGCGCGTACGAGCCGGTGCCGGAGGGACGGCTGCGCGAGGAGCGCCAGCAGGTGCCAGGCGATCTCCAATGGATGGTCAACCCGCGCGAGGACGTGAGCGAGACGCTCGAGGAGGCGGCCGGCCGGCTGCGCGACTCGGGCGTGAACGTTGAGACTCACGCGCGCGAGGGCGACCCCGCCGACGCGATCCTCGACGTGGCCGAGGAGGAGCGCGCCGACCTGATCGTCGTCGGCAACAAGGGCATGACCGGCGCGAAGCGCTTCCTCCTCGGCAGCGTCCCGAACAAGGTCTCTCATCACGCTCCCTGCAGCGTGATGATCATTCGGACGACCTAGCGCCCTTAACGCAGCGCCGCCGCCGCGTCCACCAGCCCGGCACCGTAGCGGTCGGGCCGGTCGGTCGGCCGGGCGGTCGCCTCGATGTGCGCCTCGATCTCGCCCGGAGTCGGGTGCGCGCCAAGCCGCTCGGTCGCGATCAGGAGCGCAGCGATCGCCGCCACGTGCGGGCTCGCCATCGAGGTGCCCTCGTAGGTGCGTGGGAGGCCGAAGCGCTGGACGCCGCGCGTGAACGTCTGCTGCACGATCGGCTTGCCGCGCGAGTCGGGGTCGCAGTGGGCCGCGTCCCAGACGCTGTCAGTGTTGGGCGCGTCGGCTCCGCCGCCCGGTGCCGCCACGTCGAGGTCCTCGCCCGAGTTCGAGTAGTCGGCCTGGCAGCCGGTGACGGTCGTCGCGCCGACGGCGATCACCGACGAGACGCGCGCCGGGTACGCCACCGCGATGTCGGTCTGGTTGCCCGCCGCGGCCGTGACGACGACCCCGCGCCGGCGCGCGTAGTGCAGCGCACTCACCACGTCCGGGATCTCCGCGGCGCGCACCTCGGGCGGGAACTCGAGCGACAGGTTGATCACGTCGGCCCGGTAGCGGACCGCGTAGCGGATGGCGCGGGCGATCGCTGCCGAGTCGCCCTCGCCGTAGGCGTTGAGCACGCGCAGCGGCATGATCTTCGCGTTGAAGGCGATGCCTGCCGTGCCGATGCCGTTGTTGGTCGTCTGGGCGATCGTTCCGGACACGTGCGTGCCGTGCCCGTAGACGTCGTTCGGGTGGCGGTCGCGCTGGATGAAGTCCCATGGATGCACGAAGGTGCTGCGGCGGAGATCCGGCGCGCGCCGGTAGCGCCCGTGGCGCTCGTAGGCGACGCCGCTGTCGAGCACGGCGACGACGGCGCCGCGCCCGCCTGGGGCGCCGAGCGCGTCGGCGAGCGTCCAGGCCTCGATCAGGTTGATCCCATAGGTGCGGAAGAAGTTCCACTGGAGCCTGACGCCGGGATCGCTCGGCGCCTCGGCGGCGGCGTGCGCACGCCAGTTCGGCACGGCGTAGACGACGTTCGGGTCGCTGCGGAGCTCCGAGATCGTCTCGCGAACGGAGTCGCCGTCCTCGATCTCGAGCTGCTCCGACCCGCCTGGGAGGCCGGCCACCGCCTCGGCGCCCGCGTTCTCGGCCACCTGCGCGGCGACACCGCCGCCCGTGCCCTCCGCGTAGCGGACGATCACCTCGTCCGGTACATAGTCACCCGCGCGCGCGCCCGCGGGAAGCAACGTCAGCAACCAGAGGGCGGCGATCAGGGGGAGGAGGCGTATCGGCATTGGGTTACGGTGGGCACCGAGTGTACGAAGGCAGGAACAAATTGCCCACGCGGAAGTTGTGACCGTCTGCGTCACCGGCGCCACTGGGTTCATCGGCGCGCACGTCGCGCAACTTACGTCCCAGTCGCCCCCCGTGCGCGTCACCTACCGGGACGACGCGCGCCTCACACGCCTCCGCGACCTAGAGACGGAACCGGTCCGGGCCGACGTGCTCGACCGCGCGGCCCTGCGGCGCGCATTCCGCGGCTGCGAGACCGTCTTCCACTGCGCGGGCTACGTCGGCTCTCACCCGGCGGACCGGGTCTGGCGCGTGAACGCGCTCTCGCCGCGCATCGCAGTCGAGGCCGCGGCGGCCGAGGACGTACGCCGCGTCGTCGTGACGTCGAGCGTGGCGGGCATCGGGCCCGCGCCGCCCGGTGGGACGGGCACCGAGGACGACTTCTACCGCGGGGGCGGCCTCGGCCTGGCCTACCCCGACGCCAAGCACGAGGGTGAGGGCGAGGCGCTCGCGGCGGGTGCTCGACACGGCGTGGAGGTCGTGATCGTGAACCCGTCCTACGTCTTCGGCGTGCCGATCGACCAGAGCGTCCCGGGCGAGACCTCGACGCGCATGATCGGCAACTACCTGCGCGGGCGGCTCCCCGCACTCGTGGACGGCGAGACCAACGTCGTGGACGTGCGCGACGTGGCCAAGGGCCACATCGCGGCCGCCGAGCGCGGGCGGCCGGGCGAGCGCTACGTGCTCGGCGGGCACGACACGCGCTGGGTCGATCTCTTCGAGCGCGTGGCCGAGCTGTCCGGCGTGCGCCATCCGCTGCTCGTCTTGCCGCGCGAGGCCGGTGCGCTCGCTCGCGCCGCCGAGGCGGCCGGCCTGCCCAGCCCCATCTCGGCGGAGGGCCTCGTGCTGATGGCGCAGAACTGGCGCTACTCGTCGGCGAAGGCGCGGAGCGAGCTCGGCTACAGGGCGCGTGCGCTCGACCACACGCTCACGGACACGATCGATTGGTACCGCGACCTGATCGAGAGCGGTGCGCTCGGCGGCGGGCGGACGTCCGCGCTCTCGATCGCCGCGGCGGGCATGCGCGCTGCGGACCGGGCCGGCGCACTGGGCGCGCTGCGGATCGCCGAGCGCTACCTGGGCCGCCGCCTGGTGGCGCCGTGAGCGCGAGCGTCGGCTTCTTCCCGCGCGACGAGTACTTCATGCGCCTCGCGCTGCGCGAGGCCGAGCGAGCGCTCGAACACGACGACGTCCCGATCGGCGCGCTGATCGTGCACGAGGGCGAGGTGCTGGCCGCCGCCTGCAACGAGCGCGAGCTCCGCGGCGACCCGACCGCCCACGCCGAGGTGCTCGCCCTGCGCGAGGCGTCGGCCCGTCTCGGCACCTGGAGGCTGCTCGACACCGCGCTGTACGTGACGCTCGAGCCGTGCGCGATGTGCGCGGGCGCGATCGTGCTCGGGCGCGTGCCGAGGCTGGTCTACGCAGCCGACGACCCGAAGGCCGGCGCCGCCGGCAGCGTGCTCGACGTGCTCGCCGAGCCGCGCCTGAACCACCGCCCGGCCGTGGCGCGCGGGCTCCTCGCAGAAGAGGCCGCCGAGCTGCTGCGTGCGTTCTTCGCTTCGAGGCGATAGGTCGGCGCCCTAGCCGCCGATAAGGAACACGATGTCCGTGGATCCGAAGGCGATCCTCCAGCGGATCGAGTCGACATACGGCCCCCTGGCCGAGGGGGTCCCCTCCGTCGCCTACGTGTACGAGCCCGGGGTGAACGGCCAGTGCCTCTACATCAGCCCCTCGATCGAGCGCGTGCTGGGCTTCAGTCAGGACCACTGGATGCTGGACGGCGGCCTCTGGGATCGCATGCTGCATCCCGAGGACGCAAACCGCGTGATCTCGAACGAGGCCGAGTGCGCGCGCTCCGGCGAGGCGCTCGTGCAGGAGTACCGGATCAGCCGCGCCGACGGCCGCGTCATCTGGATCCGCGACGAGATGACGGTGGTACGAGGGCAGGACGGCCGGGCGTCGCCGCTCTTCTACGGCGTCTTCCTCGACGTCACCGACCGCAAGATGATGGAGGCAGAGCTCGAGCGCCTGGCGCTGTACGACTCGCTGACCGGCCTGCCGAACCGCGTGCTCTTCAGCGACCGGCTCGCCCACGCGATGGAGCGGCGCGGCAGGGCGCAGACCACGGCCGTGTACTTCCTCGACCTCGACCGCTTCAAGCGGATCAACGACAGCCTCGGCCACGCGGCCGGCGACGAGCTGCTCCGCGAGATCGCGGCTCGCATTCAGCGCATGCCGCGGCCGGATGACACGGTGGCGCGCTTCGGCGGCGACGAGTTCACGGTCCTCTGCGAGTCGGTGGGCGGCGTCCTCGAGGCGGTGGGGGTGGCGGACCGGCTCCAGCGCGAGATCGCGCGGCCCGTCATGCGGGCGGCGCGGAACTGCGGCTGACCGCCTCGATCGGGGTCGCGCTCGCGGAGTCCGGCGAGGACGCGGACTGCCTGCGGCTCGTCGAGGACGCCGAAGCCGCGATGTACCGCGCGAAGGAGCGCGGCGGCGCGCGCACCGACCTCTTCGACGTGGCGATCCGCGAGCGGGCCGTGGACGCGCTTTCGATCGAGCTGGAGCTACGGCAGGGGCTCGAGCACGGCGAGCTGCGGCTGTTTTACCAGCCGCTCGTGAGCCTCGAGAGCGGCGAGATGGTGGGCGCCGAGGCGCTGATCCGCTGGGAGCACCCAGAGCACGGCCTCCTGTCACCGGACAAGTTCCTACCGGTCGCCGAGGAGAGCGGACTCATCGTGGCGGTGGGCGCCTGGGCGGTCGGCGAAGCCTGCCGGCGGCTGCGCGACCGGGACCGCCGAAACGGTGGACCATCGGAGTTCGGGCTGGCGGTGAACCTGAGCGCCCGCGAGCTGACCCACCCCGATGTCGTCTCGACGGTGCTGAGCGCGGTGCGGCGCTCGGCCCTCGACCCGTCCCGGCTCACGATCGAGGTGACCGAGAGCACGGCGATGGCCGATCGCGACTCGGGCTTCCGCGCGCTGCACGAGCTGAACGACGCCGGCGTGCGAATCGCGATCGACGACTTCGGCACCGGCTACTCCTCGCTCGACCACCTGCGCGAGATGCCGGCGGACATCCTCAAGATCGACCGCTCGTTCGTGGCCGGGATGGCTGCCAACTCACCGGACTCCGCGCTGGTCGCCGCCGCGATCGCCGTGGGCCGGGCGCTCGAGTTGGAGGTCGTCGCTGAGGGCATCGAGACGAGCGAGCAGGTCACGGACTTACGCGAACTCGGCTGCCCGCTCGGCCAGGGCTTCC
>Ga0126314_10001215_pt1 | contig 12269 bp, 6 predicted proteins | sample Plot105B_FD_92535 | JGI IMG/M metagenome (GOLD analysis project Ga0126314, IMG submission 92535) | Serpentine soil microbial communities from UC McLaughlin Reserve, CA, USA - Plot105B | ecosystem: Environmental > Terrestrial > Soil > Grasslands | place: USA: UC McLaughlin Reserve, Lake County...
GGAAAATGCCTTTAAGCACGGTACTAAAACAAGCTTTGGAAAATCCTGGATAAAGCTGGATGTAGATGTGTTTGACAAAGGTTTACATTTTAAACTGCAAAACAGTAAACCGCTTCATACCATAGGACAAGCCATTCCCGATTATCAGGGAGGTATTGGCCTCACCAATGTGAAAAGGAGACTTGAAATATTGTATCCTGGCAGACACACGCTGATCATGAACAACTTGAAGGACAGATTTGAAATTGATCTGACTATTGAATTTTAGCTATGAGTGATATTGTAAAGTTAGAGATTCATAAAAAGAACCGCTGGGTATATTTTACCCGCTATCGCTGGGTTGCGCACCTGATCTACTGGCTCTGGGTGTTTATTGCTGGTACGTTAATGGCTGTAAAGGTACCGATCACTCCGGCTGTTATTTATAATCACTTTATTCTGGAAAATCTGCTGATAGCCATTTTCTATTATGTGTACTGTCTGTTTCTAATCCCCTATTATTTTAAGAGAAACCGCAACCTGATGTTTTGGGTGTTGGTGATCATCAGTTATTTACTGATCACTGCGTTCGATGTCTGGTTTAGCCGTGAATTTATAACTTTTTATAGCTCAAACCCGCTAAACGCTGTTCCTGATTTTTGGGGCCGGTATTCGTATAGCCTTGGGGGTTACCTGCTCAACTTCATGGTGTTTTCCATGATGCTTTTCTTTATGGAAAAAAATGAAGAGCAGCGTACGATAATGGAGCTGGAGCATGAAAAAAAGGAAATTGAGCAGGTTAAGCTGGACCTGCTGAAGACCAACATAAGCCCCGATTTCATGATGCGTTCATTGAAACAGCTTAAACGTCTGGCGGCAACCCAGGACAATTCTACTCCGGATGCTATACTTACGTTTTCAGATCTGCTGCGCTACAGGTTATACTGGGGACGCCAGCAGTTAACACCACTGGCTGAAGAGCTTCAGGCATTAAGTAATTTCAATCAATTTATATCGTTGAATCATTCCAAAGGCAACCTGAATGTGGAAATTGGAGTTGTGGGTGAGCCGTCTGAAAAGAAGATTGCTCCTTTGTCGCTCATCAATATTCTGGAGTTGTTTTGCAAGACGCAAACGGACCGTCCGGTTACTCTGCAGATCAATATTTCTGTCGAAGCACATCAGGTTAATATAAAAATGGAATACCATGCGAGAGCTCCCGAATCCCTTGTGGAAGACCTGGATAGCTATGGTACCAATTATAAGCAGCTTTTTGGGAGCAGTGTACAGTTCCAGTTTGAAAACTGTGAAGATGAACGCTGTATGATCAGTCTTTCCTTACCGGCCATTTAAGTTTGCTGATTTTGAAATAATGTTATTATCTTCAAAGTAATTTAAACCAAACGCGAACCAAATGTGCTTGTATACCAAACTAATACCATGCCTGTGGCTTTCAGGTGTTGTGCTGCTTTCTGCCTGCAATTCTAAAGATAAAAACAGCACCAGCGAAAGTGCACTGTTTAGCCTGGTGCCTATTGAACAGAGCCATATAGATTTCAATAATGTTATCGAAGAAAACTCGCGTGCCAATATCATGTCTTATCAGTATTTCTATAATGGCGGGGGCGTGGCCACCGGTGATCTGAACAACGACGGGCTAGATGATGTTTATTTCTCTGGCAACATGACCCCGGCCAAGTTATACCTGAATAAGGGCAGTATGAATTTTGAAGACATTACGGCCAGGGCGGGGATCAATGAAACAGGCGACACCTGGAAAACGGGTGTAACTATGGCGGATGTTAATGGCGACGGTAAACTGGACATTTATCAGTGTTATTCTGGCGGATTGCCGGCTAAGAACCGCGAGAATAAATTGTATATCAATCAGGGTAATGATGCAAGTGGCGCTCCGCTTTTTCAGGAAATGTCTGTTGAATACGGCCTTGACGACGATTCATATAGCACTCAGGCAGTCTTCTTTGACTATGATAAGGATGGAGATCTTGATATGTTCCTGCTCAATCACAATCCAAAGGTCTTTACCACGCTCGATGAGCAGGCGGCTGTTGTACTTAAGGAATCGGCTCCGATGATCAGGATTAAACTCTATCAGAATAATGACGGGAAATTTGAAGACAAATCTTCTGCAGCTGGCCTTTTCAATTCGTCTTTTACTTATGGACTGGGTGCAGGTGTTGCCGATGTCAACAATGACGGATGGCCTGACTTCTATGTATCTAATGATTATTCGGCACCGGACTACTTTTATATCAACAATGGAAATGGCACGTTTACCGATCAGCTAAGTGCTCAGATTGGTCATACTTCTTTGTATTCAATGGGCAATGACATTGCCGACGTGAATAATGACGGGCTTCAGGATATACTGACTTTGGATATGCTTCCTGAAGACAATCATCGCCAGAAACAATTGTTTGCGCCAGACAACTATGAGTACTATAACCTGAGGCTCAAGCTGGGCTTCCATTATCAGGACATGCGCAATATGCTGCAGATCAACAATGGCAATGGCACCTTCAGCGAAATTGGTCAGCTATCTGGCATCTCCAATACCGACTGGAGCTGGGCCCCATTGTTTGCGGATTATGATAATGATGGCTGGAAGGATCTTTTTGTATCCAACGGCTACCTGCGTGACTATACAGACATGGATTTTCTAAAGTTTAAAGGTGATTTTTTACAACAAACCGATCAGCAACAGGTTAAAGCAAACATTTTAACCCTGATCAATAATATGCCTGCTTCTAACGTTACCAATTATGTCTTTAAAAACAAAGATGGTATTGAGTTTACAAACAAAACCACCGAATGGGGAATGCTGGCACCATCGAACAGTAACGGAGCTGCCTATTCTGATCTTGACAACGACGGGGACCTGGATCTGGTGATCAATAACATTAACCTGCCTGCTTTTATCTACCAGAATAATGCTTCGGGTACTTCAAAAAATCAATTCTTAAAGATAAAGCTACAGGGATCGCAGGGGAATACACAGGGCGTTGGTGCAAAAATATGGCTCTATTCGGGCAGCAAGCAACAATACCTGGAACAAAATCCTTCGCGCGGCTATCAGTCGAGTGTCTCTCCTATCCTGCACTTTGGTATTGGTAATGAAAGTATCGATTCATTGCGGATCGTTTGGCCAACAGGTAAGCAGCAGACCATTCTGAAGGTTAAAGCAAATCAGGTGCTTACACTTGAAGAAAAGAATGCTGGTTTACAGTATGTTGCACCGGGAAAGTCTGAAGCTTTGTTTGCTTCAGTTAAATCGCCGATAGCGTTCACGGCACAGAAAAATAATGTCAATGATTTCAAACGTCAGCCACTGATTACAAGTCCGCTGTCTTTCCACAATCCGGTGATGGTGAAGGGTGACGTCAATAACGATGGTTTGGAGGATATATTTATCGGGACGGCACAAGGTCAGCTCAGTGAACTTTATATTCAGGATAAAAACGGCACCTTTGTAAAGAAAACAAGCCCGGCCTTCAATAAAGATATTCAATCGGAAGATGCAGATGCTGTTTTCTTTGATGCCAATGGCGATGGTCATACCGATCTTTATGTGGCCAGTGGCGGTTATAACAATTACATGCCGGCTGATCCGTTGCTTCAGGACCGGTTATATCTGAATGATAGCAAGGGTAATCTGACCAAAAGTGCCGGTGCCTTGCCTGAGATGTACAGCAGCAAGAGCTGTGTTACGGCAGCAGACTTTAATGGTGATGGTTATCCTGATCTTTTTGTCGGCAGCAGGGTGATCCCGGGCCGTTATCCTGAGGCACCACAAAGTTATCTGCTGATTAACGATGGTAAAGGGAATTTCAAGGATCAGATCAGTGTTATTGCTCCTCAGCTCCAAAAGGCTGGAATGATTACCGATGCCCAGGCTGTTGATCTGAACGGGGATAAGAAACAGGATCTTGTTGTTATTGGTGAATGGATGCCGGTTACTGCTATGATTAACCAGGGCGGTAAACTGGTTGACAAAACTACAGATTACTTCGGCAAGGCCTATGCCGGCTGGTGGAACAAACTTCTGGTGGAAGATCTGAATGGCGATGGCCATCCTGACCTGGTAATTGGCAATACCGGACTTAATACCCAGTGTAAGGCAAGTGATAAGGAACCTGCAGAGCTATACCATAAGGATTTTGACGACAATGGTTCGGTAGATCCTATTCTTTGTTTTTATATTAAGGGTAAATCTTTTCCTTATGTAAGCCGTGATGAAATGCTTGACCAAATGAGCATGATGCGCACGCGTTATGCCGATTACAAGAGTTATGCGGACGGCACCATGATGGATATTTTTACCGCGGATGAGCTTAAGGGTGCTACGGTTCTAAAAGCAAATCATCTGACAACTGCGCTGTTCATCAATGACGGGAAGGGTAAATTTACAGAGGCTCATTTGCCTTTGCAGGCGCAATATGCTCCGGTATATACCATTACGGCGTTGGATTATGACAAAGATGGACATAAGGATCTGTTGCTGTGCGGCAACATCAGTCGGGCTCGTCTTAAGTTCGGTAACAGTGATGCCAATTATGGTGTTCTGTTAAGGGGCAATGGCAATGGAAGCTATACTTACATTCCTCAGTTCCAGTCTGGGTTTAACCTTACCGGAGATGTTAGAAGTGTAGTTCAGGTAAAAAATACACTTCTGTTTGGTGTTAATCAGCAATCGGTTAAGGCGTATCAGCTGAGATAATGGTTTACTACTGCGCTACTGGCTTTTCGGGCCAGTTGTCTGTACGGAACGGCACGGCCGGTAATCCTTTGCTGTTTTGCAGATTGGTAACGGGGTAATTGGTAAACGCATACCGTGCAGCTACTGGCTGCGGCACTTTGTCTGAACTGATTACAACGGTTGCTCCTTCTATTCTTGCTTCTGCTTTATGAAAGACCTGATCTGCGCCTGCGATGAAAAAAAAGTCGGGAGCCTTATTGTCCTTGGTATTTAGACCGCTCCTGATTGATTTCTTATCAAAATGTATAATTATGGTACTGTTCTTTATCTTCATAGATTTATAATGCGGCCCCAGGTAATCGACGGTATCTATTCCATAAGTTAGGTTCAGCGCAGTTCTTGCTAACCGGATGCCCAACGCTCTTTTTTCTTTGGGATGCAGATCTTTGGCTTCTCCTACATCCATACTCACCACCATTGCCGTATTATGGAGAGTCAAAATATTTTCCTGTGCTTCTCTGAAAAAGGCGTAGTCATTCAATTCCGGATTTTCTTTTTCATAAAAATATGGAGCGACCTGAATGTAATAAAAAGGAAGTTCGCCCTGTTTGAATCGCTGCCGCCAGGTCTTGATCATAGTCTGGGTAGCAAGTGTATATATGCGGCGTTCATTTCGGTTACTTTCTCCCTGATACCAGCAAAATCCTTTTAATGAAAGGTTGAGGAGTGGATGGATCATTGCATTGTAAAGCAAATAAGGTCGCATTACTTTTTCGAAGCTAAACCCACTGTTTACGACCTCCTTAGATCTTGGGCTGTCCAGGTAAGGCTTTAGATAAGCAGAATCCAATATGGAATTGGCAGCCATTACATCCTGTGGGATAAATGCTTCTACTTTTGAGGCGCCTATTCCGGAGAAAACCAGACCTATGGGGATATTCAGTCTGTTGTGCAGCATTCTTCCCATATAGTAGCCAGCGGCACTAAAATTCTTTGCACTTTCTGGTGTGCAGGCCTGCCATTTCCCTTTAATATGATGGATAGGTGCAGCGCTAAAATTGAGATCGGCATTAAACAACCTGATGTTTGGATAATTGGCTGCGGGTAGTTCTTTTGCTGCATGTTTATCTTCGGCCAGCTTAAATTGCATGTTAGACTGACCGCTGCAAAGCCATACGTCACCAATTAGCAGGTTTGTTAGCGTGGTTTCCTGGCCGTTGCTGTTTATACGTATGCTGTGTGCTTTGAAGTCGCCTGGCCTGGCCTTCGGTACTTTGATCTGGGCGATAAAGTTTCCATCCTGATCAGTTCTGATTTCCTGTGATTTCGCCCAATCTGGCTGAATAGTTACTATAGCACCCGGACTTGCAGCGCCCCATACTTTGAATGGTTTGTTCTGCTGGATGACCATATTGTTTTGCAGAACATCTGCAAGATTGATGGTATTTTGGGCATATGTTTCTGCGCATAAAAATACATTCATCACCGAGAGAACGAATACAATTTTAATAATTTTATAACTGTTCATCTTGTAAGAATTAACGGGTTATTCATGCTGTGCTGAATCTATTGAGGGTTTAACTTCATTTTAATGGTTCGGATGCCAAAGGCTGGTATGTTCAGACTGGTCACATTTCTGCCGGCGGTGTCTTTTTTTGCAATGATGGTTTCTGCTTCTCTACCATCAAGCTCTGTAATTTTGACAGCATTTATACCAGCAATACCTGGGATCAGTTGTACCGGTTCACTTTTGCCCGAAGCATTAAAAATCCTGACAATCAGGGTATCACCTTCTTTCTGTACAGATGAGACTTCGTATCCGGGTTTAGACAGGCTAAAGAGAGATTCTGAGGCATTACTGCCTTTATCAATGATCACCTGCAAAGGCTCATTCCATTTCAGGCTCTGTGTCCAGAGATCGGCCTTATCCCATTTTTTGGAATGTGGCAGTAATGCATATTTAAATGATGAGGGGCCTGTAGTGCTGTAATTTCTGCCCCATAAGCCCATGCCGGCATATTGAAGTGTTAATCCAAGTACGCCATCTTCTGCATGTGAATAGCTGGTTGTATGATCGGTAAACAATGCCATTCCAAGCTCATCATCTCCTTGTGTAACGTCTACCCAATTGACAATGATGTTGTTCTTTATGCTGTCCCAGGTATTGTAATAGGTATTATTCAGTTTGCTTTCCAGTACATCAAATGCAGCATTTTTATACAATTTTTGCTGTTTCAGGTTCAATGGAAACCTTGCTGAGAGTTTATATCGGTCATTGTAGAATGCTTTTTTGAGTTCCTCTGCTTTCCATTTTCCTTTCTGGTTATAATCCTGTCCAATTCCGGGACTTCCCTCCCAGCCGATCGTATTGGTTATGTCTATGCGTTCTTCGCCCTGCGTAACTGTAAGGTGTTGGGTAAAGGGGCTGCCGGCAATCTGACCCATGATCTTAAGCCTGGCCCTAAGCGGTCCGTTTTCTTCTATAGTGACATCGGCAGCATGATCTGCACTGGAATGCCAGGCACTGTCTGTATAAAAGTAGCCCTTCATTTCATTGAAATAGCCATTGGATTTGCTGGTAAATTCTTTTTTACCGGATCCTTTGAAGATCAGGCTTTCAATAGTTCCTCCTTTAGCCGGATTGATCAGGATAATGTACTTGTCATTTTCAATACGGTATTTGCCTTGTATATTGATTGCCAGGGTTTTGGAACTGGTCGGAGCAGCTTTTGTCCGCTCTCTGATCTGGTAAGTGGTGTAGCCTAAAGGTACTACATTTGCGCTGAACAGTAAGACGTTATTGCCAGCGGGATCTGTAGCCTGCTGGCAGAGCAGTTCCTTTCCTGAGGCATCGCAGATGACAGGACTTGAGAATTGTGGGCTGATCTTTACCGAGACTGTTTCTGTACGCGGAGTTGCAAGCGTATTATATATCTTGAACCGGGAAGATTGTGCTGCTCCGGCCAATAAGCCATTAATAACCAATATACTATCGGCCAGTCTGAGGGTGTTATCTGTCCAGATCCTGACCTGATCTGCCCAGTTTAATTTTTGTTCACGGTTTACAATATTATAAGGTACGATCCATGAATCATGATGTTGTGCAAGCATCAGATTTTGCCATGCCGGGATAAACTGGTCTGTGCCTATGTTTTTATCTGAAAATTCAGATTGTATGGCTATGAGCTTTTCTGCCATGATCAGCCGGTTCTCTGCTGCACGTGTGCGCTGCGCCAGTTTTTGCAGAATCTGGGCACCCCAAACAAGGCTTACCTGGACGTTCTCCTGGGTAAATTTCCAATCTGGTACCTGTTGCTTATTTGCAATATTGGCCATGTAATTTTTCCAGGTCTGGTATTCAAAATTCTTGGGTTGTCCGAGCCAGGGGCCGTTTTTCCAGCCTGCATCCTGAATGCACATGCCGACCGGGTTTTGTATGCCCTGAGATCTGGCTCCTTGCAGGTAATCCTTTGAATTGTTCCAGGCTATGGTTTGCCAGGTTGATCCCTTGAGCAGACTTTCTGTTTCGTATCTGGGTACGGTAAGTAATTTGGAACCGTCTGGCCCGGTCCAGTTGATCACCTCACCTCCATACGCACTGGTATATCCACCCCAGCAGGTATTTGGATTTTTTAGAGATGCGTATTTGTAGCCAAATGATTTTAAGATCTGAGGTAAGGCACTGGTAAAGCAGGGTTCTTCAGACGAGTATGTAACGAAGGTTGCTTCAGGGAAATGTTCATGAATTTTCTTTATGCCAAGATCCAGTTGTCTAATGATGGATTCTCCTTGCACATTAAAGAGGTAGCTTTGTCCGTATCCTGGATTTACAAATTCGATACGTCCGCCTGTGGACTGGTCTCTTGCATATTGTTTCAGTCTTTCGTATCCTGCTGCATCATTGTCTTTTGCATAGTCCCAGGTTATCGGTTCGATCTCCAGATTCAGCTTCCAAAACGGATTTTTGTCCAGCATATCACTGATAAAAGTGGTGTAGCCTGACGGATAATGGCCCCAGATGCCACCGTGATAGCCATCTATAAAGTAATTGTTTTGGGATTTAGCATTAAATGCCTGTAAACAAAGGCATAATGTAATGAACATTATGAAATGCTTTTTCATTGTGAGGTTTAAGTTTGGTTTTTCTGAATCGAAAGATAGGATTATCTCAATTAAATCGGGCAATATCATAAATATGTTGCAGCAAGATCAGTATTGAAATGGATTCATCTGGCGCTGCCCGGTCAGGAATTGTGATTATCACCGGAATACAGTTCAATGAATGGACTCCTCATTTCACTAACTGTATCCCGTCTTACAATGATTGTTGGTATATAACATTCCTGCTTTTATCTAATTTAGGATTGGTTATCTAAAACACCTCTCCCTATGAAAAGAAGACTTATACCATTATTGGGTATGCTAGGTATCTCTGCCGGCGCCACTGCCCAGCAAGTTGAACTCCAGAGATCTGTAGTAGCCAGTACGGGAGGATCAGCACAAATCAATAACACTATTGTACAATACACAATCGGCGAGGTTCTCATCGATGCAATAGCCAATTCTCCCTTGCTCGTTACGCAGGGATTCCAGCAACCTGAGATAGCTGGTAACGAAACCGCTCCTGAAATTGCATTTATAAACAGTTTTATTGTTTATCCTAATCCGGCATCGGGATCTACGAACCTGGAGTTTGACCTGATTAAGGATGGTGCGGTGGTTATGCAACTGGTAAATAATGCGGGTCAGACGATAAAAAGTGTTTCTGTCAACCTGCTGGCCGGAAAAGTTAAGTACAACTTTCCTATTTCCGGTTTCGCTTCGGGGCTTTATTATGTGGTATTGCAGGCGGGAAGCCGCAGGTATTCAGAAAAACTGGTAATTCAATAAGCTTATGAAACATAACATTTACCTCGTTGCGGGCCTGCTGGCCTGCCTGGTATGTGGGTACCAGAAAAGCGCTGCACAACAAGATAATACGGTGGTAAATACCGGGGCAGGCTTTCTTTTGTTAAGTCCTGATGCCAGAAATGGCGGTGTTGCAGAGGCAGGAACAGGATTGCCGGTAGATGCCAATTCTATGTTTATCAATGCAGCTAAACTCCCATTCGGACCAAAAATGAGCATAAGCGCATCTTATACGCCATGGATGAGGGAATTGACCAGGGAGTCTCATCTGGGCTATATTTCTGCTTACCGGCAATTGGAAGGCCGACAAGCCATTGGTGTTTCGATCAAATACCTCGATCTGGGAGCGGTAAACTTCAGAGATGAGGCAGGCACGCTATTAGAACAGTATAATGCAAGTGAGTTTTCCCTGGACCTGACTTATGCACGTAAATTTGGTGAGAGCTTTGCTATGGCGATGACCGGGCGCTATTTCCAGAGTGATATAGGTTCGGGAACTTACAATAATTTATTACTGAAAAGAACAGATGCCTTTGCTGCTGATGTTGCCATTTATTCGGACAATAAATCGGAAGATGGTGAGTACAGCCGCCGTTATAATTGGGGTGTTGCGTTGACCAATCTGGGTACCAAGCTCAAATATAGTGAGCAGACAACCACCTTTCTGCCTATGAATCTTAGAGTTGGCGGAGGTTATGCTTTATATTCTACTCCTGAAAACAGACTTACATTGTTAGTGGATGTAAATAAGTTAATGGCACCTACCCCACCCCGATATAAAAAAGATGGCATGGGCAATCTTACAGATGAGATTGAAAAAGGTAAGGATCCGAACAGAAGTGTTACGAGTGCGCTTTTTACTTCTTTTTTTGATGCTCCAGGTGGCTTTAGAGAAGAGTTCTCTGAATTTACCATAGCAGGTGGTCTGGAATTTTCTTATTTCAATTCTTTCTTTTTAAGAACAGGGTATTTTTATGAAGACCCCAGTAAGGGCAACCGGCAGCATTTTGCAGCAGGCCTCGGGTTCAACATCAATCCTGTAAGGATAGATATGAGCTATATCTTCCCTACTTCAGAAAGATTTGTCATGAAGAATACTATGCACTTTACCCTCAGCTTTACACCTGGCGGAATGTAATTATCTAAATATTAACCTAACTCTTATACCATAAATCTTTACGATTATGAAATCAATAAAAACTATATTAACCCTCTTTATTGCACTCATGTCCTGCCACATGGCTTTTGGGCAAAGTGGCTTCTCCGGTATCAATTATCAGGGAGTTGCCAGAAATACCAATGGGACTGTCTTATCGAATCAGTCCATCAAAGTTAAAATCTCCATATTGGGTGGTTCCAATAACGGATCTGTGCAATATATGGAGGAACATTCTCTGAATACCAATGCTTTGGGCTTGTTTACCTTACAGATTGGTAAAGGTACTCCGGGCACTGGAACTTTCGCTGCCATCCCCTGGCAGAATGTAAATCAGTATGCTAAAGTAGAGATTGCGCTTGGTGGCGGTTCTTATGTAGCATTGGGCAGTACACAGTTAATGAGTGTGCCTTTTGCATTGTATGCTGCTTCCGGGAATCCCGGACCGCAGGGTGCTACTGGTCCTCAGGGTACCCAAGGTATACAGGGTATAAAAGGCGACAAGGGAGATAAAGGAGATATTGGTAACGTGGGTGGTACTGGCCCCGCTGGGGCACAAGGTGTGCAGGGTTTAAAAGGTGATACGGGGAACAAAGGCGATAAAGGTGATATTGGTAACACGGGCCCTGTTGGTCCGATAGGCGCGCAAGGTATTCAGGGCGTTAAAGGGGATAAAGGGGACCAGGGCAATGTGGGCGCTCAAGGTATTCAGGGTGTTGAAGGAGACAAGGGAGATGTTGGTGCACAAGGTGTAAAAGGTGATCAGGGAGATGTTGGTCCGGTTGGACCTGTGGGTGCACAAGGTATACAGGGAGTTAAGGGAGATACGGGAGACGCCGGTCCTGTTGGCCCCGCAGGTGCAATAGGCCCCATGGGTATTCCCGGACCACAGGGTATTCAGGGTATCCCGGGAAACATTAACGCTTCGCCTGCCGGCGGGGATTTGTCCGGAACTTATCCAAACCCGGTTGTAGCCCAGCTTCAAACCAGACCGGTTTTAAATGCGGCACCTGCACTGAACGATGTACTGAAATTTAATGGCGTAGCATGGGCTCCTTCTCCTATCGGTGGCGGTGGTTTTGTATTGCCTTTTGCGGCAACTGAAAATAATGCTGCAACGTTATTTTCTCTGACCAATGATGGTGACGGAACATCGGTTGAAGGAATCAACAATACTACAACTTCAAGCATAGCTGCGATAAGAGGAATTGTAACGAATATTGCTCCCGGCGGATTTTCGTCGGCTGTAAGAGGAATAAATAGTGGTACTGGAGGCTTGGGTATTGGAATCTGGGGTTCACAGGATGGTAGTGGCTGGGGTGTATATGGGGTAACGCCTAACGGCCTTGGTGTTTATGGAAATTCTTCGGCAGGTGGTTATGGTGTATATGCCAATAGTAACACGGGTACGGGGTTGAATGCAACAAGTACTAATGGTATCGCTGCCAATATTGCAATATCTAACAATGCGAATAACAATAATACATTGAATGTAAGTACGCTGGGTAA
>Ga0126314_10001216_pt1 | contig 12268 bp, 11 predicted proteins | sample Plot105B_FD_92535 | JGI IMG/M metagenome (GOLD analysis project Ga0126314, IMG submission 92535) | Serpentine soil microbial communities from UC McLaughlin Reserve, CA, USA - Plot105B | ecosystem: Environmental > Terrestrial > Soil > Grasslands | place: USA: UC McLaughlin Reserve, Lake County...
CGCGAGGTCGCCAGCAACCCGAAGCTCTTGATCGCGCACCAGCCCACGCGCGGGCTCGACGTGGGCGCGATCGAGTTCGTGCACCGGCGGCTGCTCGAGGAGCGCGACAAGGGCCGCGGGATCCTGCTCGTGTCGCTCGAGTTCGAGGAAGTCCGAGCGCTCGCGGACCGCATCGTCGTGATCTACGAGGGCCAGATCGTGGCCGAGTTCCCGCCGGACGTCTCCGAGGAGGAGCTCGGCGTGGCGATGACCGGCGGTCGCGGGGGCAAGGCGGCGGCTTGAGCGCCACCGAGGATCCCGACGTCAGGGCCGTAACACCGGCCTCGCGGCTCGCGGGCTACCTCCGCGGTGGCGGCGTGATCGTCCCGCTGCTCACGACGCTGATCGCGTTCCTGGTGGGCGGACTCGTGATGCTCGTGACCGGCAGCGACCCGATCGCCACCTACGAGGCGATCTGGAAGGGCACCGGCCTCCAGTGGATCTTCCCCTGGACCACAGGCGCCGACCGCGACCTCGCGGCGTCGAACCTCCAGCAGACGCTGATCATCACCACGCCGCTGATCCTCACCGGACTCGCGGTGGCGTTCGCGTTCCGGGCGGGCCTCTTCAACATCGGCGGCAACGGCCAGTACATCGTCGGGTCGATCGCCGCGGTGTGGGTGGGTTCGTCATTCGCCGACATGTCGAGCTTCCTGCACATCCTGCTGGCGATCGTGGCCGCCTGCCTGGCCGGTGCGGTGTGGGCGGGGATCGCGGGCGTGCTGAAGGCCTTCGCAGGCGCCCACGAGGTGATCAGCACGATCATGCTCAACTGGATCGCGCTCTGGATCGGGGTATGGCTGTTCTCGCTCGGCGGGCCGCTTCAGAACGACGCGCAGAAGTCGATCCCGGTGTCGAACGACGTGGTGGAGGGCGCCAAGCTGCCGGTGTTCTGGGGCGACCCGGTGCTCCAGGGCCTCCACATCGGCATCTTCATCGCGCTGTTCGCGGTGGTCGTCTTCTGGTTCCTGCTGAACCGGTCCACCGCCGGCTTCGAGGTCCGCGCCGTCGGGTTCAACCCCGAGGCGGCGCGCTACAGCGGCATGAGCGTGGCGAAGAACTACATCCTCGTGATGGCGGTGTGCGGGCTGTTCGCCGGCCTGGCGGGCGGGATCGACGTGCTCGGCTGGCAGTTCCGGATCGCCACCAACGACATCCAGAAGCTCCAGCTCGGGTTCTTCGGCATCGCGGTCGCGCTGCTGGGCCGGAACACGGCCATCGGCACGGTCGCGGCGGCGCTCCTGTTCGGCTCGCTGCTCAGCGGCACGTCGCAGCGCAACCTCGACCCGACCATCTTCGAGCCGTCGCTGGCCGAGAACCTGACGTACATCATCCAGGGGCTCGTGATCCTGATCGTGAGCGCCGACGTGCTGGTGCTCACCATGATCAGGCGAGGACGCGGCGTGTTCAAGCGAGGTAGTCCGCCCGCCGTGGCGCGGGCGGACGGGGAGCCGGAACCGTGAGCGCATCGACGCTCGCAGCCGCGCGCACCGGCATCTCGGCCCGGACGGCCGCGTGGGCCGGCATCGTGCTCGGCGTGATCGCGGCCTACGTCGCGCTGCCGCCGATCATGATCCGCACGCCGGTGGTGTCGCTCCTGCTCGCCGCCGCGGGCGCGGCGGCCGGCGGCTACGCGGTCCGCGAGGGCGAGCGGCGGCTCGGCTGGATCGCGGTGGCAATGGCCGTGCTCGGCGCGGTGCTCGCCGTCATCGCGGTGAAGTCGGGCGAGGACAACCTGGACAAGGTGTTCGTGTGGTCGGCGCTCGCGGCCGGGATGCTCCGCTTCGCGACCCCGCTCATCTTCGCCGCGATGGGCGGCATCCTGTCCGAGCGCAGCGGCGTCATCAACATCGGGCTCGAGGGCATGATGCTGATGGGCGCCTTCTTCGGCATCTTCGGGTCCGACCTGACGGGCTCGTGGGTGGGCGGCCTTCTGATCGGCGCCGCGGCCGGCGCGCTGCTCGGACTGGTCCACGCCGTGGTGTCGGTCCACCTGCGCGCCGACCAGGTGGTGAGCGGCACCGGGATCAACATCCTCGCGCTCGGCGTGACCGGCTACGTCTTCATCTACCACTACGGCACGCAGGGCACCCCCGCCGAGGTCTCGCGCGTGCCGGACGTGACGCTGCCGGGCGTGGAGGACATCTCGTTCATCGGCGGCGCGATCGGGCACGCCAACCTGCTCACCTGGGCGGCGCTCCTGCTCGTGCCGCTCCTGACCCTGTTCCTGTTCAGGACGCGCGGCGGGCTGCGGCTGCGGTCGGTCGGGGAGAAGCCGCGCGCGGCCGACACTGTCGGCCTGCCGGTGATCCGGACCCGCTACATCGCGGTGATCAGCTCAGGCGCACTCGCGGCGATCGGCGGCGCGTACCTGTCTATCGCGCTGCTCGGCTCGTTCAACGAGAACATGACCGCGGGCCGCGGGTTCATCGCGCTCGCGGCGGTGATCTTCGGCGGGTGGCGGCCGTGGGGCGCGCTCGCCGGGGCGCTCCTGTTCGGCTTCTCGACAGCGCTCGCTCAGCGGCTGCCGGCCTTCTCCGAGTCCACGGCCGTGCTATTCCAGGCACTGCCATATGTCTTGACCCTGGTCGTGGTGGCAGGCGTCATCGCCCGATCCCGACCGCCCGCCGCAATCGGCGTGCCGTACGTGAAGGAGTAGTTCTTGGTCGTATCCAGGCTTGTCGTCGCCGGCCCCACCGATGAGAACATGGGGCGCCTCAGCGACGAGGTCGAGCTCTACCAGCGCACCTACAACACGCTGCTCCGCTCCAGCGGCGAGACGCACCTGCGCGTGCTGGAGCCGGCGCACCGCGCCATGGGCTCGAGCCTGCACCCGCTGGCCGACAGCGACGAGCCCGACCTCGGCGCGTTCATCTACGCGATCCGGCGCATGCCCGACTCGGTGACCGACCACGCGCAGCTCGTGATCCTCGGCCAGGAGCGGGAGGTGTTCGAGCGGAACGGCGTCTCGATCGACGGTTGGCAGGGGGTGGACGCGCCCGCGCGCCGGCGGCGCTGGTTCGACGCCGGCGACGGCACTCACGCCGTGCTGATCGCGAGCGCCTCGGACGTGGACGACCTGATCCCCACGCTCGTGGCGTTCCAGATCGAGTGGAACAAGCTGCGCGTGCGCCAGCGGGCCGCCGGCTGGCCGCCCGACCACGAGCCCACTCTGGAGGAGTGCGCGGAGGCGCTGGGCGGCACGACGGAGGACTGGGCGCGGCTGCGCGAGGCGTGGGGCGAGTGCTTCATGGCGCGGCTCCAGCTGATCGCGGACCAGCGCATGAACCTGCGCGTGCGCATGCTCGGCGGCACGCAGGTGGGCTACTCGCGGATGACGCGCCACTGGTGGCGGCCCGTGCACGACTCGCTCGCCGAGCAGGAGCTGGTCGACCGCCCGCTGTACTTCGTCAGCTCGAACACCCACAGCCTCGTGAACATCGCGACGGGGGTGGCGCGCGAGCGCGAGGACGTGCTCGTCAAGTTCGTGGAGCAGCTGCCGGAGGACGACATCCTCCGCACGGAGCTGGACGCCTTCCGCGAGGGCCGCACCGAGGGCTCGTGGGAGAACTTCCTGTACTTCGTGGCGCGCCTCTACTTCGACTCGCACGGCCAGGAGGGGCGCCAGGCGCGCCGGCGGTCGGAGGCCGAGTGCGGCGTGTCGCACATCCGGAGCACCACGGCGCTCCGCGTGCCTGCCCAGATCATCCCGCTGTCGAGGCTGCGCCGGGAGCGGATGGACCCGCGGCTCGGCGACGTGGACGCCGAGGCGCTTGGCGCGGCGGACGGCGTGATCGTGAACATCGACTATCCGCTCGGCGTGGCGGCGTACAACATCCTCCGCGAGGTGGCCGTGGACAGCGCGATGCTGCGCGGCGTCTACGTGCTCGGCAAGGCGGCGACCCTGAACGCGGACGTGGGCGACGTGATGCTCTCGACAGTCGTGCACGACGAGCACTCGGGCTCGACCTACTGGCTCGACAACGCGTTCAGCGTGGACGACATCGCGCCGGACCTGCGCTTCGGCAGCGGGCTCGACAACCAGCGCGCGGTGACGGTGAAGAGCACGTTCCTCCAGAACCGCTCCTACCTCGACTTCTACTACCGCGAGGCGTTCACGGTGGTGGAGATGGAGGCGGGGCCGTACTGCAACGCGATCTACGAGATCTCGGACGCCGACCGCCACCCGACGGGCGAGGCGGTGAACTTCTCGAAGCTGCCCGTGGACTTCGGGATCATCCACTACGCCTCCGACACGCCGTACACGCAGGCGCGCACGCTCGGCGCGCGCGGGCTGAGCTACTACGGGATGGACTCGACCTACGCGTCGTCGCTGGCGATCCTGCGCCGGATCCTGCGGCTCGAGGGCGCGCTGGAGTAGTCCGCCGGTGGGCGACCTGATCTACACGGCGCTGCAGTCGCTCGACGGCTACGTGGCGGACGAGCAGGGCGAGTTCGGCTGGGCGAAGCCCGGCGAGCAAGTCCACGCGTTCGTCAACGACCTCACGCGCCCGATCGGCACCCACCTGTTCGGACGACGGATGTACGGGGTGATGGCGGTCTGGGAACGGCCGGAGGAGCTACCCGGGATGACGGAGGCGATGCGCGACTTCGCGGCCCTCTGGCGAACGACCGACAAGGTCGTGTACTCGCGGACGCTCGACTCGGTCTCGACCGAGCGCACCCGGCTCGAGCGCGAGTTCGACGCCGATGCGGTGCGGGCGCTCAAGCAGTCCTCGGAGCGCGACCTCGCGATCGGCGGCCCCGAATTGGCCGCGTCCGCCTTCCGGGCCGACCTCGTGGACGAGCTGCAGATCTTCGTGGTGCCGGCGATCGTGGGCGGCGGGACCGAGTCGCTCCCGGCCGGAGTGCGCCTCGACCTCGAGCTCGTCGAGGAGCGCCGCTTCGACAACGGGACGGCGTACCTGCGCTACCGCACGCGCTGAGCCGCGAATCGCGGGCCCGAATGCGGGAGATTGGTCTCGCCCCGCGCAAGGAGGTGCGGGCCGTGCTCCGCCTCCCAGGGAACGTGGGAGCGGGCGTTGCAGTAATGGCCGACGAAGGCCCGTCGTGACCTGGTGGCGCTCCAGTTCGCGTGCGAGCGATGGAGAACGTGGCCGCCGAAGAAGACGGCGTCACCCTGATCGAGCACGGCCGGCCGCTCCCGCCCGGCGTACCTCACGGCGATCGCGGTGAGCCCGTTCTTCGACTCGTCGGGATCGTCGGCGCCGCTCACCGCCTGGATGTCGGCCAGGTGCACGTCGCCGCCGTGGCCCTTCGACTCGTCGGCGTCCGGGTAGACCGGCTCGTGCTGGCTCCCGCCGGTGATCCAGACGCAGCCGTTCTCCTCGTCGGCGCGGTCGAGCGCGACCCACGCCCCGACGAGCGTGTCCGGCTCCGTGATGATGTGGAAGGAGTCCTGGTGGTAGCCCTGTCCCGGACTGCCCGGGCCCTTGACGAAGGTCATCGACTGCAGCGCAAGCACATCCGGCCCGATCAGGCCGGCCACGACGTCGACGATCCGCGGGTGGAGCAGGTACCGCTCGTGGATCTCGAGCTCGCGGTGGAGCATGTGGACGCGGAGGACATCCGGGCGCTCCGTGACCAGCTCGTCGATGTGCTCGAGCAGCTCCTGGACCTCGTCTGGCTGGAGCACGCCGCGCACGATGAGATGGCCCTCCTCGCGGAAGCGAACGTGCTCGTCTACGGTGACCGCTGTCTTGTCCACAGCGCCTACCGTACGCTCCGTGCCCCGCAACCAGAATGGCCGCAATGCGCAGGTTGTTGTCTGAAATTGATCTATTGGGCGATGGTCTGCGGCCGGTGCGCATCAGCGCGGGCGCGGTCGTATACCCACCCGGCGGGCGGCTCGGGCCGCGCTGGCAGCATGACGTCGAGCTGGTGCTGCTCCATACGGGCAGCGCGCGGATCGCGGTCGACGAGGCGGCGCCGCTCGTCCTCCGGCCGGACTGCGTCGCCCTGCTGCTTCCGGCACACCGGGAGATCTTCCGGTTCGACGCCGCCGAGGCGACGCATCACTCGTGGGTGCAGCTCGGGCTAACGGGCCGGTGCCCGGCCCGCTCACCGACGCGCCGCGTGTCATCCCGGCTTCGAGTGGGCTCACCGAGCTGGTTCGCGCCGCGACCGCGGCGCACAGGCCGGCGGCGAGCGCGATCGCCGTCCAGGAGCATCTCGCCGCCGCGCTCGCGGCCGCGGCAATCTGGCGCTATCTCTCCGATGCCGAGGCGGGCGCTGGAGACCCCGCGGCGGTCGCCGAGCGCGCCCGCTGGCATCTCGACGCGCGAATCGCGGATCCCGGGCTCAACCTCGGCCGGCTGGCCGCGGCCGTCCACGTCACGCCCGCCCATCTCGTTCGGCGCTTCCGCGCAGAGTTCGGCACCACGCCGATGGCCTACCTGTGGCGACGGCGCGTGGCGGCCGGCGTGGAGCTCCTTACGAACACGGGCCTGCCGGTTGGCGAGGTCGCGCGCCGGTCGGGCTTCAGGTCCGTCTACCTTCTCCCGCCGGGTCAAGCAGGAGACCGGCCTGGCGCCCACCGAACTGCGCCGCCGCGGATGGTCGCGGGGGTCCTAGGCGCCGACCGGGTGCCAGGCCGTCTTCAGCTCCGTGAGGGCCTCGAGCCGGCTGAGCGGGTCGGCAGTTGCGGTCGCGTAGTCCTTCGAGGCGTCCGTGTGGCGAACGCGTGTGACCGACTCGGCGGCGAGCTTGTCGATCTCGGCGGCGAGCTCGCCGGAGGCATTCACGAGGGCATTGAGGGCGTGGTGACCCGCAAGGACCGGGGCCAGCTCTGCACGCCGCCCTGAGAGCAGGTTCACCACGCCGCCCGGCACGTCGGCGATGCCCATCACCTCGCCGAGGTCGAGGCCGGGGAGCGGTGCGTCATCCGAGAGCACCGCGACCACCGTGTTCCCCGCCGCGAGCGCCGGTGCCAGCTCCGCGATCAGCCCGAGCAGAGGCGGAGCGTCCGGCGCGACGATCCCGACCACGCCCGTCGGCTCCGGCACCGAGAACGACAGGAACGGCGCCGCCACCGGGTTGATGCCGCCCAGCACCGGCTGGAACTTGTCGGTCCAGCCGGCGTAGTGAACGAGCACGTCGATCGACGCCTCCACGTCCGCTCGCTCGGCGCCGATGTCCGCCGCCCGCGACTCGAGCGCCTCCGCGAAGCGGTAGAGGATCTGGCCGCGGTTGTAGGCGGTGCGGCCGGCCCAGCCGGGCAGCGCCTTGCGCGCCGCGGCCACGGCGTCGCGCACGTCCTTGCGCGAGCCGCGCGGGACGTTGAAGTCGCCGGACTTGTCGTAGCGGCCGGACTCCGAGCGCACGAACGCTCCGCCGATGAACAGCTTGTACGTCTTTTTGACCTGCAGGCGCTCGCTCACGACGCCACCCGCAGGTACGGCCGCAGCCCGGCCATCCCGCCCTCGCGGCCGAAGCCGCTCTCCTTGTAGCCGCCGAACGCGGCGGACGGGTCGAAGTGGTTGTAGGTGTTTTGCCACACCACGCCGGCCTGGAGCGCTGCCGCCACCTCGAAGGCCTTCGAGCCCTTGTCGGTCCAGATGCCGGCGGCGAGCCCGTATGGCGTGGAGTTCGCCTTCTCGATCGCCTCGGCCTGGGTGCGGAAGGTCAAGACGGACACGACCGGCCCGAAGATCTCCTCGGCGGCGATCCGGTGCGCGGGCGCGACGTCGGTGAACAAGGTGGGGGCGAACCAGAAGCCCCGGTCGGGCAGCTCGCATGCCACGCTCCGCCGCACGGCGCCCTCCTCCTCGCCGCTCGCCACCAGCGACTCGATCCGCTCGAGCTGCTCGCGCGAGTTGATCGCGCCCACGTCCGTGTTCTTGTCGAGCGGGTCACCGAGCCGCAGGCGGCCCATCCGGTTCCAGAGCTTCGACACCACGGTGTCGGCCACGCTCTCCTGGATCAAGAGCCGTGATCCGGCGCAGCACACGTGGCCCTGGTTGAAGAAGATGCCGTTCACGATCCCCTCGACCGCCTGGTCGAGCGCGGCGTCCTCGAACACGATGTTCGCCGACTTGCCGCCCAGCTCGAGCGTGAGCGGGATCTCGCGGCCGGCGAGCGCGGCCTGGATGTCCTTGCCGACGGCGGTCGAGCCGGTGAACGCGACCTTGTCGATGTCCGGCTCGCGCACGAGCGTCGAGCCGGCGGCGCCGTCGCCGGGGATGATCTGGACCACGCCGGGCGGCAGCTCCGCCTCCTGGATGATCTCGGCGAGGAGCAGCGCGGTCACGGGTGTGGTCTCTGCCGGCTTCAGCACCGCGGTGTTCCCGCACGCGAGCGCGGGGGCCAGCTTCCACGCGGCCATCAGGAGCGGGAAGTTCCACGGCACGATCTGGGCCGCTACGCCGACCGGCTCGACCTCGCGCCCGCCCATCCCGTAGGAGAGCTTGTCCGTCCAGCCCGCGTAGTGGAAGAAGTGCGCGGCGGCGAGCGGCACGTCCACGTCGCGCGACTCGCGGATCGGCTTGCCGCCGTCCATCGACTCGACCACGGCGAGCTCGCGCGCGCGCTCCTGGATCAGCCGCGCCACGCGGAACAGGTACTTCCCGCGCTCGAGCCCGCTGAGCGCGGCCCATGCGGGGTGAGCGGCCCGGGCGGCCTCGACGGCGCGGCGCACATCCTGCGCGCCCGCGAACGCCACCTCGGCAACCACGTCCTCGGTCGCCGGGTTGATCGACGGCACGCGCGTGCCGTCCACCGGGTCCTCGAACTCGCCGTCGATGAAGAGCCCGTACGAGTCGCGCAGCCGCACGTGGTCCGGGGACTCGGGCGCCGGCGCGTAGTCCCAGACGATGCTCGTGCGCTGTTCCTGGGTCGCCATCGCTTACTCCTTGGAGAAGTCCTCGGGCCGCGCGTAGTGCCCGGTCTCGGTCTTCTGGTACTGCATCAGCAGGTCGTTGAGGAGCGAGGACGCGCCGATGCGGAAGCGCTCGTTCGTGAGCCACTCGTCGCCGAGCGTCTCCTTCACGAGCACCAGCATGTGCAGCGCGGCCTTGCTGTGCGACACGCCGCCGGCGGCCTTCATGCCCACCACCCGGCCGGTGCGGTCCACGTAGTCGCGGATCGCCTCGAGCATCACGAGCACCACGCCCGGCGTGGCGCCCGTCGCGGCCTTGCCGGTGGAGGTCTTGATGAAGTCGGCGCCCGCCTCCATGGCGAGCATCGAGGCGTGGCGCACGTGGTCGTAGGAGCCGAGCTCGGCGGTCTCGATGATCACCTTCAGGTGGGCGTCGCCGCACACGTCCTTGACGCGCACGACCTCCTCCATCACGCGCGCGTCGTCGCCCGCGAGGAAGGCCTCGCGCGAGATCACCATGTCGATCTCGTCGGCGCCCGCGGCCACCGCGTCCTCGGTGTCGCGGAGCTTCACGTCGAGCGACGCCTGGCCGGAGGGGAAGGCGGTGGAGACGGACGCGGCCCTCACGCCGGTGCCGTCGAGCGCCTCCTTCGCCACGCCCACGAGTGACGGGTACACGCACACCGCCGCCACGGACGGGATCTCGGGCATCGTCGGGGCGGGGCACACCGCCTTCGCGCACAGATGCCGCACCTTGCCGGGCGTGTCGGAGCCCTCGAGCGTGGTGAGGTCGACCATCGATACGGCGAGGCGAATGCCCTGCTGCTTGGCGGTCGTCTTGATGGAGCGCTTGCCGAGCGTCGCGGCGCGTTCCTCGACGCCCACGCGGTCCACGTGTGGAAGCCGGCGGATCACCCCTTGAGTATGGCGGAGGTCCGCATCGACATAATCGCCGCGCAATGGCACGTGCGGCGGTGATCGTCATGGACGCCTGTGGAGTGGGCGCGCTGCCGGATGCGGCGGACTACGGCGATCCGGTTGACGCGAACACGCTGGCCCATGTCGCGGAGGCGGTGGGGGGGCTGGATCTCCCGGTGCTCGGCTCGCTCGGCCTCGGCAATATCACGAGCATCGAGGGGGTGGTACCGGTTGACCATCCGGTTGTGCACGGCCGGCTCCGTCCGCTCGGTCCCGGGAAGGAATCGACCACCGGGCACTGGGAGCTGATGGGGGTTGTGCCTGACCACCCTTTGCCCACCTACCCGACCGGTTTCCCGCCGGACGTGATCCGGGCCCTCGAGCGCGCGACCGGCCTCCGCTTCTGCTGCAACAGGCCGTACAGCGGGACTGAGGTGATCGAGGACTTCGGACCGCGCCACCTGGAGACCGGGGAGGTGATCCTTTACACCTCTGCGGACTCGGTGCTGCAGCTGGCCGCGCACGTCGACGTGTTGCCCGAGCCGGAGCTGTACGCGGCGTGCGAGGCAGCCCGCGGCGTCATGAGCGGTGAGCACGGTGTGGGGCGCGTGATCGCGCGGCCTTTCGAGGGCTCGCCTGGCAGCTTCCATCGCCGCGAGGGACGGCGCGACTTCGCGCTGCCGCCGCCCGGGCGCTCCTACCTCGACGAGATCCAGGACGCGGACCTGCCCGTGCACGCCGTCGGGAAGATCCGCGACCTGTTCGCGGGGGTGGGCATCACGGAGAAGCACGAGGGCGGCACAAACGCGAAGGGCATCGCCTCGACGACGAGCCTGCTCGAGCAGCTCGACGCCGGCCTGATCTTCGTGAACCTCGTCGAAACCGATCAGGTGTACGGACACCGGCACGACGCGGAGGGCTTCCACGAGGCATTGAAGGAGATCGATACCGCCGTCGCCGGCTGGCTCGACCTCCTCCGCGACGACGACCTCCTGATCCTCACGGCCGACCACGGCGTGGACCCGAACTCCGGCCATACCGACCACACGCGCGAGTACGCGCCGCTGCTGGCCCGCTTCGCCGGAAGCGTCGGCGGCCGCCACGACGGCCCACTCGCCGACGTGGGCGCCACAGTGCTCCGCCACCTCACCGGCCGCGACGCGCCGGCCCTTCCCGGCGAACCCTTCACACACCTCACCCCGCCGTAACACTCCCCGCGCCACCCTCCGGGTGTGGGGCGTCTCAGTACCGCATACGGGGAGTCAGCGGACACACACCCCGATGTACGGACCGCGCGGCTGGCGGCCCGGCAGCACGGACTCGTGACGAGCCGCCAGCTGGCGGCGGTCGGCCTCACCCGCAACGCGATCCGGAGGCGGGTGGCGAAGGGCCGGCTGCACCGCGTCCATCCCGGTGTGTACGTGGTTGGGAACCCACTTCTGACGCGCGAGGGCCGGTGGATCGCAGCTGTAATGGCCGCCGGCCCAGGCGCGGCTCTGAGCCACCCGGATGCCGCGGCCCTCTGGGACTTCTACGACGGAGTGGGCGCGCGTGTTCATGTGACCGCGAAGCGGCGGCGCTTCGTCGAGGGCGTGATCGTTCACCGCACCCGCCGCCTGGACCCGGACGAGGTGACGAACAAGGACGGCATTCCGGTCACCACCGTCGAGCGCACCTTCGTCGACCTCACGGACCAGCTGAACGAGGACCGCCTACTACGGGCAATGAGAGAGGCGGAGTTCAAGCGGCTCCTCGACCTCGACACCCTCAATGCCGCCGTTGAACGCGCCCACGGCCGCCGCAAACTCGCGGCACTGAAGCGGGCGATCGCGCAACACCGTCCGGGCCAGGTGATCCGCGGCGAGCTCGAGCACCGCTTCGCCGAGCTCCGGCGCGGCGCCGGCCTCAAAGAGCCCCAGACCAACGTCCCGATCAAGGCGCGCGGCAGGACCTACGTTCTCGACTGCTACTGGCCCGAGCACCGGCTCGCCGTCGAGCTGGACGGCCGCGACGGGCACGCGCGCGAAATGGCCTTCGAGTCAGACAGGCGCAGGGACGCTGCCCTCAATGCAATCGGTCTGCGGCTCCTCCGCTTCACATGGCAGCGCGTGAACTACGACGGCGCGGAGGTGCTCGCGGACCTCACCGCTGCCATGAACCTGTCCAGCTTGTCCCGGTCGAGGTCGTAGCCCTCGCCGGTGCGGATGCCGGAGCAGAGATCGAGCGCGAACGGGCGCACGGTCTCGATCGCCTCGACCGCGTTGTCCGGGTTCAGGCCGCCGGCGAGCCAGACCGGCACGTCCACCGCCTCGCGGATCTGGCGGGAGATCGCCCAGTCGTGCCGGCGGCCGGTACCGCCGAGCTCCTTCACCTTCAGCGAGGGGTTGCCGGAGTCGAGCAGGATCGCGTCGACATCCGGCGCCGCCTTCCGTGCGTCGTCAAGAGACTCCGGACCGGTCACATGGATCACCTGGA
>Ga0126314_10001218_pt1 | contig 12262 bp, 14 predicted proteins | sample Plot105B_FD_92535 | JGI IMG/M metagenome (GOLD analysis project Ga0126314, IMG submission 92535) | Serpentine soil microbial communities from UC McLaughlin Reserve, CA, USA - Plot105B | ecosystem: Environmental > Terrestrial > Soil > Grasslands | place: USA: UC McLaughlin Reserve, Lake County...
CGGTGCCGTCGGTGTCCTGGTCCCGCGGCTCTCCGGGCTGGCGGCGCTCGGGCTGGTCTGCCTGATGGCGGGTGCGACCCTGACCAACCTTTTCGTCCTCGGCGCGAGCCCGTTGCTGCCGCTCGTCCTGCTGGTGGTGAGCGCCCTGGCCGCCTGGGGCCGGCGGGAGCGGACTAGGGCCCTCCTCGGTGGGATCTGGCGCTGAGCGCAGCCACGCCGCGGGTTCGGAGCGACACCCGCGGGCCGACCGGGGACGAGTATCGTCGGAAGGGAACCGTCATGGCAGACAAGAACAACGAAGCTCGAGGATACCAGCAGCCGGCTCTGCCGGCGCCGGATCTCAGGGCGCTGGACAGGCTGGTCGGCGCGTGGGAGGTGTCCGGAGATTACGTGGAGGGAACGTCGACCTTTGAGTGGATGGAGGGCGGCTTCTTCCTTCTCCAGCGCTACGACTTCGGGAGGCAAGACGGACACAGGATCAAGGGCATCGAGGTCATCGTCCCCCAGCCTACATGAATCGACACACCCTAGAGCAGTTCGTCGGGGAGAGCTATTATCCTGGATCATCCGCCCCGAGTCATCGGGGAAAGTCTCTGCCTCCAGGGGCGGGCCTCCTCCAGTTGCCCGGCGAGCGCGAGCAGGGACGCTTCGCCGGCAGGCCGGCCGACGAGTTGGACGCCCAGCGGTAGGCCGTCTTCCCCGTGAAAGAGCGGCAACGAAATGGCCGGCTGGCCGGTCACGTTCCACAACGCGGTGTACGGAGTGAAGCGGTCGCTGCGGGAGAGGGCGTTCCGGGGGTCGGGTCGCTCCATGCCCATTATGGTGCCGATCGGCACCGGCCGCTGTGCCAGAGCCGGGGTGAGCAACACGTCATAGGCCAGTGCAGCTCTGACGACCCTGCGGGCGAGCCGCTGGAGGTCGGCGAGCGACCTACGGTAGGAGATGGCGTCCAGGGCGCGCCCCTTCTCGTAGAGAGCCCAGGTCAAGGGCTCAACGTCCTCCGGAATAGTCGGACGCCCGAGAATACCGGCCCCGTTCACGACGCCATCCGCCGCCAGCACCGCCCACACGTCGTCGAACGCCTCCCTCTCTTCTTCGGTGAGCGGTGCCAGGTCGAAGGTCTCGACGTGATGGCCGAGGTCCTCTAGGAGACCAGCGGCATCCTCGGCGGCACGGGCACAGACGGGATCCAGGTCGGCGGGGACCGGTGGTTCGAGCATGAGACCTACGTGCAGGGCCGAAGGCGTCACGCCTGCCGTTTCGCCGAAAGGATTGGCAGGCGGCTGCGCCCATGTGGCGTCCCCTGGCTCATAACCTGCGAGAACGTCGAGGAGGGTGGCCGTGTCGGCGACGGTGCGCGTCAGGACGCCCTCGGTCACGAGCGGATCGTCGCCGCGGTCAGGGGCGAATGAGATGCGTCCCCTGGAGGCCTTGAGGCCCACAAGTCCGCAGCAGGCGGCGGGGATGCGCAGCGAACCGCCCCCGTCGCTGCCGTGGGCCAGGGGGACGACGCCGGCGGCGACCGCGGCGGCGGAGCCTCCCGAAGAGCCACCGGGCGTCCGGGAGAGGTCCCATGGATTGCGAGTAGGGCCACTCAGGCGCGGCTCGGTGGTCGGCAGGATACCGAACTCGGGCATCGTGGTCCTGCCTATCAGGATAAACCCCGCTTCCTCGAGCCGCCCTATGGTGGCGGCGTCGTGGTCGGCGATGTAATTCTGGAAAAGGGCCGAGCCGATGCGCATGGGCAGTCCTTCCTGAGGGGTCCCGTCCTTAATTGCGATCGGCACACCGGCGAAGGGCCGCGAGTCGTTAGGGGAGATCTCCTCGGCTACTGCGAGCGCCCTCTCGGCATCCGCGAACAGGAAGGCGTTGACGCGAGGCTCGCGCTCCTCGAGTCGCCTGAGTGCAGCATCAACGAGCTCTCGGGCGTGTACCTGGCCCCAGCGGAGCAGCTCCGCGAGCTCGAGCGCCGGCCGTACGAGCAGCCCGCCGATCGTTCCTGGATACTCTGTTCCGTCTGGCACTACAGGACTTCCAGCGCGTGACGGAGCTCCGTGGCGACGACCCCGAAGCCCGCCTGCTCGAGTGTCAGACCTGAGGTGGCGATGTTCACCTTGGTCAGGGCGAGGGTCGCGCCGAGCCGGGGTAGTCTCGGCCCCGCACCGTCCACGAGAAAGAAGGCGAGGACCTTGAGCTCCTCGGTGGTTTCGAAGCCGCGTCTTGCCAGGCACTCATCCATGAACAGCGGACTTATGCCCTCGCCGGTGTGCCACACGAGCTTGCCCGCGCCTGCGGCGCGGACCGCGCCGAGGGTCTCCCCGACGAGTTCGTCCGCCCGCTCCTCGTTGGGGGCCGAAGAGCGCCACACCCTGCTTTGGACCAAGCGCATGGGTAGGTGCACGAGCAGGCGCCGCTCGTCCCCCATGCACACGCCGTCGAGCGGGACGTAAACCCAGCGCTCAGACTCCCGGCGAACGGCTTCGTCGGTCCATTGTTCGCCCGCGCTCACGTAATGAGCGTAGTGGAAGGACCTCCGTCCGGCAAGGCCACCGGGTGGCCAGATCGAGCGTCACACGGTGCCACCTGTTAGACACCACTCAGATCTCCTCGCTTCCGACCACGCTCGCAAGAGAGAGACTTGGCTCTCCCCAGTAGCCGGTTGTAGGTCGAAGAGGTCGGGGTTACGTCAAGGACCGCGAGCGCGTCGTGGTGCCAGTTGCCGTCGGGGTTCAAGAGCACCATGTAGGCAAGGTCCTCCGGCGGTGCCTGCTTCGCCGAGCGCGGCGAGGGGTAGAAGGTCGGTCCGGTCTTAATGTAGCCATCAGTATTCTCTCCTTTCGTTCAGGTTCACCACGGTCCTTACCATCGGCGATTTCTCCTATCGATCTATCGGATGGTCTCGAAGAGAGGGTAAAGGCTGGCGAGGGCGCCCCGGTCGTGCTGCGCCCCTCAAGGACCTTCCTCCTAATACTGGCTCGAACGAGACCTGCGACTATTCCTGTTGAGCCATCGCTAGGACCTGTTCCCTGGTGATCTCCATGTCGTGGACCTCGCGCGCGTGCTTGCGCACATTGGCCACCAGTTCATCATCGGTTCTCCCCCGAATCACGTGCCCGCAATCGCACCGCATAATCTTCGCCATTGGTGTCACCTCCTTTCCTGGGCGTATATTACGCCGCGCCCGTTGCTAGAATGTTGGCAGCATGTTGTGGAGAGGCTGGGGAAGGCCGCTCAGAATCTACTTAACCGGCCGGGTAATCGTCGAGGACAACGGCACCATCCTTCTCGACGAACGACGATTGATGGGAAGGCAGAGCCGCCTTGCCTTCGCCCACTTGGTCGGTGAGCACCTTAGGGCCGTATCGCGGGACGAGTTGGCCGAGGAGCTTTGGCTAAGCACGGTGCCTCCTTCCTGGGAAAGGTCGCTAAGCGCTCTCATTAGTAAGCTGCGCGCTCCTCGCTAGCATCGGTATTCCCGACGTTGTCCTTACCGGGTCATTCGGCCACTATCAGCTATGGCTGCCGGCCGACGTCTGGATCGACGTGGAAGCCGCGAGCGAGGCCATCGACCGCGCGGAGAGCGCGCTGCGGGGAGACAAACCGCAGGAAGCTTGGGGATGGGCGCAAGTTGCTTACCAGATCTCCCGAAGGTCCTTCCTGATGGGCGAGGAGGGACCGTGGGTGACCCTGAAACGTTCCGAGCTGCGCGAGGTGCTCGTGCGGGCTCACGAATGCCTGAGTGAGCCGTCGGTCTGGCACACAGAGCCAGAATACGCGGTGAAACACGCCAAGGAAGCCGTAGCCATCGAACCTTTCCACGAGACGAGCTACCGGCTCCTCATGCGGGCCCACGCCACGGTGGGCAACCGGGCAGAGGCCCTACGTGTCTACGAGCGTTGCAGAAGACTCTTTTCAGAGGAGTTCGGCGTGCCCCCATCGCCCCAGACCGAGGCCGTGTATCGGGACATTTTGAGATCCTAACCTCAAGACTGGACATCGTCCTCTCGACGACGTGGAAGGTCAACTTTCCGCCCGGCGTTGTCGCGTCGATGCGCTCGCGCAAGCGGGATCCACCGAGGGTTACTCGTCGGCCGAACGCGCGGCGAGGTCCGTGAGGCGGGACATCGCGGAATTCGTCGCCGGGTAGAGCGAGCGGTAGACCTCGTAGTACTCCTCGTATATCTTCGTGAGCTCCGGGTCAGGCTCGGCGGTCTCCTCTCGCAGTTTCACCACGGAACACGCCTCGTCCACGCTGGCGTAGGTACCTGAGACCACACCTGCCAGGAGTGCAGCACCGAAGGCTGGTCCCTCGTCTGCGACGGTGCGGCGTATGGGTGTACCGTAGATGTCTGCCTGGAGCTGACGCCACAGATCGCTCCTCGCCCCGCCGCCGGTGGCCCTTACGTCCTCGACGGGTACACCGAGCTCCTGCATGATCTCCAGAGAGTCGCGCAGGGAGAAGATCACACCCTCCATCAAGGCACGGGTCATGTGCTCCACACTGTGACGGGCGGTGAGCCCGAAGAAAGCGCCCCGAGCTTTGGAGTCGAGGTGTGGCGTCCGTTCACCCGAAAGGTAAGGCAGAAAGACGAGCCCTTCTGAACCGGGCCGGACGCCCGAGGCCGCCTCGACCAGTTCATCGTAGTCGCCCCCGAGCGTCTCGCGCCACCAAGAGAGGGACCCTCCGGCAGAGAGCGTGACGCCCATCAGGTGGTAGGCGCCAGGCACGGCGTGGCAGAACGCATGCAGGCGGCCAGACGGGTCGGGGTTGAAGTCGCTGGCGTGGGCGAAGAGAACGCCGCTCGTGCCGACAGAAGAGTTGACGAGCCCGGGGCCCACGATGCCCGTCCCGACGGCCGCCGCTGCGTTATCGCCGCCGCCCGCGGCCACCGGGATGCTCTGCGGCAAGCCAAGCTCCTCGGCCACGCTCGCGCGGAGGACGCCAGTGCTCTCGGGGCCTTCGTAGACTTCAGGCATCCAGCTTTGCGGGATCTCCAGAGCATCCAGGATCTCACTCGACCAGTCGCGGGCCTGTATATCCAGTAGCAGGGTGCCCGCCGCATCCGAGGCGTCCGTGGCGTACTCGCCTGTGAGGTGGAGCCTTACGTAGTCTTTGGGCAGGAGCACGTGGGAGATCCGCCCGAAATTCTCCGGTTCTTCCTCTCTTAACCAGAGGATCTTCGGTGCTTGGAAGCCTGTGAGGGCCGGATTGCCGGCGATCGAGATCAGACGCTCCTCCCCCACCGCACTGGTTATCTGCCCACACTGCCTGTCGGTGCGCTGGTCGTTCCACAGGAGCGCGGGCCTTATTACCTGGTCCGAGGCGTCGAGGAATACGGAGCCGTGCATCTGTCCGGTGAGCCCGATGCCTACCACCCGCTCTCCTGCCTCTGCGGCGACCTTTTTCAGCGCCACTTTCGCGCCCTCCCACCAGTCTGCGGGGTTCTGCTCGGTCCAGCCCGGATGCGGGCTGTGGAGCGGATACTCCGAGGAGGCTTCGGCGACGATCTCTCCCGACTCGTCCACAGCGACAGCCCTGGCGCCGCCGGTCCCGACGTCGAGGCCGACCAGGACGCTCATGCCTCTCTCCTCCTGCTGGCGCGCGTCTCCTTGCGGCGGCTGGAGATCTCCGCCTCATAACCTTCGTCCATGCCGAGCGCGGCATAGACCGCCTTCTGGCCAGCCAGGGCGTCGGCCCGACTTCTCGCCACGCGCATGGCGTCGCGGTCTATCTTCCTCGCCAGGTCCCAGACAAACTCCCACTGCAAGATGGCGCGCCTGACGGCGGCCACCTGATCTTCCGTGTAAGGATAGAGGTCAAAGCCGATGATCTCGCCTTCCTCGCCGTAGCCCGTGTCCTGGAGCGTCTGGGCTAGCTCTAGGGTCTGCATGAAGAAGTTGGTTCCGACCACGTTGTCGTCGTCGAAGGTGCCCCAGCCGTCGTTTCCGTGCTGGTGGCCAAGCTTGTGCTCCGAGGCCAGGAGGTCGGCGTACTCGGCCAGGTTCTCGCCGTTCATTATGAGGTGCTGCCAGTCCATGTTTACCTGCAGGTTGGTCGTGTCCACCCCGAGAGCGTTGACCTTCTGGATCGTAAATAATGTCATGCCGATATTCTGCATGAGTATCTTCATCGCGGGCTCTGAGTTCTTATGCTCGAGAAAGACCTTCACACCCTTCTCGTTCGCATGGTCGGTCAGCTTGGCGACGCCCTCGACAAAGCGCCGCCAGACTTCCGCATAAGGACGCTGGAAGGTGTAGTTGTAGCCCTCCGCGCCGGGCCAGATGATGAAGTTAGCCCCTACTCGCGCGCAGAGGTCTATTCCGCGCCGGAGGGTTTCTATGCCCCTGCGGCGGAGCCCCTCGTCTGGGTTTATGAACGCGCCCAGCGCGTAGGTCGGGTCGGGGTGGAGGCCGGCGGCGATCACGGGCAGGTCCATGTCGTGGGCGACGAGGACCTGCAGGACTTCATCGACGTTGTCCTCGTTGATCTCACCCGGGTAGTGGTACTCGAGCCCTTCGAGGAGGTCGTGAAGGCCATCGGCGACACGCTCCGTCTTCTCGACCATCGGCTCGTCCGCGACCTCATTGTGGTAACCCGGCGGCACAAAGCGGGTCACAGCCGGGCCGAAAGCCCATATCCCAACAGAGTTCTTGATCATGAGCCTCTCCTTTCCAAAAGGCGCGCTGGCACCCCCGTTCCAATCATAGCCCGAACCTTGCAAGCATTTCAGCGTGTCAGCTTTTTGTATTCGCCTTTAACCGCGTGCGCGATTTGCGATAGGTCGATACCTCTACACATCGCTTTAGTACGGTCGAGCTTGCCGCCGAGTTTGTCCGGGGTCATGATGCGAGAGATTCCTTGTGGAGAGCCTTGGGAGGCCATTGCCCTCTTATGTGCAGCGAGCAGCATCATGGTGCCACGAGAGGGTGTAGGATTGTCCCGGTTGGCGTTCTTGGGGTGAGGAGGCAAACGGCCGTGGAGCTAGATCTTGACAACAAGTCTTTTGTGGTTGGCGGCGCGAGCAGCGGGCTAGGCAGGGCGGTAGCGGCGCAACTGGTTGCAGAGGGCGCCAGGGTTCTCCTGGTCGCACGCAATGATGACGCCATCCAGGAGGTGGCGCGAGAACTCGGCGAGCAGGCTGTGAAGTGTGCGGCGGACGTCTCCCAACCATCGGGCGTAGACAAGGTCGCCACGGTCGCGGTCGACCGCTTCGGCACGCTCGACGGTGTGCTCGTGAACGCCGGTGGCCCGCCCTTCGGGCCAGCGCTGGAGTTGACCGACGAGCAGTGGCTCTTCGCCTTCCGCCTGCTCTTGGGCGGACCCGTACGGCTACTGCGCACCCTCGTGCCGCAGATGAACGATGGCGCCTCCGTGCTCTTCATCACCTCTTCATCGGTGCGCGAGCCCATACAGGGCCTCGACGCCTCGAACGTCCTGCGCCCCGGGGTGGCTGCGCTCGTCAAGTGCCTGGCGAAGGAACTCGGGCCCAGGGTCCGCGTCAACAGCATGGCCCCCGGGCGCATCGACACCGCCCGATCCCGCTCGCTCGACGAGGCGCGGGCCCAGGACTTCGGTATCTCGACTGAGGAGCAGCGCCGCAACGTGAGCGAGGAAATCCCCATGGGCCGCTACGGTGAGCCGGCGGAGCTAGGGAGGGCGGCGGCCTTCTTGCTCTCCCCCGCCGCCTCTTATATTACCGGCGTCTCCCTACAGGTCGACGGTGGGCTCGTCTCCGCCGTCCCATGATGGATCAGGCTTCAGATATCAGGATTCGCGAACCTGGTGTTGGCGCTGCTGCTCGCGTTCGCCAGCTTCTCCTGTGTGGGAGAGCAGGCCGGGAATGTAAGAGGCGGCGGGCAATCAAGCGCCACGAAAGCGGCGGCAGAAGCGAGGGTCGAGGGCACCCACGGCTCATCGACTCAGGCGAGCACCTCCGCAAGCGCGACAGGCGACGCAGAGCAATACAGGCTCAGTTGTCGGATACAAACCCACATCTTCAAAGAAGATATGAGTAAGGCCGAAGTCAAGGACTTCACCTCCCGGATAACCTACCGAGTTCAAGCCAACCTGAACGGGACGGCCACAAGAACTTGGGTGATCTCCCGGATGTCCCTGCCTACAATGGTCTTTGCGGCTAGTCACAGCATCAACGTTCAGGCATCAGGATTACCTTGCAAAATTGCGAGGCCCATGATGCTGTGCCAGAATCGGCTCTCCAGCTTTTATGAGAGGAGAGGTTGTGGTCTTCGAGTTCTCCGAGAAAACCAAGGACTTTCGGGCGCGGATCGAGGCGTTCATGGACGAGCTCGTCTACCCGAACGAGGCGAAGTTCCACGAACAGCTAGAGGCGACCGGGAGCCGGTGGTCTGTGCCCCGGGTCATGGAGGAGCTCAAGGAGGAGGCGAAGGCGAGGGGGCTGTGGAACCTCTTCTTGCCTGACTCGGACCTCGGCGCCGGCCTCACTAACCTGGAGTACGCACCGTTGTGCGAGGTAATGGGCCGCAGCCCCATAGCCCCCGAGGTCTTCAATTGCAACGCCCCAGACACGGGCAACATGGAGGTACTCGTACGCTACGGCACGGAGGAGCAGAAAGAGCGGTGGCTAAGGCCGCTGCTCGACGGTGAGATACGGTCCTGTTTCGCGATGACCGAGCCGGATGTTGCCTCCTCCGACGCGACGAACATCGAGGCGCGCATAGAGAGGGACGGGGACGAGTACGTGGTGAATGGAAGGAAGTGGTGGATCTCGGGCGCCGGAGACCCGCGGTGCAAGATCTCCATCTTCATGGGCAAGACGGACCCAGACGCGCCTCGCCACGAGCAGCAATCCATGATCCTGGTCCCGCTCGATACGCCAGGCGTAGAGGTAGAGCGAACCCTCCCCGTCTTCGGCTACGACGACGCCCCTCACGGGCACGCGGAGATCTCCTTCGACAACGTGCGCGTGCCGCAAGAGAACATCATCTGGGACGAGGGCAAGGGCTTCACCATCGCCCAGGGACGCCTCGGGCCGGGGCGCATCCACCACTGCATGAGGCTCATAGGCGTCGCAGAGCGGGCGCTCGAGATGATGTGCAAGCGGGTCAAAGGGCGGGAGACGTTCGGGAAGCCGCTGGCGGAGCAGGGTGTCGTACAGGCCTGGATCGCAGACTCCAGGATGGAGATAGAGCAGGCGCGCCTCCTGACCTTGAAAGCGGCCCACATGATGGATACTGTAGGCAACAAAGAGGCCAGGGCCGAGATCGCCATGATCAAGGTCGTCGCACCGAACGTGGCCCTCAACGTCCTCGACCGGGCTATACAGGCCCACGGGGGCGCGGGGGTCTCGGACGACTTCCCGCTTGCCTACCTCTGGGCGAGCGCCCGTACCCTGCGCCTCGCCGACGGCCCCGACGAGGTCCACCGCGCCGCGGTGGCCAGGCTCGAACTCAAAAAGAACCGTCGGCACAAAACAGAGTCGTAACGATGAGAGGAGGAGAATATCGCGAGCAAGAACTCCGTGCTCCTCGGCATCAAATACGAGGCCGCGCGAATAGGCGACGTGGGTGAAGCCGCGCTCGCCGATATCGAGGAGCAGATAAGAAGAGAGATCGGCGACGGCTGGGAGTCGGATGACCGCGTGATCAGGGGACGTAACGCCGTAAGGCGAGAGCACGGACTGCCCGGACTCGGGGAGCCGGGCGACCGACCTTCTCCGCTCAGAGACCTGAAACGTCCGCTCTGGCGCAGGCTCTTTGGGAGGTAGGCTACTGGCAGGCTTGCACAAGTGAGGCGTTCGGGCTCGTAAGCATACAATAAGGACGTAGGCGCGCAACGGTTGTGGAGGCGAGATGGCGATAGAGATGACAGGCGGAAGGATCGTCAACGAGCGAGGTACGGTCGTTACTTTCAGGCAGCGGTGTGAGGCGTGCGGCTACGTCTTCGACTGGAACAAGACTACCATCGTGCCAGCTTACGGCTCTCGAAAGGTACGACCTTTCACGTGTCCCGAGTGCGGGAACTACCAGGAGGTACAGGCTCGTCATTACAACCCCACTCGGCAATGAGCGGTCTATATTCAGATCAACGCCTGTGGCACGCGCTCCTAACAGCAGGCTCCGAACTGCTCGTGAATAGTCCAGGTGAGTATTCAAGAACCTTGTAATGCCCTTCGGCCGGGCGTATATTGGTCCAAGATGGCTCGCTCTGGGAAAGGTAGGCTCCAATAGGGAGGAGTACCCATGAATGTCATCAGGTTGCAAGAACATGAGCATCCTGCACGCCCGGACCATGACCTGCGTGGCAGAAGCGTCCTGGACTCAGGCGACCACCAACTCGGATACGTGGCGAACCTCTTCGTGGATGAGGACGAGAGGCACCTGCGCTTTATAGATGTGGTGCCACAGGACTGGCTGGGGAGGGAGAGGACGCGTCATCACCACCTGGTCCCCATCGAAGCGCTGATCTTGCCTGCCGAGGCGAGCCGGCGGGACATCTATGGCTCAGTGGAGCTGCAAGTGAACAAGGCGACTGTAGAGAGCTCCCCGACGCTCGCGCCCTCCTCAGAGGCACCCGATTCCGAGTTACAGGAGGCCGTTCGTCAGCACTACGGCTACGGCTAGTGTAAGCCGCGCTGCCCTACCGGTTCAGAGGAAACCACTTAGAAAGAAGATGCTTGGTGACCAGGCGCGTCCGCCCGTGTCAACCGCGTGATTCAAGCCCTCTACTCGTCAGCGCGTCGAGGTCCGTGATGTCAACGCCCCACTCCCTACTCCCCTGCTCTAGCCATGGTTCCATATTACCGCCAACCGCTCCAAGTGCACCTCCCTAGCGGCGAAGCCAACACTGTCCAGTCGAGCGCTAAAGCGGGAGCTAGTTTCAGCACATGATGGTTCCATCACACATACTTCCCCGCTTTGCGCACGCGTTTGCGGTGCCGTTGAACCTCCGCTGTTTCAGATGCACTCCGCCTAGCTTCCTTCCGATCCGCACTGCTTTGTCGGAGCAAAGAGTTAGTTGTTTTCCTTTGCTATCCTTTCTCAACAATGGCGGCGCTTCCGCCAGGGGGAGGTCGTTGCGCTGAAAGTGGGGATCACGCCATCGCCGAGTTGCGGCTTGCGGAGCTGATCGCCGCCCTCTCTCAGGTTACTGATCTGGGCATGGGCCAGCCTCCCGAAGAGGCTGCCCGCTCGTGTCTCCTAGCTACCAGTCGCGCCCGCCAACGGGGACTCGACGAGCGAGATGTCGTGAGGTCTACTACGCAACTTTGCTGCAACACATCGGCTGTACCGCTTATGCTCATGAGACGGCCGCCTTGTTCGGCGGTGATTACATCGCCGTCGTAAGAGCCGGCGGCGCCAGGATTGATTTCGCTAACCCGAAGGAGGCGCTCCTCTTCTTGGTGTTCGAGCTCGGAAAGGGCGCCAGGTCTCTCGGTCGAGCGCGAGCCGTGATCGCGGCCTTCAGCATGGGACAAAAGTTTGACGAGGAGTTAGCCCGCTCCAACTGCGAGGTAGCCGTCCATATGACTCGACGGCTAGGTCTGGGCACAGGCGTCCAGCGCAGCCTGAACGAGATCTACGAGCGCTGGGACGGCAAGGGCGACCCGCAAAAACTATCCGGCGACGACATAGCCTTGCCGGCAAGGTTCGCCCAGGTCGCGAGCCAGGCGGTGCTCTTCGACGGCCTGGGCGGGCTGGAGCTCGCCAGCGAGATGATACGCCGACGAGCTGGTAGTGCGCTAGATCCATCCATCGCCGATACGTTCTTGCGCCACGGTCGCGAGCTGCTCGCGGAGATCACCTCCTCCGATGCATCCATCACCGTCATCGAAACCGAGCCAGAGCCCCGCCGCCGGATCGCGGAGCTCCGCCTTGACGAGGTGGCGCGGGCCTTCGCCGATCTCGTCGACTTGAAGTCGCCCTTTATGCACGGACACTCGGTCGCGGGGTCGCAGCTCGCGGAGACCGCAGCAGCGAACCTCGGTCTCACTGAGGACGAAGTCGTTTGCGTCCGCCGCGCGCGGGCCTCTTACACGATCTCGGTCGGGCTGGTGTGCTGAACGGAATCTGGGACAAACACGGCCCGCTAACCGCAACCGAGTGGGAGCAGGTACGGCTTCATCCTTACCACTCCGAGCGGATCCTGTCGCGCGCGACGGTCATCGACGCGCTAGGTGAGACAGTGGACCTGCTCGGGTGGTCGTACGGCGCTATCTGCGCGCTGGAAGGAGCTCTGCGCAGCAGACGGGTACGTGACCTCATACTCTACGAGGGAACCTTC
>Ga0126314_10001219_pt1 | contig 12253 bp, 11 predicted proteins | sample Plot105B_FD_92535 | JGI IMG/M metagenome (GOLD analysis project Ga0126314, IMG submission 92535) | Serpentine soil microbial communities from UC McLaughlin Reserve, CA, USA - Plot105B | ecosystem: Environmental > Terrestrial > Soil > Grasslands | place: USA: UC McLaughlin Reserve, Lake County...
AGAGGTCGCCCGGATCCTCTCCGAGAGCCGTCGCGCGCACGGCGCGGCGGACAATCTTCGCCGAGCGCGTTTTCGGCAGCGCCGAGACGAAGAGCACGCGCTCGGGCGCGAACGCCTTGCCGAGCTCGCGCGCGGCGAAGGCGCGCAGCTCGGCGGCCAGCGCGTCGTCGGGCTCGACGCCGGGGACGAGCGAGCAGAAGATCCACGCCACCTCGCCCTTCAGCTCGTGCGGCACTCCGACCGCCGCCGCCTCGGCGACCGCCGGGTGCGCGACGACCGCCGACTCAAGCTCCGCCGGCCCGACGCGCTTGCCCGCGATGTTGAGCGTGTCGTCCGAGCGCCCGTGCAGGAACCAGTAACCGTCCTCGTCGATGGACGCCCAGTCGCCGTGCACCCAGATCCCGGGCAGCCTGCGCCAGTAGCTGTCCAGGTAGCGCTCGCGATCGCGCCAGAAGCCGCGGGTCATGCCGGGGAACGGCTTGCGGCAGACGAGCTCCCCGACCTCGCCGCGGACGGGCCGTCCCTCGGCGTCGACGACGTCCATCGCCATCCCGAGCGCCGGACCGCCGAGGGAGCACGCCTTGATCGGCGCGGCCGGCGTGGGTGAGAGGAAGCACGCGCCGACCTCGGTGCCGCCCGAGCAGTTGATGATCGGGCAGCGGCCGGCGCCGACGTGCTCGTGGAGCCAGCGGTACGGCTCGGGGTTCCACGGCTCTCCCGTCGTCACCAGCACCCGCAGCGACGACAGGTCGTGCCGCTCGACGAGCTCCGCCCCGTGGGGGATCAGCGCGCGCACGAGTGTCGGCGAGAGGCCGAGGATCGACACGCGCTCCTGCTCGACCAGCCCCCAGAGCCGGTCGGCGGCCGGCCAGTCCGGAGCGCCCTCCGCGAAGACGATCGTGCAGCCGAGCGCCATCCCGCCGACGACCTCCCACGGGCCCATGATCCAGCCCATGTCGGTGACGAAGTGGATGACGTCCTCGGGGCGCGCGTCTGCCTGATAGGCGACCTCCCGCGTGATCGAGACCAGGAAGCCGCCCTGGACGTGGAGCACCCCCTTCGGCGCGCCGGTCGTGCCCGACGTGTAGGTGAGCAGGTACGGGTGCTCGGAGACGACCTCCAGCGGCTCGAGCGCTCCCGGTTGAGCTGCCACGGCCTCGTCCCAGTAGACGTCACGGCCCTCGTGCAGCGAGGTCTGGCCGCCGCGCCGCCGCCAGACGACCACGTGCTCGACGGACGGCGCCTCGCGGAGGGCGTCGTCGACCAGCTCCTTCATCGGCACCTCGCGGCCCCGGCGCACGGAGGCGTCCGCCGTGATCACGACTTTCGCCTCGGCGTGCTGGAGGCGGGCGGCAATCGCGGGGGCTGCGAACCCGGAGAAGATCGGTACCTGCACCGCGCCGACGTGCGCGCACGCGTGCGAGGCGATCGCGACCTGGGGCGACATCGGCAGGAAGATCGCGACGCGATCGCCTGGCTCGACGCCCAGTGCCGCGAGCGCCTCCGCGAGCCGCGTCACCTCTGCGGAGAGCTCCCGGTAGGAGAGCGAGCTCCGCTCGCCATCCTCGCTCTGCCACACGGCGGCCGGCGCGTTCGCACGCGATCCCCGCGCCCAGCGGTGGACGCAGTTCCAGGCGATGTTCAGCCGGGCGCCGACGAACCACGTCGCCCACTCGGGGCCGCGCGAGACGTCGGCGACCTGATCCCATGGCCGCGAGAACTCGAGACCCAGGTCCTCGATCGCGGCCGGCCAGAAGCGCTCCGGCTCGTCCGCAGAGAAGCGAACGAGCGAGGCATAGTCCTCGAAGCCGAGCTTCCGGGCGAGTCGTAGCGCGTTCGAGCGCTCGCGCACCTCGTCGCTCGGGCGCCAGATCACGTCCACCAGGCAAGCGTAACCTTGACGACTTTTGCTAGTGCTCGCTAACCTAGTGCGAACTAACTTTCTACGGAGGAGGGCGAGTGCGCGCGAGGATCTTTGCGGAGGAGAACCGGAGGTGGTGGACGCTTGGCTCGCTCTGTTTTGCGCTGTTCATGATCATGCTCGACAACACGGTCGTGAACGTGGCGTTGCCGGCGATCAAGGCGGAGCTCGACATCAGCACCGCCGAGCTCGAGTGGACGGTGGCCGCCTATGCCCTGACCTTCGCGTCGCTCCTCCTGACCGGCGGCAAGCTCGGCGACCTGCTCGGGCGCCGGCTGATCTTCGTGATCGGGCTCGCCGTCTTCACCCTCTCCTCGCTCGCGTGCGGCCTCTCCGCGAGCGCGCCGCAGCTGATCTCGGCCCGCGCCGTCCAGGGCGTCGGCGCGGCGCTGATGATGCCCGCGACCCTCTCGATCATCTCGGCGACGTTCCCGGCACGTGAGCGCGGGACCGCGATCGGGATCTGGGCGGGCGTCTCGGCGATCGCGCTTGCGATCGGGCCGCTGCTCGGCGGGATCATCACCGAGCACATCTCCTGGAACTGGATCTTCTACGTCAACGTCCCGATCGGGGTGGTCGCCGTCATCGCGGCGCTCCTCGTCGTGCCGGAATCCCGGGACACCTCCCACGAGCAACGGCTCGACCTGCCGGGGCTGCTCACGTCCGGGATCGCGCTTCTCGCGCTCGTCTACGCCCTGATCGAGGCGAACCAATACGGGTGGACGTCGGCGCGGATCCTGACGCTGTTCGCGATCGCCATCGTCGGCATCGTCGCGTTCGTGCTGCTCGAGCTGCACCAGCGGCTGCCGATGCTCGACCTCTCGCTCTTCCGCAGCGGCACCTTCGCCGGGGCGAACCTCGTCGCGATCCTCGTCACGCTCGCGATGTTCGGGATCTTCGTCTTCTTCCCGATCTACATGCAGACCTTCCGGGGCTGGTCGCCCATCCAGGCCGGCGCGGCCCTGCTCCCGTGGACGCTGATGGTCGTGATTTTTGCGCCGATCGCCGGCAAGCTCTCCGACCGCGTCGGTTCGCGCTGGCTGATGGCAGGCGGAATGACCGTCGTCGCGATCTGCTGCCTGCTGCTCTCGACCGTCACCTTGCACTCAACGTTCTGGCACATGCTTCCGGCCTTCCTGCTCGGCGGGCTGGGGATGTCGTTCGTGATGACGCCGATGTCGGCGGCGGCGATGAGCGCCGCACCGGTCGCGAAAGCCGGCGTCGCCTCCGGCGTCCTCAACACGTTCCGCCAGGTCGGTGTCGCCCTCGGCATCGGAATCACGGGCGCGATCATCGCCGACCGCGCCGCCGCGGCCGCCCGCGGAGGCGCCACCCCGCCCGAGGCCTTCGTCCATGGCCTCACCTTCGGCATGCGCGCCAGCGCCGTGATCTGCTTCGGCGCCGCGATCGCCGCGGCCGTTCTCGTGCGCCGCTACCGGCACGCGGACGCGAGCCACCCCGCCGAGGCCGCGGCGTGAACTCCCGGCTTTCGGGCCCTCAGCGGCGCCAGGCCGTCCTCGAGACCGCCTGCCGCGTCTTCGCCAAGGGCAGCTACCACGGTTCGACCACCGCGCAGATCGCGCGCGAGACCGGCATCAGCGAGCCTGTCCTCTACCGGCACTTCAGCTCCAAGCGCGAGCTGTACGTCGCGTGTCTCGACGAGGTCTGGGAGCGGGTGCACGAGCTGTGGGAGAAGGCAGTCGCGCGCGAGGAAGACCCGGCCAACTGGCTGAAGACGATCGGCAAGGCGTACCTGGAGGCTCGTGCGGCCGCGAAGGTCGTGCTCGTAGACCTCTGGATCCAGGCACTGACGGAAGCCGCTGACGACCCCGAGATCCGCCGCGCGCTGCGCGCCCAGGTGCGGGAGGTGCACGACTTCGTCGCGGGCGTGATCCGCCGTGCCCAGGAAGCGGGCGGTGTCCTCCCCGATCGCGATCCGGACGCCGAGGCGTGGATCTTCATCTCGCTCGGCCTGCTGACGACGATCGACCGCCGCCTCGGCAGCCTGGTCGGCGACGAGTTCGAAGATGTCTTCGCGAGCCGGCGCGCGTGGATGACGGGCTCTTCCGCCTGACGCAGCCTCAGCGAGTCGCGGGCGTGCAGCCGGGGCCCAAGCCCCGCCATCTGCGGGGGCCGAAGTCGGATGAGGCTCAGCGACCGCTCCGAACTGCGAGGACCAAAGAAAAGCCCCCGGCTGCGGCTCCGGGGGCTTCTGGTTTTTGCGGGCCTTCCTGAGAGGCGACCGATCCGGGGGCCTTGGCTCTGCGGCCCAGCCACAACCTCCGAACGTGTCGTCGCTGTCTCTGGCGCGCCCCTTGCATCCCACAAGCCTGGCGTCCGGCTGGGTGCAAGGTGGTCAGAATATAGACCCCTCCGGACCGGTAGTCAAGTACCTCGGTCAAGTGATTTTCAAAACCGCAAGTTCACCCCGTTTCCCGCTCGGCTATAACCTTTTTGGGGGATATTCGGAAACCGCCACTTGCGCCGAAGTCAAGTGTGAGTTTGACTGCGTCCTGCAGGCTCATGTCCCGTGCTTCCCTGACAACCCGGTACCGCACCGCCGCCCAGCCCGGCAGCGCCCGCCTCGGCGAGCGCGTTCGCCAGCTGCGCGTGGCGGCGGGGCTGACCCAGACCGATCTCGCCGGCGACCGCTTCTCGAAGGAGTACGTCAGCCAGATCGAGCGGGGTAAGACCAGGCCCACGCGCGAGACGATCGAGTGGCTCGCGGCGAAGCTGGGAGTCGATGCAGGCTTCCTCGAGCGCGGTGTCTCCGCCGACGAGCGCAGCCGCGTCGAGGCGATGCTCGCGCGCGCCGATGCGCTCGCGAACAACCACCAGTACGACGAGGCGGTCGAAGAGATCGAGAACTCGCGCACCGCGGTGCTGGCGACCGGCGCCGTCGAGCTCGAGGCTCGTGCGCTGCAGACCGAGGCCTGGGCGCGGATGGAGCGCGGCGAGGTTCGGCCTGCGCTGCAGCTGCTCGAGCGCGGCCGGAACCTCACCGACGGCCCGGGCTTCTCGGACGTCGACCGGGCGCAGGTGCTCTTCCGCATGGGCGTCTGCCGCTATCACCTTTCGAGCATCGCCTCCGCCGTCTCGCTGTTCAGCGAGGCGCTGAAGCTGGCGGACGGCTCTCAGCTCCCGTGTGACCTGCTGCGCGGCGAGATCCTCGGCTGGCGCTCGCGCTGCTACCGCCGCCAGCGCGACCTCGAGGCTGCGCGCGAGGACGTCGAGCGCGCGCTCGAGCTGGCTCAGGCGCTCGACGACCACCGCACGATGGCCAACGTCTACTTCCAGGCCTCGCTCGTCGCCGAGCGGATGGGCCACTGGGTGCTCGCGCGCAGCTACGCCGAGCGCGCGAAGGCGTTTTACGAGCAGATCAACGACGAGCGGAACGTCGGTCGCCTGCTGAACAACCTCGGCGGCCTCAACTTCCAGCTCGGCAAGCCCGACCGCGCGGTCGAAGACCTGAAGAACGCGTACCGCGTGCTGCTCGACAAGGGCAGTGACGCCGAGGCGGCCAACGTCGTCTCGTCGCTCGCACACGTACACCTGGCCACCGGCCAGATCGACTCCGCCGAGGAGGAGGCGCGGCACGCGCTGGAGCTCCTCGAGGGTCGTGAAGATTTCCTGCTCGACATCGCGCCGACGCAGCTGGTGCTGGGGCGCGCGCTGATGGAGCAGGGTCGACTTGACGAGGCGCAGGAGATGCTGCGCACCGCCGAGGCAAGCGCAGAGCAGCTCGAATCGATCAGCCATCGCGCCGCCGCGTGGATGGCACAGGGCGACCTCGCTGCCCGCCAGGGCGAGGACGCGACGGCCGCACGGCTGTACCGGAAGGCCGCCGAAGCCCTGCAGGATGTCCGCTTCTAGTCCCCGAAGGAGGTGAAGATGAACAAGGTACGCCTGATCTCCCTCATGGTCACCCTGTCCCTGGTCGCCGGCTCCCTCCAGGGGTTCGCCCGCGGGCTCCAGTTCCTCGGGCACGGCTGTAGCTGGTTCGACGGGCACTAGGCCAATCCAGGCGCGTTCGGAGCGGCGTCGATCAGCTCCGGACGCAGCCGGCACGCGTCGAGCGGCGCTCCTGCTCAGCGACCGCGGCACGGGCTCCTCGGGGGGTCCCACCTACTGGCTAGACTCGGCCACGTGGCCCGCGTCGTCGCCGTCCTCTTCGCGGCAGCGGCTCTCGGCGCCGGGTGCGGCGGTTCTCGCGCAGCCGGAGGGGCGTCTCTCGACGAGATCCTGAAGGGCCAAGGCCCGGTCGTCGCGCTCACGGCCGGCGCGTCCGAATTCGTCCCGGGCGACGTCCGTCGGCACGGGTGTGGCTGGCGAGCAGTCGCTCGAAGGCTCCGTTCGCGCGGACGACGGCGCGGCTCGAGCCGATCGGCGTCCGAGGCCGCTCCGATCCCGCCTTCGGAGGCGTGAGGCGGATTTACGTGGCGCACCTGCGCCTACCGCGGGCGGCGCGTTACTGGCTCGGCGTGCAGACCCCTCGAACTTTCGTCTTGACGCGACCGGTCTCGACCGCCGAGCTTGCAGCCGCGGTGCGCGCAACGCTCCTCTAGCGTTTGCCGCGGCCGCGCGGGCGGGGAGGAAGCTGTCGTGGCCCTCGGAATGCAGCGTGCGCGCCGCGCGGGCGAGGTCGTGAACGTGGCCCGGCGAAGACGCCTCGTGCGCGTGCTGCGGGAGCTCGGATTGGCCGGCTGTCGGCCGGCGACGCGCGAGGGGGCAGTCGAGTTCCGCCTCGCGCTGGAGCAACTCGGCACGACGTTCCTGAAGCTCCGGCAGCTGCTGTCGTCGAGGCCCGACCTGCTCCCGGACGTCTACATCGACGAGCTCTCGAAGCTCGTCGACGAGGTGCCGCCCTTACCCTTCTCCGAGGTGGAGCGTGTCGTGCGGGAAGAGCTCGGCGCCGACGTGCTCGCGAGGCTCGACCCGAGGCCGCTTGCGGCGGCGTCGATCGCGCAGATCCACCCGGCGCTGCTCGCTGACGGGCGCGAGGTCGTGCTCAAGGTGCGGCTGCCGGGGATCGCCGAGTAGGTAACCCTCGACCTCCGGGTCGTGCAGTCGGCCGTCGAGTTCCTCGAGAAACGGTCGGAGACCGCACAGCTCCTGCAGCTGCGCGCGCTGACGGACGAGCTCGAGGTGCACCTGCGCGGCGAGCTCGACTTGGTCGAAGAGGCGAGCAACACCGAGCTGATCGGGCAGCAGCTCGCGGACTACGAGGACCTCGTCGTACCGCAGGTGATTCGCCCGCACGTGACCAAGCGCGTGCTGGTGCTGGAAGCCACCACGGCCTCAAGCTCGCGCTCGACCACGGGCTGCCGTCGGAGCGGGCGCAGACTCTCGCGGCCGAGTTCTTCCGCGCCTACATCCGGCAGGTGACGCAGGCCGGCGTCTACCACGCCGACCCGCACCGCGGAAACGTCCTGCTGACCGAAGACGGCCGGCTCGCGCTGCTCGACTTCGGCCTCATGGGCCGGCTCGACGACGAGACGCGGACGACGCTGGCGCTGCTCCTGCTCGCGATCACGCACAACCGGTCGGAGGACGTCGCGGCGCTGCTGCTTTCCCTGTCCCTGACGACGCTCGAGTCCGACGAACCCGGCTTCGTCCACGAGTTGCGGCGCAAGCTGCCGCGTTACCACCGGAGGCCGCTGGGCGGGATCCGCTCGGGCGAAGCGCTCGCCGATCTGCAGCGCATCTGCCTCCGGTACGGAATCCGGCTGCCGACGAGCTTCGCGCTCGTCGGCAAAACCCTTTCGCAGGCCGATTCGATCGCGCGCACCCTCGACCCGACGCTCGACCCGATCGCCCTGATCGAGGAGGAGTCGTTCGAGCTGATGCTGTCGGAGGCCGAGGCGCGCCTCGAGCCGGAGCAGCTGTTCGGGCTGCTGTTCACCCAGCTCGGCTCGCTCTTGCGCCTGCCGCGGCGAGTGGCGCAGGTGGCCGACCGGCTCGAGACCGGAACGCTGAAGATCGGGGTGGTGCCGTCCGGCCTCGAGCAGATGGAGCACATGCTGCGCTCACTTGCGAACCGACTCGGAGCGGCGCTGATCGTCGTGGGGCTGCTGATCTCGTCGGCGCTGATGGCCCGCGTCGACCACACCGTCTCGCTGGTGGGATTCACGCTCTCGGTCGTCCTCGGGCTGTACATGATCTGGCGAATCCTTCGAACTCCAGGAGAGCTGTGATGGGCGAATATGCGAAAGACGTCCTCGTCACGACGGACTGGCTCGCCGAGCACCTCCACGACGAGTCGATCGTCGTGGCCGAGGTGGACGAGAACCCGGACGTCTATGACGACGGGCACGTCCCGGGCGCGATCAAGCTGCACTGGCGGGCAGACCTGCAGGATCCCGTCGAGCGCGACCTCGTCGACAAGCAGACGTTCGAGCGGCTGCTCGGCGAACGCGGGGTCACCTCGCAGGCCACCGTCGTCCTCTACGGCGACAAGAACAACTGGTTCGCCGCGTACGCCTACTGGTACCTGAAGATCTACGGCCACCCGGACGTGAGGATCCTCGACGGCGGCCGCCAGAAGTGGATCGACGAGGGGCGTGAGCTTTCGACCGAGGCGCCGGCGCGCGAGCCGGCCGAGTACACCGCGAAGGAGCGCGACGAGACGCTGCGCGCTTATCGGGACGCGGTCGAGCAGGGCATCGGCGCGCCCGACAAGGCGCTCGTCGACGTGCGCAGCCCGCACGAGTTCTCCGGCGAGCTCGTCGCGCCCCCCGGGTACGAGCAGGAGGGTGCGCAGCGCTCCGGCCATATCCCCACCGCCGCGTCGATCCCGTGGGCACAGGCCGTCCGCGACGACGGCACGTTCCGCCCGCCCGACGAGCTCCGCGAGCTGTACGAGTCGAAGCGCGTCAGCCAGGGCAAGGAGGTGACCGCCTACTGCCGCATCGGTGAGCGCAGCGCGCACACGTGGTTCGTCCTGCGGGAGCTGTTGGGCTACGACAAGGTCAAGAACTACGACGGCTCCTGGACGGAGTGGGGCAATCTCGTCGACGTCCCGATCCAGAAGGGCAGCGGCTAGACGCTCGCGTGGAGGAATCGCGGCGATCAGCACGAAGGAAGCGGAGCACCTGAAGCACCTCCTCTCCCCTGAACGACGGCGGCCTTGGCCGCCGCCGTCTCTCTGTGAGGGGGAATACGCGAGCGGCGGCAGTCGTACATGGACGAGAGCCCGAACGACCCCTACAGTTCCCGCGACCATTTCAGGGGGTGCCGCCGCTGTGAACCTCAACACCGGAACCGTCAAGCTCACCGATCTTGCCTCCTGCGGCGGGTGCGCCGCGAAGTACTCGGCCGCCCGCCTCGAGCAGCTGCTCGCAGGCTTCGTCCCGGCCGACGCGGAGGACCTGCTCGTGGGCCTCGCGCCTGCCGACGACGCCGCGGTGTACCGGCTCGACGAGGAGCGCGCGCTGATCTTCACGCTCGACTTCTTCCCGCCGGTCGTGGACGACCCAGGCGACTACGGCGCGATTGCGGCGACGAACGCGCTCAACGACGTGTTCGCGATGGGCGGAACGCCGCTGCTCGCGCTCTCGATCGCAGCATTCCCGGAGGAGCTGCCGATGGAGATGCTCGCCGCGATCTTCGCCGCCGCTGACGCGCAGGTGCGGGCGGCGGGCGGGCTGCTCGCGGGCGGTCACACGATCCGCGACGACGAGCCGAAGTACGGCCTCGCGGTCGTCGGCACGGTCCACCCGCAGGCGATCTGGCCGAAGAACGGCGCCCGCCCGGGTGACGTGCTCTTCCTGACGAAGCCGCTCGGCACGGGCCTGATCATGAGCGGCTACAAGCGCGGCGACGCCGGCTCGCAGCAGCTCGAGCGCGCGATCCGCTGGATGCGGACCTTGAACGACGAGGCTGCCGCGGTGTTGCGCGCGCTCGAGCCGAACGCCGTCACCGACGTTACCGGGTTCGGCCTCTTCGGCCATGCGCACGAGGTCGCCGAGCGCAGCGGCGTGCGGGTGCAGCTCGAGTCGGAGCGGTTCCCGGCGATCGACGGCGCGCTGGATGCGGCGCGGCAAGGCGTCCGTACGAGTGGCGACCCGCGCAACCGCGACTTCGCAGGGCCGCACGTGGAGCTGGGCGCGAACGTGCCGGAGACGCTCGCGGTGCTCGGCTACGACCCGCAGACGGCCGGCGGCCTGCTGGTTTCGATCGCGGGCGAGCGCGCCGCGGCGCTCGAGGCGGAGTTCGATTCGCGGAAGCTCTTCATCCGTCGCGTGGGCCGCGTCGAGGAGGGCACCGGCGTCGTCGTCGCATGAGCGTCGACGGTACCTCGCCGGCAGTGATGCGAGGGATGATTCACGGGCGGTTCCAGCCCTTCCACAACGGTCACCTCGAGTACCTGAAGGGCGCGGCCGAGCGCTGCGACGAGGTCTTCGTCGGGATCACCAATCCCGACCGCGAGCGCATCAAGCCGGAGGAGTCCGACCCGCTGCGCCACCTGCCGGAGTCGAACCCGTTCACCTACGTCGAGCGGCTGCTGATGGTGGAGGCGGCTGCGGCGGACGCAGGCATCGCCGCCGAGCGACTGCATGTGATCCCGTTCCCGGTGAACGAGCCGGAGCTCTGGAGCGCGTACGTGCCGCCGGACGTCGTCCAGTTCATCCGCCTCTTCTCCGACTGGGGCGGCACCAAGCTGGAGCGGCTGAGGGCCGCCGGCTACGAGGTGGTCGTCCTGGACGCAGGTGTCGAGAAGGAGATCTCGGGCGCGGACGTTCGCGCGGCGCTCCGCGAGGGCCACGACTGGGAGGCGTTCGTCCCGCCGGGAGTAGCCGCCGTCGTCGGGGGTCTCCGGCGGACAGCGGTGTAAAAAGCCTGTAAAGCGCCAGAACTTTTCGGCAGCGCGTGCGTTTGAAGGGGTAGGCAATCGCCGCAACCCAGGGGGTTTTCGCAATGCGCACAGTCGTTCTCTCCGCCGTCGCTGTGCTTGCGCTCGCCGTCACAGGCGCGTCGCAGCCAGCGTCGCAGGCGACGAAGGCAGTCGCGATCAAGGCCACGGGCTTCCAACCCGCGTTGGTGACCATCTCGACGACCTCGGCAGTCAGGTGGACGAACCGCGATACCAAGGACCACCAGGTGATCGCGAACAACGGCAGCTTCGCATCGGCGGTGATCAAGCCGGGCCGGAGCTACACGCACACGTTCAACACGGCCGGCACATTCCGTTACCACGATGCGTTGCACCCGGCGCTGACGGGCAGGGTCGTCGTGAAGGGGCCGCCGCCGGCGGTCACGATCGGAACTGCGTCGCCGATCCTCGACTACGGCCAGGCCACGCACATCTCCGGCGTCGTCTCGAGCCGGAAGGCCGGCGAGACCGTCACGATCTGGGCGCAGCCGTACGGCACGGTGTCGCCGGTACAGCTTGCAACGCTGTTGACCACGACGAACGGCATCTGGGATCTCGCCGTCAAGCCCTCGTTGCTCACCTACTACCAGGCGCACTGGAAGACGACGGTGAGCCAGCAGGTCGGCGTCCAGCTCCGGCCGAAGGTCGTCTTCGGCGCCTCTAAGCGCTACGGCTCGGTGAAGGTGAAGGCGGACCGCTCGCTCAAGGGGAAGAAGGTCTACCTGCAGAAGTTCACCCGCCTTCACGAGTGGGTGAAGGTCCGCCCGGTCGTCCTCGGCGACGGCTCGGCCAAGCGGTTCCTGCTCGGCCTGCCGAAGGGCCACCGCTACGCAGTGCGCATCTTCATGTCGCTGAACCAGGTCGGCGCCGGATATCTCGACGGCTACAGCAAGACCGTCGTCGCCCGCGTTCCCAGGTAGCACCGTCGTGTGCACACGCGGCGCGGGGTAGCCTCCGCGCCGCGTGTACCCCATCGTTGTCCTGCTGCTCGACGGCCTCGCCGATCGCGGGCACGAGGTGCTCGGCGGCCGCACGGGCAACGAGGCGGCGGCAACGCCGAACCTCGACGCGGTCGCGGCGCGCGGGTCGTGCGGGCTGCTCTACTCGGTCGGGCCAGGGAGGGCGCCATCGAGCGAGGTCGCGCACTGGTCGCTCCTCGGCTACCGGCCGGACGAGTTCCCCGGCCGCGCCGTCTTCGAGGCGCTCGGTCGCGGGCAAGAGGTGAGCGAGGAGGACGTCTTCGCCTACGCGGCGCTGCGTCCGGCCGAGCGGCGCGAAGACGGCTGGTGGCTCACCGGCCGACCGCATCCCGAGCGCGATACGCACGAGGCGCAGCGGCTCGTCGAGCGCTGCGAGCGGATCGAGGTCGACGGGCTGACGTTCACGCTCGCCCACGTCTGGCGCGGCGAGGCCGTGCTGCGGATCGCGGGCGGCGCCGACGACCGCGTCACCGACACCGA
>Ga0126314_10001221_pt1 | contig 12253 bp, 10 predicted proteins | sample Plot105B_FD_92535 | JGI IMG/M metagenome (GOLD analysis project Ga0126314, IMG submission 92535) | Serpentine soil microbial communities from UC McLaughlin Reserve, CA, USA - Plot105B | ecosystem: Environmental > Terrestrial > Soil > Grasslands | place: USA: UC McLaughlin Reserve, Lake County...
GGCGGCAGGGTGCCGGCGGCGACCTGCTCAGCAAGCATGGGCGCTTCCTTGTAGTCTAGCGCCAGGCTGGTTCCCGCCATTAAGCTAGCGATCAGGCCTCCCAGCAACAGGGACGTCGTAACTATCCGCATCATTTCCTCCTTCTGACCGGCAGCTTACGGCGAAACTACGAGCCTGAATGATGCAAGTCTAATATCAATCTTGACCCTTCAATTGCTTATTTTGCATCGATTGGCCGCGCTAAGTGATCCCAGTTGGGCAGCGGTCATACCGGATCGACGACGATCAGCTCATCGCAGAAGGATCAACGCGGAACGGATGCAGCCCGATAACTGCCTGATCAACCCGCCAGGCGCGCACTTGCCATCGATAGGCAGATGTCAAATGCTGCTTGCATTGCGCCTAGATTGGCCTGATTTCGCCCAAAGAGATCGAATGCCGTGCCGTGGGCCGGGGTAACGACCGGGATGGGCAAGCCCCCATGCACCGTCACGCCTCGCGAAAATCCTAGCAGCTTGAGAGCGATCTGCCCCTGGTCATGGTACATGGTGACGATGGCATCATAGTCCTTCGCCTTCAGAAAGACCGTATCGGCGGGGAACGGTCCGACGACCGGAAATCCCAGGCCGATGGCTGCCTCGACGGCGGGAGCGATGATCTCGATCTCTTCCATACCGAAAGCACCGTTGTCGCCATTGTGCGGATTAAGGCCGCAGACCGCTATGCGCGGCTCGCCAATCCCCGCAGCAAGAACCGCGTCATACGCCAGGCGAATTGCCGACAGGATGCGCTCGTGGGTGATCAGGGCTGCGACATCCTTGAGGGCAACATGTGATGTCACCCGCGTCGTCCACAGATTGTCGAGCACATTGAGTTCGCCATGCGGCCCTTTGATATCCAGGACATGGGCGAACCACTGGCTTTCGTCCTCGAACTGCAGGCCTGCCCGATAAAGCGACGTCTTATTCAACGGCGCAAACAGGAGGCCATGAGTTACGCCGTCACGCGTCAGATCGAGGGCGCGTTGCAGGATGTCCAGACAATACCGGCCGGCCTCGGCGCTGGGCGCGGCGCGGACAAACTCCTGACCAGCAGGATGCTCCAGCAGCAAGACGCCATCCGTGCCACCGATTTCGCTGGCTTCGGCGATGGACCGATACGGGATCTCGACATCGGCCATTCTCATGGCCGTTTCCCACTCACCAGGATCGGCAATGACGACCATCTGCGCCCGATCCTGATTGCCATTCTGTGCAAGCAGCCGGGCAATCAGCTCCGGCCCCACGCCGCCAGGGTCGCCCAGAACTGTTGCAATCCTGACGGTCATTTCATCCTCGCTTTGCTTCTCTTCGAGTGCAAGGGCCCCGCGCTGGTGCGCGGGGGTTATAGGTTCATTCGGCCCAATACCAGGTCCAGGGCAGCATCAGGGACAGGGGATATTGGGTCGTGGACGGGCTGGTCGGACGCGGGTTCACTAACCCATTCTTGCGGATGCCATAGTTCGACACCTCTTTGCTGATGGCGAAGGTCTCGAACTCGTCCGCCGCGATATCGGCGATCTGGTGAATATAGTCGCGCCGCTCCTCAAAGGTCAGCGCCGATTGAGCCTGATAATAAAGCGCCAGGCGGTCCTTGATCGACTGGGGTGGTTCCACCCCCCGCTCGCCATTGGACTTTCGCCAGTCGACCCAGCCGATGCCCCAGCGCGAGTCATTCTCCAGCGGAACAATGCCCGAAGGCGGCTGGCCCGGTAGCCAACTGGTCTGAGAATTCCAGGCGATGGCGTCATGGTCATTGTTGTTGACGTGACTGGTCAACAGCGTGCTGTCGACAACGGTTACGGCCAGGTCAACGCCGATCTCACGCCATTGCGGCACCATGATCTCCAGGATGTCACGCACCTGCGGTCGCGAAGTCGAGATCTCGACACGAATGGTCAGCGGCCTGCCGCTCGGGAGCAGGCGGATGCCGTCAGCATTGCGCGGGTCGAGCCCGATGCTGTCCAGCAATCGGTTGGCTTCTTCCGCATCGTGATCGAGATACTGCGTGGCGTAGCGCTCGTGATACATTGGGCTGTCTTCAAACGGCGCGTTCTGCCAGGGTTCGCCGACACCAAGCATGGCGGTGTCGATGATTTCCTGCCGATCGAGCCCCAGCGACAAGGCGATGCGGAAATCCTTGTTGTTGAAGACATCCCGGTATTCCGGATCCTTGTGCGTAAGGTTCAGGTAGAACGCCGCCGGCGTGCCGCCGATCGAAGTCGCCTCATAAAGCTCGTAGTCACCCGCTGCACGGTTTTCCGACAGCACCGGGCGATTGGCTGAATTGAGCAGGTGCCGCATGCCGAAGTCGATATTGCCGCCAATGGCTCCAAGCAGCAGCGCCTCAGGATCGGAGTAGATTGTCCCGACTGCATAATCGAGATAGGGCAGTTGCTTGCCCTCGCTGTCGACGGCCCAGAAATAGGGATTTCGCTCCATCACCACCTGGGTGGCACCGGCGACATAAGCTTCGTCGGTTACGATCCAGGCCTCGAGCGATGGACGGTCCGGATTGGCGAAGCGTGCCGGTGTCTTGTCGGTGTCGCCGCACTGCTTGACCATCAACACACGCCAGTCCGAAGCCCCCGCCTCCGTCAGCTTTGCATCAAGGTCTGTCGCATAAGCTGGGTGGAACTGGCTGCAGTAGGCCTTCTGGTAGAACAGGTGATCGAGCGCGCGTGGATTGGCCAGCTCGAGCAGAAACAGGCCATAAGGTGCGCTGAAGGCGAATTCGACGGTGAAGTCATCGATCTTGCGCACCTTCACCGGCTCGCCGCCCGCCATGTAGATGGCGGGGGTCGGCGCCCATTCCTCATTGAGCACGAGGTCCTGCATGTTGAAGACCACGTCATCAGCGGTCAGTGGCGTGCCGTCGGACCACTTGACGCCTTTGCGCAGGTGGAAGGTAAAAGCCTTGCCGTCGGCGCTGGTTTCCCAGGAACTGGCGAGATTTGGCACTACCGAGGTATAGTTGCTGGAGGGATCATAGCGCACCAAGCCCTGGTCGCCCGCCCAGTAAGTCAGCGAATCCTGATCCGACGTGCCGGAAATGCCGAAACGGATCCGGTCGCCATACTGGCCCAAGCTCTCATAGGGCGCGATGACCTCGGGATCTTCGGGCAGCCGTTCCTCAACCGGCGGCAAGTCTCCTGCAGCCACACGTTCGGCGAGCATAGGCGCTTCAGTATAGTCAAGCGCCCAACCGGCGCTTGTCATTAAGCCACAAAGAGCAATCCCGAAAACCAACCGCATCATTTCCTCCTTCTGACGGGTCAACGGATCGAACGCTATGGCCGAGACCATTCCAAGTCCAATATCAATAACGTGGTCGGCAATGCTTGGATTGATTGGATGATGCTCCGGCTTTGGTGACACGTCACTACCGCGAGAAGCCAACGAGGTGACCGACCGCGAACCCGTCCGTTCGTCGACAACCCCAGCAATTCAGAATGACAGCCGTCGTTATTTTACAATCATTAGTAGGGTGCTTGCTTCTCCGCTCCACTTGGAAGTGAATGGTTGACTTCTCCGCACATGAGCAATCCGTAGTGATGTGTGGCCCTGGCGGTAAAGCCGGTCGATGCCGCATTGGGCCAGATGCCGCCCGACCTGCTTGAAGCCGCGGCGGCATCGGGCGCGGGTGTGATGCGGCGCCTCGCCACCATCACCCTGCCACTCGCGGCGCCCGCGGCAGCGGCAGGAGCGCTGTTGGTGTTCATGAGTGCGTTCAATGAACTGACGGTCTCGGCCTTGCTCTGGTCGAGCCGCAACGAGACCATCGGTGTCATCCTGTTCAGCCTCGAAGAATCGGGGCTTTCGCCACAGGCGGCGGCGGTTGCCGTGGTGACGCTGGCTGTGGTGATCGTGCTGCTGATTGCGCTCGACCAGTTCGGTCGCCGGCTGCCGGCCGGCGTATTGCCCTGGCGCTAGCCGGACACAATCCAGGCGTCGGTGACGGTAAAGTGCACGGAACGTCCCAGCTCCAGTCGCTCGCGCGTGACGAGGGATACGGTCTCGCCACCCGGCAGTCGCAGCGCCGTGTCGTAGCCGACACCGACATAGCGTGCTGCGCCGACCGTCGCCGAAATGCCCGTCTCGGCGAGAACCAGATTTTCCGGCCGCAGCAGCAGCGTCACCTTCTCGCCACCAACCTGGCCACGGGCAGCCAAAGGCACACCGCCGAGTACGATCCGGCCATCGGCAACGCTCGCCGACACTAGCGATCCCCGCCCCACAAAGCCGGCGACCATGGCGTTGGCCGGCTCCCGATACAGCGTCTCAGGTGATCCCGATTGTTGCACAACACCATGGTCGAGCACGACGATACGGTCCGCCAGCGCCAGTGCCTCAGCCTGGTCATGCGTGACGAAGACGATGGTAGCGCCGGTCTCGCGATGCAGCTTGGCGAAGACATCGAGCATTTCGGCGCGCAGATGAACGTCGAGGTTGGCCAGCGGTTCATCGAGCAGGATGATGTCCGTGCCGGTAACGAGGCACCGGGCCAGCGCTACGCGCTGTCGCTGCCCGCCCGAAAGTCCATCGACCGAACGTGCCTCGAAACCCGCAAGCGACACCATGGCAAGCGACTTGCGTACGCGCGCAGAGATTTCGGCACGTCCCAGCCGTTGCGCGTGGAGCGGATAGGCGACATTGGCTGCCACATCCATATGCGGCCAGAGCGCGTAGGACTGGAATATGATACCCAGGCTTCGCTTCTCGGGCTGCAGCATAGTCTCGGGGCTCGCCACCAGTCGGTCGTCGAAGCGGATTGAGCCATTGGTGGGCTGCTCGAAACCGGCGATGAGGCGAAGAAGTGTCGTCTTTCCGCAGCCGGACGGTCCTAAAAGAGCAGTGAACGATCCCGATTGCAGGGTAAAACGGGCGTTGCGTAAGGCGATATTGTCGCCGAAGTGTTTGCTGAGATCGTCGAGAGCAATTACCGTCATTGTCACGATTTAAAAGCAAAATATGACATTGAGACAACGCGGTTTCGGTTTTCCTTGCCAGTATTTGCCCCGAAAGCAGTTACTGCTGTCAAACTAGTCGTGAAGCCGCCCAGGTGGCGGAGAAAACATAGGGCGTTTGCCAACGCCCAGATGGCAGGCTCGAGGTCGGTGCCAATTGAACTGGCAGCAGCCAGCGAAGGTCAATTACAAACTGCGACGGTGGCTTTTGAGGTGGCCGCTCAACATCGTAATGACTGAAATGGGGCCGTAAGCAGAATGACCGCTTTTGGCGCACCTAGAATGTAAGCGGACTAATGAACCAGGGGCTTTTGAACTCCGGTACCCGAACAGCCGCCGTTGGCCGGCAACGACTTTTATCGCCTGGCTGCTCACGATCATTGCGATACCGCAAGCTTAGTTGATCGTAAGCCAGAGCTTCACGGGCCCACCGCCCCAGTCCGGTTTTCCTGCCCCACAATATCGCTATGATCTGAGCGTCGTTGAAACTGCTGCGCTTCATGCGTCCGCCCTAGGTGGTGGCGGACTTTAATAAAATCGTAAAGAGATCTAGGGCTGAGGTCAACCCGAGCAAGTACGAAACCGTTGATGCTCCGCATCTGCGCATCATCGATCAAGAGTTATGGGAAAGGGCGCGCCTAAAGCAGGCGCAACTGAGTCATAGGCTCGTGTCTTCTGCCAAGAACCACCTGACGGGTAGTCAGCGGGCCCGCTATCAGTTCAGCGGCCACATCGAATGTGGAGTATGCGCGAGCCCTATGCGCATCATTGGTAAGGACCGATACGGTTGCTCGCGCCACGCAAAGCATCAGGGTTGCGACAACACTCGAACAATCTCGCGTCATGATCTGGAGTCACGCGTAAACGGCGCAATTCCGGATGTCGTGCTAGCTCTCACATCTATGCAGGAAGTACAGGAACGCGCCGCCTCGCGCCAAAAGGCCCAACGTCGGGAGGCCGGGAAACAAGCGAACTCCAAGGCCGCTCGAGTCACCGTCCTTGAAAAAGAAATCGGAAATTTCCTGCGGGCAATCGCAGCGGGTGTAATTTCTGATGCAGTGGTTCAATCACTGAATAAGGCTGAAGGCGAAAAAGCAAAGCTGCTTGCTGAGCTTGCTAGCCCCGAACCGCCGGTCGGCAAAGAAGTAGCAGCACCGCAGCTAAGTCTCTCCATCATTCGCACAACGGCCGAAGCAGTCGCCGCACTTCTACCCGACATGACAGCGACCTCTCCGGTAGTGCTGGAGTATCGTCAGTTCGTGCTTCAGCTTGTCGAAAAAATAGTAGTGCACCCCGAAGGCAAACGCGGCACCTCTATCGAGGTGCATGGAAGGCTCGCCAGTTTGCTTGCCACAGTCAAAGCTTGGGAGGATGAAGAGAAGCGTCTTAGAAGCATTTGGATGCGGCGTTTCATTGCTGAGCGAAAGGCCGGAGCGCTGGCCCGTTCAGAGGAAAAACTGCAGTTCCTTGAGCTGATGAACCGCGAAATTGAAAAGAGGAAGCACTCTTTCGAGTACTTCCTCCATCAAACGTCGGTGGTTGCGGGAGCAGGATTTGAACCTGCGACCTTCAGGTTATGAGCCTGACGAGCTACCGGGCTGCTCCATCCCGCGTCAAACACAGCGCCTCAGCGCGGTGTGAGGGGTATATAGGAGGAACCCCCGCAGACCTCAACCCCAAACTGGCCTTGGGTGACGGTTTTTTGACAAGTTCCGCCGCACCCCGCGGAATACGGGACTTCGAGCCCCCTCGGCATGTGGATAACTTTCCGCGCCGAACGCCGGCCCCGCCCCGCGCCCTTTCCGCGACACGGCCACGCACATAGGTTCGGCGCTGATTGCAGCAAGCACATTGGGATCAGCCATGGACATGAACCGACTTGGACGTCTGGATATCGAGGTGACCGATGTGTGCCTCGGCACCATGACCTGGGGCAGCCAGAACACCGAGGCCGAAGGCCATGCCCAGATCGCCATGGCGCGCGATGCCGGCATCAATTTCATGGACACGGCCGAACTCTATGCCGTCCCCGGAAGCCGCGAAACCAGCGGCCGCACCGAAGAGATCATCGGCAATTGGTTTGCCGCCAACATGGATCGCGAGCGCTGGGTGCTGGCGAGCAAGATCGGCGGCGGCGGCTCGCCGTTCCTCCGCGGCGGACGCCGGGCCGATGGCACGACGATTCGCGAGGCGGTCGAGTTGAGCCTGCGCCGGCTCAAGACCGACTATATCGACCTCTACCAGATCCATTGGGCGAGCCGCGGCCACTATCACTTCGAAGGCTATTGGCGCTATGCCCCGCACACGCAGGACACCGCGGACGTCCTCGCCAATATCGAGGACATGCTCGACGTGCTGGGCGAGCTGGTGCAGGCGGGAAAAATCCGCGCCATTGGCGTGTCCAACGAAACCACCTGGGGCATTTCTCAGTGGCTGCGCATCGCCGAGGCCCGCGGTCTGCCGCGGCTGGTTTCCGTACAGAACGAATATAATCTCATCCGCCGCATCTTCGACCAGGATCTGGCTGAGTTGAGCCACCACGAGGATGTGGGCCTTCTCGCCTATTCCCCGCTCGCCGGCGGCATGCTGACCGGAAAATACCAGAACGGGGCCATGCCCGCCGGCAGTCGCAAGGATTTCCAAAAGGGGTTTTGGCGCCACAACGAATTTTCCGAAGCGGCCACCGCCGAATACCTGGCCCTTGCCGCACGCCATGGGCTTGATCCCGCGCAGATGGCCATCGCCTTCTGCCGCTCGCGGCCCTTCATGACCTCGACCATTATCGGTGCCACCAGCACCACCCAGCTCGGCAACGCGCTTGGGGCCATCGACATGGTGCTGTCCCCCGAGGTGCTCGCCGAGATCGACGCCGTCTTCCGTCGTCATCCGCGGCCGATCTAGGTATCGAGACGGCCAGAAGCAGGTATGATCGCCTGGCTCCAAGCCCCAAGGATTCTGACGTGTCGACAACGCTCTTCACCTCGCTGTTCCCGCTTCTGGCCTATTACGCCTACAATCTCACCGTGCCCTGGATCGAGCGGCGCCGGCCCTCGCTGTCGAGCATCATGAATATGCAGCGTCGCCGCTGGGTGACCAATGCGACGCTGCGCGAAAGCCCGTTCGATGCGATTCTGTCGGGCAACATCATGGGCTCGGTGAGCTTCCTCGCCTCGACCTCGGTGCTCCTGGTGCTCGCCGTGTTTGCGGTCTTCGGCCAGCTGCCAACACTCATGGACACGCTCAACACGCTCGCGCCGGAGAGCACGTTCACCATAGCCGACGTGCAGATCCACCTGATGATCATGCTGGCCATGTTCGTGCTGGCGTTTTTTGCCTTCACCCTGTCGCTGCGCCAGTTCAACCATTTCTGCATCATGCTCGGCGCGCTCGAGCATGACCGGGTGACGACCGATGAAGAAATCGACGCCATCACGCGCATGAACGCGCTGGGGGCGAAGAATTTCAATTCCGGTATCCGGGCCTATTATTTCTCGGTGGCGACCGTCGCCTGGTTCGTCTCCGAATGGCTGGCCGTGGCGGCGTGCCTGGCCACCATCCTGATCATCGCTCATCGCGAATTCTTTTCGACCGCCCACCGCACTGCGGCCAACGCCGCCGTCATCGCCGCCCGCCACCGCAAGAAGGTGCAGGAGGAACGGACGCAAACCCCCAGGGATGATGGCGGGCTTTAGGGGGCACCCTGGAGAAAGTGGCCCGGCACCTGCCAACGAGTAGCCTCATGGTGGAGGTGGGAGGCGAAGCCGACACTCGAACCACGGGGCGTGCCTCGGTGGCACGCCCCGTGGTTCGAGGCTACGCTTCGCTGCGCGCCTCAGGACGAGGGCTACTGGCTAAAGACCAGGAGACCAGAAGCTATTGGGCTAAAACGAGCGCCCTACTTTGACTTCGTCTTGCCGCCGCCCGTGTTCGTGTTCGTGCCGGACTGGTTGAGCCGCGCAAGATTGTCGCTCGCCAGTTCATAGCCCTGAGCCGCCGCCTGTTCGTAGTAGCTCTTGGCCTGCTCGATATCGACGTCCACGCCGAGGCCGTTCTCATAGATATGGCCCATATTGTTGAGCCCGATCGGCTGGCTCTGGTCGGCGGCCATCTGGGTCCAGTAGAGCGCCTCGTCATAGTCGACATCGACCCCGGTGCCGTCCATGTAGAGCAGGCCCAGGTTCACCGCGGCGCGCATTTCGCCGCCCTCGGCGGCGCCCTGGTAGAGCTCACGCGCCTTGGTGAGATCGCGCTCGACCCCGCGTCCATCTTCATAGAGCAGCGCCAGATTGTGCATGGCGAGCGCCATTCCCTGGTCGGCGGCCAACTGGTAGAGTTCGGCAGCCTCCGCTTCGTCCTGTTCGACGCCATCGCCGCTTTCGAGGAGGAAGGCGAGGTTGTTCTGGCCATACATGTCGCCCTGGTCGGCGGCGAGCCGATAGAGTTCGGCCGCCCGCTCGAAATCGGCGGGTTGACCCAGCCCGTCCTGCAAGAGCTTGCCGAGATTGACCTGCGCCGACACATCACCCTGGGCGACGCCGCGCTCGAACCAGGCGGCCGCCGCCACATAGTCGAGCGGCACGCCGAGGCCTTCCTGATACATCAGCCCCAGATTGGACTGACCCTTGGCCAGGCCCTGTTCGGCAGCCGCGCGATACCAGCGGGCAGCCTCGAAAGAGTCCTGCTCAACGCCCTCGCCAAAATCATAGGAGAGGCCGAGGCTGTTTTGCGCCAAGGCGAAGCCACCTTCAGCTGCACGGGTGAGCAGTTCGGCGCCGCGCTCCATGTCGACATCGACGCCGTCCCCGGTGATCAGCATGTCGCCATAAATGGTCAGTGCCAGGACGTGGTCTCCGTCGGCGGCTTCCTCGAACAGCGGAATGGCATTTTCATAATCGCTGTCGGCGAAATAGGCGCGCGCCAGCCAGCCCTTGACCTGGGGCGAATTGGGCTCTTCGTCGAGCGCCTCGGTGCAGGCCTTGATGGCCGCGGCCGTGTCGATATCCCATGTTTCCATGCCGATATCTTCAAAGCCGCTTTCCCATTGGCTCGACGCTTCCGCCGCGCAGGCATCGAAGGCCGGGCCGGCCAGGGCCGGCACAATGGGCAAGGTGAGGGTCAGACCCACACCCAGCATGAGGCCGCGGTTCAGTGATCTCGTCCGATTCATCGCTCTCTCCCAAAAGCCCAGGCAGGCGCCGCTAGCCCCATGTTAGCCGACGCCCCCGCCGCCGCAAGCGGGTTTGGCATGGCAAACGTGCGGTTCAGCCCAGAACCTTCGCAAAAAAGTCGCGGAGCTGTGCCCGTACCGGGGCAAGGAAGCGCAGGGGCCGCCCCAGGGCCAGCATCGGCAGGGCGTGTTCAAGCTTGGGATAATGATGCTCTTCCACCGCCACACCCGCCTCCCGCAGTCGCGCGGCTAGGGCGATAGTGTTCTTGGGATAGACGATGGAATCGCGCCCGCCCTGCCCGAGGAAAAAGGGCGGAGCGTCGGCTGAAACATGATTGACTGGTTGCGTCCGCTCAGGCTGGCGCACCGCGCCAAAAGTGCGGATGCTGATCGGCCCGTCGAAGGGGAAGAAATCGAATGGCCCCGAAAGACAGGCGACACCCTTCAAATTTTGCCCGAGGCCCGCGCGGGCTCGAAGACCCTCGTCGAGCGCCACCATAGCCGCGTTATAGGCGCCGGCCGAGTGCCCACCTAAAGCCACCCGGCTGGGATCGCCGCCCCAATCGCCGGCATGCTCGCACACAAAGCGCGTCGCCAAGGCGCAATCCTCCAAAAACACCGGATACTCGGCTTCAGGCAAAAGCCGATAGGCAGGCAAGGCGACGACATAGCCCAGAGCCGCGAGTGAGCGGCCGATGAACTCGTAGCTCTCGGGGTCCCCGGAGTCCCAGCCGCCACCATGGTAAAAGACAATGATGGGCCACGGCCCGGCTCCGTCCTTGGGCGCATAAACGTCGAGACGATGACGCACGGCCTCGCCATAGCGGACCGAAGACGCCACACGCCGCGAGCCCCGGTCCTTCAAGCTGAGGCCGTTGATCACCCCGATCGCGTTTATGGCCATGTGTCGCCTACTCCTCGAGACCGAAATCTGTGCCGGCCATGTTGTCGATACGGCCGCAAGCCAATATCAGATCGGCATGACCCGGCTGATCCTTCTCAACAAACCGTTTAACGTGCTCAGCCACTTTTCGGGCGGCGAGCCCGGCGAAACGCTGCGCGATTTTGTCCAAGTGCCCGATGTCTATCCGGCTGGCCGGCTCGACAAGGATAGCGAAGGCCTGCTGCTCCTCACCGATGATGGCGCTTTGCAGGCCGAAATCGCCTCGCCCCGTTTCAAGCTGCCAAAAACCTATTATGTGCAGGTGGAAGGCAGCCCCAGCGAAGAGGCCATGGCGCACTTGCGCCGCGGCGTCACCCTCAATGACGGGCCGACCCGGCCCGCCGGGATCTCCCTCATCGACCCGCCGGACCTCTGGCCACGCCATCCCCCCGTGCGCTTTCGCAAGAGCGTGCCGGACCATTGGCTCTCCATCACCATCACCGAAGGCCGCAATCGACAGGTGCGCCGCATGACGGCCGCCGTAGGCCTGCCGACGCTCCGCCTCGTGCGCTGGCGCATCGGCGATTGGACGGTGGAGGGGCTCGACCCCGGCGCGTGGCGCGAAGTCCCAGTCGAACGGCCGAAGCGCCCTGCGCCTAATACGTCGCCCGCCCCCCGGAAAGATCGAAGACCGAGGCGGTCGTAAAGCTGTTTTCGCGGCTGACGAGCCAAGCCACCATATTGGCGGCTTCCTCGACCTCGAGGAACCGCCCGCGCGGAATGCGGCTCAGCATATAGTCGATGAATTCCGGTTTCAGCTCGTCGAGAATGCGCGTCTTGGCCGTAGCCGGGGTGATGGCATTGATGGCGATGTCGTATTTGGCGACTTCCTTGCCCACGGCCTTGGTCATCCCCACGACGCCCGCCTTGGCTGCGGCATAGGCCGCGGCATTGGGGTTGCCCTCCTTGGCCGCGATCGAGGCGATATTGACGATGCGCCCATAATTGCGCGCCTTCATCCCCGGCAGGATCGCCCGGTTGACGTAGAAGGTGCCATTGAGGTCGATGTCGATCACGCGCCGCCATTCGTCCAGATCATATTCATCGAGCGGTGCATTCTTGCCGGCAATGCCGGCGGAATTGACGAGAATGTCGATGCGGCCGAGCTTGGCCTCCGTCTCGGCCGCCGCTGCCGCGA
>Ga0126314_10001222_pt1 | contig 12248 bp, 17 predicted proteins | sample Plot105B_FD_92535 | JGI IMG/M metagenome (GOLD analysis project Ga0126314, IMG submission 92535) | Serpentine soil microbial communities from UC McLaughlin Reserve, CA, USA - Plot105B | ecosystem: Environmental > Terrestrial > Soil > Grasslands | place: USA: UC McLaughlin Reserve, Lake County...
AGCGTGACGAGCACGGAGAAGGCGAAGGGGTGGCGGCTTGCGAAACGTCTCACCAGCACGCCCATGCAAAGTCGGCGCTTGTTATCAGAGCCTCTCCTTGAGGCCGGCGAGCGCCGGGTCGCTCGAGTACAAAACGGCCCGACCTTCTTTTTCACGCGCTGTTGACGGAGACCGCAACAGAGCGGTTAGAATTTGTGAAAGCCTAGCGACCGTGACGGTGGTGCAGGCCGATCGAGACTTGTGACCAGTGCTTACCGACTCGAGGAGATCATTCTCAGCTCGCACAGAATGCCATCCTCCCCATCAACGCTTGAGTAGCGAAGGGTACCACAGAGACGAGTTGCGTATTCCCAACGATCAAATTTTTTCTTGGCACTTCGGTGCATAGATTTGTGACAAAAGGGGGCTTCGAATCATTGAGATTTTATAAGAGACCTTCAGATACCCTGCTGCCGGAGGGTGACGTATCCTCGAAAGTACAAGGGTTTCAGGGTTGCGTTTCCATGCTGAGCTATCTACTAACAGTGCCGAGCGGTTAGAATTGGCGAGAGTCTAAAGAAAGGGGGCGCGGCGCGGGCCACTCCGCCAGAACCAGAAACCCGCGCCGGTACCGATAATGAGTCTAGCAGAATCAGAAGACAGAAACCCTTACTTGACTGTGGGGTTGCTTTGTAGCCTTCGGTATGAGGGTAGAAAATCTGATGAAGAGATAGCTGAGCAACTGCGCTTCGATAGCGCTGAAGACATGCGCATCCAATTGAACAATTGGGACGTACCCGCTTGGCTCGTCGGAGAGGCACCTGGCAGTGAGTCGGACAAGACGGAGCGCCGTGGGATGACCGCTACGGAGGAGCCTACTGAGTTACCTCCCGCCTATGATGCGCTTCCCCTGTTTCGCCGAGCACTGCAGAAGCTTAATTGGGCAATCGGTGATCTTGAAAACCGCAAAGAATATTTGCAAAATGGTCGCTTCGTCGCGCATGAGTCAACGGGCCCGGCGTACTCGCCTAAAACGGGCATTGAAGAGGGGACACTAACCATACCCATGGGTGGACAACAGACGCCTCTTGAGCCGCTACCTGCTCTCATCGGCGCGTACGTCTTGGCTGATGAGCCTCTCGAACCGTTATTGGAGAAACTCAACCTATGGCCGCAGTCAGTTGATAAGGAACAGATCCAAAAACTTATCGAGGGCGGGAGAACCACAAAGGGCCACATCCGAGGGCTCAAAAGTGTTGCTGGCATGATCGCGCGTGGCATACGTGGCGGTGCGATTCGCTCGGGGCCTACAACAGGCGAGGTCTCTGAACGGATACAGAATGGGGTTTGGTACAGCCGCCAGCTTACACAAAGGGGACTCGTCCCCGCGACGATCTCCGGACGCCTGAGAGAAGCGGGCTTCACTCGCGAGGAAATCTCTCAGATCCGAAAGCTCAAGAAACTGCCGCAACCAGAGTAGCTGCCTATCGGATCTAATGATGCAATCTCTGTATGGCAGAGATTGCAAGCGGAAACAACTTCCAGGAGACGTGGGATCGCTTAGTCTTACTACTAATCGCCCGCCCGCTACATGGGTGGGAAACTGAGTTCGAAGAAATAACGCGCCGCGAGATCGACCGGCTAGCGGTTCCCGCTGCCAAGACGGAGCGCGATGAGTAGTCGCCGTATCGTCTACGTCTCGCGCTCCGACAGCACGCGCGAGGCGCAAGCATCTGCCCTTGCCAACGTTTACCGTTACATCTTGAACCGCCCGGCAAAGCAAGAGGCTACCCGTCTCGGTAGCCCCGATGACGCGAAAGGACCAAGGAATGATCGCGCCAAAACCAGTATACACGAATAAGTCGTCAGACTACCTCAGCGACTTCAGGACATTGCTTGACCACCACCCCGAAGCCCTCTACTGGGACCCGAGGACACTTGCCCGGACCTTGTGCTGCTCTGAGATTGAGATCGACGAGGCTCGGCGGTGGGTAGTCGAGGATAGTTTGGAGATTCGCGCGTGAGTATCGCGGACCGCAGAAAGGCCGCCAGCCGTTACATCAAGCGCGGCGTGGCCGTGATCCCGGTCCCCGCCGACGAGAAGAACCCCGGACGGTTCGGATGGGAGGCGCTGCGGATTACCGAGGAGGAGATACCTAACTACTGGACCAACGGCCAGAATATCGGCGTATTGGTCGGACAGCCATCCGGGTGGCGCGTGGATGTGGACCTGGACGCAGATGAGGCGGTAACGATAGCCGGCCGCTTTCTGCCACCAACGCTCACAAGCGGCCGTATGAGTCGCCCGCACTCACACTGGTGGTACATCGCGCCCGAGGCGGTTACTCAGGACTGGAGTGTGCCCGATAGGGAAAAGCAGACCGATGTAAAGCTGGTCGAGCTGCGCTCTACGGGACGTCAGACGCTCGTAGCCCCTTCGACACACCCAGATGGGGATTCCTACATTTGGCACTCGGAGAGCGGCTTGGAGCCGGCGCAAATCACCGCTGACGAGCTGGCCGCGCGGTGTCGGGAGCTGGCTACCGCGACGTTCATAGCTAGGCGCGTCCCGCCGGTTGGCGGACGGCACGATTTCGCCCTAGCGCTTGCAGGATTCCTCCTACGGCCTGGACGCCTCGATGAGGGTTTGGCGCTCAAGATCCTCAATGCAGCCTGGCACGCTGCCGAAGCCGATAGCCGGGAAGCCGTGCGGGACCTAGAAGGCATCGTCCGTGACACCGCAACGAACCTGCAAGCCGGGGAGCCCGTCGTGGGTGGACCGACACTGGAGGAGAGAGCACCCGGTATCGTCCGACGTTTGTGTAAGTGGTGGGGTTGGAGCAAGCAAGACGCACAGCCGGAGCACATACAGGAGAAGGAAGAGCGGCCAACTCAGGCCCAGCTCCTCGTCAGGTGTGCCAAAGGCGCGGAATTCTTCCATACGCCAGCGGGGGAAACCTACGGCACTATCCCTGTCGGAGACCACCGAGAAACGCACCTCGTAAAGTCCAGGGGCTTTAGGCGCTGGCTAGTGCGTAGATACTACGAGCAATATGACCGACCGCCTGGGGCGCAGGCCCTACAGGACGCCCTTGGGCTCCTAGAGGCCCGTGCGCAGTTCGACGGCCCAGAGCGTGAAGTCTACGTCCGGGTAGCGGGCGGCAGTGCTGATGACTCCATATACGTGGACCTCGCCAACGAGCGGTGGGAGGCCGTAGAGATCACGGCTAGCGGTTGGAGGGTAGTCTCCGATCCACCCGTCCGGTTTCGCAGGCCGCGGGGGATGCTACCGCTGCCCAGGCCAACGGAGCGCAGGAACGGTCGGGACGGCCTCGACGATCTGTTGCAGCGCTTGATCAACGTGACAGACAAGCACGCCTTGAGGCTGATCGTCGCCTGGATGGTGCAAGCCTTGAGGCCGACCGGTCCCTATCCCGTGCTGCTCTTTCAGGGAGAGCAGGGTAGTGCGAAAAGCACCGCGGAGCGGCTGGTACGCGCCGTGGTCGATCCCTCGACTGCCCCACTGAGGACTACACCCCGCAACGAACGGGACCTCGTGATCGCCGCGACCAACTCCTGGTGCGTTGCCTTCGACAACATCTCAGCACTACCACCTTGGTGCTCTGATGCCTTGTGCCGGCTCTCCACGGGCGGCGGCTTCTCCGCCCGTGAGCTTTACACGGACGCCGAGGAGGTGCTCTTCGACGCCACCCGGCCCATCGCCCTCAACGGCATATCCGATGTGGCGACACGCCCGGACCTGCTCGACCGTGCCCTGATCGTGTCATTGCCGCCGATCCCGGAGGAGAGGCGCAGGCCAGAGGCTGCTCTGTGGCGCGAGTTCGAGGAGACCCTTCCCGCCGTCTTGGCCGCCCTCTTCGACGCCGTATCCGGTGCCTTGGCGACAGTAGAGAGTGTACGGCTCGAAGGTATGCCACGGATGGCAGATTTTGCCGTGTGGGCCACGGCCGCGGAGCGTGCGCTAGGCTGGGAACAGGGGGCGTTTATGACCGCGTACGCGGGCAATCGTGCCGAAGCCGCGGAGAGCGCCCTGGAGGCGGACCCGGTGGCCGTGGCCGTGCGCGCGTTCATGGAGGATCGGGAGGAATGGTCCGGCACCGCCGGCGAGCTTTGGGAGGCCTTAAACGAGGTGGTGGGCGAAGGCATCAGGCATACCAAGGCATGGCCCGGAGCGCCCAACGCCTTGAGCGGGCGCCTTAAGCGGCTGGCGCCGGCTCTAAGGGGTATCGGCATCGAATACGAAGACGTGAGACTACCGGGCGGCGACCGCAAGCGCGCCAAGCGTCTTAGGAAGAATAAGGGCGCAAAAGACCGTCCCTATCGTCCCGACCGTCGCGCAGAGGGAGAAAGTCCTGCAAATAACGGAAACGACGCCGGGACGATCTCTCAGCCTCCGGGACGGTCCCGGGACGATGTGTGCGAAATGACCGTCCCGGGAGAAAGTCCTGCAAATAAGCAAGTTCGGGACGATAGGGACGGTCGGAACGATGATTTGCGTCCGGTTTCTGAAGAGTGGGAGAACGACCCCATGCGCCATTACGGACCGAAGAGCACAGGCATTGATGCAAGGCGAACACTAGAGAAAGGAAACGCCATGACCAACAACATTGCCGAGATCGAGCAGGAGGCGATTAAAAGTGCCTGACAACGGTTGGAAGAATGTGAGGCCACGTTCGCGGATGCACGCCATCGACAAGGGCTACCAGGGCTCCGAGAAGAAGAAGCGCCGGCCGGCGGCCAAGTACAGCTTCTTCGGGGGCAAGGGGTGGAAGTAAAAGGAGGCAACATGACCGAGCAAGCTTCGTTGACAGATCAGGTAATACGACCAACATACGAACAGATCCGCGATGGTATGCCGCACAAGGAGGCACGCGAGCTATGGCGAGAGGCCGATATGCGGGTCGAGCACACTCGTCGGGCCATGCAAGACGTGCACGACGACGAGAGCCTCTCCGAAGAGGGTAAGCGCGAGAAGGCCCAGAGGATCATAGACACCAACGCGCCGAAGATCCTTAAGGGCTACGAGGACGCCCGTAAGAAGGTCGAGACCTCGGCCGAGTCTTCCTGGCAGTTCTCCATTCCGATGCCGGACGGTAAGGCGCTGGCAAACACGCGTGTGAGCGACAGCTCTGAAATGGTGGCCGTTCAGAACGAGGCCAACACCGTAGCCATGCGGATGGAGGGTAAGAGTCTCCAGGAGCTCACGAAAGAGAGGTCTCGCAACCCCCGTGACAAGGGTATGCAGGAGGCGGGCGACTCCAAACTGCACACGCTCCGCGCCGAGTTTGGCGAGGCAATGCAGGTCGGTGGCGTAGAGGGCAAGGTTCGCGCTTTAGCCGTCAAGAGGGTCTGCGACGCTAAGGGGATAAGGTTGGACGACGTCGTTGACCATCACCGAACAGATCGTCATCACCGCGCCTACCAGGACGCCGAGCGTTACGAGAACGCCGTGCCCTCCATACCGAACGGACGGAGCATGACCCAGAACCCCTACGACGGTAAGAGGCGGCGCGGTCCCTCCGCTATCGGCACTTACTCCAGCGGCAACAAGGCCATGGTGAGTAGTGGTAAGCCGCAGATCTTCCAGACGAAGAAGCGCCGCCCGGCATGGAAGTGAGGAGCATAAAGGTGATGGGCCATGTCTAAAGATTTCATCCCCTTTAGGGGTGGGGCAGACGGTCCGGCTGGATTGCTGCTGGCCATAAACCCTCAGAGCGTCTCGCACATCTCCAGTGTGTACGACAAGAAACTCTCGCAGAACATCCTGCGCATCCACCTAAACAACGGCAGGCACATCCTGGTTTTCGAAGCCGATGCCGCCGATACGCTGGAGGCGCTAGGTCTCAGTGAGTTTGTCGAGGACTGGACGTTTAATCTAGAGAAGGACATAGGCTGACGTGCCACGTGAGTGCACAGTCTGTGCCAATCCCGACGCCGTCCTTATCAATGAGGCGATCATAGGCATTGGGGAACACGGGAAGCTATCTAACCGCGCCATAACGCGTCAGTACGATCTATCTAAGGACGCCGTGCGTAGACACCGTGAGCACATACCAGAGATGCTCGCCCGCGCCAGCCGAGCGGAAGAGGTAGCCAAAGCCGACAGCCTGCTCGACCGACTAGAAGACCTCCAAAGACGCACGGAAGGCGTGCTAGACGAGGTGGAGGGCACCGAGAACTACGGCGCTATCCTCGGCGCCATACGCGAGATGAGGCGCAACCTCGAGGTCATCGGCGAGCTTAGCAAGGAGCTGAACCGCGCCCCTACCCTCAACCTTCAGTTAAACGCCGAGTGGATCGAGATCCGAACCGAGATCATGCAGGCCTTAGAACCCTACTCAGAGGCGCGAGGAGCCGTTCTGAGGGCCTTAGAGAGTGCTTCTAATGGCAGCGGTTAGAGACGATCTCAGGCTCGCCTTAGACCGCGTGGCCTTCGCCGAAAAACTAGGAATCGTTCCTGATGGATGGCAAGAGGACTTCCTCCGCTCCTCGGCCGATAGGGTGCTCCTCAACTGCTGTCGCCAGTCGGGCAAGTCCACAATGGCGGCCGTCCTCGCATTGCACCGTGCCCTCTACCATCCCGGCTCGCTCGTGTTGTGTCTCGCTCCTGCTCTCAGGCAGTCACAGGAGCTCTTCACGAAGATAGCGGGCTTCTATAGAGACTTAGGCCGGCCCGTACCGCCGCAGGGCGAAAGGAAGTTATCCCTGGAGCTTGAGAACGGCTCCAGAATCATCACCCTACCCGGTTCGGAGAAGACCATCAGAGGGTTCTCCGGAGCGGCGCTCCTCTTGGTAGACGAGGCCAGCCGGGTGGACGATGAACTCTACTACGCCATAAGGCCAATGCTTGCCGTCAGCGGTGGATCACTGATGATGCTCACCACACCCTATGGACGGAGGGGGGTTTTCTATGATGAGTGGATCAGCGCACACGAGCGAGGCTGGGAGCGCTACGAGGTTCCGGCTAGCCAGTGCCCCCGGATATCGGAAGAGTTCTTGGAAGAGGAGCAGGCAGACCTCCCCCCGTTCATCTTCAGGCAGGAGTACGAGTGCTGTTTTGTAGAGACCGAGGATCAGGTCTTCACCACCGACATGATAGACCGGGCTGTAACGGACGAGGTCCAGCCGCTCTTCGGGGCGGGAGGATAGATGGCTAACCACCCCACCACCTACTACGTTGGTCTGGACCTAGGGCAGTCGCAAGACTACACCGCCTTGGCCGTGGTGCAGAAGGTTCCCACTTACGACAAGCAGACGGGAAAGCACTCTTCCGAGTTGCACCTCAAGCACCTGGAACGCTATCCCTTGAAGACACCCTACACCGATATAGCGGACCAGGTGAAGAGCCTGCTCACCGATCCGCCTTTCACCGCACCGGTGCTCGCGAATGGTCGGGTGGCCAGGCCCACCACCGAACTCATCGTGGATAAGACGGGCGTCGGGGTGGCCGTCACCGACCTCTTGAAGGAGAGACGCCTTAACTACATCGCCGTGACCATCACCGGCCTTGGCCAGAAGGTGAACCGTACCGGTACGCGTGAATACAGTGTACCGAAGCAGGATCTCGTCTCGGCCCTGGAGGTGCCGTTTCACAAGGGCACCCTGAAGGTGGCCAAGGGGCTCGAAGGGTGGCCAAAGCTTAGGGAAGAACTCCTCAACTTCAGGCGCAAGCAGAACAAGGTAACTGCACATATCAGTTATGAGCACTGGAGAGAGTCGGATCACGACGACCTGGTGCTGGCTGCTGCCCTGGCCTGCTGGAAAGCGACCTACAAACGTAGAGGTAGCACCAAGTTGAGGATTATCCCGTAAGAAAGTGGCATGACGCGGCGAGTAGACTGGAGCAGGTAACCGCTCGTGGTGGGAGTGCGGCAACCGAGAGGACCGCAGGGAGTTCGAGCGCTGGCTAGAGGATCAGTAGGCAGATGCTCGACCACCAGGAGGGGTGACGATGCCGCCAAATACAGAACGCAGGACTATGCCTTTGATGCAAGGTAACTCGCCCGTTACACTTCGGGCATGTGGGATTCCCTACGTGCGCTCGGAAGAAGGGTCAATTGGTGGCTCGGTCTTGCAGGCAACATCAGCTTGGTGTACGTCCTTCTCTTCGGCGGTGCGGCGGCTACCATTATCACGACTGTGGTTGCCTACGCTGTGAGCTTCCTGGACTGGGTTTCAGGCGTACCGCTCTTCTTTCGGCTGATGTTCTACGCCAGTGTATTTGTGTTGTCGTTTGCGCTTGTCAATCATGGGTGGCAACGGTGGGTCACCTGGCGTAGCCAATCATCCAGCACACCCCAAGCACCCACGGTAACTTTGTATCGTGAGGCCGTTGGAGAAACGCGCCGACACCCCCTACAGGTCGAAGAGGAGACAGACGAGGAATTTCTCATACGGCGCTGCCAGCAGCTTGCACAAGAGTTGTCCGGGTTTGCGGACCGTTGGGAGAAATTTAGGGACGCTGGCGCGGAGACGGACATCGCCTCCGGGGATCATCAGGACTGGCCCCGAAACACGATGAAGGAGTACAGGAGGCACGAGTTTGATCGCAAGTTGGCAAGCCTTCTCGATGACCTAGAACAACTCGGACGCCTCACCGCAGAACAACGCAAGTATTTCAACGTTCCAACCGACAACCCCCAGACGATACGGGAGGTGGCGGGACGGTTGTCGGCTATTTGCTATTAAGCCTAGCCTTGGTCGGATATCAGCTTCGCGTAAGGCAGCGTTTCGGCCAAAAGGAGCTTGAGCATCGCATCGCGGAACATGAAGGGATTCTCGCGGTTGTTTAAGCGGGTCTCTAAACCTCTTAATCCGCCTCCTTCCTCAACAGCGCCCGCTCGGTGGAGAAAGTGAAACAATTGAGTGATCAGAGAATGCCTGCCCGTATAGTCTGACCATGGCCCACGAAGACACCGTCCTCGAAGAGGCGATGGACAATCTCAAGGAAGCCGGGCAGCGCATCAGGGCGACCCAGAGCCTGATGCGTTCGCAGGGTATGACCGATGGCGAGAACCACCGCGACCTCATTACGCGGCTCTCTACGGCGCTCGCCATGACAGAAGCCGCATACCTCGAAGTGAGGCGTCGGAGGGATCTCCCCCGTCAGCACTAGCTCTCCGAGAGCCCGTGTGGATCAAGCACTGCCCCAACGAGGCAACGAACGCCATCCCCCAGACATTCGAACTGGTTGCATTCTCAAGCTATCAGGCACCGAGAGAACGCCGTACTTGGGGAGCGGAGCTCCCACGGCGCGGCACTCTCCTGCTTATGCGCAGAGGCACATCTCTATTCAGGACCACAACCTATGGTGAGCGGTCCTCGGTACCTGAGCAGGCTTACCGACTACTCTCCGCCGCATACGGATGAGGCTATGCAGCATCTTTAGCGGCTTGCAGTGTCGTTGGGCCCTCCATTGCATCAGCGATGCACAACGCTTACTCGGAAGGGCGTTCGCAGAGCGTTCTCACGTGTCCTCGGTCCGCCTGGGTCAATTACATCGCAACCTGCTATCAGGCGACCACGAGGGGATCAAAACTAATCACTCGGTAAGCTAATCAATCCCTCCACCTCACGCTAGAGAGGGCGTTTTGCGCCTCCGAGAGAAACGCATCGGACTTACCGATCGGGGTTTCGATGGTGACGATCACCGTCTCACCTTTGACCTGTAGGACAATGAGTCGGTTTCTATAACCGTCGTAAAGCCAGAACGGAGATCCGTCGTTCAATTGGAACAGTGGTAAGCAATCCCCCTCGCAAACTCGAGGGTCGTCCTTTGGCGTGGAACGGACCGAGACGTCGAGTTGCGTGCCTGGGATACCCCCTACCTTCACTTCCTGCTCGGACGTGACGTCTAGGCGAGGGTGGCCCTTGAGCCAGGCGACTAGTTTGTCGTCGGGGACGGCCATCGCCTTATCCTTGTCGGTCGGGTCCTGCGGGTCGCGGATCTTGTCGATTTTGGTGAAGGTGAGCGACGAGAACGTCGGATATTCCTGCGAGATCTGCCATAAATTAGAATCCTGAACAAAGTCCATCCACCCTTCACCGGCGGTGAGAGTCAATCCTGGCTCGAATACTCCGCTGAAGATCTCCTCTTCGGTGGGAAGCTGATAGTTGCTCCACGCCACGGTACCCAGCACATCTGAGGCTCTACTGCTGGCCAAAGGGTCGATAGCGACAAAAACCTTCTCGCCTTCAATGTTTAGGACGATGAACTTGTACCAGTAATCAAGGTAGTAGAAATCGCCGGTGGGGAACAAGCGTACGCAAGGGCCATCGCACTCTATAGGGTAGTTTTCCGGCGCGGAAGTGACCTGGACATCGAGTTGCGTCCCTGGGATACCCCCTACTCTCACTTTCTGCTCGGACGTGACGTTCAAGTGGGGGTGGCCCTTGAGCCAGGCGACCAGATTGTCGTCGGGGATAGGCGAGATATTCTCTTCATTCGGATTCTGCGGGTTATAGACCTCCTCAGTGGTCATAAAGGTCATGGCAACTGCTTTGCGCTCGATCCGCAGATAATTGTCCGTCTGCGGAAGACCCTTAGCTACGGTCCATCCCTCATCGACAGTGAAAGACAGAGTAGGCCAAAACAGCACTGAAGTGTGCCTGCCAGCATCAAGCCGTTTCCCCCCTTTTAATGGTACGGCCTGCTCGGATGCCCACCATGAAGGTGCTCGGAGCGCGTCCGGAAGTTTAGTATCAAAATCTCCAGTCGCGGCGCTTTCTATCTGCTCTTGCGTTATATTTGTGCCTCGCAGATCCGCATCGCGGAGATTTGCCCCCTCGAGAATGGCGTTACTTAAATCGGTTCCTCGCAGGTCTGCGTCTTGTAGAACGGCGTTCTTGAGGTTGATGAATCCGCCATCTAATATGACGTTCTGCAGGTTGGCGCCTTGCAAGCTTGCCTCCTCGAAAGAGGTCTCCCGGAGGTCAGAGCCCTGGAGTAGGGCGTCATCCAGCACAGCCATGTCCAAGTTGGCATCGTATAAGTTGGCCTTCCTGAGGTCGGCCGCCGTGAGGTCGGCGTTCCGTAGATCGGCCAGTTCTAGTCGAGCTTTACTGAGGTCGGTTTCTTCAGGCTTGTCGTCGGTGTCTCTTCCCAGATAAGCCCCCTTGAACTTGGCGCTCCACAAACTGGCACGATGAAGCTCGGCTCCCGAAAGATCGGCTCCTTCGAAGTTGGCGCTATCGAGGAGGGCCTGGCGATGTCCATCATACAGATCGAGGTCCTCCAAGAATGCATTATCGGCACTCAGGCCCACCAAATCTTGTTTCTCACGGTATAGAAACTGGAGGGCTGTAATCCTCCCCCCGGTGGCTACCTGATTCTTAGCAGAGTTGATCACTTGCCAAGCTTCATGGAGTCTAAGCTGGTTCCTTTGGTAGTTTTCGTAGTCTTGTTGGTCTCTCCGGTCCTCTATCGTCAATAAATAATTGACAGCCACCACGACAATCGCCAGCTTGCCGATATACTCAAGTATTTGTAAGAACGCTAGATGGCTGAGCCATGCGGCCATCGGTTCTAAGATTCTCTTCTCTATCCACATGAGCGGCGCGAACGCACCTTTAGAAAGGCGAGTTCCAGCACGCTGTTTGCTTTCGCCCTCGAGCGACGGTGCATCGTCACCGGAGGGTGATTCCTGCGCTCCGGAGGTGGTAGGCTGGGATGCTCTCCTATTGCTAGTGCTGGAGGTAGTCCTGCGGTCGTTCGCCATATCGGTAGGCTCCCCTTATCTACTTACGGACCTGTAGCCAGAACGCAGGTAGTTCTCCTAGACTCGACTACTGCGAGGCTTATACCTCTGCGCGAATAGCCGGTTGCGCTACTGGCTCCACCCGTCCCTCTTTTAGCGCCCATCTTTAGGGAAGCGGGCTTCTCAGCTTCTATCTAGAGTTAGCCGATTTTCTTTGTAGTGGTGCTATGCACCAGACCGCGCTCAGAAATACACGCCGAGGCCTAAGAAACTGTCCGAAAAGGGGATGTTTGGTAGTGGTAGTTAGGTACCCTACCATGCATGAGAAAGACATACTAGACTGACCTCTCCGACTCTGAATGGGCTCGCATAGAACCCCATCTCCCTGTCCCCAAAGCTCCCGGGAGACCTCGGATTCACCCTCCTCGCGAGATCCTAAACGCTATCTTCTATGTGCTCCGTAGTGGATGTACCTGGCGTCTGTTGCCCCACGACTTCCCGCCCTGGAAGACTGTACATCACTACTTCAGGATTTGGCGGCTCGATGGTGTA
>Ga0126314_10001224_pt1 | contig 12245 bp, 13 predicted proteins | sample Plot105B_FD_92535 | JGI IMG/M metagenome (GOLD analysis project Ga0126314, IMG submission 92535) | Serpentine soil microbial communities from UC McLaughlin Reserve, CA, USA - Plot105B | ecosystem: Environmental > Terrestrial > Soil > Grasslands | place: USA: UC McLaughlin Reserve, Lake County...
AAAACAGAATCATTCGACGAGTCCGGTGTAGCTAAAGCGAACTGTCGATAATCCGTGTCGCTACTGTCGTTCAAACAGGTGCTAAGTCATTGCGTTTGTTGGGGAGTGGGCCCGGCAGGACTCGAACCTGCAACCAGACCGTTATGAGCGGCCGGCTCTAACCGTTGAGCTACGGGCCCTTGTCCAGACCGCGCCTGTCGTAGAGCATTTTCAGGCGAGGCGGAACTGGCTCGCCGATGGAAATGCGGCACGAAAACAGGCATCGGGTCCACGAAAGCGAAACCAGCTCTAGCGGGACATCCGGGCTTCGTCACCCCTCTCCTTGAGCGGTTTCGTCGGGGAGAGTCGCACGAGGACACGCTTGTCGGGACCGGGGAGCAAGGTCGGCTCGACCTGCTCGCGGAGCACCTCGCCCGAGCTCGTGCGGCGTGTGGCTCGCCGTCGTCCGCGTAGGACCGGCGGCGACGAACTCATGCGACACCGGCAAGCGGGCGTTTTCGAGGCCCCGTCAGACCAGCACCGGCTGCGCGGTCTGTACTCCCACCTCGAAGACGCGCTTGTAGCGTTCGATCTCGCCGCGCGGCCCGAGCGCCTTGGTGGGGTTGTCCGACAGCTTCACGGTGGGCTGCCCGTTCGCCGAGATCACCTTGCACACGATGGAGATCGGATCGAGGGCGCCCTTGGGGGCGAGCCCGCGGAAGTCGTTGGTCAGGAGCGTCCCCCAGCCGTAGCCGATGCGCATGCGCCCGCGGAAATGCCGGTGGATATCCTGGATGAGGTCGACATCGAGCCCGTCGGAGAAGATCGCGAGCTTGTCGCGCGGGTTCTGACCCCGCGAGAGCCACCAGTCGATCGCCTCCTCGCCGCCCTCGATCGGGTCCTTGGAATCGATCCGGATGCCGGTCCATTTCGCGACCCAGTCGGGCGCGTGCTTGAGGAAGTTCGTGGTCCCATAGGTGTCGGGCAGGATCACCCGCAGGTTGCCCTCGTAATCCTCCTGCCAGTCGCGCAGCACTCGGTACGGTGCCTCGGCGAGCTCCTCGTCGCCGTTGGCGAGCGCGGCGTACACCATCGGGAGCTCGTGGGCGTTGGTGCCCACCGCCTCGACTTCGCGCTTGAGGGCGATCAGGCAGTTCGAGGTGCCGAGGAAATGCGGACCGAGGCCCTCCATCATCGCCTGCACGCACCAGTCCTGCCACAGATAGCCGTGGCGGCGGCGGGTCCCGAAATCGGAAATCGAGAGATCGGGAAGGCTCTTGAGCCGCTGGATCTTCTCCCAGACCCGCGTCATGGCGCGGGCATAGAGCACCTGGAGCTCGAACTTCGCCATGCCCCTCAGGACACAGCGCGAGCGCAGCTCGTTCAAGATCGCGAGGGCCGGGATCTCCCACATGGTGGTCTCGATCCACGGCCCGTGAAAGGTCAGGACGTATTGCCCGTCCTGCTTCTCGAGTAGGTACTCCGGGAAGCGGAAGGTCTCGAGCCAGGCGACGAACTCGGGCGAGAACATCTGCCGCTTGCCGTAGAAGGTGTTTCCCCGCAGCCAAGTCGACTCGCCGCGCGTCAGCGAGAGCGTGCGCACGTGGTCGAGCTGCTCGCGGAGTTCTCCGGCGTCGACGATGTCCGCGAGGCGCACCCGGGTCGTCCGGTTCTGGATCCCGAACGTGACCGCGACCTCCCGGTGCCGCCGGAAGATCGTCTGGGCCATCAGGAGCTTGTAGAAGTCCGTGTCGAGCACGGACCGCACGATCGGGTCGATCTTCCAGGTGTGGTTATAGACCCGCGTCGCGATGTCGACCATCGCTGTCTCCTCGCCGTCCCCGGGACCTTAGCCGAGGGGAGCCATGACGGAAACCCTCGCGGCCGGCCAGCGTCACCGCCTTCACCCTCCTCCGCTTTCCCGGACGGAGAGGAACCGAGCGTAAGCGAAGTAGATCGCAGATCTAGGATCCGGCGCAGCAACCTGCGGCGAAGCCGCTCGTCCAAAATGACGGACGGCTAGCAGAAAAGGTGCGTTCCTTACGAAAAAGGGGCGGCCGAAGCCGCCCCTGTTCCGCGGACTTGCAGCCGATCACTCGATCGAGACCGCCACGAACCGGACTTCGCCCTGGGCGTTCGAGACCAGGAGCAGGGCCGATTTGCGGCCTTCGCTCTTGAGGGCGTCGATGCGGCGGGTCATGTCGGCTGGCGTCGCGACCGGCTCCTGGCCGACTTCCACGATCACGTCGCCCGGCTGGATGCGCTTGTCGGCCGCGGGGGAGTTTGGATCGACGCGGGTAACCACGACGCCCTTCAGACCCTCCTTGAGGCTGTAGCGGCGGCGAAGCTCGTCGTTGACGCCGGAAACCGTGAGACCGAGCGCCTGGCGGGTGGCGCTCGGAGGCTCGGGAGTGGGCTGCTGGACCGAGGTCTGCTGCTGGCGCTCCCCGTCCTCGAGCCTGCCGAGGGTCACGCGCCTGGTCTCCTCCTTGCCCTTGCGGACGATGATAACGTCGACCGTCTTGCCGACTGGCGTCGCGGCCACGATCCGGGGCAGGTCGCGCGAGTCCTTGACCTCGCGGTCGTCGAACCGGACGATCACGTCGCCGACGTCGAGCCCGGCGGGCCTGGCGGGTCCCTTCTCGTCGATGCCCGCGATGAGGGCGCCCCGCGGCACTCCCAGACCGAGCGCCTCCGCCGTGGCATCGTCCACGTTTTGGATGCGCACGCCGAGCCAGCCGCGACGCGTCTCGCCGAACTGGCGCAGCTGATCGATCACGGGGGCCGCGGTCGAAGCCGGAACGGCAAATCCAATCCCGACGGAACCGCCGGTGGGCGACAGGATCGCCGTATTGATGCCGATGACCTCGCCCTTCATGTTGAAGAGCGGCCCGCCCGAGTTGCCCTTGTTGATGGACGCGTCGGTCTGGATGTAGTTGTCGTAGGGTCCGGACTCGATGTTGCGGCCGCGGGCCGAGACGATGCCCGCCGTAACCGAGCCGCCGAGGCCGAACGGGTTGCCGATCGCCAGAACCCAGTCGCCGGGCCGGATGGCGTCGGAATCGCCGAACGGCACCGCCTTGAGGGGCTTGTCGGACTTTACCCTCAGCACCGCGAGGTCGACCTTCGAGTCTTTGCCCACGATATCGGCCTTCAGCCTGGTTCCATCGGCGAAGATCACGCTGATGTCGTTTGCGTCGCCGATCACGTGGTTGTTCGTCACGACGATTCCCGAGGGATCGATCACGAATCCGGAGCCGAGCGAATTCGACCGCCGCTGCTGAGGTAACCGCGGGCCCTCCGCGCCTGGACCCTGGCCTTGGCCGCGCCGGTTGAAGAATTCCTCGAAGAGGTCTTCGAACGGAGTGCCCTGCGGGAGCTGCGGCAGGGTGCGATTGCGGGTCTCGACGGTGGTCGACGCCGAGATGTTCACGACCGCGCCGGTCACCTGTTCGGCGAGGTCGGCGAAGGAGTCCGGCGCGGCACGCGCGACCGTCGGAGCCGGAGCCAGGGTCACGACGAGGGCGAAGGCCGCGACCCAGGACGCCACGCGGCGTTTCGCGGCGGGCGCTTCGGACAGCGCCAGGGCATTCACGACAGGTGCCATTATGGATCCTCTTCTCTCGGGCGTCGATATTAGATCGTCCGCGTTCACTGTCATTCAAGAACGATTGCGACCAAAACGCCACGGGCGCCCGGTCCGCAGTCCCTCCAAACCCCCCACCTGCCGCTGGCCCGGCTCAGACGCTCTTCAGCGCCGCGCGTCCGGCTCACACGGGCTGGCGTGCGGCCCAGATGAGAGTGCCACTGGCGCGGCCCCGATGCTCTCGAGCGCCGCGCGTCCGGCTCACACAGCCTGGCGCGCGGCCCAGATGATCACGACCCCGACCACGGCCGAGACGATCCCGACGAGCCGCATGCGGTTGCTGGGCGTGTGGGCCGCCTCGTACATGGCCCTCCGTGCCCCGTCCGGAAACGCCGCAAACAACATGCCCTCGACCGCGAGAGCGAGGCCGAGGGCTGCGACGAGATCGAGCATACGGGCGTTACTGGGCCGGGGTGGGCGCTGGCGAAGTCCGTGGGAGAGCCCCGGTCGCTGGCGCCGGCGTGGTCGGCCCCGCGGCGGGTGGCCTCGGTTCCGTCCCCTGTTGACGCGAACCGTTGCGCCCCACAGCGCTGTTGAAGTACCGGAAGAACTCGGATTCCGGGCTCAGCACCAGCCGTGTGTCGCCGGGCCGAAGGCCGGCTTCGTAGGCCTGCATGGAGCGGTAGAATGCGAAGAAGTCCGGGTCGCGGCCGAAAGCTTCCGCGAGAATCCGGTTCTTCTCCGCGTCACCGGTGCCGCGCAGTTCCTCGGATCGGCGGTTCGCTTCGGCCCGGATGACCGTTGCTTCCCGCTCGGCACGGGCGCGGATGGTCTGCGCCAGCTGCTGACCATTGGCGCGCAGGTCCGCGGCTTCGCGCTCACGCTCGGTCCGCATGCGCTGGAAGACCGCCTGGCTGTTGGCGGCCGGCAGGTCGACCCGCGTGAGCCGAAGATCGATCAACTCGATGCCGAGACTGCGCGCCTGCCGGTTCACATCGTCCTGGATCCGGTTCATGAGCCTCGCACGTTCGGTTCGCACGATCGCGTCGCGGGAGGCGCTCGCGAGCACGTTGCGCATCGCCGAGTTGGTGAAGCTTGCCAGCCGCTGATTGGCGAGCGTCACGTTTCCGGCAGCCTGGAAGAAGCGCAGGGAATCGGTGATCCGGTATCGCGTGAAGGCGTCCACCTCCAGATTCTGTCGGTCTGCCGTGAGCACCGCCTGAACCGGGAGATCGAGGTCGAGCACGCGCTTGTCGAAGAAGGTGACGTTGTCGACAAGGGGAAGTTTGAACTTGAGACCCGGTTCGCTGAGTGCGGCCCTGACCGCGCCGAAACGCAGTACGAGGGCATATTGAGTCTGCTGGACGACGAAGGTGGATGCATAAAGGACGATCGCGAGAACGGCGAGGAGGATCAGAGCCCCGGTGCGGAAAGCGGGAGTGTTCATCGGGTGCTGGCTCCTTGCTGGGGCTGCGGCGGCGGCTGTCCAGGTCCCACGTTCGGGGTCTGGGAACGGCGCTGCAACTCGCCGAGCGGCAGGTAGGGAACGATCCCACCCCCCTGCTGCGCGTTCTGGTCGATGATGATCTTGTCCATGCCTCCGAGAACCCGCTCCATGGTCTCGATGAAGATGCGCTCGCGGATCACGTCGGGCGCCCGTCGATACTGCTCGTAGACCTGGTTGAAGCGCGCCGCCTGACCGGTCGCATCCGCGGTGGCCTGCTCGCGATAGGCCTCCGCCTGCTGGACGGCACGGGATGCCTCGCCTCGGGCTTCCGGGACCACCCGACTCGCAAAAGTCTCTGCCTCGTTCTGCACACGCACCGCATCCTGCTGAGCCGCGTTCACGTCGACGAAGGCCTGGCGCACCTCCGCCGGGGGCTGGGCGGCCTGGAGCTGCACCACGTTAACGAGGATGCCGGCGCCGTAGGCATCCAGCGTCTGCTGCATGATCTGACGCACTTCCTGGGCCACGCTCGATTGCTCGGTCGTCAGAATCGCCTGGATGTTGCGCCGGCCGACGACCTCGCGCATGGCGCTTTCCGCGACGGCCTTGATGGTGCCCTGCGGGTTCTGGAGATTGAACACGAAGTCTTGGGCGCGGCCCGGGTTGACCTGCCACACCACGTCGAAGTCGATGTCGATGATGTTTTCATCGGCGGTGAGCATCAAGCTCTCCTCCCCGATGTCCCGGGCGCGGCCCTGCCCCGGGGCCGAGCGGTAGCCGACCTCGACGCGTTGCTGCGCTGTCACGTCCGGCTTCTCGATTCGGCCGATCGGATAGGGAAGGTTGTAGCGCAGGCCCTCGCCCGTCGAGCCCGTGTACGCCCCGAAGATCATGTTGATCCCGACCTCGTTGGGCCGCACGGTGTAGAACCCCGTCAACAGCCAGATCACGATCACCCCGAGCAGGATCGCGAGCGCGCCCTTTCCGCCCATCGAGCCGCCCCCGGGGATGAGATCCCGGATGCGGTCCTGGCCGCGGCGCAGGATATCCTCCAGATCGGGGGGATTTCCGCCCCCCTGAGGGCCGTTGCCCCACGGGCTCTTGCCGCCCGATCCGCGTTGGCCCCAAGGGCCGCCGCCGCCGCTCTGGTTGCTCCAAGGCATTGAGTGCCGTTCCTTACGCTCGCTGAATGGCCGACCGCGGGGCCGGCGAGGTCACGGCGGTTGTGGTTGGGGTTTCGCCCGCCTGTCAAGGCTGCGAAGTGGGGATGAGCGGAACTTTCGTCAACGGGATGCGGCGGTTGAGCGCCGTTCCAGGTCGATGAAGGTAAACGGATGCTCGTCGTCGGGACCCTGCGGGTAGTCGCGCCGGGCCGTCTCCCGGAAGGCGGAGCGGTCGAAAGCCGGGAAAACGGCGTCCCCCGGAGGGGCGACGTGCACCTCGGTCAGATGCAGGCGGCTGACCTCCGGCAGGGCCAGTGCATAGATCTCGGCGCCGCCTGCGACGGCCACCGCCCCGGCCCCCATGCGCGCGGCGAGCGCCCGGCCGGTCGCGACCGCCTCGTCCCAGCTCCTCGCAACGTGAACGCCCTCGGCCCGAAAATGTGGATCGCGGGTCAGCACGACGGTTTCCCGCCCTGGTAGGGGCTTGCCGATGGATTGAAAGGTCTTGCGGCCCATGATCATCGGCTTGCCCCAGGTGAGATCCCGAAACCGCCGCAAATCCGTCCTGAGCCGCCATAACAGACGGTTGTCGCGGCCGATCACGCCGTTGTCGGCCAGGGCCACCACGAGGATAAGGGGGTGGGTCATCGTTTCTCCGCCAGCCTTTCCAGGGAGGCTCCGCTCACGCGTTGGACGGTCCACTCCTCCATGGGAACCGCGCCGAATAAAGTGCCACGGCCGACTCGTTCCAACGAGGACCCACTATTCGAGCCCCGGCAGGCCCTCCCTGGTGTAGCGCTGCGCCAGGTGCCTCAGCAATCCTCCGCCGATGCAGTGGCCGCGGTTCTCGGCCCGCACGAACACGTCGTCGAGGTAAATCCCGTAACGGCCTCGATCGGTCAAGAAGTTATAGAACCAGACCGCGAATCCGGCGGGCTTTCCATCCCGGTCCGCGATCTCGCCAAAAACGCGCGAATGCGGGCAGAACAGGGCCGCGGCAATCCCCTCCTCCGTCGCGTCCACCTCATGAGCCATGCGTTCTTACGCCTCGAGTTCGCGTACGAAGAACGGCACGAGGGCCGCATCTGGCGGCAATGGCCGGACGGATCAAGAGCGTCACGCCTCCTCTCCCGACACCCGCTTCGGCGAACCCCACTCCTCCAGCACCCCGTTGATCTCTTCGAGCACGAAGAAGCGTGCGCTGTCCTGGTCGTAGCCCTCGTCGAGAAGACGATCGTACTCCGTGAGGCGGTGGCGGATGTAGGCCACCATGGAAAGCCACGCCGCATTCTCGGGTGAGGCCACCCGGAGGCCCTGGCTCATCATGGCATGGTCGACGATCGCCTCGAACTCGTGGTCCGGCGCGCGGGGCGCGAACACCCGCACGGCCTCTTCGACGATCATCCGGCGGCTCACGGCGGGCGGGGATCCGCCGACCTCAGACCGCGACGGGCGCTCGGATCGCGGGATACGGGTCGTAGTTCTCGATCGCGATGTCATCGAAGGTGAACTCGAACAGCGACCGCACCGCCGGGTTGAGGCGCAGCCGCGGCAGGGGCCGCGGTTGGCGGGAGAGTTGGAGTCGTGCCTGCTCGAGATGGTTGAGGTACAGGTGCGCATCGCCGAAGGAGTGCACGAAGTCCCCCCGCTGCAGGCCCGCGGCCTGCGCGACCATATGGGTGAGAAGCGCGTAGGACGCAATGTTGAAGGGCACGCCGAGGAAGGCGTCGGCCGACCGCTGGTAGAGGTGGCAGGACAGCCGGCCCTCGGCGACGTAGAACTGGAACAGGCAATGGCAGGGTGCGAGGGCCATGCGGTCGAGGTCCGCCGGGTTCCACGCGGTCACGACGAGCCGACGCGAGTCGGGGTTGCGCCGGATCTCGTCGAGCACCCAGCGGATCTGGTCGACGCTGCCGCCGTCGGGCTTCTCCCAGGAGCGCCACTGCTCGCCGTAGATCGGCCCGAGGTCCCCGTTCGCGTCGGCCCACTCGTCCCAGATCGTCACGCCGCGCTCTGAGAGGTAACGCACGTTCGTGTCGCCCTGCAGGAACCAGAGCAGTTCGTGTACGACCGATTTGACGTGCACCTTCTTGGTCGTGACGAGGGGAAAGCCGTGGGAGAGGTCGAACCGCATCTGGTGCCCGAAGACCGAGATGGTCCCGGTCCCGGTTCGATCGTCCTTGCGGACGCCCTCGTCCAGGATGCGGCGGAGAAGGTCGTGGTAGGCGCGCATGGGGGATCTCCTCCCCTTATGTAACGCAGCCAAGGCGGTCGCGGAGCCACCGGATCGCGTTGTCCCCGTCTTTCAATTCCGCGCGATCGTCCCTATATTGGGGGGGCCGGTCGCAAGGCCGGCTATGGTGATAAACGACCATCGCAATAAACCCATCGGACCCGGGGGCGGTACCCGGCGCCTCCACCAAAGCTCAAGCCTCCGCTTGAGTTTCGGCGGGGGCGAAATAGGATCGACGAGGGCGTAAAGGGTGGGCTTTTACCCGGCATGGTTCCGCCGTTATCGGGCCGATTCAATAGTTGCCAACGACAACTATGCTCCGGTCGCGGTGGCTGCGTAAGCAGCTCCCAAAGCCGATCGAAAGTCCTAGCGGGTAGCACCGCTAGGCGGGGTTCGGAGGCACCTGGCAACAGAAGCCTCCACTTTCATTTTTTGGATGCTTCCTGCGAAGTCTGTCGATGAACAAAGACCTGATCCGCTACGACCTCCTGGTGCAGGAAGCTCTGAAGGGGGTCGTGCGCAAGGTGCTGATCGACGCGGGCAAGGACGGCCTTCCCGGCGAGCACCATTTCTACGTTTCGTTCCGGACGGACTTCCCCGGCGTGCGCCTCTCGAGCCGGTTGCGCGAGAAGTATCCCCAGGAGATGACGATCGTTCTCCAGCACCAGTTCTGGGACCTCGGCATCACCGATCACGCGTTCGAGGTCGGTCTCTCATTCTCCGGCGTTCCGGAGCGTCTCCTTATCCCGTTCGACGCTCTGACAGGCTTCTTCGATCCATCGGTTCAGTTCGGCCTCAAGTTCGAGCAGCAGGCCGCCGCAACCGAGGAGGAGCCGGCCGGACCGCCCGCGCGTCCGGCGCGCGGCGCGGGATCGGAACCCGTCGAGCTGCAGCCCAACAAACCCGTTGTACCCGTGACCGCCAAAAGCGCCGCCCCGAGGATTAGCGCCAAGTCGTCCGGCGAGGCCGAGAAGGGGTCGTCGAAGCCCGACAAGGCGGAGAAGCCCGCCAAAGCCGAGAAGTTCAAGGATAAGAAGGAAGAGGGACCGGCGGCCGGGAGCGCGCAGGTCGTGAGCCTCGACTCGTTTCGCAAGAAAAACTGATCCGGGGAGGCCCTGCGGTCGAGCGGCTTTTTCTCGTTCAGCCTGAGCGGCTTCGCCGCAACTTGTTGAGCTAGATCCCGGATCTGCGCTTCACCGCGCGTCGCTCCGTTCCCCTCCGTCGGGAAAGGGTGGAAGGTACAGGCTCCACCTCAGGCCACGTCCTCTCCCGCTTCCCGGACCAGTGGAGCGAAGCGGAACGCCGATCCGGGACCCAGGAGAAACGCTGCCGCGCAGCGACTCATTTCCCTTTGATTCAAAGATTCCTCGCTGCCGGGAAAGCGGGCGCTGGCGCGAACACCGCGGGTCGCGCAGGGCTGGGCCAGTCCGCCCTGGGGCTCGGTGTGACCGGTCGACCATGCATACCTCGTGCCGGTCCATGAGATCGCGTGGGATGCTGATGACCAAACGGAGGTGGTCCCTTGCGGTAGCCCGCGGCGCTGTTCACAAGCATGTGGAGCCGGCTGGCAAGCTGTCTCGGCAAGTCGTCCAACTGCTCCGGGATCGACGTTGCGGGGCCCGGCTTTAGATTAGAAACGCGCGAACTCATCAGAAGAGGCCAGGATGTCGCCGAGCACCCGCACCGAAACCGACACCTTCGGACCGATCGAGGTCGAGAGCCACCGGCTCTGGGGCGCGCAGACCCAGCGCTCGCTCCAGAATTTCCGGATCGGCACCGAGCGGATGCCTCTCCCGCTGGTGCACGCGCTGGCCCTAGTGAAGCAGGCCGCGGCTCTCGTGAACCGGGATCTCGGGCTCCTCGAACCCCGGCTCGCGGACGCCATCGCAGAGGCGGCGGCCGCGGTCACCCAGGGGCACTTCGACGACGAGTTTCCCCTGGTGGTCTGGCAGACGGGCTCCGGCACCCAGTCCAATATGAACATGAACGAGGTGCTCGCCACGCTCGCCAACGAGCGACTGGGCGGGAGACGGGGCCAGAAGACGCCCGTGCATCCGAACGACCACGTCAACCTCGGCCAGTCCTCGAACGACAGCTTCCCGACCGCCATGCACATCGCGGCGGCGCGCGAGATCGATGGCCGGCTCCTGCCCGCTCTTCGCCACCTGCATGGAGCCCTTGCGGAGAAAGCCCAGGCCTTCGCGGACATTGTGAAGATCGGCCGCACCCACCTGCAGGACGCGACCCCGGTCACCCTGGGCCAGGAATTCTCGGGCTACGCCATGCAGGTCGAGCTCGGAATCGCGCGGGTCGAAGCGACGCTGCCCGGCCTCTATGCCCTCGCCCAGGGCGGCACCGCGGTCGGGACCGGCCTCAACACCCATTCTGAATTCGCGGAGCGCTTCGCCGCGAAGGTCATGGAGCTGACCGCGCTTCCGTTCACGACGGCCGTGAACAAATTCGAAGCGCTCGCGTCGCACGATGCCCTCGTCTTCACCCACGGCGCGTTCGCGAGCCTCACGACAGGATTGTTCAAGATCGCCAACGACATCCGACTGATGGGCTCGGGCCCGCGCTCGGGCCTCGGTGAGATCTCGCTGCCCGAGAACGAGCCCGGCTCGTCGATCATGCCGGGGAAGGTGAATCCGACCCAGGCGGAGGCCATGACCATGGTCTGCGCGCAGGTGATGGGGAATCAGGCGACGGTCATGTTCGCCGGCAGCCAGGGTCATTTCGAGCTCAACGTCTTCAAGCCTGTGATCGCCAATGCGGTCCTGCAGTCGACCCGGCTTCTCGCGGATGCGGCGGCAAGCTTCACGGACAATGCCGTGGTCGGGATCGAGCCGAACCGGGGACGCCTTTCCGAACTCATGCAGCGCTCCCTCATGCTCGTGACAGCGCTCGCGCCGAGAATCGGCTACGACAAGGCTGCCGCGATCGCAAAAGCAGCCCACAAGAACGGCACGACGTTGAAGGAAGAGGCCCTTCGCTCGGGCGCCGTGACTTCGGACGAGTTCGATGCCACGGTCCGTCCGGAAACGATGCTGTCGCCGAGGTAGAAGATCATGGCCGAGATCATCAACCTGCGCCGGGCGCGCAAGCGCAAGGAACGCGCCGGCAAGGAAGCCCAGGCCGCCGCGAATCGGACGGCCTTCGGGCGCAGCAAGGCCGAACGCGCCCTGAGCGAGGCCCGGAAAGACCTCGCCCAGCACCGGCTCGATGGGCACAAGCGAGACGACGCGGTTGAATGAGCGACGGGATCGTCAAGCGGTCGGTCTCGATCGCCGGCCATCGTACGAGCGTCTCCCTCGAGGCGCCCTTCTGGGAGGCGTTGCGCGCCATCGCGGCTTCCCGGGCCCGCTCGGTCCAATCCCTCATCGGTGAAATCGATGCGGGGCGCGGCGGCCAGAACCTGTCGTCCGCCATTCGGGTTTTCGTGCTCAGGTCCGTGCAGGGAGTCGTCGGGGCACCCGCGGAGGGTTCTCCCGCGAGGACAGCCGTTCCTGAGCCACCCGGCCGGACCCCGATCTAAGGCGGGGCCGAGCGCGCCGCCGTCCCTCCGGCGAGCGCAGCCTCGCCTCAGCCGCCGGGACGGACGCCGATCTGAGGCGGGGGCCTGATGTCGATCGGGGGCGGCAGGGCCGGCAGGGCCGATGCACCCGCAGGTGCAATCTGGTCGGCCGGTCTCTCTTCGCCGGCTGCGTCACGCGCCGCGCGCTCCACGGCGGCGCGTTCGCGGACAGCCCGCTCCTGCGCCAGCCGCTCCTGGGCGATGCGCTCCAGGGCCGCGCGCCGTTCCGCCTCGATGCTGCGCAGCCGCTCGGATTCCGCCCGGGC
>Ga0126314_10001225_pt1 | contig 12244 bp, 9 predicted proteins | sample Plot105B_FD_92535 | JGI IMG/M metagenome (GOLD analysis project Ga0126314, IMG submission 92535) | Serpentine soil microbial communities from UC McLaughlin Reserve, CA, USA - Plot105B | ecosystem: Environmental > Terrestrial > Soil > Grasslands | place: USA: UC McLaughlin Reserve, Lake County...
ACGAAGGCGAGGGACGGGGCATCACGCCCCTGGAAAGTAACGCCCTCGGTTTGCGCTACGCGACGCTCAAGCCGGGACCGGCCTTCGCTGAGCTACGATCTGGAGGTGAGCCTCCAGAGAGCAAACGCGCCGAGACACCGTCATCCGCAGAGCGGCGGCTGCGCGCCCGAATCGGAGAGTCTGTGGCCGCGCAAGCGGTCGAGGATGAGCCCGGTTTGCAGATGCCGCATGCCGGTCCGGGGCTCTATCATCGGTACAATGCAGTCTTGAAGCGAGTGTTCGGGAACAAGGCTCGCGCCGAGATGACGCTTCCCGAACTCGAAGCCGTGCTGGCCTGGTTGGAACGGAACCGTCTCTCGGATCACGTGGGTCTCGTGGACGGCGATCCTCGGTATGCCTGGACGGCAGCACGACGGCGCCACTCGGAGTGGACGCGGCGGTTGCGCTCGCACTCGGGCGGCATCCGGAACGGGTGATTAGTCAGGGGCGAGCCAGCCCAAAGCGCTCCAGCAATGTGCGGTGGAGTCGGGCGGCCCGGGCACTGGAAGAGAGGAGAGTGCGCGTCCTTGGAGGAGTATTCCAGGTCCTGGTGAGGCGGACTCTGGTCGAGGAGTCGAGCCGAGAAGGGTCGTCGGTTCCAATCACGCAGACGCGGTATAAGCGGCGTTCGCGGTGAACTGTCCCTTCGCGCGTTTGCTGCGCGTAGGCGTGAGCATGGTTGGAAACTAGCCGCGTTCGGCCGCTCGGCTGATTGACGTCCGATGAAGCGGACCGGGGGTGGAGGATGCAGCGCATTGACGGCCAACCCGTGGGGCGGCCCGAGTTGCCCTTATTCCACATGTTTTGCCGGGGTCGGTTTTGAAGCCGCTCACCGAAGCCTCGGGCTCGATTCTCGTGCCGTCGCCCGAGCAATAGCCACCGACCCGTCGCGAGCGGCAGAGGCGGCATCCCTCCCGAACCGAACCTCCCCGGCATCGCCGAGACGCTTGCAGATCGATCCTTTTCGCCCTGAGGATGGTCGATCAGGTCGAGTAGGGTCCGGACTCAACCAGTCTGACGCGAGCTTCGGTTCCGACCCTTGGCGGAACTTAGGATCAGCAGTTGAGGCTCATCGGTCGCATGCCACCCGGAGGAATGCCGAACAGCGCTCTGACCCAATTCAGAAAGGCGCCATAGGCACGACCTAGCGCCAACATCATAACTGTGGCTCCAAGTACCCCCAATAGCAGTCCTCGTCCTGACGCACCAGTTACCGCGATGATCGCCGCATAGATCGGAACTTGGAAGCTCACTAATGCGAGACTATCCCAAAGCAGTTGCCAAATGCGGTCTGGTCGAGCGTGCTGCATGATCCAGTCACGCCAGATACCGTACGGGCGCCCGACGGGAACCATAAGGACCGCTCCCAGTAATCGAGCGTGGAATACCTGCTCCCAGGTCATGCCCGCTATGAAACGCTCGTTGATAATCCCTGTCGTGGTAAAAAAAAGGATCAGGGCTGTGGTATCAGCGATGATAGCGCGACGATGCGGATGGGTCTGAGAAGAGACGGGCATGTCGGATGATTTCTGACGATATAATATGACATCAAATTTTGGACTTGTCAGTGAGCTACCAACAGCGGCTGCTTTGTCCACACAGCAGAGATTTATGCTTCGCGTCGGCAATGACAGCTTCCCACCCATTGGCAACCCTACCGGCGCAGCTGAACCGGTGGTGCATTCTCAGCACCAGAACGCGACAACGGCAGCGAGCGCAACCGCCGAGGCATAGTTGCGAGCCAGCTCGTCGTAGCGCGTGGCGATCCGCTGGAAGTCCTTGAGGCGGCAGAAGGTGGCCTCTATGCGCCAACGCTCGCGGTAGCGCCGCCTGTTGTGGCGAATTTTCCGCTTGCGGGCGCGGGTGCCGGGATGACGGCGGCGATGCCCTGCTCCCGCAGGTCGGCGCGCAGTCAGTCGGCGTCGTAGCCCCGGTCGGCAATCAGGCGGCGGACGCGGCCGGGGGCGTCGGCCAGCACCTCCGGAGCGGTGCGCACGTTACTGGCGTTGCCGGGCGTCAGCAGGAGGACGCCGGGGCGGCCAAGCACATCGACGAGCGCGTGTTCGTGGTGGTCTGTCCACCGCACGACGGGCCGAGGGCCCTGCGCCTTTGCCCCCCTTTGCCCCCCTTTGCCCCCTTGCGCCGAGCGATCGACGTAGGTGGCCGCGATGGCGGCGGCCTCGCCCGACCATGCGGCCGCGGCTAGGGCCGACTAACATAGCCGGCCAGAAGCTGCGGCGGGACCATCGGTTGAAGCGGTGTAGACCGTGGTGCGCGGTCCGTAGGCGGCCCGGCAATCGCGCCAACGGCAACCGGGGAGTGATGACGTGTAGGATGCCAGAGATAATGCGTCGGTCGTCCTCGCGCTTGGGTCCGGGCTGGTTGCGCGGCATGAGTGGATCACTGCCCACTGCGCGTCGGAAAGCCAAAACACGTCCGCCATCTCTTTCTGCGTGCCATTAGCGACAGCAACGGATCATGGAACCTCAGCCTCGGCAAGGTCTTGTTCAGTTCACACACTATCGTTCAGATGGAGAAAACCGCGCACCTGCATCCGGTGGTGGCATCGCTTCGACCGAGGCTGACGTATCGTATCTATCACTCAGCCGCATCATGGCTCTGGGGTGTGTTTCTTGACAGGAACCTGAAATCTCCGTAAGCGTCGTAGAGATTATACGTCGGAACACTTTAGCCAGATAGTTGATCGCCAAAGTTGCTCCACAGCAGCACAGGTCGAGCGCTCGGATCGCGAAGTCGATAGGAAAGGCGCGAGTTGCGGGCGGACTGGTGCTAGGGCCATTTGGCCAGATGTTTTCAGTCGCGCAATTCAGCTAGTATGTTCGCCTAACGCGCTAGGAGCGCCGCGTGCTTCTTTACTTCCATCTAAAGGATGCGCACGAGATGATCCTCGATGACGAGGGCGTGGAGGTCTCTGGCGCGCACGAAGCTCGCATTCAAGCCCTTCTTGCCATCGCGGAGCTTCAGGAGGAGGACGCTCGAGACTGGTCAGGATGGATTCTCACGGCCACCGACGCTCATGGACGAGTCCTCTTCACGCTTAATCTCGGACCGTAGGGACAAAGCGGAGCTTAGCGTTTCCCGTGCACTCTTCTGATCCTTTATATCGGTGAGTTGGGCGTGCACCTTGTGAACCAGGCCTGCTCGTCGAAGCCTCTCCGGTTCACGACAAGCGGTAGGTCTTTGTGATAGCTCGCTTCGCCTGGCGCCGCATCCACGAGGGGCGAAATCTCGGGCCAGATCTCCGCCCAGATGTCATGGAAGCGTGTACCGAGCGCCCGTGGGTGCTTGGCACCAAGGGTCTCGGCATAAGGCTCGTTGTAGAGGAAGCCGAGCTCCTCGTCCTAGGCCACGAACATCGGGGATTTGGAGCCGAGCAGCATCGGGCGGGCACCGTCTCACGAGCCACCTGGACTGTCAGAGATTGACTAACAAGGTCCGTGCAAGTCAGATGACGACGTCTCAACGAAGGGCAGGTCTTCCCGCGGAAGGCGGGGCTGAGCATGGCGGCTTGCTCAACTCCTCTCACCGTGTATCCCATCTCTCGCTTCGAAGAAACTTGGCCCAACCGCTCGCCTGTTTGCGAAGAACGGTTCCTTTGATCACGCGCTCAGGGGCTCTCGCTCGAGCCGTTCGAGACCACCCGTTTGATCTCTTATGCGGCGACACTCGTCCCAATAGCGTCTGGCGATGAGCGTCTCCCCAACCACCGCTCGACCACCGAAGCGAGGTGCTCTCGCTTGAACGGTTTGCCGAGATGGTCGTCCATCCCGGCTCCCCGGAATGCCTCAACCTGTTGCGGCAGCACGTTCGCTGTCATGGCGATGATGGGAATCCGACAGGTCGGATCATCCATCGCCCGAATACGGGCGGTCGTTTCCAGTCCGTCCATCACTGGCATTTGAATATCCATCAAAATGAGGTCAAATCGATTGCCAAGTAAGGCAAGGGCCTCCGCGCCATTGGCGGCGACACAGACGGCGTGTCCCAATGACTCCAACATGGAGCGGGCGATGTCCTGATTGATCAAATTGTCTTCGACCAGGAGGATGGAAGCTGCTCTCGCGGGTACCGCAAAGCCAAAGGAGGAATCCCAGACTAGAGCATTCGTCGAGACCTCGTCACAAGGTATCACAACCCAAAAAGATGAGCCGAGCCCGACCTCGCTCGAAACACCGATCTGCCCGCCCATGAGCTCCACAAGCTGCTTGCAGATCGCAAGTCCCAGGCCCGTGCCGCCAAACTCGCGCCGCACGGATGAGTCGACCTGGCTGAAACGCTGGAAGAGACGGCCAAGGCGGTCAGCCGGAATGCCCACTCCCGTGTCCGTCACAGTATATCTGAGTTGGAACCGCTCACCATTGCTGCGCTCTGGAGCGACCGTCAGCGTTATGGTTCCCGACGGGGTGAACTTGACCGCGTTATTGAGCAGGTTCAGCAGGACCTGGCGGGTCCGGTCCTCATCGCCGACAACCCCGGAGGGCACACCCTTGTCGACCTGTACCTCGAGGCCGAGCCCACGCTGATTCACAATCGCAGCTACGATCGAGCACGCATTGTCGACCATCGTGCGAGGGTTGAAGGACCGTGGATCCAGCTCGATCCTTCCGGCTTCGATCGCTGAGAAATCCAGGATATCGTTGACGACCGTGAGAAGGGCTGCGCCTGACGTTTGAACCAAACCGAGCCGCCGCTTCTGCTCGCACGATAGCGTTTGATCGGCGAGAAGCAGCTCGGTGTAACCTAGCATCCCATTCAAGGGAGTGCGAATTTCGTGGCTCATGGCAGCCAGAAAGTCGGACTTCGCGGCATTTGCCGCCTCTGCTCGACGAGTTGCTTCCTTCAGCTGCTCGAGGCTCGACCGGAGATTGGCGAGCATTGCTTCAAAGGCGTTTCCGAGGCTGCGAACCTCTCCGACACCCGTTGCAGCAAAGGGAACATTGAGATCGCCCTTCGCGACGGAGGCGGCGGCGCGTGAGAGTTGCGGAAGTCCGCGCGTGACACGCTTCACCGATAAGAGGAGAGACGCAACAAGAGCGAACAGGGAAGCGGCGGAGAGGATTAGAAACCATCGAGTCAGTGACTCCGATTGCTGAGCGCCGATCCTGAGCATCTGCTGCTGGGATGTCTGGATGGTCGAAGCCTCCGTAAAAGCACAGACTTCCGTTTCGGCCTCGTACGGCGTGCACCGGGCGACCGTTCGCCCGTCATCACCGGGGATCAAGTCCGACTTTGAGCTGCTATACTGATAGGGGAACGCGCGGGCGAAGCCGCCGGCACTTGAGATGGTCCCCTTTTCGGTGATGACGCTCACCCCGACACGCGCAAGCTTCGCGAAGCCCTCCAGGGTGGCTTCGACGCCGGAGAGCATTCGGATACCCAGGAGGGCCCCAATTGCGTCGCCGAAATCGTCAAAGACCGGCTCAATGGTTATGTGCACCACCTGATTGGTCGCGAGGTTTAAAGGCAACCTCAGAGTCGGTCCGACCCGGCGCGTTTGACGGAACGTCCGCCGATCCCGTCGAGTTGCGGACTCCAGGATCGTGTGAAGGGCTGGCGCCAAATCCGACCTACGAAGTTCCTGATCGACAGCTAGGAGGTCCGCGGTGACACTCGCTCCGATGACATGTCCATCCGACGCGACGGCAATCAGCGCATCGAGCTCCGCCGTCCGTGCCGCCGGCGCGAACATTTCTCTAATCGTCACGTCGTTCTTCGTCGCGACGACCTTGCTGATGTCGGACAGCTGCGCAAGGGCCTGCACTTGACGGTCGGACGCGGCAAAGAGCATATCCAGGCGAGCCGCGGCAAGATCGGCCTCGCTCTGGAGCCGTTCCGCTAGCTGCAATTTCGAGAGCGCAGCCAGTGCCGTAGCTTGCTCATGCAGGCCGCTGTCGAGCCTAAGCGACGCAAGTGTCCCGATTACACCGAAGGTGAGACAACCGGTGACGAGCACGACGACGGCTAGGCGAGCGCCGATCGAGATTCCGCGAACCCGCTCGCCCCCCAACGCGCGCAGAGGCACAGGCGACTCCGAAGGGGCAGAACGCGCCGGTACGTCGTTCGAGTGCGAGAGGGCCTCTACGGCCAGTCTTTCATGCAAGAGCAACTCCGTGGAGCAGAATTCCTCTGCATACCAGGGCCAGCATTAAATCACTGGTAAGATGGACTCTCCCGCAGCACTGAAATTGTTCTTAGTTGACGTTAGATTAATTCAACATGCACATTCGATCGTACGGCGCAAGAGTCAGAAATAGTGCCTTGCGTATGACCGATGTGACTCCGGAGGTTCGAGGATTTCAGGCGCTCTGCTTCCAAGTTTACGGGCCTTTAAGCCCTATCCGTAACTATGCGTCGGCGAAGGGATCTCATTCGATGACTCTGCTGAGAAAGGTGACGATGATACTCGCTCTCTGGGCCGTGGCGACGCCGTCGGCCAGCTGGAGCGAGGAAATCGCGATCGTTGGAACGGGGGATGGAATCGACATTCTTCGAGAGTTGACCTCGTCCTACAACTCGGATGCAGCTGGGGATCACTTTGCCGTTCCCCCCAGCGTCGGCTCGGGCGGCGGCATCGCCGCCGTTGGATCGGGCACAGCGATCCTCGGCAGAATCGCCCGCGGTTTGACTGAATCGGAACTGACCCGTGGGATCGTTCCGACTCCGATTGCACGGATGCCCTCCGCCTTCTTCGTGAACCCGAGTGCTGGCATCACAGGACTGACTGCCGAGCAATTGCGTGAGATTTACGCCGGAAAAATCACCAATTGGCGGGAGGTCGGGGGTGCCGACCAGCGGATCCGGGTGGTGCGACGTGAGGAGGCCGATAGTACCCTCGTCGTTCTGCGAGGATCGATGCCGGGCTGGCGCGACCTTGAGATCACCGAGCGCTCTAAATTGGCAACGTCTACGCAAGAGACCGTCGAGACGGTTCGGACAGTCGAGGGCGCTGTCGGCTTCGGTCCGTTCACGCGCACCCTTGAGGACACCGTCGTCGTGCTCCGAATCGACGGGAAGTATCCGATAGACTCCACATACCCGAGCAGCGCCGCATTCGCCCTGATCCACCTCAGGCAAACCGTGACCCCCGGCGCCCAAGACTTCTTGCGCTTTGCGCAATCGCCCACAGCGCGCAGCATCATCAGCCGCCTCGGCGCGGTTCCGACATTCTGAACCGCGGCAGATCTCTCCATCTCCGTCTTCGCTGATCAGTATTCTTGGAGCCAGCGGGCGAGACCGCCCGTCAGGCTGCGAGGCCGGTCAGGCTCAAGGTTCCGGTGGAGCTGCTCGGAACTCGCCGGGCCCCAAGCGCTTCGAGAGCTACGTCCATGAATCGACCGGAGCCGATTTGGATCGGCGGTCTCAAGAGCCTGTCGTAGCCGACCGAGGAAGCTCCGTCCCGTCGTGCTCATAGTGAACGGGTCAGCATAGCATTGAGCGCCTGCAGCAGCGGCCATTTGGGTGACGGCTTCGACCATTGCCGGTGCCCCTGCTGTATAGATGGTATCCTCGGAGGTGATTGTTTCGAGAAAGTCCGTCGTGCGTCCCGCGCGTACATCGGGGAACTCACCCGTGTCGATTCCCGAACAGGAGAGCACAACGTCACTGACACCTGTTTCCCGAAGCCAAGTGAGGGCATCTCTCATGTAGAGATTATGTGGCCGCCGAGCGCCGACGACGATACTTATCGACCGATATGGCTCTTTGAGACGAGCAGCCCGTGCGATCGCCCAGAGGGGCGCCCATCCGGTACTCGTACCCACGAGGACGAGGCGGCTGGGCCCCGGGCGGTAGAAAGCGCTTCCGAAAGGCCCTTCAAGGACAAGGCGATGGCCCGTCCGAATGTTTCTTCCGAGGGAGGAAGACACGGCGCCCTTCTGGAACACTTTGATGTGGAACACGAGTTGCGACGGTTCAACCGATGCAAGCGTCGGGCTCGTGGGACTGTAGTCTCGGCTCGGGTATCCCTTAAAGGCGAGCTTCACATACTGCCCCGGTAGACAAATGAGCGGATCGTCCATATCGATGCGGACTTCGACAATGTCCGGCGTCAATGGCGCGATGGATGAAACCATGCCTCGCCTTCGGCTCGGAAGGGGGGTTTTATCGAACTGGATTTCCGCGTTGCCGGAAATCCTTGCCTGACATGCCAGAACGGAGCGACTAACCTCCACCTGACCGCCTGCCATGCTGCCTGCAACGACTCTGACCCGACAGGTTTCGCATTGGCCTGACGCGCAGTCGGTCGGGATTACGATGCCTGCGCAGAGAGCCGCGTCCACCACTGTCATGCCACGTTGAGCGTCGATGCTTGTTCCGTTGACGATGAGAGTGCATCTACTTGTCATTGGAACCCCGGCAATGTTGCGAATTGCCGGGCATGGTTACCGCAAGGTTAAGGCCTTACAAGCAATTCGAAACGTTAAGGTTAACTCCTTGAAAGTCGTTACGTCGCTCTGCGCTCTACGTCCTCGGGAAGCTGTCAGTGGCGTCGGGCGGCTGGGATGAAGCCGCCACGGCCTGACATCTGGAAGGCTCTTACAGCGGTCGCTCGCTGGGCCCTTGTCTCCTCGGCGACGCGACGACTGATAGCACTCGGTCGATGTGTTCGTCCATTGCTGGAAATACGGAACGACCCCGGCATTTACGCGGTCAGTGCGGGGGACGACCTGCCGGACGAAGATGCTCCTCCCGGCTCCTTCCACGGAAGCCGGCCGGCGAGCCTTTCCTGCGTCATTTCGACGACCACCCGCAGCCCGTGGAACTTGGCTCCGCTGTTGCGCTGTTCGTGCGCCGTCCCCGACATAGTGACCGGTAAGGGGTGAGGGGGACTGACGTCTGGCGAGGAACAGGTCGTCAGGCGCCTGCCTGGATCGCGAAGCCCGTGTCTCGTCGTGTTGAGGAAGCGTGCCGCTGATAACGAGATCCCACGTCGAGTTTAATATTAATGGATCGTTAAAAGTGTTCTGTTGTGGTCGGCCCCGGCCAATCGGGACAAAGCTATGAATGATCTGGCACAAAGATCCTTTCAGACTTCCTCCCGTGCATCGCATCTCAGGATCGGGAAAGCTCAGGACGAATCCGATGCGCCCCGCACGGATGTCGGCACGGTCCTGATTCACTGGATCGCTTCCATCGCCTGCATTGTAGCTCTGGGCACCGGCCTGCGACTCGCCTCGGATCAGGAGTTCTCGGTCGTGTGGCGGGCGATCGCGCCAGTCCTGCCGCAAGGTGAAATCTGGAGCTGGCACATCCTAGCTGGTCTCGCACTCACCTTCGCTTCGACGAGCTACATCGCTTACCTGCACCGCAGCGGACTTGTGCGCCGCATCGCACTCAGAAAGCTGATCGCACTTACCACTCCGGCCCCGCGCAGGACAAAATGGGGTGCCTGCAACGTCCTGCTGCATTGGTTTCTATACGGGCTTGTTATCGTCCAAACGATCACTGGGGTGTTGCTCTACCTCGGATACGGCGGCTGGAACGTAACGGTCCATTCCGTGGCCGCGACCTTCGTCCTCCTCTACATCGTGGCTCATTTGATTGGGCACTTTGGATACGGCGGATGGCTCCAGATCCTACGGGTCTTCAAGCCGGCACGCCTTGTGAAGACTGCCGCCACCCGTCCGCGCCCCCTGCTCGTCGCTGTCGGCCTCGGCACGAGCGCCGTCGCGGCGTTGTTCGCTCTGGATGCCATGACGATGAATCGCCTGGTGATCCGGTCAACCAACGAGGAACCGCAGCTCGACGGTCGCTTGGACGAGGCCGTCTGGAGATTCGCTCAACCGGTTTATGTGCGCACCATGCAGGGTTCGAACCTCGGCGGGGCCGGCGAGTCAACGGTGGAGGTTCGGGCCGTTCGCTCCGACAGGAAGGTCTACTTCGCTTTCCGCTGGGACGATCCCACCCGTTCCCTACGACGCGTCCCGATGATCAAGAGGGACGATGGGTGGCACGTTCTCGGAAACAATGTCGAACGTGCGGACGTAACGGGCTTTTACGTGGACAAGTTCGCGATCCTGCTCTCACGCCAGGACGGATTCGGCAATGCCGGCTCGACCCACATGGGACGAGCCCCGCTCCGTGATAAACCGGCCGCCGTCAATGCCCGTGGTCTGCACTACACGACGGACGGCAGCGTCCTCGACGTATGGCAGTGGAAGGCCTCCCGCGGCGGTCACCTCGGCCATGTGGACGACCAGTACTTCGGGCCTCCGCGCGATCCGACCCCAGCGGAGACGTCGGGGGAGGCTCGCTACCAGGGCGGCTATTGGAACGACCCCGGCCGGGCCTTCTACAGCTACAACTACACGTTCGAGGTTGGTCGCCTGGGACCGCTTACGCCCCTCCGACTGCCCAAGGACGTCGGCGCGACCGTCGCGGCGCTCGGCCATTTCGATCTTGATCCGGACAGCAGCGATCAGGACGGTGCCCGGTGGTGGATGACGGACGGTGAGACCGTGCCCTATGCGAAGGAGCTCGACGACAAGATTCCGGTCGGGACCGTGCTCCCAGGCGTCCTGATCATGGGCAGCTACGAGGGGGACCGGGCCAACCTGCGCGGCGAGGCGAAATGGCAGGACGGCTACTGGACCCTTGAAGTGGAGCGGGACCTCACAACGGGCAGCATCTACGACGTCGACTTCACCCCAGGGCAGCCCCTGTTTATGTGGGTCTCGGTCTTCGATCACACTCAGACCCGGCACACCCGTCATATGCAACCCATCAAAGTGGACGTGCGATAGGCGCCCGACGGCGACAGGGTTCATGGGCTGGAACAGTTGGCCATTGACTGTCCGGACAGTTGGCAGGCGTGTGCTTCGGCCCACCTTCGTTCGTCCTCCGTGAAGAAAGCCGATCAAGCGGTCTGGGGCGGTGACGAGCAGTCCGCAAGTGGTGCGAGGAGCGCCCGGATGAAGGTCCACAAAGCCGCCAGCCATCGGAGCAGGAGCCGGAAGTTGTAGCCGACGGCCGCCAGCAGCGCGTTGGTGGCGTCGCCTGTGCTGTGGGCGAGATGATTGCGGCCCATGCGGTGCTCGCTCTTGAGATGGCCAATGACCGGCTCGACCGCCGCTCGACGGCGGAAGGCGCGCTTGATCGCCGCCGAAAGCCCGCGCTTCCTCCCCGCCACGTAGACCCTGAACCGGCTCTCCTGCGGGGCATGATGGCCCTTGTAGCCGGCATCGGTGACGATCCGGGCGAGCTCGGCTCCGATCGTCATCTCGATTGCGGGGATCACGCTGGCCAGCGTGTGCCCGTCATAAGGATTGCCGGGCAGCGCTTTGACATGCGCCACGAACTGCCCGCCCCGGCAGCGCCGGAGCGGTGTTGCCACGCTCACCTTGACGCCGAACTCGTAGGGCTTGTGGGCCTTGCCCTTGCCGATACACTCAACCTCGGGCGCGTGCAGACTGTAGACCTTGCGGCCCCGTTCGCGCTGGCGCTGGTCCTTGACGCGCCGCGCCAGCGCCAGGGGAAGCGCGAACACGTCCGCCAGCTCGGGTCGGGCGGCGATCTTGCGGGTGAGGTCGCGGATCACCCGCCCGAGCATCGTGCGCAGACGCCTCAGGGCCCGGTTCGCCCGCCGGAACTGCTTGGCGTGGGCATAGCGCTGGTGCTGGATCAGGGCGATCTTGCCGACCCGGGCATACGACTGCCGGAGGGCGACGCCCTGCTGCTTGGCGAGGCGCACCAGGCGCTCTCTCGCCCGGTGCATGAGCTTGGCGTCGGTCGGGAAGGCGATGGCCTTCTCCTGCACGGTCGTGTCGAGGATCACCTGGGCGAAGTCGGCGGGCTTGGCGGCGCCGGTGCGGGTCGCGACGGACAGGCTCTCCTGCAGCAGCGCGATCAGCCGCTGCTCGCCCATGCGCTGGCGCCAGCGGGTCAGCGACGAGCGCTCGAACGGCAGCCGGTGCCGGAAGAACTCCTCGCCGCAGAAGAGCTGATAATACGGGTTACTATGGCTCGTGGAGTGCTGCATAAAAAATGGTTCGTCGAGGATACATCTCGATCCGACGCCAAACACCAATACAGGTTCCTCAAAGGCCCTACGGAGTCGCCCGGGCTGCACAGGAAGAGCAGTAGTTCCTGCTTGAGATCAGCCGGCTGATGGATTGGCTCAGGGCGATCGAGGGTCAGCTCGTGCAGGAGAGGAAGACGGGGCACGGCGGTTTCAGCGAGACCGGAG
>Ga0126314_10001226_pt1 | contig 12243 bp, 6 predicted proteins | sample Plot105B_FD_92535 | JGI IMG/M metagenome (GOLD analysis project Ga0126314, IMG submission 92535) | Serpentine soil microbial communities from UC McLaughlin Reserve, CA, USA - Plot105B | ecosystem: Environmental > Terrestrial > Soil > Grasslands | place: USA: UC McLaughlin Reserve, Lake County...
AAGTACAAGACCCGCTCCGACCGCGTTTTCTGCCCTGACCGCTGGTGCAAGCAGAACTACCACAATCGGAAGAAGCGAGGGTGGCCCGGGTACGTCTAGCGTCTAGCTACCGTGCAGCAACCGTGCAGCAACCGGGGTTAAGATCCTGAAAGGTCCGGAAAAGTCTTGCATAGAGAATGCGCTTATTTGCAGGGGTTTTGCAAGCTCCTGAAATTCCGATAAACGCATCAAACGAGACTGAGAAGCTTGAGGGTATTCGCCCGCGACTCACTCGAGGCTTCGCGCTTCCGAGGGAAGTGAGCTCCCTCACAATGAGCCAACTGCAATCTTTGCCTGATGACGAAGCTAGGAAGATTCTTGACCCACCCAAGACGTACTGGTTACAGCCATCTTGGTCTTGCTCTGACCTACTGGGAGCGATCTATCTGCAGTTCTTTCTGTGGGTTAGCGGTAACAAGCCTGTTCGCATAAGCGAGAATGAGCGCTGTCGCATGCCATTCCTTCTCACTCGCAAGAACAAGAGGTTTTGCAGCGATGCGTGCTCTGCCGGCGCCTTCTATCATCGCAAGAAAGAGAGTCGATAACTTCCGCCAGCCGGCATCCGTGTGCAGCAACCGTGCAGCAACCCGAGTAAATCTCCTGAAATGACGGCAAACGCATCATAGACTAAATGTCTGTATTTGCAGGAATCTTGCAAGGTCCAGGAACCTCTAGCAAACTATCATACTGCCTTCACACGGCAGAGGTCGCTGGTTCGAAGCGAGTATCCCCACTCGAAAACTACAGCAAATTGTAGGAAATGAGAAGTCTTCGGTATCCGGGTCCGGACTTTGTGCAGCAACGCGCAGAAAACGCTACGAAGCCGCCCTTCTCTTTGTTCCGTCAACTCATTTGTCGCAACTGGCCTAGACGTATCTGGGGGATGGATGAGCGTCAAACTAGTAGTATGCTCGTCCTAGTCACGATGACCCTCCAATCCCGTCCGCTGGCTTAGAGCCGACGGTCTTGGTTTCGTGCATAATCGTAGGTCAGGTACGGCTTTGCATAGGCACCTATACCAATATGACTTATGTTTGGTGTCGTTCTTCGACAACTCTCATCTCTTGATCCACCCATTCTCGGCGTGCCTCAAATATCCTAAGTTGTTCTTCATACTTTATAATCGTAAGAGGATCGGTCTCGATGTCCAGCGCGAGCGTGAGCGCGTTCACTCGTTGACTTAGCTGATCCCACCTGCGTTTAAGTACGGTCAGATAATCTACATCTTGCTCCCGTGCACGCTCGACATTCTGCAGCTTGTCCATAAGAGTAGTGGTATCGTAGCTTACAGCTTGCGAACTGCCGAGGAACCCCTGCTCGGCGATTTTAGAGCGGTTATGTCCCTGGGCGATTAGTCGATCCAGTACCGTAGACTCGTGGTTGCTGAGCTCTGGAATAGACTGCAGAGAGCTAGGCTGTGGACTAGAGAAAAACGCCTTGAATTGCTCAGCAACCTTCGGCCCGAAGGCCGCTCCGCCGGTCGCCACGGCGCGTATAATCCTGTCCGTCTCTTCGTAGTTTCCCGTACGCTTAAGGATGTAGCCTCGGGCTCCAGCCCGCATGGCGGCGAACACCAGCTCATTGGTTTCATGACTCGTGATGACTACGACGCCGATGTCCGGGTTAATCTTAAGGACTCGGCGCGTGGCCTCGATGCCGTTTCTAGGGTTAGTCTCAAGGACTCGGCGCGTGTCCTCGATGCCGTCTAGACGCATCATTTTAAGGTCCATGAGAAGAACATCCGGCTTGAGGTCCGCGGCCCTCTCAACGGCCTCTTCTCCGTTGGCCGCTTCCCCTACTACCTCATACCCTAGCACCTTCTCGAGGTAGATGCGCATGGACTCGCGCCACATAAGCTCGTCGTCGGCTATAAGGACGCGTATACGCTGCATGATCACTCCTCTGTATGGTTCAACGGTAGACGCGCGTGTACGAGCGTCCCACCCTTGGGAGCCTCTTTAATTTCGAATTCCCCTCCGAGTTCCTCAGCACGCTCGGGCATCGTACCCAAGCCTTTGCCGCGCTTGATCTGCCCTTTTGGCAACCCGCGCCCGTCGTCGATGATCTGTAGTTCCAGCCATTTGTCAGCACTGTTTATCCAGAGGCGAATCCAACAGTTGCGGGCGTGGGCGTGGCGATTTACGTTCTGAATTGCCTCCTTAGCGATCAGGTAGACGGCTGACTCCACGGCGGCGGGCAGCGGCGGCAGATGCTTTGGGGCATTCACCTTGACGGCCACCCCGTCCTGCCCGGGAAGGCTATAAGTGGCCACGTGTTGTTCTATGGCCCCGACTAAGCCAGCCTCTTCGACTGCAATAGGCCCCAGTTGATTAGTAAGCCGCCTTACATCGGACTCAGCTACCTCAAGCTGGGACGCCAGTTTGACCAAAAACTGGTCGGCGGCCTCCGGGTTGCTCTTGAGCATATAGCGTGCGGTCTCGTTGGTCAAGCCGAGGCTCGAAAGTTGTGGCAAGGTGCTGTCGTGTAAGTCGCGCTGCATCCGTCGTCGCTCCTCTTCGCGCGCCGTCACCATCCGCTCCCTCGCACGCTGCAGGTCAGCGGTAAGGCGGACTGCGGAGACGGCCAGCCCCACCTCCTGCGCCAGATCTTCGATACGCATGACCCTTGAAGGAAACAATGCTCTCACTAGCCAATGGGAAATCCCTCCAAAGTGTAGTATCAGCTGCCCCACCTCCTTACCATTCAATAGGAGCGGTAGGAGGACGCGTGAGCCCTCCGTCTTGCCGAACTTAGCTGCCAGCGAGTATTTATTGTCGTCCTGTTTGAGAGTTATGGCAGCATAGGGCACCTTCAGTTTCTTGGTAACCGTCTTCACGACGGTCTTTAGCACCTCGCTAAGAGTTACGCCGATCTCCAAGGGCTCCACCACACGCGAGAGCGTCTGAGCTTCGACGCGAGGAGAGATGGAGACCGCTTCGCGAGGAGAGATGGAGACCGCTTCGTTTGAATCTGGGTGCTCACCGTACTTCAGGCGGACGATCAGGCGATCGATGCCCGCCCCGATGCGGGCGTGCAAAGGCTTGAGCAGCACGACGACGAACAGCACAGATGCGATCGTGATAATAGAGGAGGAATCCTCCACACCCGGAACAAATTGGAACACAAACGGTAACAGCAGCGTGTCCATGATAGCGAAGACGGCCGCCAGCACTGCCGAAAGGGAGCCGTAAACGAGGCTCCTCCAGATGATGAGGTCTATGTCCCATAGACGGTGGCGCAGAATGCTCAGGCCGAAGGATAGCGGGATCAAGAGGGTAGAAAGACTTACGACGGTACTGCCGACCAACTGGTAGAGATTTGTCTGGATGCCAGATCGAGTGAGCGCCAAGATCCAGTCGATCGAGACGACCCCACAGAACAGGGCGCTGACTACCACGAGGCTCAACACAACCCACATAGACTGCTGACGCACTACGGGTCCCGAGACGCGCCTGTAACGGTAGATCTGCGCCAGTGCCAGGCTAGCGATTAAGCATATTGTTACCAAGCCATTTATGAGTGGAGGCCACTTTCCTGGACCGAAGGATACGTCGGGAAAGAAAGAGTTCAGGAGCTGGTAGGCAACCCATGCAGCCGCTGTCCAGCGCGTCCAGAGAGGCACAAAGCGTCCGTCGGGGAACACGCAGAACAGCACGAAAAAGGACGCCACACCGACGAAATACACGAGATTGACCAGCAGCTCCAGCCTCGGGTGCGCGACCGCTAGCCAGTGTAAGGTGTCCGCTTGCACCGTACCGAATGTCACGAGAGCTATCGAGGCGTACAAGGCCATCAGTTGGCCGATGCTCTTCCAGAAGAGCAGGGTCCCTACTGTCCAGAAACCTAAGGCGACAAGGACAGCGAGGATGACATTGCAAGCAGCGTAGAAGCCGGGCGAAAGACCCAACCCTTCAAGGGCCTTCGCTCCTTCCGGAGAGAGCCGCGACGCAGCACAAGCGGCACCTTCACACACCGTGCGTAATTGCTCGTATGCGGCAGGGACGCTCGCGACGAAGAGTGCCACAGTCAGCGCAGCCAGCGCGACCCAGGCCAGTCGAGCGAAGTAGAGCCGGTGACCACGCAGGACGATGGGCGGCAGGGGCTCGCGACCCGCTGGCCTGTCCGTAGTGGGTGGAGGATTCACGCGGCTATCCTCGTGGCACTCAAACCACCGCGTTTGGTGCCGACCACCGCCCTCATGAGAACATCTTCGCGAATTTGGCCCCAAGTGGCCAAAGAGCCAGATCCAAGCAATGAGTGTGCCTTCTCCACGGTACTCAATCTCCTAGTGCTCTCCTGCGTAGCCGATCGAATTCAAGCCAATACTGCGAGTGTGCTTCTCTATGCTTGCAAGCGTTCCTCGGTAATCTTCATTTCTTGATCAATGTCCGCTAGACTCACTTGCGTAGATCGTAGTTGCTCTTCGTACTGAAAGCTCCTGAGCGGATCTGTTTCCATATCCACGGCTCGCTCTAGTCGGCGTGCTTTTTCGTTCAACCGGTTTCGCCTATCTGCAAGTCTATTTAAGTCTTGTTGTAACCTTTGCCGCTCCCCGAGTGATAGGCTGCTGTCCTTAGGCATAGCGCTTGAGGGAGCAACTTTATCGTCTTCACCACCTTCCTCCTGCCGGATTTCTACCCAACGTCTATCCTGTTGGTGGCAAGCGCTTTGCGACTGTACGAGCGCCGGGAAACAAGAAAGTATAGTCGCCGTAGGGACAGCGTAACCGCCGAGATCGACGAACTGATCCCGGGTCTTCTTCACAATGCCACAGACAGCTTTGGTCCGCCGGTTAAGTAGAGGCGCCCCACTGAGGCCAGGGCGCGCTTGAGCATTCATGAGCTTAAGGAAGTCAGGACTGTGAGAGAGGCCTTCGTAGTCGAAATAAGCTGGGTCGCCGTTCGGGTATCCTTCGGTGTAACCGTAGCTGTAGAGTTTGTCGTCGAGTTGGACATCACTGTCCAGGTACACGCACGGATGCCCAGCCAGGCCGTCTGTATCCAACAACGCCAAATCGGGGTAAGGGTTGGGTAAGAACTCTTTAACCTGAACAGAGTATCGCTGTCCATTCCACTGAACTTCTACCGACGAGGTAGTAGGTTTTTGCTCCAAATCACCCTTCACCACGTGAGCGCAGGTAAGTATTACACTAGGAGCCACGAAGAACCCCGTACCTTTAGGGCTCTCGTTGACGTCTACCCTGACAGTGCAGTGATATAACAGCTCGGCTAGTGTCTGAAATGGTTGCCCCATAAATCCGCTCGTCTAGAGCGCGCCGTCATCTACGCGCTTCCCCATTCTAGTGTCACGGTTATGTTAGCGGTGCCACTTCCCTTTACCAGTAGAGCCGTGAGCTGGCCTGATTCGACAGCGACCTCAATCCCGAACTCGACACTGGCTTTCTGTGGTTTGACTTTCTCGATGGAACTAGCTATGGACTTCGACAGTCCTTCTATAGCGTTGCCTACCTCATCAAAATGTGGCAAGCGATCGGTTATTGCAACATCCTCCTCCGTACCGCCTAGCCTAGTCACTTGGACCTGTACCACGCTACCGTCGGCCGTTTGCACCGGCACAACGTTCCTTCTTTGTTCCATCTCTCCTCCCATACGCAATATCCTGGTGTTCAACTTCAGCATGCTACTGCCTCAGTTCACTGCAACCATCCCCTTTCGCCTGCAATTTGCGCCCATCGTAACTATCTCAAGAAGTATGGTCAACAGTAGTCTCAATCATCTCACACTACACAGGGCGCATACCCATGGAGAGGCAAGCCAACATCGGCAGTGACTTGTAGTTGTTCCAGCGTTATGCGCCATGAATCAGTAACCATCCTCATGAGCAGCGCGTATGGCTCGCAAGACATCAACTCGCCCGTAGCCATAATGGTGGTCCTGACCCGCCTCGCCAAGATCCTCCACAGAGTTCTTGATCAAGTCCTGAGCCACAAAGGTCAACCATGCTGTCGTAAGGGTCTGGCGTATTGAGGTGCTACTCAAGAGTAGCGCGATTGCTCCGGCTGCGTGTGCGGCCGCCATGGACGTGCCACTGAGCACCCTCCATCTTGCAGGGCCAGGAGCACTTGACAAGATCGCAACTCCTGGTGCAGAGATGTCTGGCTTGCTGTAGAAAGGAGGTTGAAAGGATGAACCAAGCTGGAAGTCCTCTCGGCGGGTTAAGGTACCTCCTCCAGAAAACCCAGCGGGCCGATCACGGTAGTCCGTAGCACCAACGCCGAAACACACCCAGCTGCTGCCTGGTTCAGTTACGGTCTGCGCACCATTGTTACCGATAGGTGCCACCACAGGAATGCCGGCTGATGTGCATTTAATAAATGCCTCATCGTAAGCGCTCGGTGCTTCTCGCTGCAAACCTATCGCGGGGCGATAAGCGACGACTAGGATTACATCCACACCTTGCTTTAGTGACCAGTCCAAGCCCGCTAGAATCTGGGCGTCGCTGCCTTGAGTTACGTCAAACACCTTCGCCACAGCTAACTTCGCCTCAGGCGCTACTCCTATCCAGTGTCCGGAAGCGTTGCCTCCAACCAATATTCCCGCAGAGTGAGTCCCAAGACCATGGCCGTCCACTGGGTCAGAGTTCGGCCTTTCCGAGCCATCTGAGTCGAATTCGGCCCAAGCGCTAATTTTGTCTTCGAGATCTGGGTGGGAAGCATCTATTCCGGTAGTCACGAGCCCGATCGTGACGTCAGCGCCCCGAACGTTGTAGCGCTCCCAGGCTGTCCTAGCGTTAACTTTGTCGATGCCCCAGGCTACTTCTTTGTTGAGTGACAGCGGGTCTACTACGCTTAGCTCCGAATCTTTGGGATCCGCGATAGCACGTAGGGATGTCTCTAACGCAGTCAGCTCTTGTTCGACCGCCGTGCGTTCAGCCTCTGTTGCTTTGATGTCTTGATCGAGCTTGAGCCCACGCATCACATCGGTTTCGTAGTCCTTGGCTTCCTGCAGTTTACTGAGTTTGTCACTTAACCGCTTCCACCGCTCGTGGTTCTCCTCTAATCGATGCCGCAATCGTTCTATCTGCCCATTTTCCATCTGTCCCACCCCGGCTTGCGGTCAGGTTCTCGCTAGGGTTCGTTGCCTCGATCTCAATCTAAAGTTCTGCACTATGGTTATCCTCCGCCCGTTGGTCTCGTACCCCAGCACGTCAGGTGATTGATATCTGACCATCTTTCCCTAGTGTCTTCCTTAGATCCATCGGGAATGAACTGATTTGGGCGTATTATGGACTATGGCGATGAATCGAGAATAAATTCTTACCAAGAACTCGGTGATGAATTCAATCTTATGTCCTTCGCTAGATTAGGGCGACAAGGTAGAGGTCAACCTACGCCATCGGTTCTGCAAGAAAGACGACGAACTGCCGGCCCCGGTTTCGAACCGGGAGTAACTGATTCAGAAATCAACGATCCGCAGGCAGCACACCGATTGTGCAGCAACCGTGCAGCAACCCAGATACATATCCTGAAACAATGGGAAATCCGTCACTAGCAGAATATGTGTGTTTGCAGCTGTTTTGCAAACTCCAGAAAGGTCCAGCAAACTATCTTGCCGCCCTCGCATGGCGGGGGCCACGAGTTCGAGTCTCGTCGAGTCCACTCTCTTTCTTTGAATTTGCAGGTAAACGAATACGTCCACGACGTTGTGGACCACGCTGAGAAGTTACGTTGGCGGCCACGTTCACACCAACGGCTTGGAGAACTTCTTGAGCCTGTTGAAGCGGGGCATCAAGGGAAACTATGTCAGCATGGAGCCATACCACCTTTTCAGGTGTCTAGACGGGCGGGCTTTCGCATCAATCGAGCAGTGTGGGCTCGGAGATAGCTGTCGCAAACTCGGCATCACCAGGGCGCGCTAGTGCACCGATGATCCGCGACCCTGCTGCTATGTCGTGTAGCGTCTCGTTGCTCAGGAGCACTCGCACGGTGCCATCGAGACGGACTAGGCCCTGCGTGACAGCGACGCGATGCGGGCTCTCGGCTGGCCACGCTGCGAGATGGACGTCTCCATGAGTCACGTGGATAATGATGCCGTCGCGCCTCGTGCGGACGCGCGCGGTGACGAGCTCGCCGTCGCGACGAATGTCCTCGATCCAAGCGTGCCCGCCGGCGCGCAAGTCCAGCCCGACTCCCCACCACTCCCGCGGCGTGTCGCACTCAGTGTTCTCTGGAACAAGCCAAGAAGTCACCGCTACGTGATTCACCTGTGACGTGATGCGCTCCAGGTTTCGCTCGAACTCCACACCGTGGACTGGGTCGTCTGAGAGGTTCTCGTATGCCAACTCCACCGGACGCGTGACGCCGGATAACAGCCGAAGCCACGCGTGGCCCACATACACGCGGTAGCCTTCGTGCGATTGGTCAGTCGTGAACAGGTATGTCGCTGATCTATCGAGCGGGTTCGTGGCCGTAGCTACCGTGCGGATTCGTTCAGACGGCGACCCGAACGACACAAAGGCGCTGTCGAAGTTCGACTGCGCCCAGTTGTCAAAGACGACGATCTCTTCCTGCGTGGGGTGAGCAGGATCGCGGTACCTATCGATCTCTACTCGCACGCAGAAGTGTTCCGCCTCGTCGTCGCCGACCTTCACGGATGCAGGGACGTTCCATGGCGTGACGAAGCTCGTGCTCCCAACAGCGGGGACGTTAAACGGAGGCGGATCGGGCAGCGGTTGCCACGATCCTGCCGAGAGCGTGAACGGTAGCCACTTGACGTGCACCTGCACCTGAGTGGCCGAGAGTGTGCCGTGATTATGGACGGTGATGCGGATGGCGTTCGGTGCACCTTTCACGACGCCAGGCACAACCGTACCAAACGGACCGATCAGATCGATGTCGGGGCTTTTGAAATTGCCCCGGCCGGGCGCCGGCCTGATCTGGAGCTGCGGGCGATGGGCCGCGATGTAGTCGACACGCACCTGCGCGCTGTCAGCATCAGGAGCCCCAATCGCTTGGAGTCTGAGTCCGAAGTCGTGCATGCGCGCAGGGTTGGTTACGTCGCTGTCCTTGTAGTCCTCACCGGCGTCGTCGAGCACGGGACCGTCACCGTCAGCGTCCGCGGGCAGGAACAAGATCGGCGGACGCGCCGATTCGCCGTGGCTCACGCGCAGGTCGGTGCCGAGTACAAGAAAGTTGGACGCGCTGAGTTGATTGAGTTTTTGGTCGCCGACCTGATCGCCCTGCGCCCGCCGTAGTTCGAACAAGTAGCTCCAGCCATCCTCGATCGGCACGTCGATCCCCGCGAAGCGACCGGCAGACGGGCCTCCTCGGGTGAGCCGCTCGGTCGCATGCAACGTGACCGTCCCACCCGATGGGTTCGCGGAGAAATCAAAGCGGCGAAGCCACGCGGGTTTGATCCATCCAAGCCGCATACGGTTAGCGATCGAGAAGTGCGGCAACGGTCGGGCGCTCGCCATGAGATCCGCGTTCGCCGGACTGCGGCTGTTGATCTCGGCCGGAAAATCGTTCTTAGCGTCGTAGAGGTCGTCCAGGCCAAGGTTGTGACCGATCTCGTGGCACAGCGTGTGTTCGAGGATTGGCCGCACAGGGAGGTCAGCCGGATACGCGTCGGTCATGATCGTAATCGGCTTGGGTCCCTGCGTAAAGGTCGTCGCGGTTTTGCGCCAGAACTTCGTGTTACGCGAGGCATGTCCCCAGACGTACTGCGTTGGTATTGGCGGAGCGGTGCCAATAGTGGTGGGCATGTCGGTGGCGGAGCGCACGATGATCGCGATCGAGTCGGCCAGCGCCATGATGTCTGCGCCGTCCGCTTGGTCTGCCATCCAACTACTGATGGCGTTGGCGAGAATCTCCTTGCCGGTTGGCTTCGAGAGCCAGCCCCTGTTCAGATCGCCCTCCTTCTTCGGCTCGAAGACGTCGCCCCAGCCCTCGTCAAGATTCACCGGACCCAACACGCGACCTCCGGCAAGTTCGACGGTCATTCCAGTCGGACCACCTGCCACGGTCGGCGTGTTCCGGTAGGAGACCTCTTCGTAGAACCGCCTCACAGAGTCGCCGTTGCCGATGACTCTCTCCTTCCAATCGTTTTTCGCGGCACCCTCCAGCGCATCCCAACGACGATCCTTCGTTGCCACGAGTACCACCGCGACACGCCACACTTCTGGTGCCGGCAGGAAATATCCGGGACCCGCACCTGATCCGCCCCAGCTCATAAGCTGATACGACTGTTGCGGTCCGGTCAGGGCGATGGGTGGTCCGATGACTTCGTCAGGCCAGCAGGCCGTCACACGGAAACGGCGCGTGGCGAGAAGCGAAGCGTCGGCGCGGAGCCTAACCTCGAGGTGATATTCGCCGGGGTGGAATCCGGCCAGTAGCACCACAGGCTGGGTGCCGTTGGCAGCCAGCGGTTCGACGCCCGCTGACACCGAGCCTGCCTCCGGTCCCTCGCGCACCGCGAACTCAACATCTGTGAGGGTCAGTCCCGCTGATGCGAGGTCTACCGCGAGACGTGCGTAGCCGTTCACGTACAAGGGCCCTAGAGGCGCCTCGACTGGGATCTCCCCTTCATCAAGATCCCATTCAACCGTCACGAGGTCCGAACCCGAGGCCACGAGCACGAGCGAACCCCATCGCGTCATGCTGTGCACGGGCCGTGCGAGATCCAGCGTCGATCCAGACGTGCCGTCGAAACGCAAGAGCGTCAACCGCCCCTGCGCCGTCGCGTCCGCGGAGGCGCCAACCACACCGTGCTCCGCCGGGTCCGGTGATGTGAGGATTGTGTCGAACGCGAGCAAGACCTCAGGACCAGGAGTTACCGCGCTATCATCGAGGCCAACAACGGACAACTGCCGATCACCGGCGGGCGTCACGGCGAGCACCGCGAGCTCGCGCCGACCTTCGTCAACGACGAACGTCCGGGCGTGGGTGAGCCCGCTCGCCACGACGTTTGCCGTTCCCTCGCGCAGATCCACCGAGAAGACGGTGGGATCCGGGCCGCCGCCTTGATCCTGGAGAGTGGTGAGGACCAGCAAACTTCCCGGATCGGGATGACGGCGTGCTGCCAACACTCGCCCGGGAAGATCAATCACAAACTGCGCATGGAGGCGGGACGCCTGGTCGCGCCGAGCGAGCCATGTACGACCGTTGCGTTCGACAACGGCGACGGTCAAGCCGTCGTGTCCCGGGATGACGCCTACTGGACGGCGGTAGCCAGATCCGATCAGCGCGATCCGCTGATCGAGCAGACGCGCGGTTACAAGCGCGCCATTGGTCGTAGCCGCCCAAACCATGTTCCCGGTTTCGTCGAAGGTCAGGCTCTCGGCCACCAGATCATGGCCGATGGTAATCACCCGCTGTAACATGTCGCCTCCTCGCCGCCACTGCTCGCTTGAGCCACGGCTGATCAGTCTACAGTGATCCAACTGTGGCTTCATCAACAAGAAACTTGCTACAGGACGATGAATTTCGGATGAATCCGCAATAAATCTCTGGAGATGGTACCTGCCGCAGAGAATAATTTAGAAACACAGCAGACCCGAAGGAGCTGGTCGCTAGCGTATATATGGACCGTACGCAAGCCGTAAATTTTCGCAGCTTGGTCGGATAGGGCGTCTGACTACGAATCAGACCATGAGCCGTTTTTTACCATCGTTCGCGCTCATTGCTGAAGATCGGTGGCAACGTAACTATTGACTTAGACTACAAAAGTAGCCACAATTACTAAACTCATCACGTGTACGACGAGATGTACCGCGTCTACCGCGACCTTTACCCAGCGACCCGCGAGCATGTGCACAAGCTGGCCGATATGCAAAGCGTAGGAAGTGAAGTTGTTGCCTGAGACGAGGCCTTCGTCTGGAGCCGAACACCGAGTCGAGTGCTGGTCTATAAGAAGGATGGGTTGACCGTACAGGAGAAAAGACGTACCGATAGGGTTCCTACCCTCTGAGCGGGATCCTGCCCTCATTCTTCCTGGACGTGTGCAGCAACCGTGCAGCAACCCGAGTAAATCTCCTGAAATGCTGAGAAAGGCACCTTCGTGCGAAATCTGCTTTTTGCAGGGGTTTTGTAAGCTCTAGAACGCGCCAGAATAGGGTTATGAAAGACTCTTAATCTCTAGGTTCCAGGTTCGAGTCCTGGGCGGCTCACTTCTTTTTCTCCTGCAAATGGCGGGAAAGCTATAGAGCCGCATTGTGATACTGGGGCTCGTTGACACTAGTTTGACA
>Ga0126314_10001228_pt1 | contig 12228 bp, 12 predicted proteins | sample Plot105B_FD_92535 | JGI IMG/M metagenome (GOLD analysis project Ga0126314, IMG submission 92535) | Serpentine soil microbial communities from UC McLaughlin Reserve, CA, USA - Plot105B | ecosystem: Environmental > Terrestrial > Soil > Grasslands | place: USA: UC McLaughlin Reserve, Lake County...
CCGAAGCGTGTGGCTCCTCGGAAGTGCGGATAGAAGCATAGCGCAAAGGGCCCCAGCTACTGCGCCGGCCGCGATCTAGGGTCGCCACGTCGGCTTGACAAACAGTGCCTTCTCATAGAAGTTGGTATGCAGAATCGTGCATAGCCGCGGTCCTATGCTGAGCGGTGTTCTTATGTTTAGACGGAAAAGTTTCGTCCCATCGTACATAAGAACCCGATACTATCCCTAGTACGTATGATGTCTCCCTGTAGGCTAATCCTATCGGACCTGAGCAGTGCCCAGCGAATTATGCTTTCTCTATTGTATGGTCAGCTTTGTTGAGAGAACGAATCCTATTGCGGCTAAGACAGCCAGCATCCAGGTAGAAGCTAGTCTACGATAACCGGCCTGGATCTCGTTGAAGTGGCGCTCCATCAATCCTAATTCAATGTAGAAATTCCAGATGTGTTGAAGAGCCTCGGGCTGCATCGGTTGGGATTGTAGATTCGTATTAGAAGAAGACCAAAATGTACCGATAATGAATTCTTTAAAAAAAAGCCGCATCCCCGTCTGAAATTCATCGCCGATTCATCGCCTCTTACTACCATGCAGCATTACGAGGCGAGAAAAGAGAGGAGAGGCCAAAGGCCAAGCGAGAAAAGTAAACCCGTCGTCAGCCGGGTTGCCGCAAGGGTTATGGATAGTACTCTGAGGAAGGACGCTTTATAGGGGCCAAGACTTGCGAATTTATTTACCTATCCATATCGTCGTCCCGGCTGGTGCGAAGTACTATCTCAAGGTCCTTGGCAAGGGGGTCCGGCTGATGGCGTCTTCCCGACCAAAACCAGGATTTAGTTGCTCCAGGTAGAGGACGACTACTACTACGTGAGGAGTGTGCACCTTTGAGAACAGAAATTACAATCGACGGTGCGGATACCGCGGGCGCGAACTACATTACCTGGGCTCCGGTCCGTAGCAGCATCAGGCTGGTCGAGGCAAATGGGGGTGCCGATCCGGTCGAGGTCCTGCTGCGGAACCAGAATACCGCTGACGGAGGGCAGATCGTCTTCCGCGACGTCATCTCGGGAGCAGAGCAGGACACTCTGCAGGTCAGTCTACGTGCCGATGGTACCCCCGCCGATTTCTTCGTCGCCGGCAAACCCGGTCATCCGAGCGTTGAGGACAAAGACGCCACCATAGAGGTGGTGAAGGCGACCGGGCAGGACGTACTCTCCACGAAAGCACTGATGGTGCGCATCCGGAAGAACGCCGATAATCTGACGGAGGAGGAGCGTGACCGCTTCCTGTCCGCTTTCGCCGAACTCAATAACCAAGGCATGGGCAGATTCCGCGACTTCCGCGACATACACAGGGACAACACCAGTTTGGAGGCCCACGGGCGTGCCGGCTTCCTCCCCTGGCACCGGGCGTACGAGCTGGATCTAGAGAGAGAGCTGCAGCGAATCGATCCGAGCGTCGCCCTCCCCTACTGGAAATTCGATGAGCCTGCCCCGAACCTGTTCACAAGGGCGTTCATCGGAGTTCCGAACAATCTCGGAAGGGTCCAATTCGATCCTGGCAACCCTTTGGAATTCTGGGCTACGGATGGGGTGGTGGCGGGTATCGAAAGAAGCCCGTTTTTCGACACGGACACGTCGCCGGCCTTCGTGATAAGCGAAGTGGATACGCTGCTCCTAGGAGGACCGCAGAACTTGTACGCGGGCTTTCTCGACATGGAGGGTGACCCCCACGGATTTGCGCATACGAGTTTCGGTGGCTCCATCTCTCAGATCGATACGGCCGCGAAAGACCCCCTGTTCTTCTTGCTGCATGCTAACGTTGATCGTTTGTGGGCCAAATGGCAATGGTTAATAGGACGTTTCGACTCGGCGGATCCTGCCACGTATCCGTTCCTGGGCGGCGCCGGTGAAGCTGGGGCGACCAGAGTCGGGCATAACCTGAAGGATACCATGTGGCCGTGGAACCAAGTGACGGGTAGTGGTCCACCGAACGATCGACCGACCACCGCACCCGGAGGAAATTTCCCGGCTTCGCCGACCGTGGGCGCGCCGAGTCTCGAACCAAAGGTGGGTGATATGATCGACTATCAGGGAGTGATCGGTTTGAAAAACCGTCTCGGTTTCGACTATGACGACTTTTCTCCCTTACAATAGAACATCGGGGGCAACAAACGATGAATACACCAGAAGATCGTAGGCGGTATGCGGAACGGATCGAACGCGCCGCGGAAGAACAGCGCCAAGGTTACCGCGTCTTTTCGGACAGGTCCAGGCCCGCTGAAGAAAGACGGACAGCACTTCACAGGGTCGCCGCACTGCGGGGGGAGGACGAGGTTACCGAAGCAGTCGAGGTTATCCTTAACAGAGAGGGAGATCCCGCGCTCAGGGCGTCGGCGCTGCGCACCCTCGGTATCGAAGTCGGCAAACGCCAGGATCTGATCGATATGGCGATCGGCCTGCTCCGGAACAGCACCGAGCCCGCGGTCGTGCGCCAGGCCGCGCTGCGCGTCTTGCAACAGAGCAGCTTTCGTGCGGCCACCTTCAACCCGAAACTGCCAGAATACCTGGACGCCTTGCGTACTGTAATCGAGGATCCGGATGCTTCGCTGCGTGAACAGGCTCTCGAAATTCTGGCGCAAAGGAAAGATGAGTATTGCCAGAGGAGGTTACTCGAGGGCCTGAAGGATCCCTCGCAAGCGCTGGTCTCTCCGGGGAAGGCCGTGCAGTTGCTCGGCTACGACGTCCACGCCGAGCATTACCCCCTCCTCAGAGACATAGTGCAGAATCCTCCTTCTCCCGAAGCAAAGGAGGAAGCCGTGCGCCTGCTGGCTTCCGATCCGAATTCCAAGGAACTGCTCACACGTATTGTCGAGAATAAGGAGGAGTATCGTAGGGTAAGGAACGCCAGCGCGGCCGCGCTTCAGTCGCTGGCCCCGGCGGAGTTCGAGGAGCAGGCCAAACAGATCGTGTACGACCCCGAGGAGTACGACGAGTTGCGAGCGACTGCGATCAACGCGCTGACTCTTTTCGCGGATCAAGAAGCGTTGGACCAGGATGCCGAGCTCACAGGACGGGTAGAGCAGTTGAGGGAAGAGTCCCCTTCGAAAGAAGTGGAGCGCACGGCGGACAGGTTCCTCCGCAAGCAGCGCAGGCGGCGTTGAGCGACGCAACCAGGTCTGACGGCCTTAGCAGCGAATAAGGGTAGGCGCGACGTGCTAGCAGATCAAGCCATCGACAAACATACCCCCGAAGGATCCATCGCCGAGCTGGTGGATGCGGTCAAGCAATCGCCAGAGCATAGGGACGCGCTCGTGCGGTTGCTGCCGGAGAGAATCTCGCTCTACGAAGGCAGGAGCGCCAACGCAACGGTTCGGATGCGAGGCTATATCCTGGCGGCCTTCGAGCAGGCGGGATTGCCCCAGGCGGCACTTCCATACGTGTTGGAAGAGCTGGAAAGCGGTCGAGATGCGTACCTCACCGCCGGCGCAGCCAGGGCACTGAGGGGCCTCGACACCCCTACGAGTCGGGTCGTGCCGTTCTTGCTCAAGGCAGTCGAGAACATCAGGTACGTCGACGATGCATTGACCTTCGAATGCTACAAGCCGCGGTGGCCCCTACCGAACTATACGACCGCCCTCACAGAGATCTTCCGAACCTTCGGATGGCTTGGCGCCCACGCGAAGTCCGCCCTGCCGGACCTGGAAACGCTACGTGAAGAGAGGCACGAGGAATTCTCTCGCCCTGTCAGGGCAGAGATCGGGAACGCCATCGACTGTATTGGCTCGGACGAAAAAGCAGCCCACGATTGTTGCAGTGCCGTCCACGCGAACCCGAGCCTTGGGGTTCACAAGCATCTGCAGAAAAAGCTCTCTAAGGGCGTCTCCATAAGCGACATCGAACTTGAAGATCAAGAGGGGAACACCTTAGCTTTCGGGACATTCTTTAGCCGCAAGCCTTCTATCGTCGCCTTCTTCTATACCAGATGCGACAATCCCAACAAGTGTTCGTTAACCGTCACCAAGCTGGCCAGGCTCCAGAAAGCCATAGTAGAAGAACAGCTAGCGGGGGTGCTGAGAACCGCAGCGATAACCTATGATCCGGAATACGATCTGCCGCCCAGGCTAAAAGCATACGGCGAGAACAGGGGGGTGACGCTTAGCGACGACAATCGGATGTTCCGGGCTCGGACGGGGTTCCGCGAATTGCAGGAGCATTTCCGGCTGGGCGTGAACTTCACCGGAACAATCGTCAACCGGCACAGAATAGAGCTTCTCATCCTCGATGCCCAGGGTGAGATCGCCGTCACCTTCACCCGTTTACAGTGGGACATACAGGAAGTGCTCGAGCAAGCGAAAGCGCTGTTGAAACGCACGTAAGTGATCAGCGCCGTCGTCTAGTCTTACAGTGCCACTTTGATCTGGGCTATATGAGTCGGCGGCATCATCGTCAGAGTTGGAGCATCTGCACTATCCGTTGGCAGAGGTCTTCCTCGCGCCATTGCCGGTAGCGACCGGAGACCGTGCGCCACGGTCCCGAACTCCTCTTCCGGTAAATCCCGCCACGCGGCACTGGTTCCGAAGATCCACAGCACCCCGGCCAGCATCGTGCGGTGATCGCTCTGGAGGACGTGCTCAAATTCGACGGCCAGTCTAGGATCGTGGCCTACGACAGGGAGGCTGAGAACGCGTAGCGGCCGGAACGGGCTGCGCATGCCCGGAAAAAGGGCCAACCGTCGCAACGCGGCTCGTGGCTGCAATAACGGTTGTAGTCGTAAGGACCTCGGTAGGCATCTGCTAGAGCAGCGCGACGAGCAAGAGCAGCAGGTGGGGCAGGTGCGCGGCTAGAAGCAACATCGCTGAGAGGACCAGCCCGATGAGAGTCGTCCTTTCTCTAGCGAGGCGCGACAACACCAACGCACCCAGGGCTACAACGATGGCCGCCTCCGAGGACGTGGCGCACATGTCGATAATGCCTACTCCTTCTACCTCCCAAGCCTCCGGCCCCAAGAGCGGGATACCCACCACTCGCGTGAACAGGTACAACAGCACGATCGCCGAGTTGCCCGCTATACCCAGGAGTAGCACGGTACGGCTGGGCCAGCGCAGCAGAAGCGGGACATAGATCACCTGGGCCACGGCGGCCACCAGGAAGAACGCACCGTAGCCCCACCACTCCTCGAAGTGCTCTGGCATCACCCACAGGTGGATCAGCGCTGCAAGCAACGACAGCGCTGCCACAGTATAAAGTAAGCCACTGGGCCGCTCCGTAGCCTGGCTCACGCTCACCTTCGTCCTCCTATCCCGTGAATAGCGCCAGCCAAGCGTGCACTCAGCGTCTCCTCGGGAGTATCGAACACGTCGAATCACAGCCTCTTATGGTTGAGCTAATCTCATCAGCTGTCAGCCCTAAACTTGCTTGACAGCTATGAAAGACGCGACATATCCGGCTCTTGCCTGGCCGTTGCTGTGCGGAGCAGTCCGTATAACCGAGCCGACAATCGCAGGTCTTTGGTCTACTCCGTTCGGCCATGTGGGTACCAAATATCCAACGTAATCGTAAACCCATCTCTCCCCCCCAATGTCTCCCGACCCCTGAAAACGGAGGGCGAAAGGATTCCCATATGTGTATCCTCCCACCAAACTGAGGCTCCAACCCTCACCTCCTAGACTACCGGATAGACGCCCATAATCTGGTTCATCCAATACGAGTGTTCCCGCACCAAATCGGAGCTCATTGAATTCCTCCGAAAGCTCCGGATCATTATGAAAGCTTCTATAGGTCCAACGGCCAACAAATGGATTACCTTTATCCATCTTTTCTCTCTCCTCCCACTATCCGCTTCACAAGCCACCCAAGGAGAACATACAGCGATGAATTTGGAATGAGTTCACGACGAACCAATGGCCGATTCTCAATCTCAAACCCTCGGCTTTTATGCCCTTATTCACCCAAGTGCGTGGGACTCGACTTTAGCCATTGGGCTGCACAGCAAACCGCATGGCTTTAGGTTCCTTGGATTCCCCTAAGAGACTTTTTGCGGGTCGGTGTAGGCGACCAACAAGCAAAAAGTCTCCGAAGCCTTCACAGACTGAAAGCGCCTCCTCTCATGCCCACGAGTAGGAGAACGGGACGCAGTGCCAAAAGGACAGCTACCGACCCGGGAAATCGGGCTAGAACTCTCGGAGTAGCCCTTTCGGAGCGCTGCTCTGCGAGCTTCGTAGCCGACATCGGAAAGCGGGGGGGTGTGTAGCCACCTTCACATGATCTCTCTCTTTGAGCGGATAGGCGCTGAGCGACCCATCCAGTCTGACTCAAATGGCTAAAGTCGAGCGTGGGAAGACTGTCTGAAAACTTTCGACAACCTCAAACCGAAATCCCCAGGGCCAAGGATCGAGCAGCAGCACGGACTTCCCGCGCACCCGGTCGAAGAACTCCATCTGGTTTGTCAGCTCGACCACTCGCCGGTGGATGGTGCGGTGTAGTTGAAGTAGGCGTTGGTCGGCAGCGGATCGTTCGACTCCCCGGACCGGGACCTGCCGCACCGAATCCGGTCCGCGTATAGAAGGCCTCACCGCCCGGCAATAAGTGCAGCCCGGGGTAGAGCTGCGGAAAGTCACGGACGGCGTCCGGTACAGTAATCAGGGTGAACGAGTCGGTGAATTCATCGTAGATCTCAACTGTCCCGATCGACGGTGCGCCGCCGACGGTGAGCACCCGCCGCTCGTCGCTCATGGTGGCGACCGTCGGGTACTAGCGCGCATGGGTCATGTCGCCGGCCGTCTTCGCCCACGTCTTTTTGTCCGGATCGAATCTACAGGCCCGATTGACACCGGAAGGCCCCACCCCCCTCCTCCGACGACGAGCAGCCGGCCGTCGGAGAGGAAGGCGTGCCCGCTACAGAAGAGAAGTTCATCGGGTTCGTCGACCATGTGCTCGAAGACGGGACTCACTTCATCTCAGGGGTCCCAGAGCAGGGTGGTCTTACTGTAGGCTTCCGGCAGGAAGAGAACCAGCCAGTCTTGAGCACCGCGGCGTGCGCGACGTGGTACGCCGTGCCGTCCGGAAAGGTCGTCTCGTGGGTGGTGGCCCATTCGCCGTAGGTCGCCGGGCCGAAGAGCGCGACAAGCTCCCGGATGATCTTCGGTTCGATGCGCATCATTTCGACGACCTCGCTCAGGTGGCGGAAGCCCAAGGGGGTTATACTGTCGCGCACCCGGATGATCTCGGCACTCGTCTCGTGGGCTATGTCGGCGCGGTGCAGGATCTCGAGGTCCTCCGGGCGCTGGGCTTTGTTCAGGTGCTCGAGAATCCGGCGGTGCACCCGGCCCTCGATCTCTGGGAGCCCTCGTTCGTCCTGTCTCTGACATAGTGTGACCTCCTCCTTTCGATAACCTTGGAGGCTCACACGAGGCGAATCGTCCCAGTCATGCCCATACCGTGGATGCCGCACATGTACTCGATCCGCCCCCCGGGCGTCCCGTTGATGACGACGTGCCGGGTCTCGCCTGCCGGCACGGGATCGCCCGGGCCGCCGCCTTTGTTGATCTCGATCGGGTCGGCGCCGACCGCTTGCATGGTAGTAACGGTGTGGAAGGCCTCCTGGAAATCGAAGATGACCATCGAGCCGGCCGAAACATCCAGCGTGCTCGGAGTCCAAGACCTGTTCATGGCGACGATTGTATTCGGCGGAGCTTCCTCCTCCACGTGGCAATGACCATGCATTCCTTTCGCCAGCGGAAGGGCAGGTTCGCCGCCCTGTATGACGAGCAACGAGCCCATCATCCCGCCCATCATGTGGTGGAGCACGTGGCAGTGCATGTGCCACTCCCCGATCCCCGGTGCGCGCGATGTATCCGGGGTGAAGCGCGAGCCCATGAACGATCCTTGGTTGATCGTGAAGTTGAAGGAGTTCGCCGGTCCGAGAACCCGCGTATCCTCGAACTGGCTGACCGCCTGTACTTGCGGGCTACTCTGGATCGTCCCCAGATCGGTGCCCTGCGGCCCCGGTATAACCCAGCGATGGCCGTGGAGGTGGAAGGTATGAAAGTCGTTGGTGTTCATCCCAGCAACCCCGAAGCGCATTTTCGAATCCACTCCTGCGATGACCGTCGGCGTGTTTCCGAGGAAGCGCCGTCCGTTGATCGTCATGAAGACGCCCGGCAGTTCGTGGTAGTACTGCAGTATTTGTAGCTGGCCGGGCGGGTCGACATACCGGCTAATGCAGGCCCTCGAAATACTCTGGAGATCTCGGTCGAGCTCGAGCACGAATGGGCCCGACTCGAGCGCGAAGTCCGACGCGATGTGCTGCTCCGGTTGGTGCCGCTCCGCCTGCTCAGTCTCCTCCTCGTCCGACTTCTCCTGTAGCAGGGCGGATGTCGCCTCGGCGTCCCCGGTTGCCTCGATCAGCTCGACGCCTTCTTCTTCCGGCATGACGCGGCGCAGATCCTCGAGCTGGTGCGGCAGCAAAGGCAGATCAAAGTCGAACGGGACGCAGTCTAGACGGGTTAGTTGGCCGTTGGGTTGTCCCTGGGGGAGATCCTGCTCGACCACGTCGTCGGGGTCGTCCGGGTTGTGGATGACGAGAAAGCCCAGCGCGCCGAGTATGGTGTTTTGGTGATCGCAGATCGAGTGGTCGTGATAGTGCCACACGCCGGCCGTAGTCGGCCAGCCGAAGGTGTCCCAAGTATAGGTGAAGGTGCCGCCAGGCGGCACCCGGTCACCCTGTTTCAGGCCGCCGGTCACCTTGATGGCGGCCCAAGCCGCGGCTTCGGCGGGCGGGATCGGCTGGGTCGGATCCGGCGGAGTAAGCGGGAACGCCCCGTCGTACTGGGGCGCGAAGACGATGCCGTGGGGGTGTAGGCTGTGGGTGCAGGCAGTGATGTCCAGGCCCGTGCGAAAGTCCTTGTTGCGGAAGTGGACGATGATCCGGTCGCCGACGTGGCACTCGAGTGTCGGGCCGGGGATAGTGCCCATCGTCCCGTTGTCGGTCGGGTCTGGTTCGTTCAGATCCCAGGGGTTGACCTTGCGGTCGTTCGGCGCCTGCCAGCCTTCTGTGTAACGACGCAGGATCAGCGCGTCGATAACCCTCCATTCCTTAGCCCCGCCTGCACCAGTTTGGGTCCCCCTGTTCACCGGCAGGAACATCGTACGGTTTGTGGTAACGCCCGTTTCGGGCGAGGTGAGGGTGACGGGCATGGGAGGCGCGCCAGCATCTTCGAGAACATGCTCTACAGGGGCACCGTGCATCCGGTCGAAGTTGTTCGGGCAGGCGTCCCAGGGACGGTTTTCGAGTTGAATCCAGAATTCCTTGTCGGCCATTGTTATTTCTCCTTCCCACCGGTTCACCAAGCGGGTTGCTTCATTCGAGGACAGAGGATACGGTGCGCCGATGAATCCGCGATGAATTTTGGCCCTAAAGTTTCTAGAGCGTGTTATGAACTTGGGCGAAAACCGCATAGGAATGCGGTTTCCACGGTCGGCTTGGGTCCTTCGCGATCTCCGTTTCCCTCATTCCTAAGCCGATTCTAATCGAGTTCATAACACGCTCTAGGCTGCCACAGAAAGTCGCCAGGGCGACTAGTACCGCGTAGAGGGCTGGTCTACCACCCTCCTTGTAACTGGCCTGCACTACGTTGGAATACCTCTCTTCGAGTGCCCACAGTTTGTTTCCCTGCTCATCGTTCTGCGGAGGGGGGAAATTATCAATTTGCTTCCGGAGGTCTTCGGCCCTGGTATAGAAATAATCCATTAGCAAAGCCACGCTTCGCCCTAACCATAAGCCGAAAATAGGGGGAAGTACCCATAACAACGCCGCCAACGAAAGGACAATACCTATTCGGGGAACGAGCACTGGATTAGAGGCGCCTGCAACTAACCCAGCGCCGATAGCAAACAGCAGCGCCGTACTCGGGGGTGTTACCGGGGGTGTTACTGCCCTAACCCCCTGGGCTGACGTCTCGCCCATCGGTGAAGCACCCTCGTGCGGCTCTGTAACGGGGGAAGCATCCTCGGGCGCTCTTGGCGCGCCTGGTGGACTATCAGGCGGGGCTTCTATAGCCGATGGTATGCGCTCCAGGGCAGCGGCCAGCAAGCGTCGGTGTTCGCTGTTGGCCTGGCGCTCGGATTCTAACTGGCGCTCCAGGGATGCCACACGCTCACGCATCTCGGATATGAGCGCGTCTTTATCAGATTGCGGCTGGTCGGTGTCTCGTACTTTACTGGCCGTGCCCTGGTCGGTATCCAGTATCACCCACACGCCCGTCCTCATTCTTCTCATGTGGGATGGTGCCCCTGGCCACGCGCTTTCTGATAGCGTCGACCGTGATACCCATGACCTCGGCAGCCTCATAGACTGAGAATCTGTTACTGGACGTGCGGCCCTCTTCCACACAGGGGATACTAGACCATTAGGGCCGGCGCCGAAAGCCCTTAGAAGCCATCCTCGCAGCTCTCGGAAGTCATGAAGAACCACTGCTCTTCCCGTTCTCCTTGCGGTCTCCTCGAATGAGCCAGTCCTCATACTTCTGGCCGTCGAGCATGGTGGCGCCTTTGAGGGACTTGGCCTGTTGCACTAGCTTTTCGTTGGTGATGCCTTGGGCATCGCTTAGGTTGGCACCGCTCAGGTCGGCACCGCTCAGGTCGGCATAGCTCAGGGTAGCTTCGCGCAGGTCGGCAAATATCAGGTCGGCACCGCTCAGGTCGGCACCGCTCAGATTGGCATCGCTCAGATTGGCACCGCTCAGATTAGCCTTATACAGGCGGGCACCGCTCAGGTCGGCACCGCTCAGATTGGCATCGCTCAGGTTGGCATCGAACAGGTTGGCGTTTCTAAGATTGGAATCGCTTAAGTTGACGTTTGTCAGAATAGCGTTTGCTAGGTTAGAGGCTGCTAGGCTCGTTTCAGAGAGATCGATTCCACTAAGATCGATGAAGCTTAGGTCGATGCCAGCGAGGCTAACAAGGGGATCTCCTTTCGGTATTACGTCGGACCGTGCTAAGAATAGTACGACGCTTACTTCCCGGTCTTTGTCTAGTATTTCAAACAGCGTTTCTGTCCGCGCCTGAATTAAGCGCTGCACCTCTGTATCAGGTTCGAGTTTGCGCAGTTGGGTGCCCTGCTCATCGATCAACAGATTAGTCATGCCATCGAAGTACGCCTGCAATGCGGTGTCCTGTGAACGTTGGTCCTCGATCTGCTGCTGACGCACCTCTTGCTGCGTCGTAAACCAGAACCCAACGGCGACAAGCATGAGCGGAACCACCAGCATCTGCAGCCAGTCCCAGACAGTCCTTCCACGGAAGCCTGTCCATCTCGACCAGCGTATCTTGCGCTTCGACGGCGGCTCAGCCTTCCGGATTTGTTTCTTGCGTCCCACAGAGCGCTCCTCACCCCTCACGTTCCGGGCACCATCATAGCCAACCACCGATGAATCGGCGATGATTTGAACCATCAGTGGGATCTGAGGTTGAACAGGGGCAATGCAGTGTTGTTTGCCGTAACGGTTGATAGACGGTCCTACTGTAGAGTAGTGTCGTGACGGAAAGGACAATCCTACGAGATCGAGTGCGAGGAACTAGCGAGTGAGCACCCGTGTCGCCTCCTGGCTAGCGTGGTCGTTGTGCGTTTTGTCCGTGGCCATGTTCGTGGGCAGCGTCCCACTGCTCGTACTCGGTCGGTCGGCGTACGTCCCGAGCAGCTGGGATGCCGACCTCACCACTGGCGGTCTGCTCGCTTCGGGGCTCTTTTTGGTCTTCGCGCTGGTGGGAGCCCTTATAGCCTCAAGGCATCCGGAGAACCCTGTAGGCTGGCTGTGCCTAGCTGACGGCTTCTTATGGATGAGCACCAACCTGCTTGACTACTACAGCGTCTACGGGATGGCGAAGCCTGGCTCGCTCCCTTTCGCGCTCGGGGCCGCCGCGATCAACAACTGGCTGTGGGTGCCCTCCGTGGGGCTCCTGGCAACCTACGTGTTTCTCCTCTTCCCCAACGGCAGGCTCCCTTCGAGGAGGTGGCGACCTCTTGCGTGGCTCTCCGGGGTGGTTATCGTGTCGGTGAGCGTCGGGGTCATGCTCTCCCCCGGATCTTTGGATATGCCAAGGGGCATAAGCAATCCCTTCGGGCTCGAGGGAGCCCCCTGGGTGACTACTGTAGCCCACCTCATACTCCCGTTGCTACCTTTGTGCATGCTCGCCTCGGCCCTGAGCCTGGTACTGCGCTACCGGCGTTCTA
>Ga0126314_10001229_pt1 | contig 12225 bp, 8 predicted proteins | sample Plot105B_FD_92535 | JGI IMG/M metagenome (GOLD analysis project Ga0126314, IMG submission 92535) | Serpentine soil microbial communities from UC McLaughlin Reserve, CA, USA - Plot105B | ecosystem: Environmental > Terrestrial > Soil > Grasslands | place: USA: UC McLaughlin Reserve, Lake County...
AACATCACCTCAATACCTTTGGGCAAAAGCGAGTTTTCTGTGAAACGGCATAGCGTGTTTGAGCCCTTCAGCGAAAATATGCAGCCGAGGAACAGAATGCGAGCTTAGCCTTCTACAACCACTCCCATTGCGCAGAACTTGTCAATTCTTGTCGCAATCATCTTCTCTGTCTTTTCCTTTTTAAGTTCCTTGAGATCTTTTAAGATCTGTTCTTTAACGGTAGCCGCCATTGCTTCGGGATCCTGATGTGCTCCTCCAAGCGGCTCTTTGATGATACCATCGATCAGTTTGTTTTTAAACATATCATCCGAGGTCAGCTTCAGGCATTCTGCGGCCTTTTCTTTGTAATCCCAACTCCTCCAAAGGATTGAAGAGCATGATTCCGGAGAGATCACCGAATACCAGGTATGCTCGAGCATATATACCTTATCGCCGATACCGATACCCAGAGCACCTCCTGATGCACCTTCCCCTACTACAAAACAGATGATAGGGACTTTCAGTATCGACATTTCCAGTAAATTCCTGGCAATAGCTTCACCCTGACCCCGCTCTTCAGCTTCCAGGCCGGGGTAGGCCCCCATTGTATCTATAAAAGAAATGACAGGCTTATTAAATTTTTCAGCAAGTCTCATCAGGCGCAGGGCCTTTCTGTAACCTTCCGGATTGGCCATACCAAAATTGCGGTACTGTCTTTCCTTTGTGTTTTTGCCTTTTTGATGGCCAATGATCATTACGGTTTGTCCATCAATGGTAGCAAAGCCGCCGATGATGGCTTTATCATCCTTTACCGTTCTGTCACCATGCATTTCAATGAAATCATCGCAGATCAGACTGATATAGTCTAATGTTTGCGGCCTTTCGGCGTGACGTGACATCTGAACCTTTTGCCAGCCGGTCAGGTTGGTATACAATCCTTGTCTGGTTTGCTCAACTTTATCCTCAAGTTCTGTGATTGTGGCAGACATATCTACTTTTGTTTTATCGGCAACCTGTTTTACCTTTTCTATTTGCTGAATCAATTCAGCCAAAGGCTTTTCAAAATCAAATGATGTTTTTATCTGTTCCATAAGCGGGCTGTAAAAATAGGAATTTTCTTTATCATTTTACGTCCGGCATCCAAAAATCGAATGGTTCGTCTCTGTTGCAGGTGAGTGTACCATCCTTATAAACCAGTTCTGCACCCTGGATAGACGATCTGCGCAGCGCAAACGGAATGATTCCATGCTGATCTGCATCTGCTTTTTCGTGCCGCTCCCGCTCCGGATGGGTAAAATAAAATACATAAGCCTTACCCCCAGCTACTACTACGTCGCCATGCGCTCCTGTCGGGCCGTCTTCATTTCTTTTAGATGCCCGATCAAGTATCATGCCCTGCCTTTGCCATTTGATGGCGTCATCAGAACGATGTACACGCATTCCTTTCCACTCATCGGTAAGCATCCAGTAGCTGCCTGCGAATCTGAATGCTTTGGGACCCTCATGCTCAGGCTTTCCTATAGCAGGTTTATCTTCAAATTTCCAATTATACAGGTCGGTGCTTTCTCCGGTCATGGTTACACTACCCGGTCCTTTATACCAGATGCGCCATTTCTGATCTGGCATCTGCATCAGCGAGGCATCAATGATATTACTTTTCGGGGTGCTTAGAAAATCTGAAAATTTCCAGTCCCATAAATTCTTACTGGTATAATGGGCCAGCTTTGCATCTCCGCCCCAGTTGCTGTAAACCCCTTGTATGTAAACAACGAACATGTGGTAGGTTCCTTTATCGTAAACAATATCTGGTGCCCAAAAAGTGTTTTTGCCTCTTTCAAAATTAAGGTTCAACACTCCCCTGTATACCCAGGTTTGCCCGTGATCTTTAGAAGTAGCTATGCCGATGTCATTTCCGTAGCAATAAGCAACGCCTGGAGTTTCCAGGTTTGCCCTGCGCTGTGTATACAGCATCCACCAGCTTTGCTCTTCCCTGTTCCAGATCACCACAGGATCTGCGGCACCGTCAAAAACAGGATCACGAAAAAGGGGTGCCGGTGGGTTGTGGATCTGCTGCGCGAATAAGGATACCGCCTGCAAAAGGAAAAACAGCAAAACTAAACTGATCTTAAATCTCATGATATGTATTATGGCTGTGTGCCTGCAATAATACAAATAAAATGCCTGCGATATGTCTTAGAAGTTATTCATGCGTTAAGCAGCAATAAACCGGAAGTAGATTAAGCTTCCGGTTTACCTCTATTTGTCAGGGTGCCTTCACGACGCTGAATAAAAAGGCATGCGCCTAAGCGATCAGTTCTTTGCTGAACTGGTTGCCAAAGCGGTCGGTTACAGTAACTTTTACCGTTTTTACCTCTGGCTTGAAGTGGACCATAAAAAGGTGGTCGGTCTGCGTCGGTTTGGTAAATGCGCGGCCTGTGGCAGGTTTCCCTTGTGCGTGCAGTGTTACCGCCAGCGGATCATTACCTGTCTGCTGTTCCAGTGTACCCATATTTTTGCCGTCTATGCTGTATTCAACCTTCCATTCCGGATCCCAGTTCCAGACATTGGCAATCAATCTCTTCTGATTCGTCAGCGTATTCACATACATACTGAGCTGATGGTCTCTGGATAAGCCGGTCGGCTTGTAAAACCACTCCAGCTTGTTCCCATTTACTGTGTATACGCCATATCCTCTCGGAGTACCATCTGAACAGATCTGTCCGGCCCACCATGCGCCGCATACAGTACCGTGGTTATGCTCGAAAATACCATTGGTGATCTTATTCACATTGTAATGGGTATGCCCGGACATGATGTGCACATTACTGAATCCTTCCAGAACCTTATACAGATCAGCATTGTTCTTTACAGAATTGTGGACGGGAATATGCAGATTGATGATCAGCAGGTTGTCTTTGGACACATATTCCAGATCTTTAGCCAGCCAGGCCAGTTGTGCCTCAGTAATGTATCCGTCATATAGTCTTTCACTGCCCAGATACCTTACATCATCAAGTACCACATAATGCGCTTTACCCCTGTTGAAGGAATAATACGTAGGCCCGAAAAATTCCTTAAAGGTCTTATCGGAAGTCTCGTCTCCGCCTTTTCTGTAATCCATGTCGTGGTTCCCAAGTGCCTGGAAGAACGGAATACCCATTAATGCCACAGCCTTGTTGTAGTCTTCAAAAAACTCCAGAAAGTCCCAGGCAATGTCCCCAACACTGATCCCATGTACCAATGCATCCGGGCCAAGCGCTTTAATTTGTGCTATGGTATCGGGCACAGAAGTCTCCATCATTTGCCGCACGTCATCCTTAGTCCTTACCTGAGGATCGGCCCAAACAATGAAATTGTGTTTATTATCGTTTTTTTTCAAACGGGTCAAAGTGAAGTCGTATTCGTTGCGGCTGCCCAGTGCCTCGTATTGTTTGGCAATGTTGGCATTGGTTTTAAACTCATAACCTGCAGGCGTACTCATAAATAAGCTGGTCGCCTTGTCGTCGGGAGTAATGGTATATATGCCCTTCGCATCTGTCTTCACGACCGAGAAACCGTCGGAAATAACCACATTTGCCACGCCTTTGTTTCTATCGGTTACGCTTCCGGTAATGGTTTTATTGCGCTGTAATTTGGAAAAAGCGTTGCTTTGGAGGCTGATAAATGCACTTCCTGCGATGAAACCTACGCTTTGTAAAAATGATTTTCTATTCATGGGATAATTTGATTAACGTACAAAAAATTATTGGAGTATGGTTGCGGGTAAGCCTTCAGGGAAATCTTCTGAAGGTCCGGGAAACAAACCTTCTATTTCTGTTATCGAAGATGTTTTACTAAGGGGAATGGCCACCTGGCGTCTTGCTTTCATCCATTTGCCCAAGCTTGGGTTATAGACACCGCCCAGCTTATTGAAGTATCCTATATCGGCCTCTGTATAAATGAAATTGATGGTGTTTGTGCCGCTTCTATAGAATGGTGTAGGGGAAAGGTTGTCAGACAATACATCAACTTTATCATAAAAATCGGTGTTGGCTATCCGATAGCCCTGCTGAGTGTCCGCACTGTACAAACTTCCGCCAGAACCGATGAAAACCACATCAACCGGGTCTGTACTGACATCTACGGCCGTGCCTTTAAATATGGCAAAGCCAGAGGCATTTCCGCTGTTGGCAAACAAGCCTGTGGTCAGGAGTCCAAATCCATCGCCGTTTTGTTTGGTATAGTCAAAAGCTCTGATCCATTTACTCCCGCTCATTGAGGTAGAGCTTGCGCCATTGATTGTTTTTCCTGCTCCGCCCACATAAAAGAACTCGCCTTTATTTACCGTGCCGCTGGTCAGGTTAAATTTAAATGTTCTCGCATTTCCGGTTTCGGCCCTGCTGCCTGTTGCCCAGCCCAGCGTAGGGAAACCTGTTGGATTGGTGGCACCTGCATTATTAGTGACCACTACAGCGTAGGGTGTTTCAGAGAAATCAATAAACGCTGTAGCCATAAATTGCATGTATTCATAGTTTCCGTCTCCACCTTTAACGTCGGCCATAAATCCAGTGATGATCACTGAAGCTATTTCGGGTACTGCGCTGAGGGCCTTTACATCGTTTAGTGTCCTGATGCGGTGTTCTGGGGTCAGTTTACCGCCTGCAGCTTCCCGGTTTAGAACGATCCCGTAATAGACCGCATTGAAATTCAGGCTCCCGTTTTTGGCGAATGTTGCCGTTGGCTCGGTATGCAAATTAATGATATCAAAGCCGTCATTGATGGTTTTGTTTCCCGAATAAACGGCGGCTTCTTCCAACACCGGATCAAAGCCTGCTTTTACAATAGCCACCAGGGTACTTTCATAGTCGTTTGGATTTTCCCTGATCTTGCTTGTAGCCACCCTGTTTTTAGGAACCGGGCGATTTGACGCTACTTTCCTGATCTTTCCTGGATCTATACCGGTGATCTGCAATATGCCATCTACCCGTTTCAGTATGCCACCGTCAATGTTGATCTGAACGGAATCTCCGGGTACATAGGTTGAAGCAGCAGCTCCAACTGGTATCGCAATTCCCCTTACCAGTCCCAACCGCCTGTACTGTTCAATGATCAAAAGACCCTCAGGCAGATTTTTGCCCGAGTGATCGGAAATCACGATGCCTTCCACCATAGAAGATCCAAACATGTTGTTTGTATTGAGGGTCAGCTCCGATCCTTTGTAAAGATTCCTGATGTCGTAAATGGGCAGATACTGGCTGATCGAGCCGCCAGGATAATTTTCTTTTTTGCAACCCAACCACATTGTAGCCAGCAGAAGCAAAATAAAACTGTTAAATATTGTCTTTTTCATTCAAGTACTTTATCTATATGGTTAATGATTATGGTTTTTGCCACCATACATTTGTGAATATTTCATCCCCGCCCTGAGCGGCTAGGGCTAGCTGATAATTGGTTGGGTTTGCAGACTGGACATATACCGGGTAGGTCATTCTGGCCGGCATCACACCATTGTTCTTCAATCCTGTTCCCTTTGGCAAGACCGGGTGTCCGGTACGTCGGTATTCGAACCACTGCTGCATATCGACCATAAACAAGGCATAATATTTCTGTATGTGGATCTGTTCCATTTTACCGGATTCAGAAAGACCTGCATTCCATTCAATATCAGCGCCATCTATATATTTCTTGAAAACCGCAGATCCCGGATTGGCGGAAAAAGCAGGTACCCAATAATTAATTGAACTGGCAATTCCATTGTTATAATAGGTTTCCGGACTTCCGCCGATCCATCCTTTAAGTGCGGCTTCTGCCAGGATAAACTGGACTTCTGCATAGTTCATGATGACCCCTGCCAACGGAGACTGCTGCAGTGACCTCGCGCCTGCCGCCTTTCCGCCAACTTCCTGATCGGTAGAATAGAAGTAAGATTTCTTAACCGCAGCACCGCCGACAGCATATCCGCTGGGTACGCCAGACATACCGCTGCCGGTAGGGTTTATACCTAAGCGGCAAACGCTGTTATCGCCATAAGTTGAAATGTCCACACGCGGGTCCTGCCAGTCGCGCAAACGGTCTATAAAAAAGCTGCACATGGCCGGAGTCCTGAAATCCTGTACCCTGATGCCGTTTACATATGGATTCACGTAAGCACCTACCCCGGCTTCACCTGTCCATTTCAACACCGCAGATTCAGCGTTGTTGCTCATTAAGGGATATTTGGAAGGATTGGCCTCGGCAAGTTCCCTGATTTTGGCAACAGTCTCAGCAGCGACTTCTGCCTTCCCTGAAATCCTGAGCAATAACCTCAGGTATAAAGAGTTTCCAAACTTGCGCCATTTGGCAACATCTCCTTTGTAAACCGGATCACTCAGCGGAGTGATTGCTGCTCCTTGACTTAATAGTGAATTCGCCTCTTCTAACTTTTTAAACAAATCCAGATAAATGTCCTTTTGCCTGTCAAATGCAGGCTCCATAATGCCATCCTTGCCCTGGCCGGACTGGGTGTAAGGCACATCTCCATAGGTATCGGTAAGCATAGAGAACACCCAGGCCTGGCACACCAGTGAAATGCCCTTGTAGGATGAATTCTCATTTCCATGCTCAGACGCCAGGCTATAGATGTCCTTGAAATTATTTAGCTGTACATACCAGATGTTCCATAAATAGTCTGCCCAGGTACGTCGGAATTCATAGCGCATCACGGTAGCATCGCCATCACTGATGCTTACGGTGACCTGCATCAGTTCATTGGTAAAGTTGCGGTTGCGCATCATATTTGCCGTTACCGTATTTACAAGTGCAGGAGCCAGAAGTTTTTCCGGCGTGGTTCCGATGATATTGATCGGGTCTGTATTTACACTTTCAAAATCCTTATCGCAAGAAGAGAGTGTGATGCTGAGCAAAAGCAGCCCTCCAATAGCTTTATTAATTATATTTTTCATCATTAAAAATTAAATTCCTACAACTAAGTTAAAACCGAAGGTTCTGGTAGATGGAAATTGTCCGATCTCAAAACCAGTAACAATGTCTGAACCGCTCATGGTTCCAAATTCAGGGTCGAACATTGGCCACGGAGACCAGATGAACAGGTTACGCCCGTAAACGCCGACGGTAACAGAAGACAGCCCTGTGTTTACCAGCCACTTCGGATGGAATGAATAATTCAGGCTGGCCTCTCTGAACTTAATGAAGTCGGTACTGAAAGTACTGCCTTCAGCATTCTCCGATCCCATTTGCGAGCGGTAGTAGTCGTCGATGTCATAAGCAATCACATCGTTCGGACGATAGCTTCCATCTGCGTTCCGGATCACTCCTTTGCCAATGATCCCGCTATACCTGCCTGGCAGTGTACTTTTCAGCTTGCCCTGTTCCACCATCTTATAATTCAGGAGCGAGTGTGCTACTGCACCGACCTGGGCGTCAAACAATACATTCATACTAAAACGCCTGTAATTGAAATTGTTACCAACGCTGAATTTGAATTTTGGGGTGGTATTGCCGAGGTAAACTACATCTGAAGTGATTTTTGCATTACCTGTGGCAGCGTCGTACACGATCTGTCCGTCGGGTGCCCGCTCATATCCTCTTCCATAAAGATCACCCATGCTCCCGCCGACCTTTGCTACGATCTGGCCGCCGGCAATCGGTCCGGTTCTCAGAATGATAGAACTGTCCGGCAGTGAAATTATTTTATTTTTGTTGGCCGCAAAAGTCATATAGGTCGACCAGGTGAAACCATCTTTGTGCTTTACAGGTGTGGCATTGAGGGCGACCTCGATACCTGAATTATTGATCTGGCCGGCATTGATGATTGCAGTGTTATAGCCCGATGCCCGGTCTACGGTGCGGGTAAGGATCTGATTTTTAGTATTGCCCACATAGTAGGCCACATCAAACCCAAGGCGGTCGTTGAACAGCCTTACATCGGCACCAAATTCATAAGTCACCGTTTTCAATGGTTTCAGATTCGGATTGGGCAAGGTGGAAGGGTTGGTTAGCGCACTATCCGGGTAGGTACCATTGGCGGCAAGGGAATAGGTATAAGATGTCCGGTAAGGCGTAGTACCGCCGCTACCTACCTGAGAGGCTGATAATCTGAGTTTCGCAAAACTGATGGCCTTAGGTAATTGCCACAGGTCTGACAAGACAAAGCTGGCGCTTGCCGAAGGATAGAAGAAGCCTACGTTATCTGTTCTGTTTGGCGTGGCCAGTACGCTGCTCCAATCCTGCCGGCCCGTGATATCGAGATAAAGAAAATTCTTATAACTGGTAGACAGCACACCATAAAAACTATTGATCCTATACCTGCTCGTATCCGGAATGGAGACCAGCGGATAAAGGTTATTCTCCAGGTAGTATGCGTCCGGTACTTTCAGTCCATCGGCCCGGATGTCCTTTTTGTTGTACCTGTTTTTTAGCTGGCTCCCTCCTGCAGTTGCTGTGACTGCAATGTCTTTACTGATCTTCGTATCGTATTTCAGCAAAAAGTCTATATTGGTTTCTTCTCCATAGATTTTTTGCTCGCGATATGAACCTGTAGGAAGCCTGCTTCCTGCATCGTAAGGCCGTTCCTGTGCCCGGTTTTCTGATGCGAGGTCTATAGAGCTGCGCAACTGCAGGCTCAGTTCCTTCGTGAACTGATAACTTGCCTGCACGTTCCCGGTAAGTCCGTTACGGCCTGTGCGGTTGATGAACTCATTGCTGATCGCATAAGGGTTTTCAGGAAAAGAGCTGAAAGGATATTTGATCAGTTTGTTTTCACTGCCGTTCACCCAGTAATTTTTTAGCCAGTTGATGTCTGCGCTCGGCTGCCAGAAGATATACCAATACATCAGCGACTGGTTGCCATATCCGTTGCCGGGCAGGTTGTCACTGTAACGGTTGTTATAGTTGGCCTTGGCCGAAATATTCAGTTTTGGCGTAATCTTCGAATTCACCGAAAGTGCAATCGAAGTACGCTCCATGCCGGTTTCCGGCACGATCCAGGTGTTGTTCTGATTGGTAACTGATAACCGGGCCGATGTGTTCTTATAAGCGCCGTCGAGCGTCAATGAGTTTGTCAGGTTTGTACCTGTCTGAAAGAAATCACGGATCTGGTTTTTATAAGGAACCCAGGGCGTTCTTACTGCTCCCTGCGTTTGGGTTACCGGGTCATACTGATAGAACATCTGCCCGTCAAAACGTGGTCCGTAGGCAGAACTTGTTCCACTGGTACTTGCTCCGTCGGAACTCGCTCCATAAGAATAGTAGGCTGCACCATCAAGACCCTGCCCGTACTCATATTGCAGATCCGGCCAGCGGTTCGGGCTTTCTACTGAACCATTTGAGGTAAATTTGATACCCAGACGTTTCTTTTTGGCATTCCCTGATTTTGTAGTGATAATGATGGCCCCGTTTGCACCCCTCTGACCATACAGGGCCGCTGCGCCGGGCCCCTTCAAGACAGTAACGCTCTCAATATCTTCCGGGTTGATGTCGTTTACACTGCTTCCATAGTCCGCAGGCATATTGTCACTTCCGGTTCCATATACCGCGTCTGAAGCATTTGAGGTACGTCTTCCACCGCTATTGTTGATTACAACACCATCTACAACAATAAGTGCCTCATTGTCTCCTGTCAGGTTATTCTCGCCCCGAAGAATGATCTTGTTGGAGCCGGCAGGACCCCCGTTGGAACGTACCAGATTCAAACCTGCTACCTTACCTGACAAGGCATCCGTCCAGTTGTTGGACACGGCGTCGGTGAGCTGATTGCTGTCTATTTTTGTTACTGCGTATCCCAGCGATTTTTCTTCTCTTTTAATATCCAGCGCAGTCACAATCACTTCGTTCAGATCATTAGATGAAGATTTCATTGATAAATCGAGTACTGCCGGTACTCCCGACTTTATGGCTACATTTTCCTGCCTTAATGTTTCAAAGGAGATGAAGCTCGCCTCAACAGTGTATATACCCGGAACAACATTCAGCGTGTAGCTTCCGTCTTCACGGCACTGTGCAGAAGCGTCGGCTGCAGGTATCCTTACCGAAGCACCGGGCAATGGCTGTCCGCTTTCATCGGTTACCTTACCGGTCAGCTTACCCTTGATCTGCGGCTTTGCCAGGATCAGGATGTTCTGACTCCCCGATTGCTTAAATGTGAACGCTGTTCCATTCAATAACAATTCCAAAACTTCCTTAACCGAACGTTCACCTTTTCCTATACGGATGATTCTTTTGTCATTTAATAATGTATTGCTGTAATTGATGGAAAAGCCGCTGAGCTTTTCCAATTGCTGAAACGCCTCCTTTAATGATATTCCCTCTGCGACGTAGGTGATTTTCCTGTCATTTACGATTTGTGCCTGGACTGCAACTACGTTGATGTATAGTTGTAAAAGTACCAGTATGGTTAACAACCATAACTTTTTCATATATTTATCTTAATTTATACTTATTTATTCCTGAGTTTAAATTCTAACTTAACGCCTGAGGATTGTCGCAAGCAATCTTCGGGCTTTTCACTTCTGCCGGGGTAGTGCTATTTCATAATCTTTCCTCCTTTTTGATGATGATTTGTAATAAAAATGTGATTTCCTTTTTGGGTAAATGCAAGACCTGAAAGCAGGCTTAAATTTTCCATGACCTGATTTATGGGCACATTTTTAAATTTTGCCGTCAACCTGGTTTTTCCCAATTCCTGATCTGTAAATTCAATTTTAACTCCGTATCTGTGCTCAAGTGACGCCGCGATCTCTCTTATGGGTGTATCATAAAAAATGAAATCGTTATTGATCCAGCCAGTTACAGCATCTGCATCTGCGGCGTTGAATGTATATAGTCCGCTTTGGGTATCGATCTCGATCTGCTCATCTGGCGTCAGATACCTGACCAGTTGTTGTAGTCCTTTCACGGCAGACATCACACCCACCTTTCCAGTTTTGACGGTAACGACTACTTTACTTTCCAGATCGAATGCCTTTACATTAAAAGATGTTCCCAATACTACTGTAGAAATCTCGCCGCTTATTACAATGAAAGGTCTTTTCGCCTGATGCACGACATCAAAGAATGCTTCTCCATTTAAGTAAACCGAGCGATTTGAAGCCATAAAATTCTTAGCGTATTTTATCCGGCTTCCGCCACTGAGGTATACGACCGAACTATCAGGAAGCACTATCTTCGAATGCTGACCATCCGGGTTACTGATCTCTGCAAATTCTTTTGACGCACGCCTGCCGGAAAAATTGTTATTATACCACAGCAAAGACGATATACCGATGAGTGTGCAGGCTGCCGCATATAACATCCGTCGCAGCTTTCTGGTATTTGTCTTTTCGTCCTGCCCTGCTTTAGAGACCTGAGCTTTTATTCGCTGCCGGGTATTCTCCTGCTGATCGGGCAGTTTGGTGTACTCTTTCGCCGCTTCAAGGATCCGGATCGTTTCTATGAACTGCTCCAGATTTTCAGCATGCGCCTCGATCCATTCCTGCAACTGTGTTAAGCCGCGATCATCGATCGTCTTATCAAAATACTCAACTATTAACCGGTAACTCTGATCTTCCATTTAAATTTGTCTCTATTGAGAAAGACAGATTTTCAGTGCCCGTTACGTAGCGGAGTGTATTAAGTTTAGATTAAGAAATGTTTAATTCCGGGAGCTGAAATTCGGGGAGTCCTTCAACAACTGGCGAAGCTGCCTGATGGCTTGGTATAAAGTGGTTTCAACTGTCCTCACAGAAATGCCGAGCAACTCCGAGATTCTGTTCTTTTCAAGATTGTCAATCCGGCTCATCAATAATACTTCGCGCTGACGGTCGGGAAGCATTTCTATCGTGCTGATGATCGTCTGACAGGACTCTCTGGCTGACAATATCTGAAAGGGAGTTTTGGTATCCTTTAAAATATGCTGTTTAGCGTCTATGTCTTCAAAAGAGTCGACCGGGTCTTTTTTCTTTTGATGGTGGTTTATTGAAAGGTTTTTGGCGGAAACAAACAGGTAGTTCTTTACGCTCGTAATTCGGATATCATTTCGGTTATCCCAAAGTCTGATGAACAGATCCGCTATGATTTCTTCTGATGCTTCATACTTACGGGTGTATACCGTGCAAAACTGGCAGAGTGGTTTATAATACCTGTTAAAAAGAGTCTCGAGGGCCAGATGGTCATCACTTTTCAAAAGGGCTGTCAATGCTTCATCTGTTAGTTCAGGATACATGCCGAATGCTGTGTTTCCGGCAAAATTAAGGATGTAATATTAGGCCAGTGTTAAATCATTAGGCCAAATCA
>Ga0126314_10001230_pt1 | contig 12221 bp, 8 predicted proteins | sample Plot105B_FD_92535 | JGI IMG/M metagenome (GOLD analysis project Ga0126314, IMG submission 92535) | Serpentine soil microbial communities from UC McLaughlin Reserve, CA, USA - Plot105B | ecosystem: Environmental > Terrestrial > Soil > Grasslands | place: USA: UC McLaughlin Reserve, Lake County...
CGGCCGTCCTGCACAAAGGTGTGATAAAGAAGATCGTGCATTGTGCGCCCGCCTTTGACTTGGGGAGCGTAGTTCGGTGGCGCCACAATGACCCACGCGGGATCGACAGCAATGGGACGTCCATCGATCGTGACTTCGGCTGCGACGGGACCATCGGAGACGTCGTCGTGCCAGCCATCATTGTTCGCGAACGTGGTCGGCTTCGCTTCGGGTCCCAGGAAAGAGGCCGAAACACCACGCCCGCCGAGGAAGATCAAGCGTCCCGCGTCCTCAGTTCGAAGCTCGCCCAGGTAAACACTCTTATCAAAAAACTTTCCGGTGTCGAAATGGTATTCGCTGCCTGACTGGTTGCGGCCTGTAATCGATCGCGGTCCTGGATCGATGGTCAGCTCTTTTCGCGTCGGAATTCTTTTTACTCCAGCGATCTCGATTTCAGTGGAATTGCGCAGCTCTGTCGGATCGGTCTTCAACGGAGAGTCGGCTGCCGCTTCGGGAATGTCTAACGCAAGTTGAAACTGGTACCACGCAGCCTTCTTATTGGCCACGTGCACGGTCCACTTGATATCTGCGGTGTCAGCGGTAAGTTCAGCGACCGCCTCGCCGCTGGCGTTGTAACCGTAAATTCTGAACCGGGCGGCCTCTCGTTTGAGGGCTCCTTTCGGATCCTTGTAAAAGCCGGGAGGCTCGGGCAGCGGCTCCACTACCTCCGGCCCGATGTAGAATTCATCTTCACTATTTCCGACCCGCGCGACGCCGATCGAGGGATGAATTGCGGCTCGCACTATCGTCGTATCTTGAGATTTGTCGTAAGGCATTCTTGTCTCCTTGATGGGATGGGTTGTCCGATAGGGTTGTATTTAGTTCCGCAGTTCTAACAATTTTGACTTATCATGCTCCGGTTTGAGCACGACTGACGAGTTAAGTACCTCAGGATAACAAATATGAAAACCGACCGCCGAACTTTCCTGGCAGCTTCGTCTTCAGCATTGCTGCTGGCCCGCCGTCAATTATCGTCGCTGGCCCACGCTCAATCTTCCGGCACCACGAGGACCGAAAGAAGCATGGAGGGACGAGAGGTCGCGGTTTACACTACCGCCGAAAAAACCAATTACCGGCTCGCAGCCACAAACAGATTGACGTTCAAACCTCTGGGCCAGCCACTGGAAACACAGATCTGTGTGTTTGTTGACCCTGCTAAAACATTTCAGACAATGTTAGGGATCGGCGGCGCGCTTACGGATGCCTCCGCCGAGACGTTTGCAAAACTGCCAAAGGCAAAACAGCAGGAACTGTTGAGTGCTTATTTCGATCGCGAGGCCGGCATCGGTTACACGCTTGCGCGGACCAACATTCACAGTTGCGATTTCTCGAGTGGAAGCTACACCTACGTGAAGGAAGGTGACAAGGAGTTAAATTCATTCAGCGTGGATCATGACAAGCAATTTCGCATTCCCTTCATAAAGCAGTCACTCGCCGCAGCCGGAGGAAAGCTCAACCTCTTCGCCAGCCCATGGAGTCCACCGGCTTTCATGAAAGACAACAACAACATGCTTCACGGCGGGAAGTTAAAACCAGAATTCTATCAAGCGTGGGCCAACTACTTCGTGAAATTCATCAGGGCTTATGAGAAAGAAGGCATACCCATCTGGGGCATCACTATTCAAAACGAGCCGATGGCAACGCAAACATGGGAATCCTGTATTTTTTCAGCCGATGCGGAGAGGGATTTTCTAAAGAACTACCTGGGCCCGACGATCAAACGAGAACGACTGAGCGACAAGAAGATCATAGTGTGGGACCATAATCGCGATCTCATTTACCAGCGGGCGAAGACGATCCTGACCGATCCTAAGGCCGCGCAGTACGTCTGGGGCATTGGCTATCACTGGTATGAGCCATGGAGCGGTGGCGACCCGATGTTCGACAACGTCAAGCTTGTAAAGGAGGCTTTTCCCGATAAGCCTCTCATTTTCACAGAAGGCTGCGGCTACCCGTTTATTTTTGAAAAGCTACAGGATTGGAAGTGGGGCGAGCAGTACGGACGATCGATGATCAACGATTTCAACAGCGGCACTGTCGGCTGGACCGACTGGAATGTTCTGTTGGATGAAACCGGCGGTCCTAATCACGTGAAAAATTTCTGCTTCGCACCGGTTCATGCAGACACGAGGACGGGCGAGCTGATCTATACAAACTCGTACTATTACATCGGACACTTTTCAAAGTTTATCCGTCCTGGAGCGAAGAGAATTGCGAGCTCGCCCAGCCGGAGTGCGCTGCTTTCAACTGCGTTCGTCAATCCCGATGGGAAAGTGTCGGTAGTAGTGATGAACAAAACTGACCAGAAGATTTCTTACTTCCTTTGGGTGGATGGCCAGGCTGCCGAGGTCAACAGCTTGCCCCATTCCATTCAGACGCTGGTGTTCTGAAAATAGACCTCAGCGACGCGTGATTTTCCTTGCCGCCTGAGCCGAACGGGTGTATTACTCCTCACCTTAGACCACATCGCCCAAAATAGCCACCGTCTCTTCGCTGGACCCAAACAGAATTAGTTCACCAATAAAACTGCCGGTTGGAGCATATCAATGAAAAGAAAAATCATCTGGTCAGTGTTAACCCTGATCGTTTTAGTCGGTGTATCTCTCAAGTTCACAGAGAGCGCATCTTCGCGGTCAGCCACGCTTTCGCCGTTCACATCAACGTTCGACGTCGATCGGACCGACGACACGGCGAGCGCTACGGCTTGTACTGTCGCACTCAATGATTGCAGCTTGCGCGGCGCCATCATTGCCGCAAACACCGACCTTAGCGCAGACCCGGTGATCATTAACCTGCAACCGGCAACTACCTATAACCTCACATTGACGAATGCGACACAAGAGAACGCCGCGACAACAGGTGACCTGGACATCGCCACGAGCCTTCACGCCGTCACTATTGTCGGTGGCGGATCCTCAGGGCCGAACGCCACGATTATTAATGCGAATGGACTGAACACTGGAAGCGTTCGCGATCGCGCGTTTCACATCACCTCGTCGAATGTGACCGCCACGCTTCAGGACCTGCTCATTGAGAACGGCAGGGCCGCTGACGACGGTACCAATGGCGTGAGTACTGATCCGGCCGCACAAAATACAACCCGCGCCGGTGGGGGCATCCTTAACAACGGCGGCAGCCTGACACTGACTAACGTCACCATTGAATCGTGCCAGGCTTTGGGTAAGGGCGACAGCGTCGTGAACCAGCACACGGAGCTCGAGGCCCGAGGCGGTGGTTTGGCCAGTCTCGCAGCGACCGGCAACGTGATTATTACGGGTAGCAGGCTGATATCCAACGCCGCCTCAGGCGGAAACGGCGGTATCTTCAACAACGGTGCGGGCTCTGCTGCTAAAGGCGGCTCGATCTATTTTGAAGGCGGCACACTCAATATCAACTTGTCGCGAATCGAATTTAGTAACGCCAGCGGCGGCAACGGTGGCAACCAGGATCAAAATGGCCAGACTAATGGTGGATTCGGCGGATTGGCCCAGGGTGGTGGAGTCTGGGTTGGCGCGGGAACAGTAACTATTAATGACACCACGTTTGAGAGCACTATTTCCGGCGGTGGTAACTCAGGTACTGGTGGCAACGGAGCCAATCCCGGCGGAGCCGCTGAAGGTGGCGGCCTCTATAGTCTCGGTAATACCACAGTGACTAACTCCACCTTCCATCTCGCAGCAGCCAACGGCGGCAACGGTGGGAATGCTTTCGGATCAACTTGTCTGGGCGCTCATAATGGCGGCGACGGCGGTGGCGCGCGAGGTGGCGCAATCTTCGCGGATGGCGGAAGCCTGATTATCAATACCGCGACGTTGGCCAACAACTCTGCTCTCGGCGGCAACGGCGGCGATGGCGGTCAGACAAACGGCAACTGTGGCATGCACGGCGCCGGCGGCCTTGCGCATGGTGGCGCGATTGCCAATAACAATGCGGCGACGATCAATCTGAAGCACGGAACGCTGAGCCTCAATAACGCTCAGGCCGGCAACACCGGTGTCAATCAGGGCGGCGCGAATAAACCGCCCCGTGACGCGGCCGAAGGAACTGGCGGGGGCATTCGCGTTGGACCAGCCAGCGTAACATTGGAAAACACGATCGTTGCCGCTAATACGGCTGCGAACGGTACCGGGAGCAATGCCGGCGCGTTCATTACCGGACCAAATGTTGATGGCGCCGTCACAAGCAATGGCCATAACCTTCTCGGTGTCGCGACCGAAGCAACAGGCTTCACGGGCACGGGCGACCTGCTCGGCGCCAATCCAATGCTAGCTGCCCTGGCCGACAATGGTGGCCCAACTGAGACGATGGAACCTCTGGCCGGCAGCGATGCGATCGACGCGGGCGTGGCAGCCGGTGCCACATTCGATCAGCGCGGTGAACCGCGCACTGTTGACGACCCTGGCGTCGCCAACGAGGCGACCAGCGATGGCACGGACGTCGGCGCGTTTGAAACCGAAGTTGCTTGTATCCTGACTTGTCCAACTGACATTGTTGCGTCCAACGACGCCGACGCGTGCGGCGCGATTGTCACTTACGCGCCGCCTTCCGGCGAAAGCTGCGGCATAGTAACGTGCGATCATCCCTCAGGATCTTTCTTCCCGGTGGGACAAACAACGGTGACCTGCACCAGCTCTGCCGGTCCAGGTTGCAACTTCAAAATCACCGTTAACGACACGCAGGCGCCCACCATCACGACTCATGATCAGACTCTGTGGTCTCCCGATCATACGTACACAACGTTCAACGTAAGCAATCTCGTTACGAGCGCGAGTGACAACTGTGATTCCAACGTCGGGATCAGTAGTGTGCGGATTGTCAGCGTTTCGAGCGACGAGCCTGACGACGCCACGGCGGATGGCAGCACGATCAATGACATCGTTATCGCCAGCGACTGTAAATCAGTGCAATTGCGTGCGGAACGAAAAGGGGATGGCAACGGACGCGTTTACATCGTCACGTTGAAGGTGACTGACACTTCAGGCAATGTCAGCACTGCCACGGCAAAAGTCACCGTACCTAATTCACAAAATGGATCGGTGGCAGTGGACAATGGGCCGAATTACACGATTTTGAGCGGCTGCCCTTAGTTTGGCGGGCGGCCACGGTGTGCCGCCCCTACAGTTCGCTTCGAGGAACTAAAATTCTCGTCGTTGATTTTCGTCTTACGAACGGTCGACCTGTCAACGCAAAGCTGGGGCGCCTGCCTGGGAGAGGACTCTAACTGTTTCATCGTGTCCGCCTTCGGCCGCTAACATCAACGCCGTCTTTCCCTGATCATTCCTCGCGTTGACGTTAGCCCTGGCGATTAGCAGGGCCGTCACTACCTGGTCGTGTCCAAATCTTGCTGCTTCGATGAGCGGCGTATTTCCGTGTTCGTCAACCGCATTTACGTCTACATTCGGCGAAGCTAACAGTGCCCGGACGGTATCCGCGTTTCCGGCAACAGCAGCACGGAACAAGGCGTCTGTCTCCGGGCTACGGGCCACTTTATTTGCGCCTTTACAACTGGAAAGCACCAACAACGTCGCAATCATCGTGAAAGTTAATGCATGTTTCATTATTGCTCCTCTTTGCTTCGAGATAGGTCAGGGGCATGGCGATCGTAATCTTATAATCTAACGGCCTCGCAAATAAATAGATAGAGGGTGAAAGATGCTTCATCATGCGGTTTCAGTAGCAGGCTTCATAGCCTTCGCCGGCATAGCCTGGTTGCTTTCCACCGATCGCCGAAAGATTGCCTGGAAAACGATCGCGTGGGGAGTCTCACTCCAACTTCTGATAGGTCTGATCATTTTTCGCCTCCCTGTTTCGCATCGGGTATTTCTGTGGCTGAACGACGCCGTACTGGTCTTACTGAACGCCTCCAGGAGTGGTTCCGCGTTCCTGTTTGGTCCACTGGCGGCGAGTCCGGGAGAGTCAGGATCGATCGGCTTCATTCTTGTCTTTCAAGTTCTGCCGGTGGTGATCTTCTTTGCAGCGTTCACCTCTATGCTGTACCACCTGCGTGTGTTGCAGGTCTTCGTGCGGCTGTTCGCCAGGCTTTTTCACCGCACGATGAAGATCAGCGGTGCAGAATCACTCTGCGGGGCGGCGAACATCTTCGTCGGTATTGAATCCGCGCTCGTAATCCGGCCTTATCTGCAAAAGATGACCCGCTCGGAGTTGTTGCTGGTGTTGACTACCGGCATGGCTACGGTGGCATCAAGCACGCTCGGAATTTACGTGGCGTTTCTTACGGATCTGTTTCCCCAGATTGCGGGACACCTGCTGTCGGCCTCTGTGCTCGCAATTCCTGCTTCCGTCGTAGTAGCCAAGCTGCTGATTCCGGAAACTGAAACGCCGGAGACGCTTATCGGCGTTCCCCGGGAAGACGAGTCGAGCCGTTCGAAGAACCTGATTAGCGCGATCATTGAAGGAGCCATGGATGGTTTGAGGCTGGCCGCCGGCATCTCGGCGCTACTCATCGCAATCCTCGGTTTGGTTGCACTTGTTGACAAACTACTCGGCGTTGCGAGCGCGTGGTTCGGAATGAGCGAGCCGCTTTCGTTTGTAAGAATCCTGAGCTGGTTATTCTATCCATTCGCCTTTCTGCTTGGACTGCAAAGCAGCGACGTACCGGTAGCCGCTCGCTTGCTGGGCGAGCGCGTTATCCTGACCGAGGTGTTCTCATACAATCATCTGGCGCAGCTAATCTCGAGTGGACAGGTAACGGATCCACGAACCGTGGTGATCCTCAGTTATGCTTTATGCGGATTTGCGCACGTGGCGGCAGTTGCAATTTTTGTGGGCGGCACGGCGGCACTCGCCCCCTCGCGTCGCGATGATCTAGCGAGCCTGGGTTTACGAGCCTTGCTGGCCGCCACGCTGGCAACGCTGATGACCGGGTGCGTGGCGGGCATCTTCAGCGGCGGCGGGGCAGTATCGATCCTCAGCCGGTAATTAGATCTTTCGTGAGTCGTAGGCCCAATGTAATAACGCCTGTCGCTGTTTCGGTCGACACTCGACTTCACCTTGAGGGCAGTGTTTCCTGATCTGTGCGATGTGACGACGCATTGCACGCCAGCGTTTGATTTGCCGTTCATCGTCGGGACACCGGCGGCCCACGTAATAACGGCAATACCATTGAAACCAGCCGCGCGGATCTTCGTGATAGATCCAACCGTTTTTTCGCCAGACGGACAGTGGCGCGGACGCATTGACGCGAAAATAGTTGAGCTTCGGATCACGGCGCGTGGGAGACAGCTTCGCTTTGCGAAACCATGAACGTGGAAACTCATTCGCGCAGTCAGTCATATACTTTCCACCGAAGACGCCCAGCTCCAACATCTCCTGAGGTGTAAGCTCGGGATGAAAATCAGCATGAAAGTTCTTGCCGATCGGTTCGGTACAAAAGTACACGTAGCCGGACTGCATTCGATCATTGACTGCGACGCGACGCTTTCTCATTTTGAACCGGACGATCCTGCAATCCTGTATATTGGAGTGGAATGTGATATGTCAAAGAATGTTACTTTCCCGCCGGCGGTAGTCGAAGCGCTAAGCAAGGCCAGGATCCTAGGCGTGCGCGCCGGAACTGAGCACCGCTACACAGGGATCTGGGTTGTTGTCGTCGAAGGGAGAGTTTTTGTGCGCTCCTGGAACGACAAGCCGACCGGATGGTTCCGGGCGTTCAGGAAGGAACCGGAGGGAACGATTCAGCTCGGGGAGCTGGAAATTCGTGTTCGAGCCAAGCCTGTCCGCAGCGCGCGTATTCGCGATGCAGTCACGGTGTCCTTCGGCGAGAAGTACCACACGAAAGGATCGCGGAAGTGGGTGGAAGGATTCGCCGAACCGGAGCGAGTGATCAATACGCTCGAGTTTGTTCCGCGGTAAGGAGTGTGTGGTTTGCATTTGCGTGAGTTTACGCCAAAGGCGTTCGCTACTTCAGCCCAGGGAGTGTCAGCGACAACCCTGCATTACGCCGAAGGCGTTGGCTAATTTCAGCCCAGGGTTGGAGCGTCAGCGACAACCCTGGGTATCGAAGATAATATTATTTTTTGAACCCTGAAAGGGTTCGCCAACCGCCGAACCCTTTCAGGGTTTGGTCGCTTTTTTTGAATTTATATCCCAGGGTTCTCGCGAACCCTGGGCTGGAATTAGCCAACGCCTTCGGCGTAATACCTGAGCTGACAAACCGATTGAGGAGCAAGTCATGATTAATGCCACTCTTTCCCGTCGCCGTTTTTCGAAACTGATCGGTGCAGGTGCGGCTTATGCTGCACTGCGCTCAACAGAAGTGAAAGGATCTTGGCGAGCGTTGGCGCCTGGTCCACCAAACGTCGTACGACTCAGCTCGAATGAAAATCCCTACGGACCATCTCCCGCAGCTCTGAAAGCAATGACTGACGGGTTCAGTCTGGCCTGGCGATATCCGGATGAGTACGCAGACATGCTGGCGCAGGAGTTGGCACGACTGCACGGCGTTCCCGTGGACCAGGTGCTGCTCGGTGACGGCTCGGGAGAGATTCTGAAACTTTGTGCCGCCGCTTTTACCGGCAGGGATAAAAAGACTGTCCTTGCCAATCCGACATTCGAAGCGGTGGCCCGGCACGCGGGCGTCGCCGGTGCTGAGGTTGTCAAGATCGACCTCGCGCCGGATTACAGTCACGACTTGCAGAAAATGCTCGCAGCAACGAAAGATTCGGGTAACAGCGCGGGGCTTGTTTATATCTGCAATCCGAACAATCCAACCGCCAGCATCAGTCCAAAGAACGAGATGTCAGACTTTCTCGCAAAGGTTTCACCCGCGACGATCGTTCTGATTGACGAGGCATATCACCACTATGTCGAGGCCAAAGAGTATGAAAGTGCAATTCCACTCGTGAAGCAGTATCCAAACCTGATTGTTGCGCGCACCTTTTCGAAGATCTACGGCATGGCCGGCTTGCGCTGTGGTTACTGCGTTACTCAACGCGCCAACATCGGTGTAATGAGGACCCACCAAACATGGGATAGCGTGAACATCATGGCGCTTGTCGCAGCGCTGGCGAGTTTGAAGGACGCTGACCACGTTCCTCGGGGCCGCAAACTGAACGCCGAGGTGAAAAAGACGGCCTGTGCCGAACTCGATGCACTCGGTTACCGTTACATCCCATCGCATGCAAATTTCATGATGATCGATCTGCGCCGCGAGGTGAGACCTGTCATCGACGCGTTGCGGAACCGGGGAGTCGAAGTTGGTCGCCTCTTCCCTGCCCTGCCAAACTTCATGCGCGTCACTATCGGCACCGGCGCAGAGATGAAATCATTCCTGACGGCTTTCAGGGAAGTTATGGTCTAGTGCATTGAGCTGAAGCTCGCTTGAAGTTTATATATGATTTTGCAGGTAGTGCACCTGCTTCACCACGCGCCGAGCTGACATTCGAAACCTATCCCGCACGGCGTGCGTACCTTAAAACCGTGTAGACAGATAAGCTCTATCCCACTTAGCAAAGCTTGAATACATCCGGGAAGACATGAATACAAACAATCGTAGAATTTACATTTTTTCGCGCCGTGCCAGCTTCCTGTGCGCGCTCCTGTTGATGTCACTCACGGCTCACGCCCAGGACATGACGTGGCCACAGTTTCGCGGGCCGGAGTCAAATCCCGTGGGAACCCATGCGCGGCTCGCCGAACACTGGTCCAAAACCGAGAACGTGGAATGGTCGCAGCAGATTCCGGGGCGCGGGTGGTCCTCGCCAATCGTGACTGACGGCAAGGTGTACGTGACCAGCGTAACAACGGAAGGCAAGTCGAAGCTGCCGCAAACGGGCACCGAATACAGCAACGAGTACGCCGCCGAACTGCAAAAGCAGGGACTACCAATTGATGAGATAGTGAAGCGCCTGACTGAGCGCGACATCGAGCTGCCGAGCGAAGTGACGCTGCATTACCTGCTCTATCGCCTGGACCTGAAAACCGGCAAGGTGGAATGGACGAAGGAGTTCTTTACAGGGCATCCTCCCGGCGGACGTCATCGCAAAAACAGTTTCATTTCAGAGACTCCTGTAACTGACGGGAAGTTCATTTATCTGTACGTGGCGAATCTGGGGATATGGGCCTTTGACTTGAAAGGCAACCAAGCCTGGACCACGCCGCTTGAAGTTAATCCGATTTACCTCGAGCTGGGAACCGGAAGCTCGCCCGCACTGGCCGGCAATCTCCTGGTCATCTTGAGCGACAACCAGAAACAGCAATACATTGCTGCGTTTGACAAGCAAACAGGCAAGCAAGTCTGGCGCACGAATCGCGACCTCGGTGGTAAAACACCGCCAATGCAGCGATCGGGATGGTCGACGCCATTTGTGTGGCGGCATGCGCTGCGAACAGAGATCGTGGCAGTTGGACCAGACGAAGTGATCAGTTACGACCTCACAGGCAAAGAGTTGTGGCGCATGAAAGGCATGGCGACGACGCCGATTCCTACGCCTTTCTCATATCAAGGTTTACTTTATCTCAATGGCGGCCGCGGGCGTGCGTTGTTCGCGATTCGTCCCGGCGCCGCAGCCGACATTTCTCTAAAAGAAGGTCAAACTTCAAACGAGTATGTGGTTTGGTCGCAACCGCGTGGCGGGACTTACCTGCCGTCGTCCGTCGCTTATGACGGTGCAGTGTACACGCTGACCGAGACCGGAATCCTGAATCGCTTTGACGCGAGGACCGGCAAGCAGAGCTACAAGACGCGCATCGACCCGGCGGCAACGAATTTCACGACCTCGCCCTGGGCCTATAACGGCAAACTCTTCTGCCTCAGCGAAGAGGGCCAGACATTCGTGGTCTCCACGGGCGAGCAGTTTCAGTTGCTGCACGTGAATGAACTGGACGACATGGCGCAGGCTTCGCCGGCACTGGTCGGCGAGCGCTTATTGATACGGACCGAACACACACTTTACTCGATTCGCCGCAAGGGTTAGCGCTTCAGATGATCACGTAGACCATTCGTGTTCACATTTCGTTGGCAGCACGTCCCGTTTGTGTTATAAAGCTGCCCCAATGTTAACCCCCTCCCCCGGGGGATGAACAATTCTGAAGTTTGCTTTTCGGGTAATTGCGTGCGCAATGGATCCACAGAACATCATCTAACCATTTTCGCTTACCGAAGGAGTTCCTCTCATGTTTACAAGACTATGCGCCTCAGTTTTCGTACTGTGCCTGGTTTTTCTCGCCACCCCTTTACTGGCGTCCGCTCAAGTAGGAGCTGCCAGCGGCACTTACAAATTCATCATGCAGGACCAACTGACGAAGTATCTCGAGTTTGATGCCCGGACGGACGACCGGGGTACTACTACGGGTTACATGGTATTTAATGACGAGGCTACATTTTCGTTTGCAGACGTAGACGGCACTGAAGACATTCCGCGCGAGGAGCAAGTGGCGTTTTCGATGAAGGCGGACCTGGATGGTATGACGATTGAGAAAAATAGGGCCATAATTAGCGGCGTTGTGCGCGACTCGAGTTATAAAAGTTATATCGGTAAGTGGGTGCAGTTGGTTATCGAGGACAATGACGGAATCGAAGTGCTTGACAGGTTCGGCTGGTCTTTTTGCCAACCCGAGATGGGTGGCTGGATACCTCAGGACTCGGAAGTTCCGGGTGACCGCGGGGCCTTCATGAGCTGGTGGGCCACCGACTCGGAGCGAAAAGACGACGTGGGAATAGCGTCGCCCAATCTAATTCCGGGTAGTCTGAAAGCGTGCAGACCCAATCCAGTTGCAAGTTACGATTTTATCTCTTTGCTTAAAGGGGATGGTGCAATTCAGATCAAGCAGTAATCTTCACACTAAGTCTTTACTCAGCCACAAGAAGCACAAAAGGCGCAAAACCTTTTGTGCTTTTTTGTGGCTACTTCAGTTCCTTTAACTGCACCTGACACGCCTGCTGAACGCGTAACGTGTTCGCCTTGCTCTGAAAACTATTATCCCCGTCGTCCGGTATGAGCCAGGCGCCATTCTCTCCCTGGATTAAGTGGCCCAGCTCGTGCAACAGAATCAACGCCCTTGCGGGCCGCGTGCCGGGTGCAAAGCTGCCGACATCTGAGGGGAATTTGCGCATCGCATCCTGCCGGCGTTGATAAAAGGAACCGTTAATGTTCACCCTGGTGCTAGCAAACAGCCGGTAGAACGCACCTGTCGAAGGATCGCGAAGCAGCCGTGGTTTGCCC
>Ga0126314_10001232_pt1 | contig 12214 bp, 10 predicted proteins | sample Plot105B_FD_92535 | JGI IMG/M metagenome (GOLD analysis project Ga0126314, IMG submission 92535) | Serpentine soil microbial communities from UC McLaughlin Reserve, CA, USA - Plot105B | ecosystem: Environmental > Terrestrial > Soil > Grasslands | place: USA: UC McLaughlin Reserve, Lake County...
ATGCGCGCCACCGGCGGCACCAGCGAGGTGTCCGCGAGCGCGTCCTGGCGGTCCTGCAGCCGGCCGCGGCGCTGGTCCTTGATCCAGACGTCGTACTCCTCCTGGGGGAGGACCACGACCTCCGCGAGCATCTTCGAGTGCGACAGGCCGCAGTACTCGGTGCAGAGCACCTGGTACGTGCCGGGCTTGGTCGCCTCGAACCAGATCTGCGTGTAGCGACCCGGCAGCGCATCCATCTTGATGCGGAAGGCCGGGACGTAGAACGAGTGCAGCACGTCCCGGGATGTAATCAGCAGGCGGACCGGACGGTTGGCCGGGACGTGAAGGACATTCACGCCGTTGGGGCCCTCCGGGTACGCGAACTTCCACATCCACTGCTTGCCCATGACGTAGACGTCCATCGCGTCCTTGGGCGGCGTGGTGACCCAGGTGAAGTCCCTGAAGCCGATACCGAACCAGGCCAGGAAGAACACCAGCGGCACGGAGACGAAGAGGAACTCCGTCTTCAGCGTGGGGACGACGTACTCGGTCGCCTGGTCGGGAATCCGCCGGCGGTACCGGAAGAACATGAACAGCGCCGCGAGGCCAACGCCAGCCGACATCACCATCGTCGTTCCCACGACGAAGTGGTGCAGCAGGTCGACCCGTTCCGCGAACGTGGACGCGCTCTCCGGGAGGAACAGAAGGTTGTTGAGAAGCTCGCTCATGCCGCCGCGCCTTTCTTCAGCTCGCGCCTCCAGAAATAGATCAGCATCGTCGCCAGGGCGAGGAAGACAGCCGTGCCGCCCAGGCGGATGAACCCGAAGATGTAGAAGCCATACCGCCGGGTCGCGGTGTCATACTTGAAGCAGGACATCACCACGCGGTCGAGGCTGGTCCCCACGCGGCCACCGGCCGCCTCCAGCAACGCCAGCTTCGTGTCCTTGGCGGGGAAGTCCGTCCCGTACAGATACCGGGAGATGCTCCCCTCCGGCGTGAGCACCATCACCACCGCGGGGTGGGCATACTGCCTGGTGCTCGCGTCATACGTGTACTTGAAGCCCACCGCGTCCGCGAGCTGGCGGATCTGCTCGTCGGTGCCCGTGAGGAAGTGCCAGGGCGCGCTCTCCGGCTTCCCCATGGACTGAAGGTGCTTGCGCCGGCGCTCGTTGCTCATCGCCGGGGTGTCTTCGGGGTCCACGCTGACCGTGACGGCTTCGTAGTCACGGCCCAGCTCCAGCCCCAGCTCCCGCATGGTCTTCACCTGGGCGTTGAGCACCAGGTTACAGAGCATGGGGCAGTTGTAATACACGAGCGTCAGCAGGGTGGGACGCGTCTTGGGCAGCACCGAGCCCAGCGTCACCTCCTGCCCGCTCCCGTCGATGAAGCGGGTGTGCAGGGGCACCGGTTCACCCAGGTGCTCCTCCACGTCCACGCCCTTGAGCTGCGGGGGCGCATCCGACTGTGCTTCGACGATGGCGCGGGGCGTCTTGCCCCCGCCCGGCATCGCGGAGGCCGGGAGCGCCGTGGCCAGGAGCAGCGCCATGGCGGCGAGCATCCCCCGGCGCGGGGCACACGGGGAGATGTAGGAGAGGATGGACATCATCGCGGGCGGCTCTTACGCGAGGCAGGGAAGGGAAGCTACTGCTACTGCTGAGGAGCCGGTGCGGGCTCCGGCGCCTGCTGCGGGGCGGGAGCGGGAGGCGGCGGGGGCGGGTTGCGGCTCTTGGAGATGACCGACTTCATCGCCTCGTCGAGGTTGGGGTGCGCCTTGACGCCCGGCTGGTCACCCCAGCCGGCCTGCAGGGCCTGCTGCTGGCCGCCAATCTTCTCCTCGGCGTGCCAGTCCTGCTCGAACAGGCGCTGGTTGACGATGCCGACCTCGTACTGCCCCATGGCCGCCGGACGCGGAGGAGGACCGTCCGGCTGGGCCTCCTTCATGGTCCGCACCTGGATGGCGTACGCCCAGACGATTCCCACCGCGAAGATGACGAGCGAGCCGGCGCCAATGCCGATGATCTTGCTCATCACGATGTGGTCTTCCTCGGCGGCCACACCGTGGGCGCCGACGATGACACGCGACTCGAGCTCCACCTGGGTCTTCTTCATGGCTGCACGTACCTCAGGGACTCCGCGATGTACGGGTCCTTCACCGGCATCGTGTAGTTGCCGCGCGCGTTCTTGAGCGCGAAGCCCACCGCGATGCCACCCACGCCCACGAAGGCGGCGACGAGCGAGATGAGCGACAGCGGGTCGAAGCTCGGACCCTTGTTGCCCGTCAGCGCCGGCCAGATGAGCCAGTACATGTCCACCGCGTGGATGACCAGCAGGTAGACGGCGACCACCGACAGCCGGCGGGGCTGCAGCTTCAGATTCCGTGACAGCAGCACGAAGAACGGCAGCACGAAGTGGCCGAAGAACAGGGCGATGGACAGCGGCTTCCACGCGCCGAAGATGCGCAGGCCGTACCAGGGCGCCTCTTCCGGGATGTTGGCGATCCACACCAGCATGAACTGGGAGAAGGCGATGTAGGCCCAGAACGCGGTGAAGGCCAGCATCAGCTTGCCCAGGTTGTGGAAGTGGGCCGTCGTCACCACGTTGCCGTAGAGGTCCTTGCCCCGGGCCATCGTGGTGACGATGGTGAGGACGCAGAAGGCCGACAGGAAGCTGCCCGCGAAGTAGTAGACGCCGAACATGGTGGACTGCCACAGCGGCGTGAGGCTCATCAGCCAGTCGAAGGACGCGAAGGTGATGGTCAGCGCCAGGAAGGGCAGGATGCCGGGGGCGAAGCGGCGCATGCGCACCGTGAGGTCCAGCCCGCCTTCGGTGTCCTGCTTCAGGCTCAGCCCGCGCAGCTTCCACGCCGCGAAGATCCACACCCCGAAGTAGATGACATGGCGGAAGAGCGTGAACTTCCAGTTCAGGTAGCCGTGCTCCTTGTGCGCCAGGTGCTCGGACTCCAGGCCGGTGATGGCGGCGCGCAGCGGCGAGCCCGGCCACCAGGGATACAGGTACCCCGCCATCAGAATCACGGGGATGATGAGCAGCAGGAAGATGGGGATGGCGGACGCGCCCGTCTCCATCGTGCGGCGCAGGACGATGAGCCACTTGGCCTTCGCCGTGTGGAAGATGGCCACCATGATGGTGAAGGCCACGCTGATGCCCACCCAGTAGGCGAAGGCGAGCAGGTAGCCGTGGGCGGCCGCGCCCTTGGCGTCGGTCAGGAAGAAGATGGCCAGGGTGGCCAGGATGCCCAGGGCGCCCGCGCCGAACGCTGGAATCATCAGCTTCGGCGTGCCGGTGTAGCGCTCGAGGTGAGCTGGGGCTTCGGCTGCGGGGGTCATCGGTTCTCCTGCGGGACGGGCTGCTGTCCGCCCGTACGGGTGTTGCGAGCTTCCTGGAGGGCACGGACGTAGGCGACCACGGCCCAGCGCTCGCGCACGTCCAGCTCACCGGAGAAGGACGGCATCACGCCGTAGCCCTCGTTGATGGCCGTGTAGAAGTGGCCCGCGGCCTTGCTCTCCAGCTCCAGCAGGGAGGGCGGCAGGCGCAGGGCCATGTTCTCCGCGACCACGCTGTTGCCGTCGCCGAGCACGCCGTGGCACTGCGAACAGACGATGTTGTACTTCTTCTGACCCAGCGTCAGCAGGGCCTGGTCCACCGTCACGGGGATGGTGGCCACGGGCTGGCCGTTGGCGCGGCCGCTGAGGGCCGTCTGCCGGGCCGTGGGGTCCTTGACCTCCGGCATGCTGGCGAAGCGCTCGCGGGGCACCGTTCCAGCCGGGGGCGTGCGCATGGCACGGCCGTCCGCCCAGAAGTCAGAGGCCTCGTAGTACTCGTACTTGGCCTGGTGCTCCATGCGCTGGAGGAACTCCGAGGGGACGTCGCAGCCCGACAGGGCGACGAGTCCGGCGGCGGGGATGAGCCACCTCATTCCTTCTCTCCCGTGACGACGGTCACCTGGGTGGCACCCAGGGCCTTGAGCTGGTCAATGACGGCCGCCGCGTCCTGGCCCGTCGCATGCGGCACGCTCAGCCAGTAGCCGTGCGTGGACGCGGTGCGGAAGGCTTCCGACTCGAAGACGGGGTGGTACGGCTGCGGCAGCCGGCTCAGTCCCAACAGGCCGAAGAAGATGCCGAACGCGGCGAACAGCACGCTCAGCTCGAACGTGATCGGCACCCACGCGGGCAGGGACAGGAGCGGACGACCACCGATGTTCAGCGGGTAGTCGTACGTGTTCATCCAGGTCTGCATCGCGAGCGCCGTCGTCAGGCCCGTGAGCCCGCCGCACAGCGCGATGAAGGGAACCTTCGAGGGGGGCAGGCCCAGGGCCTCCGAGCCGCCGTGCAGCGGGTACGGAGAGTAGGTGTCCATCCCCTGGAAGCCCTTCTCCCGCATCTGACGGGTGGCATCCACGAGGACGTCTGGCGTCTCGAACTCGGCCAGCACCCAGGAATCGAGGACAGTGGCTTCCATGACTCTAGTGCGCTCCGTGGGATTTCTGGTGGGCGGCGTGCTTGAGCTCCAACTGCAGCTCCTTCACTTCGCTGATGGCCACCGCGGGCACGAACTTCAGGAACAGCAGGAACAGGGTGCCGAACAGGCCCAGGGTGCCGACGTAGATGCACCAGTCCACCCACGTGGGGGAGTAGATGCCCCATGACGAGGGCAGGAAGTCCTGGGAGAGCGACGTCACGATGATGATGAAGCGCTCGCACCACATGCCGATGTTCACCGCGATGGAGGCCACCCACATGATGGGGATGCTGGTGCGGCACTTCTTGAACCAGAAGATGTTCGGCGTGACGACGTTGCACGTGATCATCAGCCAGTACACGCCGGCGTAGGGGCCGGTGGCGCGGTTCACGTAGAAGGTCCAGAACTCGAACTGGTTCTGCGAGTACCAGGCGACGAAGTGCTCCATCAGGTACCCGTAGGACACGAGCAGGCCCGTCGCGAGGATGACCTTGTTCATGTTCTCCAGGTGGCGGTCCGTAATCACGTCCCGCAGACCCAGGTACTTGCGCGCCGGGACGATGAGGGTGATGACCATCGCGAAGCCGCTGAACACGGCGCCGGCCACGAAGTAGGGCGGGAAGATGGTCGCGTGCCAGCCGGGCAGCAGGGACACCGCGAAGTCGAACGAAACGATGGTGTGCACCGAGACGACGAGCGGCGTGGAGAGGCCGGCCAGGAGCAGGTAGGCGATCTTGTAGTTGTGCCAGTGACGCCCTGAGCCGCGCCAGCCGAGCGCGAACAGGCCGTAGATGGTGCGCTGAAGCTTCGTCTTGGACGAGTCACGCAGCGCGGCCAGGTCCGGGATGAGGCCCACGAACCAGAACAGCGCGGACACCGTGAGGTACGTGGAGATGGCGAACACGTCCCACACCAGCGGGGAGCGGAACTGCGGCCACGCGCCCAGGGTGCTGGGGTAGGGGAACAGCCAGAAGGCGAACCAGGGACGGCCGGTGTGCAGCAGCGGGAACAGACCCGCGCACATGACGGCGAACAGCGTCATGGCCTCCGCGAAGCGGTTGATGCTCGTGCGCCACTTCTGCTGGAAGAGCAGGAGGATGGCGGAGATGAGCGTACCGGCGTGGCCGATACCGACCCACCAGACGAAGTTGATGATGTCGAACGCCCAGCCGACCGGCTGGTTGTTGCCCCACACGCCGATGCCTCGGGCGAGCGTGTAGGTGACGCCGACGACGAGCAGACCCAGCGCGCTGAGCGTCAGGCCGAAGAGCATGAACCAGCCCTTGCCCGGCTTGCGCCAGACATGGTCCAGCAGCGTCTCGTTGAGGGACTTGTCGTCGTGGTGCGGCGGGATGAGGTCCCGGGGCTCGAGCGGATCGAGCGGATGGGTGGCGGCGGTCTCGGCCATGATCAGTGGCTCCCTTCGTTCGTCGCGGCCTTGGCCGGCTCGAGGGCGGAGTTCGGGTTGCGCACGCGGATGAGGTGCGAGGTGCGCGGACGGGTGCCCAGCTCGTGCAGGAGCTTGTAGGCGCGGACGTCCTCGGAGAGCTGGCTGACGAGCTGGTTCTCGTCGTTGAGCGAGCCGAAGACGATGGCCTGCGCGGCGCACGTCTGCTGGCACGCCGTCTTGAGGTCCGCTTCCTTGATGAGGTGCTTCTGGACGCGCGCGTCGATGCGGGCGCGCTCGATGCGCTGCACGCAGTACGTGCACTTCTCCATGACGCCGCGGTTGCGCACCGTGACGTCCGGGTTCATCAGCATCTTCTCGGTGGCCGTCTTCCCCGCGGTGTAGTGCAGGTAGTTGAAGCGGCGGACCTTGTACGGGCAGTTGTTGGAGCAGTACCGCGTGCCGACGCAGCGGTTGTACACCATGTCGTTCAGGCCCTCGTCCGAGTGCACGGTGGCGTTCACCGGGCACACGTACTCGCAGGGGGCCTTCTCGCAGTGCACGCACATCACGGGCTGCATGACCATCCGCGGGTCGCTCTCGGGACCCTCGAAGTACCGGTCGATGCGCAGCCAGTTCATCTCACGGCTGACGGCCACCTGCGCCTTGCCCACGACGGGGATGTTGTTCTCCGCCTGGCAGGCCACCACGCACGCGCTGCAACCCGTGCAGCGGGACAGGTCGATGGCCATGCCCCACTTGTAGCCCTTGGAGTAGTCGAAATCGACGAGGTTGTCCTGGATGCCCTGCTTGAGCTCGCCCTTCACGCGATGGAGCGTGTGCTCCGTCTCCTTGGAGGGGTGCTCCAGCTCGGAGATGGGCATGTCCAGCGCGAGGGGCCGGTTCTCCATGCGCCAGTGCGTCTGGGTCAGGCTGAACTTGTAGCTGCCGCGCACCTTGGTGAGCGTGGCGCCGCCGTCGAACCAGGGGTTCTTGCTGGTGCGGATGGGGTTGACGTTGAAGCCCACGCCCTTGGCGACCTGCTCGTGCAGGCCGTTGCGGCCGTAGCCCAGGGCAATGGTCACCGTGTTGTCCGCGTGGCCGGGGACAATCCACACCGGCACCGTCAGCTTCTGGCCGTTGTAGGTCAGCTCCGCCAGGTCGCCGGGGGCAAGGCCGAGCGCCTTCGCCGTGTCCGGACCCAGCAGGGCGGCGTTGTCCCAGACCATCTTGGTGATGGGCTCGGGCAGCTCCTGCAGCCAGGAGTTGTTGGCGAAGCGGCCGTCGTAGACCTTGTAGTCGTTGACGAAGTTCAGCTCCAGGTCACCCGAGGCAGGGGGCGTGTAGCCCGCGACCAGCGAGGCGGCGGCGCCGAAGTCCGGCGAGCCCGCGACGGGGTTGGACGCCGTGTTCTCGATGAAGCCCTGGGCCACCCAGGACTCCCAGCGGGCCTCGAAGTCGGCCGGGTTGGCCGTCTGGCCGCGCCAGTAGTCGCGCAAGAGCTGGTAGGAGGGACGGAAGGGCTCGTCCAGGAACAGCGCGAGCAGCTCCGACTCCGGCATGCCGTTGAAGAGCGGCTGGATGAGCGGCTGGGCGATGGAGACGGTGCCCTCCACCGAGCGGCCATCGCCCCACGTCTCCAGCGGGTGCGCCGCGGGGATGAACCAGTCGACGTGCGCGCTGGTCTCGTCCTCGTAGAGCGACGTGTAGAGGACGTTGAGCCTGGCGCGGGCGGGGTGGTCCTTGCTCAGCACCTTGCCCAGGCCCACGTCGTCCGGCAGCGTGAAGACGGGGTTGTACGCGGTGATGACCAGCGTATCGACGCGGCCGGCCTCGATGTCCTCCACCAGGGCGCGGACCTGCGAGATGCCCGTCGCTTCCGCGATGGGGGCCTGGATGTAGCGGACCGTCTTGTCGCCGTTGCCGAGCGCGTTGTTGATGGCGTGGGCCAGCGCGTGGACCGCGGCGGGCTGACGCTCACCCGCGATGACCAGCGACCGGCCGGGGCCGGCGGCGCGCAGGTCGGCGGAGACCGCCTGCACCCAGTTGCCCAGCTCCCCGCGCAGCGGCGACTTGGCGGCGGCGGCGCCGGCCAGGGACGCGGCGGTGCCACCGATGGCCTGGGCCACCGCGGCGGCGAGGCCGAGGACCTCCTGCGACTTCAGGCGCAGGCGGTGGTCCGCCATGCCACCGGTGATGGAGAAGCGGGCCTCCGCCATGTACAGGCGGTTGAGCTTGCCCTTGCGCGGGTCGCGACGGTCCGCGAACTCACGGATGTTGCGCAGGTTGCCCGGGCAGCTCTCCAGGAAGTCCGCGTCCAGCGACAGGACGATGTCCGCCTGGGAGAAGTCGTACAGCGCGGCCACGTGCTGTCCGCCGAACAGGGTGCGCAGCGTGTCCGCCTGCGTGTCCTGGTTGGAGGACGCGCTGTGGAAGCGCGCGTTGGGCAGCTTCTTGATGATGCGGTTGCGCAGGTCGCTCGTCAGCGGCGAGCCCACCGCCTCCGTGAGGAAGCGCACGCGCGAGCCACCGTTCTCCGCGGCGGACTTGCCGACGAGGGACGCGATGGTCTCGTTGAACACGCGCTGGGCGCGGGGCGTCTTGCCCTGGCGCAGCACGCGCGCGCGGCTCGGGTCATAGAGCGACAGCAACCACGCCTGCTCGAAGGTGCAGGCGGCGCCCTGGTTGACCGGGTGGTCCGGGTTGCCCTCGACCTTCACGGGGCGACCCTCGCGGGCGGTGATGAGCAGGCCGGAGGTGTGGCCGGACAGCGTCATCGCGGACGCGTAGTGCAGGGGGTTGCCGGGCGTCACTTCCGGCGGCGTCTTCGTGTACGGCAGCAGCTTCTCGTCCGGGGGACGGGTGCTGCAGGCCGTGGCGCCGGCCAGGGCCAGCGAGGCGCCGAGCAGCTGCATGAACTCGCGGCGCACGAAGCCGGAGGGGGGCAGGTCCGCGCCCACGGGGAACTCCGGGCGGGACTCCTCCATGTACTCGGAGGTGCCCAGCTTCTCCTCCAGGCTGCGCCAGTACGACTGGCCATAGCCGTGCTCGGCGGAGTTGGCGTTCGCGGCGGCGTGCTCCAGTGCCTCACCGACGGCGTCAGGCACCGCGGCGGGCCGGTCCGAGACGACCGGGAGCGCGAAGGAAGAGGATTCCTGCGACGGGGCGCCGTCGCGCTTCGTGTTCATCGGTGGCATGTGGAGCAGCTCGTGCGCGAGTGGACGTCGTACTCAGCCTTCAGCTTCTCGCCGAGCGCGATGGCCTCGGCCTTGTCCGACGGCGGAGTCCACGTCATCGACGTGATGAACTCCGACGGCCGCAGGTGCGGCTCGGGATTGCGGTGACACTCCAGACACCACGCCATGGTGAGCGGGGCGAACTGCTCCACCGCGGCCATCTGGTCGATGCGACCGTGGCAGCTGGCGCAGCCCACGCCCTTGTTCACGTGGATGGCGTGGTTGAAGTAGACGAAGTCCGGCAGGTTGTGGACGCGGACCCACTGGATGGGCGAGTCGGCGAAGAAGGCCTTGCGCACCTCGGTGAGGTACGGGCTCTTGTTCCACACCTGGGCGTGGCAGGACATGCACACGGTGGTGGAAGGGATGCCCGCGGAGGGCGCCTTGTCCACACTCCAGTGGCAGTACTGGCAGTCGATCTTCTCGTCCCCCGCATGGTGGCGGTGGTCGAATTCGATGGGCTGCTCGATGGGCATCTGCTGGTTCGTGACGTACGGAGACCGTACGTAAGCCATGAGGCCGCCGATACCGATGGCGGGCACGGCAAGAAGCGCCGCGGCGGACAGCCGAGACACCGTGTTCGTCCAGCGTGGAAACAGAGGGCCGCTCATACCAGGACCATGGGCAAGGGGGCTTCGACAACTGCGGTGACAGGAGAGGAGGAAGAGGCGAGAAGGCGGCTGGACGCGAGGAGCGGCGGAGCGATCCCGGCCCCGGCGGGTCGGGGGGGCGGCTCCAGGCGCGCGGAAGGCGAAGCAGTCACGTCCAACGAAACCTCTATGGATGTTGCCGCGGGCGGGTCCCTCCTCCTGTCCCAACCCAACGCGGCGCGGGACCATCGACCATCGACACGGCAGTGTCAACCATTCTCAATGTTGTGGGGCGTGGGATACCACTTCCTCGCGCGGAGGCGGGAAATCGCGGCCCGGAGGTGATGAATCTCTCTTCTGGCGGGAGGAAGTGACGTTGAGCCCGAGCCCGTCAGCGGCGGATCATCACACGTGCTGGGGTGTCTCGGTGTGATGCTCACACAAGGTATGGGCAGACCGGCGCGCGGGTTCACCGCCCGACAGAGACATGTCGTCGGCTCGGGCTTGAGACGCTGTCACTCGGAGTCCGCTCCAGCCGGCTGCCGCCAGCGCTGCTTGCGGCGGGCGAGCAGCTTCTCCACCAGCTCCCGGGCCCGCGGGTCCCGGTGATAGTGGGGGTCATGTCGGCTGCCCTTGCCCTGGTTGCAGCGGGCGCACGCCAGGCCCAGGTTCTCCGGCGCGTCCGTTCCTCCGGCGGTTTTCGGGAGGATGTGCTCGATGGTGGCCCGGCTGATGGGCTCGCCATCCAGCCCCACCATCAGATGGGCGTTGCAGTGCAGGCACTTGCCCAGCCAGGCCTCGCGCCCCCGATGCTCGGTGCGCTCGAAGGTGGTGTCCGTGGCGATGATGCCCAGAATCTTGCGGCGCTTGGAGTCGCTCATCCTACACCTCGACCACGGAGGGGCCGGCGATGGCGAAGACGCGCGCCCCGGGTCGGCGCGGCAGGTCGAGCCCGCCGGTGAAGGCGCTGAAGGCCGGGAGCACGCCCACCCCAGGCCCCAGATGGAAGCATGGAAGACGGAGGCGGTCCCCGCCAGCCGCCAGCCTCACGGTGGGGTGGAGATGACCGGCCCACACGTAGTGGCCTGTGACAGCGGTGGGGTGGTGGGCGAAGCGGAAGGGGCCCTCGTCCAGGTGGGACTCGTGGACGTCCATGCGCCACTCCTCGGGCAGGGGGCCCGCCCGGAGGTCATGATTGCCCCGCACCAGCACCAGCTCCACGTCGGCATGGCCGGCGCGCCAGTCCGCGAGCCTCTTGATGAGCGCGGGGGTGAGGCCCTCCCGGGAGTGGACGAGGTCACCCAGGACGAGCAGCCGACGGGCCCCCGTGCTGGCGAGTGCGGAGGACAGTCGGGCCAGGTCGTCCTCCAGCACTCCGAGCGGCAGGGGGATGCCGTGCTGCTGGAAGCTCTCCGTCTTGCCCCAGTGGAGGTCGGCCACCGCGAGGGTGCGGGCTTCGGGCCAGTACAGGGCCCGCTCCGGGAGCAGCTCCAGCGGGGTGCCGCCTACGCGGACCTGGCATCGTCGCGCGTCCATCGCTCCTTCATTCGCTCCACCCGCTCCAGCAGGGACTCGCTGGAGAGGCTGGCGCTGATGCGCTCGACGACGAGCGGGAAGGCCAGCGGCGTGGGCCTCCGGACATGGAGCAGCTCCAGGGGGCTGGACTCCAGGCGCTCCAACGCGCGCTCCATGCGGTCCTGCTCGAATTGTTGCTCCAGCACCTCGCGGCGGGCCTGGGTGAGCAGCAGGTGTCCCGGGTCATAGCGGGCGAAGACATCGTGGAGGAGGGCGGCGCTCATCTGGACCTGCCGCGTGGACTTGCGGGCCCCGGGCAGCCCCGGCAACACCAGCCCCGCCACGCGGGCGATATCCCGGAACTGACGCTTCGTCAGCTCGCCCACGTTGACGCTCTCGAGCACGTCCTCCACCAGGTGCTCTCGCGTGAAGAGGTGGGGGCGCAGCGCCTCCTCGAAGGGATAGGGCGCGGGGCTGAGCAGCTCCAGGCCGTAGTCATTCACTGACACGCTGAAGGTGGCCTTCTGGAGTCGCGTCAGGCGCAGGGCGAGCAGGGCCGCGAGTCCCTCGTGCACCCGTCGTCCTTCAAAGGGATAGAGGAAGAGGTGGTGCCCGTCACGTGTCTGGCACACCTCCGCGAGCAGCGCGCCCGCCGAGGGGATTCGCGACAGTCGCTCCTGGGCTTCGAGGACGGGCCACGCGGCGGCGAGCCCGTCGGAGGTGACGTCGCCGTGGCGCGCGGAATCGAGCGTGCGGCGCACGGCGGCGGCCAGGGACGTGGACAGCGGCAGGCGGCTTCCACCCCAGCGCGGAGTTTGCGTCACCTTTGCCTTCGCGGGCCGCACATAGGCGGTGAGTCCCTGGAGCCGGCCGAGCTCCAGCTTCTTGCCGGCGAATTGGAAGGTGTCTCCTGGACGGAGCCGGCTGACGTAGGACTCCTCCACGCTGCCCAGCCGGCCCCCGCTCCAGTAGCGCAGCTCCACCACCGCGTCGGAGGTGATGGTGCCGATGTTGAGCCGGTGCAGCCGGGC